>Ga0181518_10003324_pt1 | contig 14948 bp, 9 predicted proteins | sample PEATcosm2014_Bin_28_FD_119751 | JGI IMG/M metagenome (GOLD analysis project Ga0181518, IMG submission 119751) | Peatland microbial communities from MTU Mesocosm Facility, Houghton, MI, USA - PEATcosm2014_Bin01_60_metaG | ecosystem: Environmental > Terrestrial > Soil > Wetlands > Peat | place... | reverse complement strand
GGTCGCTGACGCGGACGGAGAGGTTTTCGTTTTGGTACATGACGCTGCCGTAGGCGTCGCCGTTGTAGGAGCCGTCGTAACCTTGTTCGATCAAGGCCCAGGCTTTTTTTTCCTCTTTTTGTTTTGCGTCAATGAATTCTTCGATGTCGCCGTGCCAGTCGCGCAAGGTGTTCATCTTGGCGGCGCGGCGGGTTTTGCCGCCGGATTTGACGACGTTGGCGACCTGGTCATAGACTTTGAGGAAGGAGAGCGGGCCGCTGGGGCGACCGCCGCCGCTGAGTTTTTCCTTGCTGGAGCGGATAGGGGTGAGGTCGGTGCCGGTGCCGGAGCCGTATTTGAAGAGCATGGCTTCGCTGTGGGCCAGGCGCATGATGCTTTCCATGTTGTCGTCCACGGACTGGATGAAGCATGCGCTGCCCTGGGGATATTCGTATTGGGTGCGGGCGCGTTCGGGCTGGCCGGTCTGGGGATCGGTGAACCAGCCGCCGCGGGCGGAGGTTTGGCCGACGCCGTATTGATGGAACAGGCCGACGTTGAACCAAACGGGCGAATTGAAGGCGCCGTATTGGTTGACGCAGAGCCAGGTCAACTCATCGTAAAACAATTCCCCGCCAGCCTGGTCAAAATAGCCGTCGGCAATGCCCCAGTCGGCAATGGTGCGGCAGACGCGGTGGATGAGCTGGCGGACGGAGGTTTCGCGTTCGCCGGTGTTTTGTTCGCCGTAAAAGTACTTGGAGACGACGACCTTGGCGGCCAGTTCGGACCAGGACTTGGGGACCTCGACGTTTTCCTGACGGAAGATGATCTGGCCGATGTCGTCGGTGATTTCCGCCGTGCGCCTGTCCCATTCGATCTGGTCGAAGGGCTTGGTATTGGCGTCGCTGAAAACCCGTTCGATGGGAAGGAAATGGGCGGAGGCGGCCGGACGGCGAGTGGAAGGCGTCTTGGCGCGCTGATGGGCCTGAGGATTGGCAGGCGATTGAACTTGATCAGGTGGAGCGATCATAAGCCGGCATCATATTTAAATCAGTATTTGCGAGACAACCATCGGCGGCAAACGTCCGCCAACAGCCCACATTTAGTGGGGCGGGGTGGAGCGTAGCACCATATATGGTGGTTGCAAGCATTTTCTTGAAAAAAGTTATCGGCGGGTTTTTCCCCGGAAAAGCGGGCCTTTGGCCTTGCGGCAGAGCACTTTGGGAGGATCGGTGAATAAATTGCACCCGGCGATGTGAATAACTTTCCGCGCCCGGGGGGGCGCATCTCGACATAAAATAACACGATTAGGCTTGATTAGGCTTGATTGGCCTTGATTACGAAAATTCGCAATTAGTTGTAAGTTGTTCATGGAAAGGCACTTGCGCCGATTTGCCGCAAAACGGGGCACCAGGCCCAGCACAGCCGGCCGCAACCAAAGGAATTGAACCGCGGATGCGCGCTGATAAACACGGATAGGGAATTCACAGGCAGAGACCCCGATTCCGAATCGGGAAGCCGTCCGGGCGTTGGACGCCTCGGTGAACTGATCTGAACAGGGAGAAAACAGAGAAAACAGAGGATCCCGATTCCGAATCGGGATTACCTCTGTTATCTCCTGTTGAAAAATCCGCCATCCGTCGTGGACTTTAGCCGCCAAAAAGCACAAAAGGCGCAAATCCTTCCCTCCCGCCCGGCAGAGCGGGGATAGAGCCGAACAGAGGGGTTTCCCTTCCTGAGCCTTCTGCGCCTTTTCGCGGCCATGCCCATTCCGCAATCCGCAATGCAGCCCGTCGTGCCCTTTGACTGTGCCTTCGTGCCTCACGCTGGCTATTCAACCATAGCCCCTAATTTTTGTCAAGGGCTGGGCAGTGAAAAAGTGACCCAAGATCGGGGAATCTGGAATTGCCCGCGGATCACGCTGATTAACGCAGATGGGCGGTGTCCCAGGTCCGGGGAGCGCGCGTCCCGATTCCGAATCGGGATGCGGGGTTCAGCGCCCCCCGCTGAACCCTCCCGTCGAACTCAGCGACGGAGGCGTCGCTGACCACATCCCGATTCGGAATCGGGACGCGTGCTTTCCCAGACCACCACCGTTTGATCGTTATGAAACGGATTGGGCATTGGACAGCAAACCCGTCGCCGTTGGCAACGGAAGAATATGTCGCTTCTACGGAGCTTGGTCTCAGTTCGACGGTCCGAGGACTACAAAGAGGTCGCCCCTAGCGGGGCTGCAAGCCGCAAAAGCATATCCTATTGTGAATCCGTGCTTTATGCCTTAAGTAAGCGCCTTTCCCGCTACAGGGGCGCTCGGCGGGACGCCGAACGCGGCGACCGGGACGGTCGCGCTTCCTAAAGACGTGCCGCGCTTCTAATCAATCAGGCGGCGGGTCAAACCGGCGTAGGCGTCAATGCGGCGGTCGCGCAGGAAGGGCCAGTGGGTGCGGGCGGTCTCGACGCGGCTTAGGTCCACCGGGACGATCAGCGTTTCTTCCTGGTCCGCGGCGGCCCTGGCCAGGATTTCGCCGGAGACGCCGGCGACAAAACTTTGGCCCCAAAACTCCAGGCCGGGTTGGCCGGACGGTTTTTCCCAGCCGACGCGGTTGACGGCGGCGACGTAGCAACTGTTGGCGATGGCGTGGCCGCGCTGAATGGTTTCCCAGGCGTCATGTTGAATTGCGCCCTCGCGCGCCTTTTCCGCCGGATGCCAGCCAATGGCGGTGGGATAGAAAATGATTTCCGCCCCTTGCAACGCGGTCAGGCGCGCGGCTTCGGGATACCATTGGTCCCAGCAAACGCAGACGCCGATTTTGCCGTGGCGGGTGGGCCAGGCGCGGAAGCCAAGATCGCCGGGGGTGAAATAGAATTTTTCGTAGTAGAGGGGATCATCGGGGATGTGCATCTTGCGATAGACGCCCAGCAAACCGCCGTCGGCATTTATGACCGCCGCGCTGTTGTGGTAAAGGCCGGAGGCGCGCCGCTCGAAGAGGGAGGCGATGATGACGACTTTGAGGCGGCGGGCCAGCTTTTGCAGGGCGGCGGTGCTGGGGCCGGGGATCGGCTCGGCCAGCGCGAAGTGCCGGTGGTCCTCGCTCTGGCAAAAATAGCGGGAGCGGAAAAGTTCCTGTGTGCAAATAATTTGCGCGCCGCGCCGGGCGGCGTCGGCGATGCGCTCCAGTGCGCGGGCGAAATTGGCGGCCGGGTCCGGCGAGCAGAGGGACTGGATGAGCCCCAGGGTGACGGCGGGAGAAGGGAGGAGGCTGTTTTTTTTCGTTTTCAAGTTTGCACCGGCGGCGGCGCGGCGGGCGGCTGCGGCTGGAGGGACGCGGCCGCCTTGGGGAGGAGGGTGGTTTTGCCCTGGTCCTCGCTGATGGCGTGCAGGCCGGGCTGGCCGAAGAGTTCGCGCATGAACTTGCCGAGGGTTTCGTTGGTCGGCCCGTAGCCGTGGTGATAAATATAGTACTCCAAATCGTAGAGCAGGTCGTCGGCGGCGGGGTAGCGTTTGGCCAGGTCGCGGGCGAGGAGGCGATGGAGAATCTCATTGAGGCGTTCGTCCACTTTGGGGTTGATCTGGCTGAAGTTGGGGAGGGGCAGGGACATGATGCGCTCGCGGGAGTCGTTGGCGTTGGCGCCCTTGAAGATATTGTAGCCGAGGAGCAAATTGGCGAGAACAACGCCGGTGGAAAAGAGGTCGGAGCGGCGGTCGGTGATCTGGAAGTCGGCCTGCTCCGGGCTCATGTAATCGGCCTTCCCGGCCACCACTTCGCCTTCGTTGTCCTGAAGGAGGCCGCGGGCCTTGGCGATGCCAAAGTCGGTGAGCTTCACGTCGCCGGCAAAGGCGATCATGATGTTTTTGAAACTGACGTCGCGATGGACGATGCCGAGGGGTTTGCCGGCGGGGTCGGTTTTGGCATGGGCGTAAGCCAGTCCGCGCGCCACGCGGCTGGTGATGAAGACGGCGAGTTCGACCGGGACGGCGCGGCGGCGTTCGGCCACCTGTTGCGCGAATTGCTCGAGATTGACGCCGTGGATCAATTCCATGCAGATGAAGTAAAGGCCGCTGGCCTCGCCCAGATGGTAGGTTTGGACGATGTTGGTGTGGATGAGGTCGGCGACGAGTTTGGCCTCGCCGATGAAATTATCAATGAACTGTTTTTGGCTGGCGTAATTCTGGCGGATGACTTTCATGGCGACGCGTTTGACGAAGTCGCGAGCGCCATGCTGCTCGGCTTCGTACACGACGCCCATTCCGCCCTCGAAGATCTTGCGGACGATCTCGTAGCGGAACCCGCTTTGAATGGTGAACAATGCGGCCACGCGGCAATGTTCGTGGATTGGCCGGCCATGTCAAGCTTGCCTGGCAATTTTCTCCTTGCGCCGGGGCGGGGAAGGGGTTTAATGGAGACTCGCGCCGCCCGATGACGGCGATGCATGGCGAACATGGCGAAGCATTGACTAAACAACGAAACCAAGCGCACCAGTATGTCAAGAAAACTCTCCAAATCGCAACTCGCTTCCGAAATTGCCGCCAAGAGCGGACTGACCAAGAAAGCCAGCGCGGAGCTTCTGGACCACCTCGCCGCCCTGGCCTACAAACACGCCAAAGACACCTTCACCATCCCGGGCATCGGCAAGCTGATTGTGGCCAACCGCAAGGCCCGCATGGGCCACAACCCCAAAACCCTCGCCCCCCTCCAGATTCCGGCCAGGAAAGTGCTCAAATTCCGGATCGCCCAAGCCGCCAAGGACGCCATCCTCGGCCGCCAATAACTTCCATCCCCGGGTTTGGGGGATCAGGCTGCTCCCGTACGTTTCACCCGATGAAAATTGCCGTCCTGGGCTGTGGTGCTCTGGGCAGTTTCTATGGCGCGCGCCTTTGCCGGGCCGGGCATGAGGTTCATTTCCTCCTCCGTTCCGATTACGAAGCCGTCCGACGCGACGGCGTCCACATCCAAAGCGTCGAAGGCGATTTCCATGTCCGGCCCAGGTGCGCCCGGCGTCCCGGTGAAATCGGCCCCGCCGAGCTGGTTCTGATCGGCCTGAAGACCACGGCGAACCCCGTGTTGAAGGAATTTCTCCCGCCGCTGGCCGGTCCCGGCACGGCGGTTCTGACGCTGCAAAACGGCTTGGGCAACGAGGCGCTCATCGCGTCCCTGATCGGCCCGGAAAAAACACTGGGCGGCCTTTGCTTTGTCTGTTTGAACCGGGTTGCGCCGGGCAAAATCCACCATATCGCCCACGGCCATGTGGTGATGGGCGAATATGGGCGCCCTTCCCAGCCGCGCACCCATCACATCGCCGGGCTGATCGCGCAATCGGGCGTTTCCTGCGCGGTGAGCGAAAACCTCGAACAGGCGCATTGGGAGAAACTGGTTTGGAACATCCCGTTCAACGGGCTTGGGGTCGCCAGTTGCGCGGGACTGGAGGCGGTATTGCGCGGGGAACTTGACGCCGGACGAAAGCCATTCCCCGGCTCAGCGGGAGCTTCGCCCTGCCGGAAGTTGGAGCCTTGCCTGACGACCGACCGGTTGCTGGCCGATCCGGGTTGGGCGCGATTGGTGCGCGAACTGATGATGGAGACCATCCGCGCCGCGCAGGCCCAGGGGCTGGCCGTGGCTGACGGCGCAGCCGCCAGGAATATCGCCTTGACAGCGCGAATGGGGCCTTACAAGGCCTCGACGCTGGTGGATTTCGAGCGCGGGCAGGAACTGGAATTGGAGGCCCTTTTCCTCGCGCCGTTGGAGGCGGCCCGGCGGGCCGGGGTCGCCACCCCGCGGCTGGCGGCTCTTTGCGGCGTGCTGCGCCAATTGGCGGCTTATTCCCCATTTCCGCAATAACAGAATTCGGGGGGAAATGGCGGCGGTCGCAGACCGCCGCCACAGTGCAACAGCATCAGCTCCCGGGAGTCTTAAGGACTTCGCTCTTGGTGACGTCGGTGTCGCCCATGGTGCTCATCAACTCAATGAGCGGCAGGAACATGGCGATAACGATGCTGCCGACAATGACGGCCAGGAAGATGATCATGATGGGTTCCAGGAGGGAGGTCATGGAGGCGACGGCGTTGTCCACCTCTTCATCGTAGTTGTCGGCAATCTTCATCAACATCTCGGGCAGGGCGCCGGTCTGTTCGCCGACATCCACCATGCTGATGACCATGGGGGGGAAAACGCGGGAAGCTTCCAGGGGCGCGGTGATGGTTTCGCCTTCCTTGACGCTTTCATGCACGTCGGAAACGGCCTTGGCAATGATGACATTGCCGGAAGTTTCCTTGACGATGGTCAGGGCTTGAAGGATCGGCACGCCGCTGCTGACCAGGGTGCCCAGGGTGCGGGTGAAACGGGAGATGGCAACTTTGCTGATAACGGGACCGAAGGCGGGGACCTTGAGCTTGAACTGGTCGAAAAGGCGGCGGCCAATCTTGGTGTGGATGGCGAGCTGAAAGAGAATGAAAACACCGAGAAGAACGAGGCTGGTCCAGCCGATGTGCAGCCGGATGGCATCGCTGACGGCCAGCACAAAGAGGGTGAATTCGGGCATTTTGCCGGTGGTGAGGGTGCCCTGAAAGACCTCCTTGAATTTGGGAATGACCACGACCATGAGAACGCCCATGATGGTGGTGGCAACGACCATGACGGCGCAGGGATAGAACATGGCGGCAATGACTTTGCCCTTGATCTTCTGGGCCTTTTCCATGAATTCGGAAAGGCGGCGGAGAACGACTTCGAGGACGCCGCCGATTTCACCGGCTTTGACCATGTTGACGAAGAGGCGGTTGAAGACCTTGGGATGCTGGGCCAGGGCCTCGGAGAAGGTGCTGCCGCCTTCGATGGCGGTGCCCAGTTCGCCGATGATGTTTTTGAGGTTGACGTTTTTTTCCTGCTTTTGCAGCACGCGCAGCCCGCGCAAGAGGGGCAGGCCGGCTTGCACCAGAGTGGCCAACTGGCGCGTGAAGGTGGTGAGCACCTTGGACTTGACCCGTCCGCTCAGGCCGGGGATGTTGATCTGGATATTGAGGGCGCCGCCTTTGCCGCCGCTTTTTTTGGCGGCCTTCTTGGCGCCGGTGTCCGCCGCCTTGCCGCCGCCTTTGTCCTCCACGACTTTGGTGGGGAAGAACCCCATGTCCCGGATGCGGCCAATGGCCTCATTCTGGCTGCCGACTTCAAGGGTGCCTTTGGTTTCCTTGCCCCGCGCGTCCATGGCGACGTAATTATACTTTGGCATAAGATCAGGTGTATTTGACGACTTCTTCAATAGTTGTATCGCCGTCGAAAATCTCGCGCAAGCCATCTTCGCGCAGGGTGACCATGCCCAGTTCGACGGCTTTCTGGCGGATGACGACGGTGGGGGCGCGCTCGTTAATGAGGAGCCGGATGGGGTCGGAGGCCGAGAGCAATTCAAAGATGCCGCGGCGGCCTTTGTAACCGGTGTCGTTGCAGGCGGGGCAGCCGCGGCCGTAGTAAAAAACCTTGTCGCCGATGTCATGGGGCGAAAGGTTGAGGAGGGAAAGCTGGCTTTCGGTCGGCTCGAAGGGAGTGCGGCATTTTTTGCAGGTGGTGCGCACCAGGCGTTGCGCCAGCACGGCCATCAAGGTGGAGGAGATCAGGAACGGTTCCACTCCCATGTCAATCAAACGGGTCACCGCCCCGGCGGCGTCGTTGGTGTGGAGGGTGGTCAAAACCAGGTGGCCGGTGAGGGATGCCTGGATGGCGATTTGCGACGTCTCCAGATCGCGCATTTCCCCCAGCATGATCACATCGGGGTCCTGGCGGAGGAAAGCGCGCAAGGCGCGGCTGAAGGTCATGCCCACAGTTTCATTGACCGGCACCTGCATGATGCCTTCCATGTCGTATTCCACCGGGTCCTCCACGGTCAGGAGTTTGCTGTCAATGGTATTGATTTGGTTGAGGCAGGAATAGAGGGTGGTGGTCTTGCCGCAACCGGTCGGCCCGGTGACGACGAAGATGCCATTGGGCTGGGTGAGGGCCTGGAGGAGGTAATCATAGACGGACTTGGGAAGGCCGAGGGAATCAATTTGCAGATTGACTGCCGCGCGGTCCAGCACGCGCAACACGACCGACTCGCCGAACTGGGTGGGGAGGGTGGAAACGCGCAAATCAATCTTCCGGCCATTGATGGTAATGGCGATGCGGCCGTCCTGGGGCAGGCGGCGCTCGGAAATATCGAGGTTGGCCATGACCTTCACGCGGGAGATGACCGGGAGGGCCAGATTCTTGGGCGGGGGGGCCATTTCGTAGAGCGCGCCGTCCACGCGGTAGCGGATTTTAAATTCGTCCTCAAACGGCTCGAAATGAATGTCGCTCGCCCGGTCCGCGACGGCTTGGGAAAGCACGAGGCTGACGAACTTGATGATGGGCGTTTGTTCGGCCAGATTGGCCAGGTCTTGCGCCCCGCCGGCGGCTTCGGCGGCGGCCACTTCGCGGGCGATGTCCTCGTTGCTGCCCAGTTCCTTGAGGACTTCGGCGACGTCGCTCTGCGCCTCGCCATAGTAGCGGAGGATGGCGGAGTCGATGTCCTTGGGATCGGCCACCAGGGGAATGATTTCCTTGTGGATGAGATAGCCCAATTCATCCACCATCGGCTGGTTGAGCGGATCGGCCAGCACGAGCTTGATGCTGGAATCAAACACGGCTATGGGCAGGCACTTGTAGTTCCGCGCGGTGTCGGCCGGGATGGCGGCCAGGATTGCCGGGTCCAGATCCTCTTTGCCGAGGTGAATGACTTCCGTGCCCAGGTGGCTGGCGATGATCTGGAGTTGCGTTTCCAGGTCAATCAGGCTGAAATCGTTCAAAATGTCGCCGATGGACTTGCCGGTCCGGTTGTGCTCCTCCTTGACTTCGTCCAGTTGCAGGTCGTCCACCAGCTTGCTGTCGCGGATGAGATTGAGGAAGGGGCTGGAAACCGGGTCGGACTTTGGGTTCATTGTTGGCCTCCTTGCTGCCGGGCAGCGGCCTCTTCGGCCTGGGCGACTTCCCATTCGTCCAGCTTCTGGATGACGGTGGTGGGGTCCTGGGATTTGGTGACCACCTCTTCGCGCGAAATCAAGCCCTTCATGTGCAATTCCATGAGGTATGCGTCGAGGGTAACCATGCCGTGTTTGCCGCCGGTCTGAATGTCGGATTGAATGCGGAATGTTTTGTTGTCCCGGATCAGCGCCGAGATGGCGGGAGTATTGACCATGATTTCGTAGGCGGCAACGCGCCCCGGCTTGTCGCAGCGCGGGAGGAGCAATTGGGAGATGACAGCCTGGAGAACGGTGGAAAGCTGGATGCGGATGGTTTCCTGTTGTTCCATCGGGAAGGCGTTGACAATTCGGTCAATCGTCTTGGCCGCCCCGGTGGTGTGCAGGGTGCCGAAGACCAGGTGGCCGGTCTCCGCCGCGGTGATGGCCGCCGCTATGGTTTCCAAATCGCGCAACTCGCCCACCAGAATCACGTCCGGGTCCTGCCGCAGGGCGAGGCGCAAGGCCTCGTAAAAGCTGGGAACATCGGTATGAACCTCGCGCTGGGTGATGACGGCCTTCTTGTGCTTGTGGTAATACTCAATCGGGTCCTCGACGGTGATGATGTGGACATCGTCGCGGGTTTCATTGATGATGTTGATCATCGAGGCCAGCGTGGTAGTTTTGCCGGAGCCGGTCGGGCCGGTGACCAGGATCAGGCCGCGCGGTTTGCGCAACAGGCCGTTGATGGTGTTGACGGGCAGGCCGATTTGCTCCAACGTCAAAAGCAAGGTCGGAATCTGGCGCAAGACAATGCCGAAATCCCCCTTGGCCTTGAACACGCTGACGCGAAAACGGGCGACTTCGCCGAAGGCGAAGCCGAAATCTATGGTGCCCTTCTCGCGCACCTGCTGGAGGTGTTCTTCGGAAGTGATGCTGCGCATCAGTTCCTCCGTGTCTTCCGGCCGCAACTGCGGGCCTTCGACCCGGTGGAGAACCCCGTGAACCCGGATGACCGGGGGGATGTAGGCGCGGATGTGCAAATCGGAGGCCCCCTCCTGCACGACCAACTGCAATAAATCAGACATCGAATACATACAGCTTTGGGTGTCTATTTATCCATTACTTTCTAATCGGCGTTTCTCCATTGGCTTTTAATCGGCATCGCCGGTGGTGGCTTTGATAACTTCATCCGCGGTGGTCAGTCCGGCCAGGACTTTGCGCGCCCCGTCTTCGCGCAAGGTGCGCATGCCCATTTCCCGCGCCCGGGCGCGCAAGACCGAGGACCCCACCCGTTCATAGACCAATTTGCGGGCTTCGTCATCCAGGACGAAAATCTCAAAGATCCCAAAGCGGCCGCGGTAGGCGGTTTTGTTGCAATCGGTGCAACCCTTGCCCTGCGTGCAGTGGGCGCCGGTCAACTGGCTTGGCTCCAGGTTCAACGCCCGCAATTCGGTGTCGGTGGGCGTATAGGGCGCGGCGCAACGCTTGCAGACTTTTCGCACCAGCCGCTGGGCCATCAACGCCCGAACGGAGGAGGCGACCAGGAACGGCTTGACCCCGATGTCAATCAGGCGGGTCACCGCGCTCGGAGCGTCATTGGTGTGAAGGGTCGAGAAGACCAAGTGGCCGGTGAGGGAGGCGTTGATGGCGATGGTGGCGGTTTCCACGTCGCGAATTTCCCCCAGCATGATGACGTTGGGGGCCTGGCGCAACATGGCGCGCAGCGCCATCGCGAAGGTCAGGCCCACCGTTTCATTGACCTGCACCTGGTTGATGCCGGCCAGCAAATACTCAACCGGGTCCTCCACCGTGATGATCTTGCGGTCCGGGCGGTTGATGAAATTCAAACAGGAATAGAGCGTGGTGGTCTTGCCCGAACCGGTGGGGCCGGTGACCAGCAGGATGCCGTCCGGCAGGCCGATCAACCGCTCGAATGTTTGCTGGTCGTCGGTGAAAAAACCCAGTTCCGGCAGCCCCAGGCGCAGCCCTTCCTTGTCCAATATACGCATGACGATGCTTTCGCCGTGGTTGGTCGGAATGCAGGAGACGCGCAGGTCAATCAGCTTGCCGCCCACCGAGGTCTGAATGCGGCCGTCCTGCGGGATGCGGCGCTCGGCAATGGACATGGCGGACTGGATTTTGATGCGGCTGATAATGGCCGCCTGCAACCGCTTGGGCGGGCTTTTCATCTCGTGCAGCACGCCGTCAATGCGGTAGCGGACCCGGAAAGACTTGGCCAGCGGTTCCAAATGGATGTCCGACGCCCTGGCCCGGAAAGCTTCCACGATGAGCATGTTGACCAGCTTGATGATCGGGGCGTCGGCTTCCACGGTGGCCCCGTCGTCAATCGCCATCTTGAGGGTCGCGGCATCCACGTCGCCTTCCGTGATTTCCTGCATCATGGTGGAGACCGACTCGTCGGCCGCGCCGTAGTATTTGTTGAGGGCGGCATCTATGTCTTCCTCGGTGGCCACGCGCAACTCGACCTCGGCGTTGACCATCCGTTGCAGGCCGTCAATGGCATCCAAATCCGACGGATCGGCCAGTGCCACCACAATCGTGTTGTCGTGTTTGGAGATCGGCACTGCCCGGTAACGCTTGGCCACATGACGCGGCACGGCGGCAATCACGTCATCGGGCACGCGGATCGTGCTCAAAGGGACGTATTCGTAGCCGAAATGGTTGGCCTTGGCTTGGGCGACATCGGTGGGGGTGATGATCTTGCGGGAAACCAGGAGGTCCACAAGCCCTTCGGACTTGGCGTCGGCTTCCTCGCGCAGCGGGCCTAATTGCCCGGCGCTTACCAACCCCATGTCCACCAGTAAATCAACTAAATAGTCGTCTTTTAAGGCCACGATTCACCTTTGGTTCGGTCAGTTCCAGACCTGAAAGACATATTCTACAGGCGCGCCTCCGCCCATGTCCATCAAAGAATAATGCCACATTGGTGAATCGGGATGAAGAATCCGGCTTTTCACCATGCACTATTCCTCGTCCGCCAGCGCTCGCTTTCTCTTTCATAAAGAAAGAGAGGCTGCCTGGCGGAAGAGCGGTCTGTTCGATCTCTCAAATTGGGTCCCCACCCCCCTTTTCCGGCCCACCCACTGACGTCTCCTCGGCGTTTTTGGCTCTTCCAATCCAAACAACCTCTCTATCTCACCCAAATCGTTAGCCTAATCCGTGCCACGACGCAAAACCACCCGTCCTTCCAGCCCAAGAGCGGGGAATACGCCTGAAGGCGCGGGAGAAGTCATCGAAGGGCCTTCTTTTGCCGTCTTCCGGGCCGCGCTTTTCACGCATTGTGCGTTTTTTTCACGCATACCCCCCCCCTGTAGCGGCGGTCTGTTACCGCCGCAAAATGTCCTTTTCCCCCAAACGGGAGCCAAGTCCAACACCGGAAACCGCCGCCCAAAACTTCAAACAGTCTGGAGACGCGCAATCATAATTCTGGGGCGCCGATTGTAATCCGCTTCAATGGCTTCCACAACCCACTTCTGTTGCCGGAAGATTTCCGACGCGACCGCCGGGCCGTCGTCGTCCAGCTCCAGCATGAGGCGTCCGTCCGGTTCGAGAAACGCGCCCGCTTCCGCCGCGATCCGCCGGTAAAAATCCATCCCGTCCGCTCCGCCGTCCAGCGCCTGGCGCGGCTCGTGGTCGCGCACTTCCGGCTCCAGCGCAGCCATCCGCGCCGTCGGGATGTAAGGCGGATTGGAGACGATCAGACGGAAGCGCGACGCGGGCGGGAGGGCGGCAAACAGGTCGCCATGATGGAACTGGATGCGGGCGTGATGGCGCGCCGCGTTTTCGCGCGCCAGGGCCAGCGCCTCGGCGGAAGCATCGGCGGCATGGATGAGGGCGGCAGGGACGTTGACGGCCAGCGCGATGGCCAGACACCCGCTGCCCGTGCCGAGATCCAGCGCGGTCGGCGCGGGGTTCAAGGCGGTGGAATCCTTGAGAAATCTCCAAGCGCGTTCGGCCAGCAGTTCGGTTTCCGGGCGGGGCGCCAGCACATGGGGATTGACGCCCAGTTCCAGACCGCAAAACGCCGCCGAGCCGGTGATATGCTGGAGCGGTTCGCGGTTTCCGCGCCGTCGCACCAGCGCGCGCGCGGCGTCCAATTGTTCCGGCGTCAGCTCGCGCTCGAAACTCAAGTAGAGCTTCATGCGCGGCATCCCCAGCGCATGAGCCAGGAGATGCTCCACCTGCAACCGCGGCGAGGGAACCCCTTTTTGGGCGAGGAACTCCGTGCTGCGCTGGATGACTTCGAGGATGCTCACCGGGCCGGCCCTTTCCCCGGGAGCGCGCTTTCCGGCCACCCCGTTAATTGGCTTCCCGTGTTATTGGCGTCCAAGGTGACAATCATGAAGGGACAATCCCAAATCCGGCGGCCAGCGTCAACCCAAGCCTGCTCAAAGGAAGCGCGCAGGGTAATAATCAAGGCGCCAGCCGCACCCGATAAAAGCACTTGGGATTGCCGCCCGCGTTGGGATCATACAGGGTGGCCGGCGAACCGTCCCCGACCAAACCCATCACCTCGGTCCAATCGGTCAGATTGGTGGAACACTCCACAGTATAGCCGGCATTGGCCACGGTGCTGAAGGTGAACTCAAACGCCCCGTCCGCCAACATGACCGGCGAACCGAGCTGGGGCACCGGTTTGACCACCACCGTGAATGTGTTGGTCGCGCTCAACTGCGGATTCACGGCGTCCAGCAAATCCGTGCCGGTCGCTATCGTGGTGATCGCGTTGGTGCTGGACTCCTGCGCCGCCGTCGGGGTCCAGGTGATGACCCCGGCGGAATTGATCGCCAGGCCCGCTGGCGGATTTGCCAGGCTGTAGGCCACCGTGGCATGGATATTGGCGTCGGTTGCCCTGTTCGTCACCGTCAAGGGCATCATGGCATAGATGGTCATGGGCGCTATCACGGGCAGCACCGGGGCCACATTCACTTCTTTGACTATGACGGCGAAGGTGTTGGTGGCGGTCAGTTGCGGATTGACCAGGTCAAACGGATTGTTGTTGGTAACGATGGTCGTGATGGGGTACGTGCCTGGACTCTGGGTCTGCGCGGGCGTCCAGGTGATGACACCGCCGGCATTGATGCTCGCTCCGGCGGGCGGGTTGACCAGACAATAGCCTCTGATGGTGGAATGGATGTTGGCATTGGTCGCCGCATTGGTGACAGTGAGCAGCGCCAGTTCATTGACGGTCTGTAGCGCGATGGCCGGCAACGCGGGCGCCACATTCACCTCCTGGACGATGACGGCGAAGGTGTTGGTGGCGGTCAGTTGCGGATTGACCAGATCGTAAGGACTGCTGTTGGTAACAACAGTCGTGATGAAGTACGCGCCGGGACTCTGGTTCTGTGTGGGCGTCCAGGTGATGACACCGTTGGCATCAATGCACGCTCCGGCGGGCGGGTTGACCAGGCAATAGCCGCAGATGGTGGCGTAAGTGTTGGCATTGGTCGCCGTGTTGGTGACAGTCAACAGAGTCATTTCATTGACGGTCTGGGTGGGGATGGCCGGCGGCGCGGGCGGAACATTGACCACTTTGACGCTGAGGGTAAAGGCGCCGGCGGCGCTCATCGGCGTCGCGCTGCTGTCGGTGCAAAGAACCGTGAAGTTGACCGGGCCGTAGGCTGTCGGCGTTCCGCTGATAACGCCCGTGTTGCTGTTGAGAGACAAACCCGCCGGCAAACTGTTTGAGATCACCGACCAACTATAGGGCGGCGTCCCGCTCGTCGCCGTCAAGGTCATGCAATAAGACGCGCCGACCGTGGCGTCCGGCAATGGACCACATGTGGTAATGTCCAGCAGCGCCACGAAATAAATAGTGCCGTTCTGCGCGCCGTTTCCGCCAGTCGCCGTGCAATTGGTGAATCCCGTGTAGCCGCTGCCATCGGTGTAATACACAGCCATGCGTCCCCCTCCACCTCCAACTCCCCCCCCGCCGCCGTTGACGCTAAAACTTCCGCTGCCGGCAAGGCTGCCCGCCACCACATACAGC
>Ga0181518_10003321_pt1 | contig 14954 bp, 7 predicted proteins | sample PEATcosm2014_Bin_28_FD_119751 | JGI IMG/M metagenome (GOLD analysis project Ga0181518, IMG submission 119751) | Peatland microbial communities from MTU Mesocosm Facility, Houghton, MI, USA - PEATcosm2014_Bin01_60_metaG | ecosystem: Environmental > Terrestrial > Soil > Wetlands > Peat | place... | reverse complement strand
TTTGCCTACTACTATTGAAGCCCGGCGCCGAGATTCCATCCGACCGGGGCGTAGATGCCCGACCTCGTAGTGCCACGAAACCGCCGGTTGTTTATCTGTAGGCCGTACCAGCCTTCGCTCGTTCGAACGAAGATAGGCCTCGCGCCAGCGCGCGGCTGCGGACTGCGCTGGTATTCATGGATGCCTGATCGGTAGGCACCAACCTACCACCACGCCGCGCCGGGAATCGCTCGGGCGGGGCAGCCGGGCATCAACGTGACTTGCTCGCGAGCCCGCGCCGCCATAACTTAGCCCTTCCCGCCAGGCGCGGGGCGGAAGGACCTCCTTGTTCAGCTACATTGCCAAGAAGATTTTCGGCACGAAGAACGCGCGCGTTCTGAAAGGTCTGCGCCCGCTCGTCGCTCGCATCAACGAGCTCGAAGCGGAGATGCGCAAGAAGTCCGACGAGGAACTGCGCGCCATGACGCCCGAATTCCGTCGGCGGCTGGACCAAGGCGCGAAGCTGGACAGCCTGCTGCCCGAGGCCTTTGCGGTGTGCCGCGAGGCGGGCCGGCGCGTGGTGAACATGCGGCACTTCGACGTGCAGCTCATCGGCGGGATGATCCTGCACCGGGGCTGCATCTCTGAAATGAAGACCGGCGAGGGCAAGACCCTGGTTGCCACCCTGCCCTTCTACCTGAATGCGCTGCCCGGCAAGGGCGTGCACCTCATCACGGTCAACGACTACCTGGCCCGCCGCGACGCCGAGTGGATGGGGCGCATCTATCGCTTCCTGGGCATGTCGGTCGGCGTGATCGTGCACGGACTCTCCGATAGCCAGCGCCAGCAGAACTACCGCTGCGACATCACCTACGGCACCAACTCGGAGTTCGGCTTCGATTACCTGCGCGACAACATGAAGGAATCGATCGAGCGCTACGTGCAGCGCGACCTCAACTTCGGCATCGTGGACGAGGTCGACTCCATCCTCATCGACGAGGCGCGCACGCCGCTCATCATCTCGGGCCCGGCCGAGGAGAGTGCCGGACTGTACGCCAAGGTCAACGGCATCATCCCCGGCTTGCGCAAGGACATCGACTACACCGTCGACGAGAAGGCCCATTCGGCCATGCTGACCGACTCGGGCGTGGATCGGGTCGAGAGCAAGCTGAACGTGGGCAACCTGTACAACCCAGAGAACATCGCGTGGCTGCACCACGTGACCCAGGCCCTGCGCGCCCACACGCTTTACAAGCGCGACGTCAACTACCTGGTCGAGGACGGCGAGATCATCATCGTCGACGAGTTCACCGGCCGCAAGATGCCCGGCCGGCGCTGGTCCGATGGTCTGCACCAGGCGGTGGAGGCCAAGGAAGGCGTGCAGATCCAGGAAGAAAACCAGACCCTGGCCACCATCAGCTACCAGAACTACTTCCGCCTTTACAAGAAGCTGGCCGGCATGACCGGCACCGCCGACACCGAGGCCGAGGAGTTCGCCAAGATCTACAAGCTGGAAGTCTCGGTCATCCCCACCAACAAGGCCATGATCCGCAAGGATCACCACGACGTGGTGTACAAGAACGAGCGTGGCAAGTTCCGCGCGGTGTTGGCCGAGATCGAGGATTGCCACCAGCGCGGCCAGCCGGTGCTGGTCGGCACCATCAGCGTAGAAAAATCCGAGGTGGTGGCCTCGCTCCTGCGCAAGAAGGGCATCCCGCACAACGTGCTCAATGCCAAGCAGCACGAGCGCGAGGCGCATGTGGTCGCGCAGGCCGGCCGCAAGGGCGCGGTGACCATCTCGACCAACATGGCCGGCCGCGGGACCGACATCATCCTGGGCGGCAATGCGGAGTTCATGGCGCGCGCGGAAGTCGACCCGGAAGCCGCGGGCCAGCCGGGCGCCCAGGTCGACGCCGAGAAATTCTCGGTCGCCTTCGCCAAGTACAAACCCCAGTGCGACGCCGAGCGCGCCGAGGTTCTGGCCGCGGGCGGGCTGCACATCCTGGGCACCGAGCGCCATGAATCGCGACGTATCGACAACCAGTTGCGCGGCCGCGCCGGCCGCCAGGGCGATCCGGGCAGTTCGCGCTTCTTCCTCTCGCTCGAAGACGATCTCATGCGCATCTTCGGGGCCGAGCGCATCAGCGGCCTGATGGAGCGCCTGGGGATGGAAGAGGACGTCCCCATCGAGCACCCCATCATCAACCGCGCCATCGAGAACGCGCAGAAGAAGGTCGAGGGCCACAACTTCGATATCCGCAAGAGCCTGCTCGAATACGACGACGTGATGAACCAGCAGCGCAAGACCATCTATGCGCTGCGACGGCAGGTGCTGGAAGGTTCGTACATCCCGCTCCTGTCCGAGGCGGAGCAGAAAGCGGGCCAGCAGGCGCCGGCACCCGAGACGTCGGGCCAGGACACGGTGGACAAGCTGTCGGTCACCCTGCGGCCGTCGCTGGCGCGCCTGGCAGAGGCCCTGACCCACGAGGCCGCGCCAGCGTCGGCTGACGGCACTCCGGCCGCAGCCAGTCCGGTCACGGTTCCACTCGATCCGGCCAAGTTCCGCTCCGCGCTGTACCGGCAGTTCGGCGCTTACCCCGACGTGACCGGCATTGCAGAGGACCGCACCGCGACGCTAGATCGCCTGGCGCGCGAGGTGGCCTCGTCTCTGATTCAGCAGCGCGAGCGCGTCCTCGACCTGTCGGAGGAGGTTCTGCAGGAACTGCTCGACGCGACCTGCCCCGAGCATGTCCACGCCGAGGACTGGGATCTGGAGGCCCTGGCGGCGGGCATGAAGGAGCGCTTTGGCTTCGAGCCCACCATCGAAAGCAAGGGCCTGCTGGAACGGGACAAGCTGGCGGCGCTGACCTGGGCACAGCTCGAGAAGATCATCGAGGCGCGCGAGCAGGAGTTCTCGCTGCCCTACTTCCTCTACTTCTTCCGCTACTTCATGCTGGAAGAGATCGACCAGCGCTGGATCGAGCACCTCAAGAACATGGAGGCCCTGCGCGAAGGCATCGGCCTGCGCGGCTACGGGCAGAAGGATCCCAAGCAGGAATACAAGAAGGAAGGCTTCGTCATCTTCGGCGAGATGATGGCCAGCATCAGCCGCAACCTGTGCCAGAAGCTGTTCCACATCCAGATCCGGCGCGAAGAGAGCGAGGCCCCGGCGGCCTCCTCCTCGGAATCGGGGTCGGCAGCGGCGGTGGCGCAGCAGATGGCGGCCAAGCAGGCGCGCCGCCGGCCACGTGCCACCATCGAATCGGGCGGCGGCCCGGCGCAGGCGGCCGGGGCGCAGGCGTCGTCGGAGCCGCAGCCCATGCGCAGAACGCAGCCCAAGGTGGGCCGCAACGATCCCTGTCCCTGTGGAAGCGGCAAGAAGTACAAGAAATGCCACGGAGTCGCGGCGTAGCCACACCGCATTCAAACCTGCGCTGGGTTTTTTCCAACCCGGTGTAAACTCCCCGCATGATGCCAAAGGTCGGTGGTTTCGTTTGGTCAGCCGCTGTGCTCACTTCCCTGTCGTGGGCTGGCTGTGGATCGGATCAGCCCCTCTGTGCCCAGGTGGGTCAGCAGCTTCCCCTTGGCGACTCGCCTCTGGCGCTCACGCGGGACGCAGTGCTGGTGCGCGCGGGCGATGGATTCGTGCTGGCCGGGCTGGACGGGACCACGGTGCGATGGGGCCAGCTCAGCAGCAGCGGCGATATCAGCGGCGAGTCGGAGTTCGCCCTGCCCGAGCAGCCTGTGACCGCGGCGGGCGGGCAGTCGCTGGGCCCGCTCTTCGCTGTCACCAGCAAGACCGCGCCCGGCGATCAACTCGTGGTGGTGATGGGCGTGCTCCAGGCCGGCAGCACGGATCAGTACGAGGTGCACGCGTGGATCCACGATCCGGCGGCCGCGGTGCCACTCACCATGCAAGTCCTGGGCGTACAGGCCGCCGCTCCCACCTCGGGAACGGTCCGTTTGGTCGCGGGCAGCTCGCCGGACGGGACGCGGGCCCTGGTCGCGTGGGGCGTGGAAGGCCAGCTTGCGCCGATCCAGTACCGGGTGCTCGGTGCCGACGGAGCATTGGTGGGTAGTCCAGCAACCATCTATGACGCCACCGACCCAAACAACATCGCAAAATGGAGCTGCCTCGATACCACGCAGAATGCTCCGGATCTGGCCATTACCTTGGTCGAGGCCCCCACCCAGGGGCATCCGGGCCAATCCGCTTGGCGCCGTTTCCAGATAGCCGATGACGGCTCCATCGGTGGGGGAGTTCAGATCGATCTTGACTCTCTTGAGGTGAGCGATGGCCGCATCGTCTCGACGCCCACTTCCGACGGCTATCTCCTGGCCTGGCAGAACAACACCACCAACGGCGGCACGTACTTCGCCAGTCTCACCCCACCTCCCCCCGACGCGGGCCCAGACGCTACCGACGAAGTGACCTCGCAGCTGGTGCTGGCCTCCGCGGCCTATGGCGGTTATCCGAACATGCCCAAGCTGGCCTGGGTTGCCCCTGCTGGGTACGATTTCACCATCGGACTGGTACGGTCACTGGGACCGGAGGTGGTGCGATTCGACGTCTTCGCAGACCCCATGGGAAGAGCGCTCTACTTGCCCAGCGTATCTGGAAACACGAGTCCGGTGTCTGCCTGGGTTGGTAGTGACGCTGTCTACGTCACCTACCTGGACATGCCAGGCTCATCTACTTACGGCGATGCTGCGGTTCCCTCGGGAAGTCAGCGTTACCTGGTCACGGTGCTGAGTCCCGCCGAGTTGCCATAGAACACCGCTGCGGTGCTCCACGAGCCACCCAGGGCGAACGATCGAGACACGAGCAAATGTGATCCCGCCGGGAAATAATCTTGGGCTAGGATCTGTTGACAATTCGTAGCCCGACATGCTGTTCCGCACTGCCCCATCCAAGCCCGATTTTGAACGCGAGGTGATGCCTCATCTGCGCCTTCTCTACGGCGTGGCCCTGCGCATGACCCGGGCCGAGGGTGACGCCGAGGATTTGGTCCAGGAAACCGTGCTGCGCGCCTACCGTTTCTGGGACAGCTTCGAAGCTGGCACCAACTGCAAGGCGTGGCTTCTGCGCATTCTCACCAATTCTTTCCGCAACCGCTACCGGGAGCGCGAGCGCGAACAGGAGATCCTGGACGAGGTGGAATCCTGCGACGCGCATCTCGGTCAGTTTCAGGGTCAGAACCCGCGCGACGCCGAAAGCGCGCTCTTCGGCCGGATGCTCTCGCGCGACGTCGAGAAGGCTCTGGCGGATTTGCCCGGCGAGTTCCGTTTGCCGGTCATCCTGGCCGACCTGGAGGACCTGTCATACAAGGAAATCGCCGACGTGATGGGGTGCCCGGCGGGAACGGTGATGAGCCGGCTGTATCGCGGGCGACGGCTGTTGCAGAAACGGCTTCATGACTACGCGGTCGAGTCGGGAATCATCCGCGGTCAGCAGGAGACGGCCGGGAAGGCCGAGGCGCAGGTGGTCGATCTGGAAGGTTTTCGCAAGATGAAACAGGAGGGCGGGTGATGGGGATGAACTGCTCGGAGGCGGACGCCATCATGTACGCGTTTGTCGACGGCGAACTGTCCGGGTCCGATCGGACGGCCTACGAGGCCCACCTGATGAGCTGTGACGCCTGCGCGCGCGCCACGCGCTTGCAGTCGCGTTTCAAGGCGGCCCTGCGCGGGCATCTGCCGCGGCCGGAAGTTCCCGAGGGATTGCACCAGCGCCTGCACCGTGCGCTTGAGGCCGAGCCCACGGTGCGACGTCAGTGGCCCTGGCAGGCCTACCCGCGCATCTTCACCGTGGCCATCGCGGCGGCGGCGGCGGTGGTGCTGTTGGTGGCAAGCCCGCGGCGCAGTCCCTCGTCGCCCGTGCTCGAGCAGGCCCTGTCCACCTTCCATCACGACGTGCCGCTCGACGTGCTGTCACAGAGTTGCGCTGCGGTCACCGACTGGTTTCGCGGCAAGCTCGACTTCACCATGCCACCGCCAGCCGGCGCCGATCGGGCGCTCTGCCAGGGCGGCCGGCTGGTGAATGTGCGCGAGCGCTTTGCAGCCTATGTCGTCTATCAGGCTCCCGCCGGCCACCGTCTGGGTCTGATGGTGTTTCCGGCCGATGATGACCTGGCCTTTGGCCCACGCCGCCGGACCCTGGGTGGACGAGACGTGTACGTGGGCAGCAGCCGTGGCGTATCGACCGCCGCGTACCATGGACCGGACGGGCTGACCTACGTGTTCACGGCGGATCTCGACGAGGACGCGCTGGCCCACTGGGTTGAGACGGTGTACCTGCAGCGGCGATAGGCAATTCACATGGGAACCCTGGGAGGGTTCGCTCCGCCCTTCGGCCCCCCACGCCCACCCCCACCCCGCTCGCTGCGCTCGGCCTCGCCAAACCCTGCGATGGTGCGCCGCCGGCGAGGGCGCGCGCGAAGCGCGCGGGGCGGGCAGGGTGGCGGGTCGTCCCGAAGTCCCCGAAGGGGGCGAAGCCGGCGGGCTCCCCACGCGGCTCATTGCGTCTCTGCTCAGACGCCGGTATGGTCTGACTTGGTGCCCGGGCCCATCCGTAGTAACGTCCCCTTACTCATGGCGACGAGAACGCTTCTTTGCGTAGAGCCGGATCAGGCCGCCCTGCAAGTCCTTTCTGCGACGCTGGCGCCCTACGGTTTCGAAATCACGAACATCACCAACGGCGACGAGGCGGTGGAATGGAGCCGGAAGAACCTTCCTGCCCTCATCATCGTCTCGGTCGAGCCCAAGAAGGTGGGCTATGCCATCTGCAACAAGCTCAAGCGCAGCGCGGAGCTGAAAAACATTCCACTCATCCTGACCTCATCGGACGAGGTGCCGGCCAAGTTCGAGCAGCACAAGACCTTCAAGCTGCGGGCCGACGAGTACATCTTCAAGCCCTTCGACGCCGACGAGCTTTGCCGCAAGGTGGACACGTTGCTGGGCTTGGGCGTGCCGGCTGCTTCCACGAGTGAGGAGATGTTGCTGAGTTCCGACCTGCTGTCGTCGGAGATTGCCATCGAGGCGGACGACATCGTCGACGAGTCGCACATTCCCACTCCGCCGCCAGCCGCGTCGCCCGCGGGTGGAGCGGTGGTGGAGATGGAGGCAGAGGCCAGTGACTCGTCCGCCCTTGGGTCCGGCCTGGACGCGATCTTCGACAAGGAAGCCCAGGCGGCTTTTGACGCCCTCGAGATTCACGAGCAGCCCACCGTGAGCCGGCCGAGTCCTGAGCAAAGCGACGAGAAGGCTGAACCCTGGGACGAACAGGCGGCCACGTCGGTGGTGCCGTCGGATCTGGTATCCGATCTGCTGGCGCCGGCCAGCGAGTCCGATCCGTCTAGCGGCGCGGGCACTGTGCGCATGATGCCGGGGATGGCGCCGCCTCTCGAACCGCCGGAGGACGTACCACAAGCCTCTTCACCTGAGCCGCAGGTCGATATCCCGCCCGGCGTGCTGCGCGAGTCAGACGCCGAGGCCGGTCCTCCGCCCGAGCCGGACGCGGTGAACGCCACCTCGGTTGAGACCCTTGCCTTGGGTGACGCCCCCGAGGGGCTGCTGGCCGACCTGCAGGAACGCATCCACAATCTGGAGAACGACAAGCGCCGCCTGCAGAGCGAACTGGAAGAGCTGAATGGACGCCTGCAGGCACAACCTTTCCACAAGGAGAGGGATCTGCTCGGTCTGCGCGAGACCATCAATCGTAAGGAGAAGGATCTGCTCGATCTTCGCGACGCGCTCGACGCAAGAGAGCGGCAGATGCTCGACCACAAGGACCGCATTCGCGAGCACGAACGCGCGCGCCGCGACCTCGAGGAGAAGATGCTCGCTATGGAAAAGAGCCTGGTCTACGCCAGCGAGCGCGTGACCGCTCTGAGCCAGGACAAGGATCGAGCCGTCGAGCGTGAACGTGCGCTCAAGGTGCGTCTCGACGACAGCCACCTCGAGCTGACCAAGGCGCAGGACGAGCTCGATTCTCTGCGCAAGCGTCTCGCGACCGCCGAGGATCGGTCGCGTGCCGAGGTCGAGAAGATCCGGCAGGACCTGGAAACCCACGTCTCGGACATGGAGCAGGTTCACCGGGCCGAGATTGCGCAGATGACCAACGAGCGCCAGGCGGCGGAGGCGGCTCGCGAGGAACAGTTTCGCACCGAGAAGGCGCGCATGGAGATGGACCGTGCGGCGGAGTTGGAGGCGCAGCAGCGACGCGCGGCCGATGAGACGGCGGCCCTGGAGGACCGCCACGACGTCGAGTTGACGCGTGTGCGGCGCGAGCAAGAGAAGGCCGTCGCCTCGCTCAAGGAAGAGTCGGCGGCCCAGCTTGCGGCCGAGCGCCTGGCCCATGAAGCGGCGCTGGAGGCCAAGGAGCGCGACCACAAGAACGAGATCCAGGCCCTGCGCCGCAGGCTGGAAGATGAGCTGGCAGGCGCGGAAGCGCGGCGCCAGCGCGAATTGGAAGAAGCGGCCGCGCGCCAGGCGACCGAGTTGACCGCAGCCGACGAGCGCCGCCGGGGCGAGCTGCAGGCGCGCGATGAGGAGCACCACAACGCCGTCGCCGAGATGGATCGCCGGCATCTGGATGAGAAGACCGAGCTTTCCGAGCGCCACCGCGCGGAACTGGATCAGGCCGCGGCCCGGGCTGCGCGCGCCGAGGGTGAGTTGGCGGCGCGCGGGCAGGAGTTGGGTGAAGTCAGCCGGCGCGTGCTGCGCATGGAGGGCGAGCTTGACACCACACGCGCCGACTTGCGCGACCGCGAGGTCAAGCTGGCCCAGGCGCGCGATCGCGTCGCCGAGATGGAAACCAAGCTGGCTGATTTCGAGGACCAGATCCTGCGCGCCTACCAGAAACTGCGTAACGACGACAAGATCGTGGACAAGGCGAAGCGGGCCCTGGCCGTGGCGCTCACCCTGCTTGACGATCGGGGCGCGGCCGCGCCTGCGGCAACATCCTCGTCGTCTCCCACGCGCTCCCCCGACGAGGGGTAGCGCGATCTTGTGGCAGTAGCGTCGTTGGACGGGTTCAGGCGGTAGGCGCATGCGCGAGGTGACCGGCAACCTCAGCGGCCTGAAGCCCAGCGAGCTGAAGGCCCTGGAGCGCGTGTACCGACGCCGCGTGCCGCCGCACGAACTGGTGTCCGCCGAATTGGCCACGTTCATGTGCGGGCTGTCGCGCGAGATGGCGCGGCAGGTGGGCGTGCTCATCTCGCGCCGGGGCGACATCGAACACGTGGTGGTGGGCGATGCCTCGCGCATCATGCTGCCCGCGGTGGGACGCGTGCGCGCCGGTCACGGACGCTTCCGCGGCCTGCGCCTGGTGCATACCCATCTGCGCAACGAGGCCATCTCGCGCGACGATCTCGTCGACCTGGCCCTGCTGCGTCTGGATCTGGTGGCAGCGGTGGGTGTGACCCAGGACGGAAGGCCGGGCGATCTGCACATGGCGCACCTGATGCCTCCGCGCGAAGAGCGGTCACCGTGGACCGTGCTGGCGCCGGTGCCCTTTCACCGCGCGTCAGTCGATGTCGAGCAACTGGTGGGCGCGCTGGAGGAGGAATTCGACCGCGCCTTGCCCGCGACGCGCGCGACCCTGGGCGCGGAGCGTGCCGTGCTGGTCGTGATGGAGTCGCGCCAGACACGCGCTTCGGGCAGCACGGAGAGCCGAGTGCATGAGTTGCGCGAGCTGTGTCGGACCGCGGGGATCGCGGTCACCGACGTGGCGGTTCAGCGCCGACCCGAGCCTGACCCCAAGTACCTCATCGGTCGCGGCAAGCTGGAGGATGTTCTGGTGCGGGCCATGCAGTACGACGCCGGCCTGCTCATCTTCGACCCCGATCTGACGCCGGGACAGGCCCACGCCATCTCCGATTTCACCGATCTCAAGGTCATCGACCGCACCATCCTCATCCTAGACATTTTCGCCCAGCGGGCGCGTAGCCGCGACGCCAAGCTGCAGGTCGAACTGGCCCAGTTGCGCTACCGGCTGCCGCGCCTGCAGGAAGAGAACACCATGATGAGCCGCCTGGTGGGCGGCATTGGCGGCCGCGGCCCGGGCGAAACCAAGCTGGAGATTGGCCGCCGCCGCGCGCGCGAGCGCGTGCACCGGCTGGAGCACGACATAGACCAGACCCGCCGCCAGCGCGCCGGCCGCCGCGCCGAGCGTACCCGACGCGAAGTCCCCATCGTGGGCATCGTGGGCTACACCAACGCGGGCAAGTCCACCTTGCTCAATACCCTGACCGGCAGCGAGGTGCTGGTCGAAGACAAGCTCTTTGCCACGCTCGATCCCACCACGCGGCGGCTGCGTTTTCCGCGCGAGCGCGAGCTGATCCTGGCCGACACCGTGGGTTTCATCCGCGACTTGCCCAAGGACTTGGCGCAGGCCTTTCGCGCCACCCTGGAAGAACTGCAGGACGCGGACTTGCTCCTGCACGTCGTCGACAGCGCGGATGCAGACCGTGAGGCGCACATCGCGGCCGTGGAGCGCATCCTCAATGACCTCGACCTGGCCAGCACGCCCCGTTTGCTCGTCTACAACAAGATCGATCGCTTGACTCCTGACGAACGCGCCGGGCTCGCCGCCGACCGGCAGGCCATCACGTTGAGCGCGCGCGACGCCCAGACCACCCGACCCCTCCTCGCCGCCATCGAGGAGGTTCTTTGGCGGGAGGGCCGTATGGAACGCGGGACGCTGCAGGAGTAGGCAGCATCGCGATCAGTGTGCATAGCAATTCCTGATCCCCAGCGGCGCTCATTCGACATAGCAATCCGAGCTGCACAGCCCGAGCGGGCGCCTCCTGGGAGCAAATACGCCAGAAATGTCAGAGTCGTCTCACATTTCCGAGAGTCGGAAGGGCTCGAAGCGCGGCAGGCACTGAGTCCTGGGCGCAGGTTGGGGTGGCATACGCCTTGCTTGGTCGCTCCATTCTGGCCAATGGCAAAGGAGGATTCGATGTTCCACAACTCAATGGCTTTCGTGATAGTCCTCATTGGCTGCGCGGCTGGGCTTGCGTGCAGTGGACAATCGGATCTTCGCAGGGAGGGCGGGAACCGGCCTTCCGCCGAGGCGAGCGCTGAAGTCGAGGATGAGGATGCCGGAACATTCACGTGTATGGGTTCGAACAGGATGTGCACTATGACGGAGGTATGCTGGATAGCGGGCGGTTGCTGCGAACACCTTCCTGTCAACGACGCTGGCGAATGCGACGATGGCCAGCCAGTGGGAGGTGGCTGTGTAGGGCGGTGCGCGCTGCCTATTTCGAGTTGTGTCGCGTCCGACGCTGCGCCCGCTGGCTGCGAGAACATGGCGGGGATGACTTGTCAGACCTGTCCGTTTCCCTTGCCGTAGAAGCCAGCGCTTGATCCACGCGCACAAATCACAAAACCGGGATCGAGTGCCTAGCCGAATCTCTGCACGACGGTCAGGCTTCCGGTCTGCAGCCGACCGCGAAGCTTACGTTTCCGTGCGCGGCGGCGCAGGTCGGAGCAGCCTCGTGCCTGGAGTGCGAAAGAGTTAGGATTTCAACAGGGATAGCTGGCGCGCCTTGCGGCGGCGCGGGGCCGAGCGAGAGGTGACGAGCAAATCGGCCGGCAGGTCGTCGAGAAACGGACAGGGGCGATTCTCGACCGTACGTCCGGCCAGGATGCGGCGATGCGCGGCAGTCAGTATCAGACGCTGCTGCGCGCGGGTCATGCCGACGTAAAGTAAACGGCGTTCCTCCTCCAGGTCGGCAGGCGGCAGCCAAGGCAGGCGCAGGGGAAGAAGGCCTTCTTCGCACCCGGCAATGAATACCAGCGGAAATTCCAGGCCCTTGCTCGCGTGCAGGGTCAGAAGCGCAACTTTCTGCGGGAGATGCTGCAGGTCAGTCTCGCGCGCCAGCACCATTTCTGACAAGAAGGCGGCCGCATCGGCGCCAAAGGGCACGGCGAAAGCCTGCAGCAGTTCGAGCGCACGCAGGCGGCGCGGGTCGGCTGCGGCGTCGGGGACCAGCGTGGCGAGCAAGTCTGCGACAGGGGCAGAATTCACATCTGCGGCCTTCTGATCAACATGGCGGCGCAGCTTGGCCAAGATATCCGCCACGTGCGGGCGCGCGGCAAAGGCGTCGTCGCCCCGGCGGTGGCAGGGAATCCCGCTCCGGTCGAGCGCCTCCTCGATGGCGTCGGCCTGGGCCGAAAGCCGCACCAACACCGCGATCTGATGGAAGGCCAGGCCTTGCCCGTCGGCGGCGCGGCCCGCGTCCATGGAAAGAAAGCTGGTGCCCGCAACCTGCGCCTCAATTTCGGCGGCGATGAACTCCGCCTCGGCGTGCTCGTCGGCAAGAACCTGGCGAATGACTCGGTTTCCGCGCGCTGCCAGCGGCTGCAGCGGGCGCGAGGCGCGCCCCGGCGTGCGTTCGATCACGGCGGTGGCAAGGCGCACGACCGGCGCGAGAGAACGGTAGTTGCGCGCGAGCGTGAACGTGCGAGCCCCGGGATAGTCGCTGGTGAAGTGGCCGAAATACGCCGGGGCGGAGCCGCGAAAGCCGTAGATCGCCTGATCCGGATCGCCGACCGCGCACAGATTCGTCGACGGGCCTGCGGGCGCCAGCAGACGCACCAATCGGTATTGGGCCGCATTGATGTCCTGATACTCGTCTACCAGCAGGTGACGGCAGCGACGACGTGCGAAAGCGAGAGCAACTTGATCCGTCTCCAGCACTCGGACCGCGCGAGCCACCAGATCGTCGAAGTCGACCGCGCCCGCGACGGCCAGCGCCTTTTCGTACGCGGCGTAGAACGCGGCCAACTCGGGCGCTGCGGCTTCTGGCGCGATCAGTGCGGCCTTGGCCGACGAGATGGCGCTCGCTGCCCGCGCCAGCGACGGTGCGCCCACGCCCGCCTCCGCGTGTACCTGCGCGAGCAGAGTTTGCCGGCCCGCCTCGTCGAGAATCGCGAAGTCGGGCGGCAAACCCGCCGCAGCGGCGTGCGCCCGCAGCAGATCGAGCCCCAGCGCGTGGAAGGTCTGCACCGAAGCGCCATCGGCGCGCGCGCCCAATAGCCTCGCGAGGCGCTCGCGCAACTCGCTAGCTGCCTTGCGCGTGAAGGTGATGGCCGTGATCTCGCCTGGCGTGGCGGCGCGGTCACGCAGCAGGCGCGCGATGCGTTCCACCAAAGTGCGCGTCTTGCCGGTGCCTGGGCCCGCCACGATGAGCAGCGGCCCCTCGCCATGGGCAATGGCTGCTTCCTGTTCGAGATTGGGACCACCGGCAAAGTCCGTCGGAGTTTCTTCACTAGCCGGACGGCGCGCGGGCTCGGTCTTGGGCTTCTCGGCAGGCGCCACAGCCGTTCCACCAAAAGAGAAGGCTGTCTGCGCGAGCAGGCGAAGACGCTCTTCTTCATCGAACATGTGGACGACGCCGTACTCGCCGTCAAACCCAGCCTGTCGCCTGACCTCACCCGCGCGCATGCGGCGCAGGGCCTCGGCCAGCAGCGGCGGTCCCTCGCGGCCAACATCTTCCAAGGGCGCATCCCGGAGCACGGTCAGCTCGGGCCCGACTCGCGACACCAGTTGCTGCCAGGCGCTCGCCACGCGCTTGCTGCCCACTCCCACGCCCAGCACTTCGCCCAAGACCTCAGCCAGTGGCACCAGGCTGGCAAACGGCTTGGCGCCCTCGGGCCGAAACCCTCCGGGGCGGTCGGCGAGCGCTGCCACCCGGCCCAGCACACCGCCGGTGAGAGGCTTTCCGCAGCGTGGGCAGGTCTTGCCGCAGGCCGCGGCCTCGTCGGGCGTCATCACCACCTCGCACTTGCGATGGCCATCGGCGTGGTACTTGCCCTCTTCGGGAAAGAACTCGAGCGTGCCGAGAAAGCCGGCTCCACGATCGCGGAGCGCGTCGCGCATGGCAAAGTAGGTGAGATCGCAGTTGAACAGGTTGGCCTCGCGACCCAGCTTCTCGGGCGAATGGGCGTCGGAGCTGGAGACCAGCGCGTAGCGATCCAGCGCGGAGAGGCGCCAGTTCATGGCCGGGTCCGACGAGAGACCGGTTTCGACTGCGAAGATGTGGTCGGCGAGATCGGCGAAGCACTCGGAAATCGAATCGAAGCCCGACTGCGAGCCCAGGGCCGAAAACCAGGGCGTCCAGATGTGTGCGGGAATGAGAAAGGCGTCCGCCGAGGAAGCGAGCGTGATTTCCAACAGGTCGCGCGAATCGACGCCGAGGATGGGGCGTCCATCGGATTCGATGTTGCCGATGCGGGCCAAGTGCGACGACAGGCGCGCCGCGGACTCGAAGTCCGGCGCATAGATGAGATTGTGCACCTTGCGCACCCGATCGCCGCGGCTGTAGATGCTGCTCACCTCGACCGACAACATGAAACGCACCGGCGCGCGACAGGCCGCGGGAACGTCGGCGTCCACCGCCCGGGCCAATTCCGCGCGCAGGGCATAGAGACCACCGCCCGCGGGAACCAGCTTGTCGCGCAACTCGGCGAACCAGCGCGGATGGGTGAAGTCGCCGGTGGCGACCACGGCAATCCCTTTGCGCTGAGCCCAGCCATGGAGTTGCTCCAGGTTCAACTGCCTGCTGGTCGCCCGCGACAGATAGGAGTGGATATGCAGGTCAGCCACGAACCGCACGGCGGACCGAGTGTACCAAGCCGACGCCGGCTGGCCACCCCCCTGCCCGCACGCCCCCATACACCATCAAGGTTTCATGGGAGGTGCTACAATGGCCATCCGGGGGATTTTGCTTGTCCGCGCTCAAAGTCATCTGTCCAAAATGTGCAAGAGCTCAGGAAGTCGCCGACGAGATTCCGGCCGGCGGCACTGACCACGTCTGCGTCTACTGCCGCACGGTTTTCAAGGTCAGACCACCCACAAGTCGGCTGACTGACGACCTGCCGGCGGCGCGCGAAGCCGTCCCGCGTCCAGGCGATTTGCCGGTTTCGCGCGACGCAATCCCGCGTCCGGGTGATTTGCCGGTTTC
>Ga0181518_10003315_pt1 | contig 14976 bp, 15 predicted proteins | sample PEATcosm2014_Bin_28_FD_119751 | JGI IMG/M metagenome (GOLD analysis project Ga0181518, IMG submission 119751) | Peatland microbial communities from MTU Mesocosm Facility, Houghton, MI, USA - PEATcosm2014_Bin01_60_metaG | ecosystem: Environmental > Terrestrial > Soil > Wetlands > Peat | place... | reverse complement strand
GGGCCTCACGTGGCCTGTCCGAGCGTGTCTTTACGTGTCTTTATCGAGAGGGAAGGAGAGGGTAGATGAGGGAACCTGAGGGGGTCGAAACGCCACCACCAGGAAAGTCCTCGGAAAGGCCCTGGTCAAAACACCGAGAACCAGACATTCGCAATGTAGAGGCCGTGGGTTCAAATCCCATCACCTCCACCAGAGAAGGCCCAGTTAAACGGGCTGAAGGTGGAAGCTCCCCGTAAGGTCATGAGGCAATATCTTCGCGTTCGCTGTAGCGCAGCGCTGACAGCGCTGTCGGCTGAATCAGACTTCGAAGGTACTAGGTCTCCGGTCCACCCCGTTTGTCGCTATCTCTCCCGTCGTGCTCAATTGATTGCCAAATCGGATTGCCAGGCAGTGCGGAGTATGGAGACCTTGTTATCAGGGATGGACCTCGTCTTACCCCGCGTCCGCAGACCTCCCTCCCTTCACCCCAGCCTGCTGCCCGTGGTCTAGCGGGTGAATGAAACGAGACACCCGGCGGTGGATCTGTCGCTCCAGCCGTTCGACCTGGGTGATCGCACGCCTGGATGTCTCCGCGTTCGGAGCGCGGCCGCGGTAAAAGGGAATCTTTGCCAGTTCGACCAGGAGCAGGTAGATGACGACCATCACAAACAGCGCCAGGAAGAAGCTCGCGGGCAGGGGTGTGAACCCCAAGAGATGGGCCAGTCCCGTGTAGGGCAGGATCGCCCCGACCAGAGCCGCCCCGGTCGGGACGAGCAACATGGGCAGGCTGGGCCTGCTCTTGAAGAACGGGATCCGTCGCGTCCGGATGACGTAGATCACCAGGGTCTGCGTGGCGATCGACTCGACGAACCAACCGGTCCTGAACCCACGTGGCCGGCATGGAGCACGGAGAGCATGAACCAGAACGTGACGAAATCGAAGATTGAGCTGAGGGGACCTCCCCGGGACCAACGACCCTAGCCACGGCGTTTCATCCCGGCCACCCTGGACACAGTGACTAGAAGAGGGACCACGGCCGCACCTGGTCCCGTTTCCGCAATGCCAGCTCTGGCGACGGAGAAGGGCGCGAGTCTTCGCGCAGACGAACTGAACCTCTTCGATGAGACTGCGGTCGCTGTCTCCTCAACCGCACCTGTCTACTCGCTGGCGGCGACGATCGGCCTTCTGTTTGTGGCCGTCGCGTATGCCGGGCCCGCGATCATCATCGTCAGCTTCATTCCGATACTACAGCGATACGCTGGTAGGCATCGATCAGGGCCACAGTGCCTGCTCATCCGTCGATGATGCGCGCGACGCGCTGTCTTGAGCGATGGATCAGTCGACCCGGTGCGTGCAAGAGACCCCAACGAAGTGTTTTGGGTCGGGCACCAACCCAGGCTCGATCGAGACAGGAACCAGCACACCAGATCGGCCATGGCCAGGGTCGCCATCCAACGGGCGTTGGCCTCGAAGCTGGCGAAGGGGAAGCGCAAAAGCGAGGGCGAGATCAAGTGCGCCTGAACCACATCCGCCGGGTCTTTGGAACCCGTGCGGCATCATCCGGGTATGTCGTTGGCCTTCACGCTCACCTCGACGAGTCCACGGATCGACGCCTGTGCCTCGACGTCTACGTGAAACGATATTGGCATGGTGATCCCGCTCATGCTGGCGACGCTGACCGACCGTCGCGATTTCGGGGACGACTGGCTGTTGGAGCGCAAGCTCGACGGGGAGCGCTGCGTAGCACGGAAAGTGGGCAGTGACGTGCGACTCGGGTCGCGTACTGGTAAGGATCTCACGTCGACCTACCCTGAAGTCCGCGCCGCCGTGGCGTCCCAACACATCCGGGACCTCCTGCTCGACGGGGAGGTGGTGGCATACGAGGATGACCAGACGTCCTTCACCCGGCTGCAGCAGCGCCTCGGAGTGACCGGGCCCTCTCCAGAGCAAGTGGCCGAGTACCCGGTCGTCTACTGCGTCTTCGACGTCCTGGAGGTCGACGGCCTGGAACTCACCGACCGGCCACTCGTCGAGCGCCGCGCCCGGCTGACGAGGACGATCCGGCCGAGCTCAGCACTGCAACTCACCGAGGCCTGGAGCGGCGATTCAAAGCGTCGGTTCGCCCAGGCTTGCCGATCGGGCTGGGAGGGACTCATCGCAAAGCGTGCTGACGCGCCGTACGTTGCCGGCCGCTCCAAGGACTGGTTGAAGCTGAAGTGCGTGTGGGAGCAGGAGTTCGTCATCGGCGGTTACACCGATCCCGGGGGCAGCCGAACTGACTTTGGTGCCCTGCTTGTCGGTTACTACGAGCAGGGCACCACCCTCCGCTACGCCGGGAAGGTTGGTACGGGCTACACCAAGGCGGCACTTCACGACCTCGGTATCCGGCTGCGCGAGCTGGAAACGACCGAGCCGGCGTTCGTCGATGCGCGACGGATTCCGCGCGGCGCACATTGGACGCGGCCCGAACTCGTCGCTCAGATCGGATTTGCCGAATGGACGAGCGACGCTCGGCTCCGGCAACCCCGCTTTCTCGGACTCCGCGACGACAAGAGCCCGGCTGAGGTCGTGCGGGAGCGGCCCCAGTGAGCACGGAGCCTCAGCAACAGCATCAGGTCCGTGTCGAAATATCATCTCGCGTGGCGCCGATAGCGCGTTTACTCGGACCGGTCAGAGGTGCAGGCATGGTGAGAGGTTGACCGGCAACGCTCGCAGCACAGCACTAGGCCCATTGGTCTGAACCAACCCACCGATGGGCTCACCAGCTTTGAGAGCCAGGCGAAGGAGGTGCCACGGTCGGGATCCCTGCGGTTTGAGGTAGAAGTAGGCCACAGCGATGAAGAGAACTGGGACGAAGCTGACGATGGTCTCCGCGGGTCCTGCGTAGGTGACGGCAGCGAAGCGCGGGGCAAAGTGGCTGCCAGAGAGTAGACAGGCGCAACCGACGACACCGCCACCACGGTCGAGTCGAACAGGTTCAATTCGTTGGCGCGGAAAGTTGGCGATTGCGCCATGGACGATGGGGGGTGGCGATGCTCAACGGTAACCCGGATGGGCGGCGGCTGAGCCTGACTCGTAGATGGTTCGACTAAGCGGTGAGAACGGGACATCGGGCGGGACCAACGGCTCCCTGCATTCTGGCTGCCAATAGAGGTATCGGGACCATCGGCCCTACCCTCCGGGTCCCGTGGCCCCAATGATCAAAGAGTGGTTGGCGTTGACCGGCGCGTGAAGGATCCGAACCGGCCGTGAGCGGCGAAGCCGCCCAGGCAAGGGATCGCGCTGTCAACGCGGCGAAGACCGTCCAGACCCACCGGATCGTTGTGGGCATCGATGGCTCGGAGGGAGCTAGGCGCGCCTTGGAGTGGGCGGCAGCTCAGGCTCGGCTGACGGGATCTGTCCTTGACATTGTCACCGCCTCGGGTGAGAGCCATGCCCTAGCCGATCCGCATGTGAACAGGGAGACGGAACAAAAGGATATCGACGAGGCGTCCGTGCAGGCGAGGACCGTTGCACCGGGAGCGACGATCGCGACCAGGGTTTTCGACGGTGCGCCCGCGCCCGTCCTGATCGAGGAGAGCGAAGGTGCAGATCTTCTCGTGGTGGGGACGCGTGGTCGCGGCGGCTTCGCGAGCCTCGTTCTCGGATCCGTCAGCCGCAGGTGCGTGCATCAGGCCCATTGCCCAGTCGTCGTCGTGAGCGCAACAGAGAGCGATCAACTAGCGGCTCAGGGGCCAAGTCGGAACACGGAGGCTGCGACAACGGCTGCAGCTGAGCAGCCTCATCGGATCGTGGTTGGTGTCGACGGCGCCCCTTCGTCGATCGCCGCCGCGGAGTGGGCGGCCACCCAGGCCGAGTTGTCGGGCGCCACGCTCGAAGCTCTGATGACGTGGGAGTGGCCGGCCACCTACGGGTGGGCGCCGGGCGCCACGGAGTACGACCCGCGGTACGACTGCGAGGTGATGGTGGAGGATGCTCTCAACCCGATTCGAGACAGGCACCCGAGTATCCGGATCGAGGCAATCGTCGAGGAGGGCCACCCCGCGCAGCATCTGCTTGAGGCAGCCGATGGGGCAGACCTGCTTGTGGTGGGGTGTCACGGTGAAGGCGAGTTGGCGGGAATGCTCCTTGGTTCGGTGACCGAGCACTGCGTGGCCCATGCTCGTTGTCCGGTGGTGGTGGTGCGCGATGACTCGTCGTCACCGGTGACGCGGCGAAGCGGACCGCGGGACAGGTCGAAGGGGCGTCCGTGAACGAGTGGACACCTGAGTACGAGACCGGAAGCGCGTTCGCTCCTTCGCGTGGTGGCACCCAGACCCTGTTCGGTCAGACGATGGGGCTTGTCGCGGTGACGGCTGGACTGTTCGCTCTCGGGGCCTATCTGGGCCGCTCGCTGTCCTATGGGTTGGGATTCGTGTTGTATCTCCTCGCGCTCGGGTGCCTGATCGCCATGCGGTTCGCCGTCCGGCGTTCGGGCTCGTCCGCTGTGGGTCTGCTCTTCTTCTTTGGGCTGCTCATCGGGCTGGCGACCGCGCCCACCCTGCAGTACTACGCGAGCACCAATCCCGAGGCCCTCTGGCAGGCAGGTGGAGCGACGGCACTGTTCATGCTCGGACTCGGCACCGTGGGCTACGCCACCCGTCGTGACCTGTCGGTGCTCGCTCAGGGCTGCTTCTGGGCCCTCCTCGTCCTCATCCTTTTCGGCATCGTCCTGATCTTCGTCCAGATCCCGAGCGGTGCTCGCATCTACTCGATCGCCGGTTTGGTGATCTTTGCGGGTCTGACCGCGTTCGACTTCCAGAGGCTGAGGAGGATCCGCGATATCGACTCCGCTCCGCTGTTGGCGGCGTCGATCTTCTTGGACGCCCTCAACGTGTTCCTGTTCTTCCTGAACATCTTCAACAGGCGGGACTGATCGGGCGGACCCTCTCAGTCGCGGCCTGTCAGGCGTCCCGACGCAGGGGGCCGATTCGGAGGGTAGCGTCGCAGACCACGGTGGCGAGCGAGCAGCCGAGTATCCCGCCGGCGATTACATCGGTCGGATAATGCACACCGGTGTGGACGCGGCTGTAGCCGACCGCGGTGGCCAGACCGAACAGGGGTGCCGACAAGAGGGGGTAATCGGCCGTCACCGCGGTGGCAAATGCGAACGCCGACGCCGTGTGCCCCGAAGGGAAGGAGCTCGATGCCGGCATGCGCGCCGCCCGGGTTGGATTGACGGTGGAACGCTCGGGTCGCCTCCTGGGGAGCGCCTGCTTCAGGGCCAAATTCGCCGTAATCGACGTGACGCCCAGAGCGAGAAGGGCGCGTGCGGCCGCGTGTCGACCACGGGGGCCGCCAGTCAACGCCAGCACAGCGGCGATCGCCGCCCACAGCTGTCCGTAATTCGCTGCGTTCGAGATCCAAGTGACCGGCCCGTCGAGGGCCGGCGTCGACGTCCGTGCGACCGCGTCATAGACGGAGTCGTCCAGCGCATGGGCGTCCGTCATCACGCGGCGTCGCAGGTCGCGAAGGGCTCGAGGGGTCCTCGAGGGCTCAGAGGAGTCTGGGGCAAGGGTCATGTGTCTCTCCTGGACTCGACGGTCACCATGCCGCTGGGTCGACCACGGACGATTCGGCCAAGGCCCAGGAGCGTAGAGACTTTCAACGGTGTCCATTGGAACGCTGGTGATGCGCCGGATTGCCCGCGCCCGATGCGAACACGGAGCGCGGCAGGGCGAATCGCAAAGTGCAGGGGAGTGGACCAGGAGCGCGCCTCTCCATCCGCAGCGGCCGGCACCGGGGAGGGTCCCGTGACCTCGAGCTCCTGCGCTGCCCACTGGCGCCAGCCCTCGAAACGCTCGGGATGACCGGCCATTTCCAGAGCGACTAATCGGTTGACGTCGATCGGCCGTGTGATGGACAGTGTTGCCACCCCGAGCACCCCTTCATTCATGCGGGGGCGGGAACCGAAGCCGGTCAAACTCGACAAGGTGTAGGGGTTGTTGGACACCTGAATCACCTGGGCTCCCACAATTGGCCCGCCCGGACTGTCTACAGCAAGCTCCGTCGGAGGGGCGTCGGGCCCCAGCAGATCGGGCAACATTTCGGCGACCGTCCGGGGCTTGGCCTGTCGATACCCAGGCGTCGCCACGATACTCGCGTAAACGCCAAGGGACACATTGTTGACGAAGACCTCTCCATTCACCTCGCCCAGATCGACGGTGGTCTCACGAGCGGGCCCGAAGGCGTCGAGGGCACGAACCGGATCATCGCGGTCTATTCCGATGTCGAGGGCGAAATGGTTTCTAGTCCCCGCCGGGACACAGACAAATGGGAGCCCATGTTCGGCAGACACGGCCGCGACCAATCCTTGTGAGCCGTCACCACCCGCCATGCCCAGAGCGTCTGCCCCACGGCTGACCGCAGCCTCGGCGTGCAGCCGCAGGTCGTCCTGACGCTGGAGCAGGACCACCTGTATCCCTCGTCGACGTGATTCGTCGGCCAGGTTCAGCTTCGTCACCTTTCCACCACCCGACCTCGGGTTTACGAAGAGGACGCCATGGTGGGTGCCCGGTTACCGGGTGCCAGCGCGCATCGAGGACCCGGCGGACCTGCCAGCGCAGCGCCAGTGTCCCCAGTGACCACGCGGCAGCCATGCCGAAGATCGCAACGGCCACCGCCACGATGCCACGACCGTCCGCGACCAGGATCGCGACCGTTCCGACCACGAGGACAACGGCAGCAACTGTTGCCCACCAGCGGAATCGACGATTGGTAGCGGCGATCCACAGCGCAGAGATTCCCAGCGTGGCGGTCAGTGCGGCGCCTACGAAGTAGACGAGATTCTGCGCCGTGAGCACGGCGAGGACGACGACCGTTGCACCGGTGACCGCCAGCGCCCCACCCGCTGCGATCCGTGCTCCGAACGGCGAGGTGGGAATGGTTCTTCGCCGGTGAATTCACGGTCGCTTCCGCCGGCCATCGGTCGCCATACTGACCAGTCTCGCGTGCGGTGCCTCCGTGAGGAGGCTTCTACGTCGTGGTGCTGGTCGGTCAACCCGTCAATTTGACGGAACCGTACCGTCGGCGGAACAGGGTATAGGCGACGAAGCCGGCGGGAAGTGGGAGCCAGTACGAAGCCAATCGATAGCCGAGCGTCGCGATCAATGCATCGGCGGCACTGACCCCTGCCAGCACCAGCATGCCACTCAGGCCTGCTTCCACGATCCCGAGCCCTCCGGGTGTGATCGGAATGAGTGCGATGACTCCGGCCGTCGCGTATGACAGCAGCACGAGTGAGGGACTGGCGGAGCTCCCAATGGCTCGCAGGACGCAGAGCAAACAGAGGTAGTCGAACCCGAGCCGGCCCGCGACGAAGATGACAGCCTGGTGCCACTGACGACCGAGTGCCTGACGGATCTCGTCACGTTGCTGGAGGAGGCGGGTGTCCAATCCCTTGAGGGGTGTCTTCGGGCGACGAAGCTTGTTCCACAGCCATTGAGCTGCAAGACCGAACTTCCTGAGCGGTCGCTCGGTCGCGAGGACGACAGTGCCGAAGATGGCGAACAGGACGAAGCCCGCAAGCCCGATCAGCGCAGTGTGAAGGAGTCCCGGCTGCACCCGGGTCGAGCCCAGCACGGCCGGCAGCGTGAAGAGCGGAAGCGACAGCAGGCCTCCAAGGCCGAGCAGTGACGCGGCAGCGAGGCCCCCGGCGGCAGTGTCGGTATCGACTCCGGCTGTGGCCAGCATCCGGAACTGCAGACTCGCACCAGCTGCGTCACCGGCGGGGAGCACGTTGGTGAGTGCGTTGCCCGCCAGTCCCGACGTCACAACTGCGAACCAACCCTTCGTGCGCAAGACGAGGCGTTGCAAAGTGAATGCAAAGGTGAAGCTCACAACCTCGGCGATGAGCGCACCGATAATCCAGATCGGACTCGCCGTGGCCAATCGAGGCCACGCATCGACCACCTTGACCAGACTTGGCAGGACCACGTAGATGGCGAGGCCGCACAGGGCAAGTGTCACGACGCGGACGAGAAAGGACTTAGCCCGCCGGGCACTGCCGAGAGGGGGGCCGCCGCCGGACGCCTGTCGGCCGGGTGGTCTTCCGGCGAACCGATTCACTTGGGCCGGATAACCCGGTTCTGGGAGGGAGCCAGGCGCTGGACCGGGTTCCGGCGCGTCATCAGGCCTGTGTGCGCTCAAGCCGGCCTTCGCCTCCATTCTCCGTCGAGGTCCCGGTTGGTGGTGGACTGCGCTGACGATCATGCAGATGGGATGAGGGTGAAGTTAGCCTGCTGGAGGGCAATTCTCTCTTAGGAGGCGACCCGAGGTGATCGGACGACCGAGGAGCGGAGACGGGCGCATCCTGACGGATAACAGGTCGTGAACCTCGAGGGCGACGTTCGCGAGCGGTCTGCCGCAGACTTCGGCCGGGACCGAACCGATCATGTCGGCTGAGCAATCGGACCGGACGGGCGAAAGCTCGGCGTCCAGATGGGCGCGGATTCAGGGCTGGGCCGACGTCAGGACCGTTCCTTTGCGCACCATCCTCGTCTTCGTCGGAGTGGTCGTCGCCGTCTATCTCGTGGGCCAGCTTCTCTACCGGCTCCGGGACGTCGTATTGCTCATCGTGGTCGGTTCGTTCGTGGCGCTCTTCATGAACCCTCAAGTCGTGGCACTGCAGCGCTGGAAGATACGACGCCGCGGTGTCGCCGTCGCCATCGTCGGCCTGTGGTCGTTGCTGATCTTCATCGGGCTGGCCTTCGCGTTCGGCTATCCCTTGGTGAACGCCATCACGCATTTCGCCAACTCCTTGCCGGCGTACGTTGACAAGGCGCAGCACGGGAAGGGCTGGATTGGGCATCTCGTTCGCAAGTACCACATCCAGGCCTGGGTGAACAAGAACTCACCCAAGATCGTTGGTTTCGCGGAAGGGCTGGGCAAACCGGCCCTCTCCCTGGGAAAGGGCGCCGTTACGATCGTCGCAGAGTTGGCGGCCACCTTCGCCTTCGTGATCTTGCTCCTGGTTGAGGCACCGAAGATCCGGGCCGGCCTTCTGAACATCATGAGCCCCGACCGAGCTGCCAGGTACGCCGAGATCGGTGGGAAGGTGAGCAGGTCCATCTCGGGGTTTGTGCTGGGAGACTTCCTCACGTCCTTGATCGCGGGGTTCGTGGTCTTCGTGACCCTGGCAGTTCTCGGAGTGCCCTACCCCCTCCTTTTCGGACTTTGGGTGGCCCTGGTCGACTTTCTTCCGACGATCGGCGGGGCGCTAGCAGGCATTCCGACGGTGCTCTTTGCCCTGGCCCATTCCTTGAGTGCGGGCGTGATCACCGCCATCGTCTTTCTCGCCTACACGTTCGTGGAGAACCATCTCTTGAATCCCGTGGTGATGAGCCGCACCGTAAAGATCAATCCATTGGTCGTGTTCCTCGCCGTCCTCGTCGGCGCCGACATCGGGAGCTGGATCGGGGGCCCCTTCGGCGGCTTCGTCGCGGTCCTGTTGGCCGTGCCCGTCGCCGCCTCGATCCAGGTGGTGATAGTGGAGGTATGGAATACCACGGAACAGAACGACGCCAGCCGAGCCGATAGTGAAGAGGAAACCGGTGACACCTTGCCTGAGGGTGGAACACCCTAATCACGGCCTGAGTCGCTCGCCGTTGCTGCCAACGGTGAATGACGCTTGCTGGTCCACATCTGCGTTTTGGGGCCACGACGCAGCTGCAGGGGTCATCGAGCGGCTGATCATGCCGCTGGTGACGACCTGTCAAGGCGGGTGGCCTGAGAGGAAGGCGTGCCTCAAGATCCCCGGCGACAGTCTCCACCAGCATGGCGGGGCTGAACGGACGACTCCTCAATCCCGACGAGGTTCGGACCTTGGTCTCCATGTCGGCCTGAGGGAGATGGTGGCATGGTCAAGACGGCACCGACGCGGCGCGCGACAACGACCGGCGAGTCCTCCCTGGACCCGAGGATTCGTCCTACCGCGCCCGCTTCGCCTGCTTGAGTCTTTGCGTCAAGACTTCGCCCCAGATGGCTCTCCCCAACGACCATCTCCGAAGTCGCGCAAGGGAGGTCCTCCGAAGTAATATTGAGCGAGCCCGAGTACCTGCTTGTCTTCAAGATGATCGATGTCAAGGCGCACTTCAGCCACGATCTTGGCGGCGACATCCGGGCGATGCCTTTCGACGTACGCCACCCAGTGATGGGATGCGTTTGCCTTGCCCCGGCCGTGTCCTAACAGCAGGATCGCTCCAGCCGCGGCCAGAGCATCGGTCAACTCGGGCCAGTAGGCCGTATTGTCCTCGTCATAGTCGCCCTTGGGATCTCCAGCGTGGTGGTGAACCTTGTGGTGACGACCATGCGGATCGGCGGAGATTATGTGCTCGGGCAGTTGACCGGGCATAGCATCGGTTGGGTAGATCGTGGTTTCGTGGAAGTCGATGACTGCGACCACGTTCTTACCCCGTATAGCTTCGACGTTTTCCACCATGGTCAGACCTCTTGGCCCTTGGCTTCGAGTTCGTCCACGAGGGCCCTGTATCCAGCACTGGTCAACATTCGGCGCAGATCAACCACCTGTTGGACGTCAATATTCTTGTGCTTCGGAGGAGTTATGACTTCGGTCTCGCCTCCAACCGTCACGATGAACTTTCCGTCGCGTTGCCGCTCGGATGATCCCACGGCTTCCAACAATGACAACACGGCCGGCCACTCAATGTTGTGACTCGTGGGGTGCTGAAAGATCTGCAAGAGAGTGTCGCGGTGATGGTTATTCAGGTGCTCCGGCGCTGGGACTGACATCGAACTCCTCTGATCGGTCGGACATGGCATTCGGACGGCGTGGGTCGCGCCGTTCCAGCGTTCTCGTCGAGGCTACCTCGGCTTCTGTTGCCTGGGGTCAGAAGCCTCAGCCCAGGGCTGGTGCACGTCGTGGAGGAGGTCTCACTCCCACCCGTGGGGATCAAGGGCCCTCCAAACGGGGCAGCACGCACCATGCACCTTCAAAGTCACTGACTGTGCTTCGCCGAGGTTCGCCGTTCCATGAGCGGCCGCTCAGAACGGAAACCCGGCATCCCTGAGTTCCGCTCAACGATGGGGATGATCTGATCTACCTCAACGGCTTACGGGCTGAAGAAGTCGAGGTCATGGGTCAAACGATCAACATCGTCACTCGCTTTCAGTGGCGCCCCACCACTGCGGCCTGCCAGGACGAACCCGGGTCGTCCAGGATGGACGCCGAGCTCGAGCCGTGCGTGAGTGTCGAGGGCAACATCGGGATTGGCGCGGTTGCCCTTCGCTTGGTGTCTTTCTCCTCCTTTTCGGTTGGAGCCATGCTCCCCCTGCTGCCATGGTTCTTCACCCGACGGACCGTGGGGAGGCCTAGTGCCGTGCCCCGACCTAATCAACGTTGGTATTTCGAACTCATGCACACCTCCATTCAAGCCCAGCAGGATGGACTTTCGACCCTTGCCAGCAGCGACCGGGCAGCGTACGGTGGCGTGAGATGGTCTAGCGGCCGTCTCGGCCGTTGACCCTGAAGCTGGAGGTCATTATGGCTAAGGAAAAGGATCTTGCCTTCTACGTCGCTGTCTACGAAAGCGTCGATTTGGCCAAAGCTGACCTTGACGCCATCGAGCAGCTCCACAAGGACGATCTCGTCGGAACGTTCGACGCGGCTGTCGTCGAAAAGGAGAACGGCAAGCCGCACATCGTCAAGCGGATGGCCCGACCTATGGTGCGCGTGATCCCAGATTTGTTCGGGGGCGACTCTGCATGGTTGCCGTACGACGAACTTCATGAAGCGGCCGCCGCTCTCAGCGCCAGTGAGGCGGGTCTGATCGTGGTCGGAGAGCCAACGCTGGACAAGGCGTTCGACAAGGCCGTCACTCACGCGACAAAGACCCTGAAGCACGTAGTCGATGCGACAGCCGATGAGCTGGCGAAGGAGATGAAGGAGGCTGCGGGAACCTGACCGTCGCAGGTTTGACTGCTCGGATGCCTGCAGTCACGGGAGTAGTCCGCTGAGGCCTGCTTCAACGATACCCAGCCCTCCCGGGGGTAAGCCGGTCGGCCGGAGGGGAAGACCATAAGGTCTACGTGTCCACGACAGCGGCGCGCGCGTCAACTCCGAGCATGGCGAAGAGGCAACCACTGAAGAGACGGTTCGCGCCGAGCGTTTCCTAACGCCGTACATGAAGGGGCGGGGCCGGATCAAGATCCTTTGTCGGGTCATCCTTCCTGATGCACCGGTCGGTGTCCTGCACGAAGGCGCGCGCCGACGAGGCGTCGGGGTCAACGTCGGGCGATGCCCGCCGAAGGCTTGCCGTTGACGCCGGCGGCGGCGCATCCTGTTCGGGACGCCGCTATGTCGAGGTGTTGCGAGTTCCCATCACTGGTGGCTCGAGTCCCTGGGCGTGCGCTTCGAGATGGGCACGACCGCCGTCGACATGGACCTGGTCGAGGATGGGGACGACACGGTCGTCACACTGTCGGACGTCGACAAGACCAACTTCATCACCTTCTTTCCGACCGTTCGCGGGGATCGCACCTTTTTCGACCACATAGAGGCGATGAGCGGCGACGCCATCGGCACAGGGGGCGCCGTGACGATTGTCGACTCGAGCTGGAAAGTCGGTTTCGTCCTCTACAACAAGTACTTCCCGGGTCAGCCCGACGACGTCAACGTGTTCTGGGCCTACGGGCCGGTAACGGACGTGCCGGGCGACTTCATCAAGAGGCCGATGCGGTCGCGGGTCCAGAGTCGGTGGAGCCGTACCTCATGGGTCGCCGCACATTCCATGTTGCAACAATAAATGTTATAACATAGACTCTCCGCCGAGGGCCGCTTGTGCGGAGTGCGGGACGATCACGGCCGAAGGGTCTCGGTGCCACAGGAAAGCAGCCAGCAGAGGTTCACGTGCGACGTGCTCGTCGTCGGGGGTGGAGGGGCGGGTCTCACGGCCTCGATGCTCCTCTCGAAGATGGGGGTCGACCACCAGCTCGTGAGCGCTCTACCCGAAACGTCGGCGCTCCCCAAGGCGCACGTCCTCGGCCAGCGCGCCATGGAGATCCTGAGCGATTGCGGCGTGGCCGACGCCGTCTACGCCGTCGGCACTCCGCCCGAGCAACTGCGGCGCACGTCCTTCTACGCCGGCTTCGCCGGTCACCCCGACGCCGGCCGCGTCCTGTTCACGCAGGAGACCTGGGGCGCGGGAGGAGACGACCCCGACTGGGTCGCGGCGAGCCCCAAGCTCACGACCAACCTGCCCCAGATCCGCCTCGAACCGCTGATAAAAGCTCGGGCCGAGGAGCTGGCGCCGGGCCGCATCCGCTTCTTCCACGAGGTCACCGCGCTCGAAGAGGTCGACGGCGGCGTCATCGCCACGGTCACCGATCTGGCGGACAAGCGCTCCTACGAGATCGAAGCTCGCTACATTCTCGGATGCGACGGTGGCCGCACGGTCGGGAAGCTGGTCGGGATCGAGCTCGAAGGCCTCCTCGAGGTCGGTCGGACCGCCACGGTGCACCTGGCAGCGGACTTTTCCGAGTGGGCCAGGGAAGCCGACGTCCTGCTGCGCTGGGTGTTCTGCCCCGCCAACGCCAAGCTCGTCGTGCTGGCTCCGATGGGGCCGACCCGCTGGGGCGGCGAGAGCGAGGAGTGGGTCGTGCACGTCACCTACGACCTCGAGGACCAGCGGCCCTTCGACGACGCCGCCGTCCTGGAGGACGTGCGCGAAGCGCTCGGGATCGGCGACCACCCGCTCGACGTCAAGCTCATCACCCGTTGGACGGTCAGTGGCGTCCTCGCCGACCGCTTCCGGTTGGGTCGCGTCTTCGTCGTGGGCGACGCCGCCCACCGCCATCCGCCGACTGGCGGCCTCGGACTGACCAGCGCCATCCACGACGCCCAGAACCTGTGTTGGAAGCTGGCCCTCGTGCTCCGAGGTGCGGCCCACGAGGATCTGCTGGACACCTACGAGCCCGAGCGGCGACCGGTCGACGCCCGCAACGTGCAGCGCTCCCTCGAGAACGCGCTCGGCTATGCGGCGATGGCCCAGGCCATGGGAGTCGACGACATGCACGCGACCACCGACGAGCGCTGGGCGCGTCTGGCTCGGCTTTGGAGCGACGCTCCGGAAGACGCCGAGCATCGTCGGGCCGTGCGGGACCTGATGGCGGCGCAGTCCCAGGAATTCCACGAGCACGACGTCGAGTACGGCTATCGCCACCGGTCGGCTGCGGTCATCGACGACGGGAGCCCCGAGCTGCCCCAGCGGGACTTCCGGATGTTCTTCCCATCGACTCGCCCGGGCTGTCCCCTGCCCCACGCGTGGCTCGAGGATGACGAGTTCCGCCGACTCTCCACGCTCGACCTCGTGTCAGTCGACCGCTTCGTCCTCCTCGCCGGGGAACAAGGTGCACCTTGGCTGGACGCCGGAGGCGTCGTCGCCACCGAGCTCGGCGTGCCGATCGACACCTGGTGCATCGGACACGCCTCGGGCGATCTGCGCGACCCCCGGCTGCGCTTCGAGCGAGTGCGCGAGTTCGGGCCCGAGGGCGCCATCCTGGTGCGACCCGACCGTTGCATCGCCTTCCGCTCCATGGGGGGAATCGCGGACCCCGTCGGGGTGCTCCGTGCCGCCCTCATGCAGGTGTTGGGGCGAGCGACATGAACGGGCGCGAGCCACGGCGCGACTGGGTCGGGCGCGAGACGTACCTTCTCGTCGAGCTGCTCAGCCAGCGGCTTGGCGGGGAACTCGAGGCCGTGTGCCGGGCCCATGGACTCACCGCGGCGCAGTACCCGGTCCTGTGGGTCGCCTGTCTGCACGAAGACGAGGAGGGGATCCCCTTGGGTTCGATCTCCGACGGGCTCGTGACCACTGCGTCGGACGTCAGTCGGCTCGTCACCCGCCTCGAGGCGGCCGGCCTGCTCGAGCGAACCAGATCGCAGGCTGACCGCCGGGTGGTGCGCGTCCGGCCTACCGCACTCGGCCAGGCCGTGTTCGAGCG
>Ga0181518_10003306_pt1 | contig 14996 bp, 9 predicted proteins | sample PEATcosm2014_Bin_28_FD_119751 | JGI IMG/M metagenome (GOLD analysis project Ga0181518, IMG submission 119751) | Peatland microbial communities from MTU Mesocosm Facility, Houghton, MI, USA - PEATcosm2014_Bin01_60_metaG | ecosystem: Environmental > Terrestrial > Soil > Wetlands > Peat | place... | reverse complement strand
TCGGATGCGCAACATGATGGGCTCGTGGCCCTTCGTGTTCACCTTCTTCGCCGTCATGATCGTTTGGGCCCTGGTGAACACCCTCTTGTTCGAGCACATCCTGCATCACAAGGCGTTCGATCCCTATCCGTACATCTTGTTGAACCTGTTCCTTTCAATGCTGGCCGGCGTGCAGGCCGCCGCGCTTCTTATCGCAGCCAAGCGGGCCGACTCGATCTCCTCTGAGATCGCTATTCACACCGAAAACAACACCGATGACATCAAGACCCTGGTCGCGGAGAACACCACCCTCACCGCGCAGGTGAAGACGAACACCGACCTTCTAGAAGAGATCCACCTCCACGTGGCCAACATCGCCAGCAAGGTTGGCGCCGAGATGGGACGTTTTCCTCCCGGCGGGGCGCCGTCACAACCGACCTAACCAGGCTCCTCGGCAGCGCTATGAGCGCGAGCTCTTGCTGCTACGTCTCCACTCGCCCACCGAGGTGGCGGGCCAGGAAACCCTCGGCGGCGGCATAGAAGCGGAGACGGTTCTCCGGCTTGGCGAAGCCATGTCCCTCATCGGGGAAGAGCATGTACTCATGCTCGATTCCGGCCTTGGCGAGCGCCGCCACAATTTGCTCAGATTCGGCCCGCTTGACCCGGGGGTCGTTGGCGCCTTGAGCGATCAGGAGCGGGCGCTTGATGTCGGCCACCCGGGACAACGGTGAACGCGACCAAAGGAAGGCCTCCTCGGTCTCGGGGTTGCCGACCCGCTGGTGGAACACCTCGATCTCGGGAGCCCAGTAGGGCGGGATCGACTCGATGAGCGTCTTGAGATTGGACGGGCCCACGATGTCCACGGCGCACCGGAACAACTCGGGGGTGAAGGTGGCGCCGACCAGCGCCGCGTAGCCGCCATAGGAGCCGCCGTAGATGGCCACCCGCTCGGGGTCGCTCCACCCCTGGTCGATCACGAAGGCCACGGCGTCGACAAGGTCGTCGTGCATCCGACCGCCCCACTCCTTGTTGCCGGCATTGACGAACGACTTTCCATAGCCGGTCGAACCCCGGTAGTTGACCTGCACGCACAGATAGCCGCGGTTGGCCAGCCACTGGGCCTCAGGGTCATATCCCCAGACGTCGCGGGCCCACGGGCCGCCGTGCACGTTCAACACCGTCGGCAGGTGGGCCCTCCCCTCCCCTGGCGGGAAGGTCAGGTAGCCGTGGACGGTGAGACCGTCGCGCGAGCGGAACGAGAACGGCTCCATAACCCCGAGCGTGTAGTTGGACAAGGCCGGCTGGTGTTCGAACAGAAAGCGGCCGGTCCGGGAGGCTCGCTCGTAGGCGAAGTAGGACACCGGGCCGTCGTCGTGGTTGAAGGCGACCAGCCACGAGGCGTCGTCATCGTCACCACTGCCGATGTCGGGCTCGCCAGAGTCGAGGGTCGCGATGGCGTCGACGTCGGCGCGCAGCGCCGGGTCGAGGACGAGGAGTTCGGCCCGGTCCTTCAGCACGGTGGCGATCTGGGGCTCCCAGGTGTCGGGGTCCAGCCGCACGCCGGTGATGTCGGCTTCCGGGTCGCCGGCCAGCTCCTCGGTCTCCCCGTCGGCCAGGTTGATGCGCACCAGGCGAGCGGTGTCGGACCCAACCGAGCTCAGGGCGAGCAGCGAGCTCCCCTCGACGGTGAACGACAGGGGCCCGGTGGTGAGCGCGTCCTCGGCGGAGACCGTCAACAACGGCCGCCAGTCCTGGTCGCGCCGGTCACGCACCATCAGGACGAAACCGCCGTCCGGTTGGGGGGCGACGCCGGCCCGCACCACCATCTCGGCGTCGGCCACCCACCCGATGAAGCCCGGGTTCTCCAGCACCTTCTGCAACTCACCGGTTACCAGATCGAGACGGTAGACGTCGTGCAACTCGGGGTTGTCGCGGTTGATGCCCACCAACACGTCGGTCGGAAAGCGCTTGTCGACCGCGATCAACTGCACCTGAACGTCGTCGTAGGGGGTCAGGTCACGGTGGGCCATCGTCAGCAGGTCGACGTCGAACAACCGCCAGTTCTCGTCCCCGCCCCGGTCCTGCAGATACAAGATGTGCCGTCCGTCGTGCGCCCACGTGTACACGCGCACCCCGCGGTCGCGATCGGCGGTCACCGCGACAGCGGCATCCCAGTCGATGCCGCCTCCCGGAGCCGACCCGTCACCGCCGCCGTGCACCGGAGCTACCCACACGTTGAGCACACCGTCGTCCGGGGCGATCCAGGCCAGCTGGCGCCCGTCGGGCGAGAGGCTCGGGCTCACACGCTCGGGATTGCCGAACAGGACGGTGCGCGGGATGAGGTCCACCATGTCCTTGTCCTATCAGCCGGTACCTGCGGTCGGTGCCCGGTGAGCTCCCCGCATCGTCACCGGCCGGGGACCACAGTCCCCTTCAGCCGTCGGGACGATCCGCTCCAAGTGGCTCACCGCTCATCTCGCCGCCGGAACTGGCGAAGCACGGCACGGTGCTGGAGAGCCCGCCGGCTCGACATGTAGAAGAGGCCGCCGATGGCCGCCGTCACCGCGATCACCACATCGCCGACCGGGAGGGGGAAGGCGATGACCACCGGCACGAGCGCGCCGATCACCCACACCAACTGCTGCCGCGTGGCGAACCGCGCGAAGGCGCGCCCCTGTTGCTCCTCGGGCACGAAGCGCTGGGTGATCGCATCAAACGACGGCTGGCCCCATGACCCGGCGATGCCGATCACCAGGGCGAGAAGCCCCTGCGCCGCGAGGTCCCCCAACACCGCGGCGAGCGAGCCGCCCACCGCGACCAGCCACACCGCGGCCGTAAGGATCTGGGGTTCGGAGAATCGCTGGCGCATCCGGCGCACCAGCGTCAGGCCCAAAAGGGACCCGATCCCGCTCGCGCCCAGTGCGAACCCATACCAGAACAACGGCGCGTGAAGCCTCCGGAGCCCAAAGGCGAGCATGAACACGAAGAACCCGGCGATCCCCCGCAACAACGAGTTCGTGGTGAGACCGAGGAGGACCTGCGGTTCGGCAACCGGCTGCAGGCTGGCCAGGTCGGAGTCGATCGTCTCGCCGCGGCGATCCGTCGTGGCTCGTGTCGCCGTCCTCGGGGCGGGGGGATGGACGGTGCGGCGCGACCGGCTGGGCCGGCTGACCGGCAAACGCAGTGCCGCGACGGCGGCCGCCGCGAAGATGAACGTGTCGAAGATGAGGACACCCGAAGCGCCGGCCAGTTTCAAGATCGCGATACCGGGCGCCGACGCGACAAAGCCAGCCAGCGTCCCGAGCAGGGTCAAGCGGGCATTGAGCGCCGCGTAGCCGGGGTTCGACGCGGTGGGCCCTGCACCCTCGGTGGAAGGATCCGGGGTCATGCCCGATGTCGCATACGAGGGTCCGACAAGGGTCGGTGTCTCCGAGCTCGGGTCCGTCGCGCCGACCGGTGGCGTCGGTGATGAACCCTGACGCGCCGCGGTGAGCGCCATCATCTCTGGGACGAGTGCCCCCCGGGTCACCAGGTAGAGCTTGGACAGGACGAGGACACAGAAGGCCTCGGGGAACAGCAGCAGGCTGTGGATGTCGGCGGCCATGAACGGACAGATGACGGCCCGGCCGACCGCTGCGCAGGTGGCCGTGGCCCGCCGGGCTCCCTTGCTGCGGTCGATCAGCGGGCCGAGCAGCGGCGACACCACCGCAAACGGCGCCAGTGTCAACAGCAAATAGAGCAGGACCTTGCTCTTCGCCTCGTGGGCGGAGATGGAGAAGAACAGGGTCCCGGCCAGCGAGATGGTGACAAGGGTGTCGCCGGCCAGCATCAGCACCTGGACCAGCGCCAGGCGACCGAACGGATCACGCTGGTCGAACAGGTCGGCGAGCGCCTGGCGGGCCAGCGCCCGGAACTGGTCTACCCGGTCCCCAACGGCCACCGACCCAGAGTAGGTGGCTCTCGGCTATCCAACTGCCCGGACCTGGTGGTGGCCGGGGCCGCTCCACAATCCTTGATCGTCGGGGTCTTGGTGCCTGCGAACCCCATCTCCGACGTTGGGGGCCGGTGCCAACCTCGCGGAGATCTGAGTGTTCGGTCCGGGGTCAGGACTCGGGTCAAGCCGACCGTGAACCGGCGACGAGTCGCAGGTAGCGTGATCCGCGAAACCAACCAAGGAGCGGCACATGTCGGTGCACGCGTACGTGCTCATTCAGACCGATGTCGGCAAGGCCGCCGATGTCACCCGCCTGGCGCGCGAGATCGACGGGGTGGTGTCAGCCGATAACGTCACGGGCCCCTATGACGTGATTGCGCTCTTGGAATCTGCTTCGATTGACGACCTGGGACGACTCGTCGTCAGTCAGATGCAGCGGATCGAGGGCATCACCCGGACCGTCACCTGCCCGGTCATCAACTTCTGAATCTCAGGCGAGCGAACCGCCCTCTCGCAAGTGGCCCAGCCTCGAACCCTCCAGGCCCCACGATGCCAGCAACGCGTCCGCGTCGTCACCGGTGAGGTACCTCCCGGCGGTCGCCTGCCCCTGGGTCCGATCGAAACGTGGTGCCGGTGCCGGCTGCACCACTCCGTCGATCTCCACATACGTCTGGCGCTCTGACACGTGCGGGTGCAGATGGACCTCGCCTGGTGCCAGGACCGGGGTCGCGCAGGCATCGAGCCCCTCGAACACCGCCGACCACTCGTCACGGGTCTTTGACGCGAAGATAGACGCGAACCGCTCTTTCATCTCCACCCAATGGGTCCGGTCCATCTGGTGGGGCAACTCCTCGCCCTCGAGCCCGAGACCCTTGAGCAGGGCCGCGTAGAACGGTGGTTCGATGGCGCCGACTGCGAAGTAGCCGCCGTCGGCGGTTTCGTACACCTCGTAGAAATGCGCACCGGTGTCGAGCAGGTTCACGCCGCGTTGGTCTTGCCAGGCGCCCAGCGCGCGCAGAGAGAACAGCATGGTGATGAGCGACGCCGCTCCGTCCAGCATCGCTGCGTCGACGACCTGGCCGTTCCCGGATCGGCCGGCCTCGAGGAGGGCGGAGACGACGCCGAAGGCGAGGAGCATTCCGCCTCCCCCGAAGTCACCAACCAGGTTGAGCGGCGGCACCGGCCGGTCCCCCTCCCGGCCGAGCGGCCATAACGCTCCGGCGATGGCGATGTAGTTGATGTCGTGGCCGGCCGCCGCGGACCACGGCCCCTCTTGACCCCAACCGGTCATGCGCCCGTAGACGAGGCGCGGGTTCCGGGCCCGACACTCGAGCGGTCCGAGACCCATGCGTTCGGCCACGCCCGGTCGGAAGCCCTCCACGAGAGCGTCGGCGCGTTCGACGAGATCCAGCACGAGCCCGACGCCACCGGCGGTCTTCAGATCCACCCCGATCGATGCCCGACTGCGCAGCAGGAGGTCAGACCCGGCGGACCCCCGCCCGGCCGGGGAGTCGGGACGGGTGATCCTGAGCACCTCGGCGCCTGCCTCGGCGAGCAGCATCGACGCGTACGGCACCGGCCCGATGCCCCCGAGCTCGACCACCCTTACCCCAGACAGCGGACCACTCATGGGTCGATCGTGGTCGCCCCACACGACCGGGTCAAACCGGCTGGGTCACACCGGAGTCCCCTGTGGCAGGCTCACCGCGGTGACGGGTCCGACCCCAAGCCGGCTTGCGTACGCCCCCGGCCGAGTCAACCTGATCGGCGATCACACCGACTACAACGACGGGCTGGCCCTTCCGATGGCCATCGATCTCGGCGTCGAGGTGACCTACGCACCCGGGCCCGGGCCGACCCTGGTCATCGACACCGATCTCGATTCGGCCCGAGCCGAGATCCCGACATCGGGCGGTCTCCCCTCCGCTCCGCTTCCCCGTTGGGCACGGCTGGCCGGCGCAGTGGTCGAGCTGGTGGGGTCGGTCGACGGCGGCCTGGTCGAGGTGCGCTCGGACCTCCCCGTCGGGGCCGGTCTTTCGTCGAGCGCGGCGTTCGCCGTGGCGTTGTCGCTGGCGTTGGGCGTCGAGCCGATTCCGATCGAGGTCGCGCGGCTCTGCCAGCGGGCCGAGCGCGCCATCGGCGTGCCGGTCGGGTTGATGGACCCGTTGGTGAGCATGGCCGCGACGGCCGGACACGCCCTGTTGATCGACTTCGCCACATTGGCCACCGAGCCCATCGCCCTACCCGACGATGTCGAGGTGGTGGTCGTCGACTCGGGCGGGTCTCGTCGCCTCGACGCGTCGCCGTACGCCGCCCGCAGGTCCGAATGCGAGGCCGCGGCGGCCGTCCTTGGTGTGCCGCTCGGCCGCGCGCGTGCACCGGATCTCGATCGCCTTTCGGATCCACTGCTTCGACGACGCGCGACACATGTCGTCTCCGAGGTTGCTCGTGTCCGTGCGTTCGCGGAGGCACTGTCGAACGACGACCTGGCCGGCGCGGGCGGCATCATGATCGAAAGCCATCGATCGCTGGGTGCCGACTTCGAGGTGTCAACCGCGGCGCTCGATGCTCTCGTTGAGGCCTTGTGCACGAACCCCGACGTCTACGGGGCCCGCCTGACCGGAGCCGGCTTCGGCGGTTGCGCGGTGGCGCTCTGCCGACCCGGCTCTGCGCTGGGATTGCCCAACCGCTTGTGGCGCGTCCAAGCCGCCGGCGGGGCGTGGGTCCGAGTGCGGACCCACTAGTGACCCACTAGTAGGGACTCCTTCAACCTTTCTTCACCGCATCGCGGGGTCGCCGTCGGGCGACCTTCGACCCCCTGCCGTGCGGCCGCGCGCACCCTGACCTGGACACCTGAACTCTGGATGAACCGGGTGAAGGACCAGTTTTGTTGATGGCACTTATATGGCGAACGCGTTACCGTTGCGTGAGTTGGGAGCGGGTGAGCGCTCCGAAAAACGAACCCGTCGCCGCGAACGAGCGGCGACCGGAAGGGGTAACGGATGCGACGGAACGGGATCTTGGCCCGACTGGTGAGCGTCATGCTGGCCGTCGGCGCGGTGAGTTTGGCAATGGTCACGGCGGCACCGAATGCCGGTGCCTCTAAGTCTTCGTCCAAGGCGGTGACCTGGGCCGAGCAGCCCGCGGCAACCCCCAACTTCATCTTCCCCTTCTACCCGGGCAGCCTGTGCTCGGTGGCCAACGTCGACCAGTTCCAGTACCTCATGTACCGGCCGCTCTACTGGTACGGCGTCGGGACGGCGTTCAAGTTGAACACGTCGCTCTCGGTGGCCGCCGCGCCGGTGTACTCGAACAGCAACACCACCGTGACCGTGACCCTCAAGAATTGGAAGTGGTCCGACGGTGAGACCGTGAGCGCCCAGGACGTGCTGTTCTTCATGAACATCTACCACGCCCAGGAGGCCAACTTCTGTGGCTACGTGCCCGGCGACATGCCCGACGACGTGAAGAACGTGACGGCCACCGGCCAGACGGTGACCTTCACCCTGTCGGGGTCGGTCAACCCGTACTGGTGGACCTACAACGAGATGTCGCAGGTCACCCCGTTGCCGGTGGCGTGGGACGTGACCGGCGCCGGCCAGGCGGCCGGCTCGGGTGGGTGCTCGTCGGCGGCCTACGGCACCGACGACACCGGCTGTGACGCCGTCTACACGTACCTGTCCAACGCGGCCGGGTTCAACCCCAACAACCCCAGCGCGGCCAACAACTCCCTGGCCACCTACGCGACCAACCCGCTGTGGCAGGTCGTCGACGGCCCGTGGACGCTGTCGGCCTTCAACCCTGACGGTCAGGCCAGCTTCGTCCCGAACCCGAAGTACTCGGGACCCGTGAAGCCGACCGTCTCCAAGTTCACCGAGCTGCCGTACACGACCGACAGCTCCGAGTTCGACGCGTTGGCGGGGGGCAACCTGACCATCGGGTACCTGCCATTCCAGGACGTGACGGGCGTCGCGCCCGCTCCACCGGGTGCGGGGCCCAACAACTCGCGGCTCACCAACTTCAACATCTCGCCGCAGTACCTGTGGAGCATCAACTACTTCCCGTACAACTTCAACTCGACCGGTGACGGCGGGGTGGCCGGGAAGATCTTCGACCAGCTGTACTTCCGCCAGGCCATGCAGTCGCTGATCGACCAGCCGCTGTACGTCAAGAAGCTCTGGAAGGGATACGCGGTACCGACCTACGGGCCGGTCCCGACGTTCCCGACGAACGCTTACTCGACCACCACGGAGGCCGACAATCCCCTGCCCTACAACCCGGCCAAGGCCAAGACCCTGCTTTCCTCGAACGGCTGGAAGGTCGTGCCGGGAGGGACTGACACCTGCACCAAGCCGGGCACCGGAGCCGGTGAGTGTGGCGCCGGGATCCCGGCGGGGGCGCAACTCAACTTCACCATGGGCTTTGCCACCGGCATCACCGCACTCACCGACGAGGTCGACGCCGAGAAATCCTCCTGGTCCTCGGCGGGCATCAACGTGACCCTCACCGGATCGTCGTTCAACACGATCATCGGCGACGCCACGCCGTGCCCGCAGGGCTGCTCGTGGGAGATGCTCGACTGGGGCGGCGGATGGACGTTCTCGCCGGACGGCTACCCGAGTGGCGACACCCTGTTTGGCAACGGGTCGTCGGCCAACTTCGGGAGCTACGGGCCTTCGGTGCCGGGCTTCTCGACCAACCAGTCCCTCATCACCGCGTCGATCACCACCAACGTGAGCCTGGCCCAGTGGGAGAACTACACGGCCAAGCAGGTTCCGGTGGTGTGGGAGCCCAACCAGGCCGGACAGATCAACGAGATCCAAAAGGGACTCACCGGGGTCGTGCCACAGGACGTGCTGAACTCGCTCGAGCCCGAGAACTACCGCTGGTCTAGCTAGTCGGAGTGTCGGACCCAACAGCGCCGTCGGGTCCAGTGCTGAACACCCCACCTCCCCGAGGTACCTCGGGGAGGTGGGGTGTTCTCGCATCGGCCGATCTCGACCGGACACGGCGCACCGATAGGGTTGCCGCCGGGTGATCGGGTTCCTGATCAGGCGCACCGTCCAGGCGATCATCGTCATCCTGGGCGTGATCATGATCGTCTTCCTCCTGAGCAAGCTCATCCCTGGTGGCGAGGCCCGATCGATCCTCGGACCCCGCTCGACGCCGGTCTCCATCGCCCACTTCAACAAGGTGAACGGTCTCGACCTGCCGCTGTGGGACCAGTTCTGGCGCTACCTCGAGGGAATCGTGGTGCACGCCAACCTGGGCTACTCGTTCAAACAGAACCAGGGGGTGCGCGAGCTGATCGAGGCCAGGCTCCCGAAGACCCTGGCCCTCGTGGGTGTGTCCACAGTGCTGGCCCTGATCATCGCCATTCCGCTCGGCATCCTCCAGGTCGTCCGGCGCAACACGCCGGTCGACTACACGGCCACCGGCCTCTCGTTCTTCTTCTACGCCATGCCCTCGTTCCTCTTGGGCACGCTGTTGATCCTGTGGTTCGCGCTCGACCTGAAGTGGTTCCCGGTCTCCCCGCCCATCAACAGCGGGGGCTACACGATCCTCGAGGACCCCCGGGCCTTCGTCCTGCCGGTGCTCACCCTGGCGGCCATCACCATCGCCTCGTTCAGCCGCTACATGCGCTCCTCGATGATGGACGCCATGGCCGAGGACTACGTGCGAACGGCCCGGGCCAAGGGGGCCAGCAGCCGCCGCGTGCTCTACGGCCACGCCCTGCGCAACGCCCTGATCCCCATCCTCACCCTGATCGGACTGTCGCTCCCGGCCATTGTGAGCGGCGCCCTGATCACCGAGGACGTCTTCAACTACCCCGGGATGGGTCTTTTGACCGTGACGGCCGCCGACAACGGTGACGTGGCCACCATCCTCGGCACGACCCTGGTGGTGACGATGGCCACCGTGCTCGGCTCGCTCCTTGCCGACATCCTCTACGCGGTGGCGGACCCGCGGATCCGCCTCGGAAGCCAATGAGCTGGCCACGAGAGCCCGGTGAGATAACCGAGGGAGGCGAAGAGGACCGCGTCTACACCACCGACACCGGATCGACGCCGATACCGTTCGGTTTCGAGGCGGTGGCCCCGGACGAGATGACCGGCATCCCGGCCGGGGGCGAGGCCCGGGGCACCGGGAGCCTCGGGGTCCAGATCCTCCGCGTCTTCGTACAGAACAAGCTGGCCGTGGTCGGCGTGGCCATCATCGTGTTCTTCGTCCTGTTCTGCTTCGTCGGGCCGCACCTCTACTCCACCAACCAGACGAACGCTCAGGCGGCACTGCTGTACTCGAACCAGAACGCTCCGCCGGGACACGGGCACCCGTTTGGGACCGACGACACCGGCTTCGATCTCCTGGGCCGCCTCATGTTCGGAGGCCAGGCGTCGCTCACCGTGGGCTTCGCCTCGGCCATCGTCGCCACCGTGGTGGGGGTGCTCTACGGGGCGACGGCGGGCTTCTTCGGGGGCCCTCTGGACGCCTTCATGATGCGGATCGTCGACGTGTTGCTCTCGATCCCGGTCCTGTTCCTGCTCATCGCGCTGGTGACCATCTTCCACGCCTCAGAGGTGCTCTTGATCATGGTCATCGCCTTCGTGAGCTGGCTGATCCCGGCACGACTCATACGCGGCGAAACCCTGACCCTGCGCGTGCGCGAGTACGTGCAGGCGGTACGGGTGATGGGGGGCAGCCGGACCCGGATTGTCGGACGCCACATCGTCCCCAACGCAGTCGGCACGATCGTCGTGTTCGCCACGTTCCAGGTCGCCGACTCCATCCTCTTGTTGGCCGCCCTCGGCTTCATCGGCCTCGGCATCCCACCGCCCGGAACGGACTGGGGCTCGATGCTCTCCAACGGGGTCAACTACGCGCTGCAGGGGTACTGGTGGGAGATCTACCCGGCCGGTCTGTGTATCGTCTTGGTGGTGATCGCCTTCAACTTCATCGGCGACTCACTGCGCGACGCCCTGGAGGTCCGCCTCCAGCGCCGCTGACGCCGGCTCAGTCGGTGGAGCTGGCCGGCGTCGCTGTCGCTCGGGCCAACGAAACCGGCGTCTGCAGGGGGAAGTGACACGCGGCAAAGTGACCGCCGCCGAAGTCACCGACCGGCGGCTCGACCTCGGCGCAGATCCCCTGGACCCGTGGGCAGCGGGTGCGGAACCGGCAACCCGACGGTGGATTGATCGCCGACGGCAGCTCGCCGCGCACCCGCAGGGCCTGGTTGGCTCGCCATCCGGCGATGTCGGCCACCGGCACCGCGTCGAGGAGGCCCTGAGTGTAAGGGTGGGCCGGGCGCTCGTAGACGTCCGCCGCCGGGGCCAGCTCGACCAGCTTGCCGAGGTACATGACCGCGATGGTGTCGGCCATGTACCGCACCACCGCCAGGTCATGGGAGATCATCACCAGGGTCAGGCCCCGGCGGTCCTGGAGATCCTTGATCAGGTTGAGGATCTGGGCCTGGATCGACACGTCGAGGGCGGAGACCGGCTCATCGGCCACCACCAGTTTGGGCTCGAGGGCGAGCGCCCGGGCCAGGCCGATGCGCTGGCGCTGGCCTCCCGAGAACTCGTGGGGATAGCGGCCCGCCGCCTCGGGGCTCAGCCCGACCTCCCCCAGCAGGTCGACCACCCGTTCCTTCTGCTCGGCGGCGGTGCCCACGCTCTGCACTTTGAGCGGCTCTCTGATGATGGTGCCCACCTGCATGCGGGGATCGAGCGACGCGTAGGGGTCTTGGAACATCAGCTGGATGTCGCGGCGGTGGCTGCGCAGGGCCCGATCGGAGAGCCCGATCAACTCGTTGCCCTCGAAGTGGACCGACCCGGCGTTGGGTCGCTCCAGCCCGACCAGCAGCCGGCCGATGGTGGTCTTGCCGCAGCCCGACTCCCCGACCAGCCCGAAGGTCTCACCCCGACGGATCGTGAACGAGACATCCGAGACCGCCTTGACGCTCCCCACCCGCCGGCGGATCAGCGCCCCTGACAGCACGGGGAACTCCTTGACCAGGCCCTCGACCCTCAGCATCTCCGGCGCGAGGCTCAGGCTCTCGGCCCGGGCGGTCTCCCCGCCATCGCGTGCGGGGGGGGCGCTGGACGCCTCGACAGCCACCGCCTCGGTGACGTCGACCGGGTGGAAGCAGGCGTAACGGTGGGCCCCGCTGCCCTGGTCCTGGTCGACCAGGGGCGGCTCCTCCTCGCGGCACTGATCGGTGGCGTACTGGCACCGGGGCGAGAAGCGGCAGTTGGTGTGGGGCCTGGACAGGTCGGGGGGGAGCCCGGGGATGCTGCGCAGGCGCTCCGACGGGGGGTGGTCGAGCCTGGGCACCGAGGCCAACAGGGCCTCGGAGTAGGGGTGCCGCATCCGACTGAACAGCTCACCGGTCTTGGACTCCTCGACCACCTTGCCGGCGTACATGACCACCACCCGATCGGTGCGGCCCGCGATCACCCCCATGTCGTGGGTGATCAACATGACCGCCATGTGCAGGCGCGCTCGGAGGTCGTCGATCAGGTCGAGGATCTGCGCCTGGATCGTGACATCGAGGGCGGTCGTGGGCTCGTCGGCGATCAAGAGCTTCGGGTCGCACGCGAGCGCCATGGCGATCATCACGCGCTGACGCAGTCCGCCCGAGAGCTCGTGGGGGTACTGGTCCAACCGTTCGGCCGGACGGGGCATCTCCACCAACGTCAGAACCTCAAGTGCACGTTCGCGCGCCTGGAGTCGGGTTACGTCTCGGTGCAGGCGAACTCCCTCGGCGATCTGGCGTCCGATCGTCATGGTCGGGTTGAGCGACGTCATCGGGTCCTGGGGAATGAGGGCGACCTCGTCGCCACGGACCTGCTGCATCTCCTTCTCGCTCAAGGGGGCGAGGTCTCGGCCCAAGAGGCGTACCGAACCGTCGGTCAGGTGGCCGTTTCCGGGCAGGAGGCGCATGATCGAAAGGCCGGCCGTGCTCTTGCCACAGCCGGACTCCCCGACGATCCCGACACACTCGCCCGGCCCCACTTCGAAGGACACGCTGTCGACGGCCACGACCGAGGCATGACGCATGTGGAACTCGGTCCGGAGGTCCTTGACCTCCAGCACGGCAGGCACATTCGGACACTACTGCCCGGGCCGGTTGCGCTTCCCCGACCGTGCGGCAGTGCCGGCGGCCAGCCTCGATCCGGCCCTGGGACGGCGCCCGAATCGGGCGCGGTACCCTCGCTCGATGGCCCTGACGCTGCTCGTTGTGGCCGGGACCCGCCCCGCGCGCTACTCGATCCCCTCGATCATCGCCTTCGCGTGTGTCATCGGACTCGGTCTGGCCATGATCGTGTGGCGCCGGAACCGCTGGGAGCGAGCCGATGCCAGGCGACCGCACCACCCACCGGCCGGCAAGACCGCCACCGGGCCTCAGCCGGGGTCGGATCGGGGACTCCGAGTGCAAGACGCCGCGCCCGACGAGCCGACCGAGCCAGGCGCGCGAGAGAGCGAACGACCCGGAAGCGGGTCTCCATCACCCCCGACAACGGACCACCGCTGACCGGTAGCGTCCTTCTTCGCCGGACACACAGTCATGCCTGCCTAGGACATCGAGGCCCATGTCGCGACTACGTCTTTCCCTGACCATCCCCGGGGCGGTGTCGCTCGGTGCGTACGAGGGTGGCGTACTGACCGCCTTGATCGTCGCCGCAAAGACACTGGGCGAGGAGACGATGGTCATCGACTCGATTGCGGCGGCGTCGGCCGGCTCGATCACGGCCTTGCTCACCGCGCGATCGCTTCTTCGCAGTGTCGACCCGGTCAAGCTGCTGACAGCGGCCTGGGTTGAAAACGTCTCGTTCCAGGCGATGCAGACCGACTCGACCGACGCACCACTGTCGTCAGGCGCCTTGACCGATATGGCCACCAAGGTGCTCGGCCCCGGTGGGATCCCAGAGGGCGAGCAGGAGACATGGCAGCGAGAGCCGGTGCTGGTCTCCATGGCGCTGACCAGCCTGGCCGGTCTCACTTACAAACTGCCGGATCTCCCTGCGCGCACCACCGTGGACGCGCCGACGTTCCTCGATTGGTACCAGGTCACCCTGACCAACGCCCTCGGGTCCGACGAATACCTCGACCACGCACAGGCGGCCATCGCCTCGGGATCAAATGCCATCGGCTTCCCGGCCAAGCGGCTCAACAGGCTCGCCGACAAGGACCAGTACGACCAGGCCGGCCTGCTCGGCTTCCCCGACGACGGGCTGTTCTGGTACACCGACGGCGGGGCGGTCGACAACGAACCCCTCGGCCGAACCATCGATTTGGCCCAGGAAGTCGGCAGTGACGACGAGCGGCTCTATCTCCTTATCCATCCCGATCCCGCCTTTCCGATGTCCACGCCCTCACCGGTCTGGGGTGGTGATGCCCCACTACCCCCGTGGGTCCGCACCGGCACGCATGCCTTCAGCATCAGTCGTGCTCAATCGATTTACGAGGATCTTGTGCGATTGGAAAAGACCAATTCGCGACTCGAGTGGATCGGGACCGTGGCTCCCGCGGTCGCGTCGGGGATCGAAGCCAGCATTCGCGGCGCGAACCTGTCTGACGATCAAGCAAGCCAGCTCCGTACCAACCTCGTAGGGGCGTTGGGTAAGGCGCTCCAAGAGGTCCGCAGTGCTCAGAAAGACGTCGCGTCACTCGCCAACCGAAAAGCGGTCGATCATGGAGCCGACAACACCGATGACTGGACGACCATTCTCGACACCCTGGTCAGGGCGGCCAGCGGGCTAGAGGAGCGAGACCAGATCAAGGTCGAAGTCGTCTCCCCAACGATCGATCCCTCGGTGGCCGAACCGCCGTCGAAGCAGCTGGCGGGAGCGTTCTTCTTCCATTTCGGCGGGTTCTTCGACATCAAGTTCCGTCAGAGCGACTTTGCCCTTGGATATCGGAACATGAGCTACTGGTTGACCCAATATCTGGGCAGTTACCTACGAGAAGTGGATCTCTCGGCGGCGCTCGAGCAGGTCGATCGCAGGTATCAGCAGCTGGGGTGGGACCACATTCGTTGGGGAGGCGCACAACTCAGCACGTTGTCGCGCCGTGAGAAGTGGAG
>Ga0181518_10003305_pt1 | contig 14997 bp, 13 predicted proteins | sample PEATcosm2014_Bin_28_FD_119751 | JGI IMG/M metagenome (GOLD analysis project Ga0181518, IMG submission 119751) | Peatland microbial communities from MTU Mesocosm Facility, Houghton, MI, USA - PEATcosm2014_Bin01_60_metaG | ecosystem: Environmental > Terrestrial > Soil > Wetlands > Peat | place... | reverse complement strand
TACCTGGCCGGGCAGATCAACGGGACGAGCGGCTACGAGGAGGCTGCCTGCCAGGGGATCATGGCTGGGATCAACGCGGCGCTCATGCTCAAGGGCGAGCCGCCATTCACTCTGGACCGCAGCGAGGGCTACACGGGCGTGCTGATCGACGACCTGATCTCGATAGGGACGAATGAGCCATACCGGATGTTCACCTCACGGGCGGAGTTCCGGCTGCACTTGAGGATCGACAACGCGGACCGGCGGCTGACCCCGCATGGACGGAGGCTGGGGCTGATCGATGACGCCGCCTGGGCGGAGTATGAGCGCAAGCAGGCAAGGATGAACGCGCTGGAGCGGCTGCTGACCACCCGCAAAGTGGATGGAGAGCGGCTGGGCGCGGCGGGGTTGGGCGAGCTGACAGCGACGGCCGGATTGACCTGGGCGCAATTGCTGAAGCGGCCGGAGGTGGGCATCGAAGCGGTGCTGGGGGCGATGCGCGAAGAACTTGAGGCTGAGCCACTATTGGCGGAGATGATTGCTCGACCTGATCAAAGTCCCGAAGCGCGAGCGGCGCTGCGCAACGAGGCGCACGCCGTCGAGACGGAGATCAAGTTTGCCGGCTACCTGGAGCAGCAGAAAAAATCCATCGCCAAGCTCAAGGCCGCCGAGGGGGTGGCGATTCCGGAGTGGCTGGAGTACGGCACCATCAGCGGGCTTTCGCGGGAGATGCGCGAGAAGCTGGAACGGGTGCGCCCGGTGACCATCGGCCAGGCCAGCCGCATTCCCGGCGTAACACCGGCGGCGCTGGGGCTGGTGCATGTGTCGATCCGGCTGCAAGGAGCGCGAAGGCAGGCGGGGTAGCGAGTCAGCCTGAGCCGCCCCTATTGGTTGCCCTTATCGCTCCTGCCGATAAACGGGATGTGGAAGGGCATCTCTTCGTTGGACGGCTTCTTGTGCTTGGGGCTGGTGTCCTCGGGGAGCCTGGTGCGCTGGGAGTTGATGCACATCCAGCCGCCGTGAGCGCGCTCGAAGACATGGGTGAAGACGCCTTTTTCGTCCACCTGGGCGGAGCCGGCCTTGTGGTGCAGCAGGTAGGTGCCGTTGGCCACCGCGATGTCGCCCAACATGCGCACGGTTATCACCTTCTGCTCGAGATGGAGGGTTTTGTCCTCGCCGGTGATCAACTGGGCCAGTTGCTGGTTGCGGGTAGTGATGTCGCCGCCGGCGGAAACGTCTATAAACAGGGGGGAGAGCACCAGTTCCAGGCTGTACTGGTCGCGCGCGTTGATGGCGTTGGACCAGGCGTCTTCAATCTTCTGGAACTCGCGAATCGCAGGGCTTTCGGCCGAGGCGGCGCCGGTCTGAGGTTCGGCCGGAGGCGGCGCCGGATTCTGAGCTACGGCAAAGCAAAACGAGAGCAGGAAAACAGAAATGCCAGCCACAAAACGGGTCATACGCACCATGAACTCCATCAGAAACAGTGGACAGTGAATAGTGGACAGTGAACAGATTCAAGATGGCCCCGGTTCTGATCACTGTCCCCTGATAACCGACAACTACGATGATAGCTCCTGGATTCGGCAGGGCGGCTGTGGGGAACGATAAAAAAACAGAGGGTCTAGTTCAGTGTTTGCAACTGTTCGGGCTCGTGGAGGGTGACCAGGGAGTCTTCGATGGAGATCCAGCCCTCCTTGCGGAACTGGCCCAGGGTGCGGGTGACGGTTTCGCGGGTGGTGCAGGCCATGGAGGCCATCTCCTCGTGGGTGAGCAGGAGCGGGAAGCGGAAGCCGCCGCCATCGAGGTGTTCGCCGATCTGGTGGGCCAGTTCGAGGAGCAGGCGCCCCAGGCGGGCGGCGACGGTGTCGGCCAGGGCGATGCGGCAGGCGTCTTGCAGGGCGAAGCGATACTCCTGGCAGATGCACTGGACGGCGCGCATCTGGGCCTCTTTATGGGCGCGCAGAAAGCTTTGGAACCGATCGCGCTCGACGGGGCGGAGCTGGGCGGCGGTCAGCGTTTCAGCCGAAACCTCGTAGACGCCGTGGGAAAGAACCGCGTACAGGCCCAGCATGGACCCTGGCCCGGCTACGCGGACGATCATTTGGCGATCTTGATGGTGCCCGGCGGTGAGCTTGAGATAGCCACCGCAGATCAGGTAAAGGCAGCGCGCATCCTCGCCCTGGGTGAAGAGGGAAGCCTGCGCGGGAAGGGAGACGGTGCTGGTGGCCAGCTCAAGATCGGCCAGCACGGCGCTGCCCAGGGAGCAGAACCAGCCGGGGCGGCGATTGGAACAGGCCGCGCATCCCACCGGAACCTGCCGGGCGATGTGCTTTTGCCGCGTATGCGCTGCCGCCGAGTTCTCTGTGTGCGCCATGGTCTTGTCCCGTTTGCCGCCGGTCCAATCTCCCCATTCCGGTTGTTGACTCGAACGCAGCACGCTGCGCGGGCCGAACCGAGATGGAAATGCCCTGGCCTCCTGGGGAAGTGACTCCTGCCTGATGTGAGTTTGCCGGAGCAGCAACCGCCGTGGATGTGATGGGCCTCACATCTATGCATGGCCCCGGCAGCCGGAGATTTCTTCCTGAGTATTCCCTTCCAAGCACACGGTTCCACCGGTTCTAGGGACGGGTGTGCCGCCGATCGAGCAGGAAAGGAATCCAGGGGAGAGTTTGAACGCCAGAGAGTTTCACAACTGGCCGCAAATTCATTCCGCGAAGGTGAAGTATCCAGTTTTGCACAGCCGCCAAGCCATCGTTTTGTTCTTCTGCCGAGAAAGAAACCCTTCCATCCCGGTATTGCCGGTTTCGAGGCGGCATACAGTTGCCAGGGCGGTTGGATTTGCTCGGCAGTCAGGGATTCTATGCGCAAACGGGAATCCACGTTACTTTGGGGCAGGGGCTCCAGACCGGAAACAAGTAGCCCCGAGATATGTGATGAACATCACCGTTTCGCATCGATGAAAGAACGTAGGATGCAACGCATGTGTGATGCTCCGCACAAAGATCACCTTCCGCGACAGGGTGACCGACGTAGCTGAAGCCGGAGCGGCGTTCCCAGGGGGAATTCGCCGTTTTGGGCGGTTGGCCGGAGGTTGTGTTGTATGCGAAAGCGGCTTTGAGAGCATATGAGGCGGTACTGATGCACAGAGATAGGCCTGTTACGCAATTGCCGATTGGTGCGGCTCCGGGGATATTGCCGGGGTTGCAAGCTTGTTTGATGTTGATGCTGGGCGCAGGGTTGTTGTGCGTCCCCGTGCTGGCGGCTCAGGCGCCCGGCGGCAAGCCAGCCGCCGCGCAGGTCAAGGACACCGCGCCCGGCAATTATGTGGGCTCGGAAACCTGCGCCACCTGCCATGATGAAGTGTCCAAGAAGTTCGAGGATAATCCTCACACCAAAATAGCCCTGATGCATGGCAAGAACGGGGTCACCTGCGAGGGTTGCCACGGCGCGGGCAAGGGACACGTTGACGGCGGCGGCGACGTGACCAAGATTTTCGATCCTTCCAAGGCTTCTTACAAAGAAGTGGACGCCAATTGCATGGGCTGCCACGCGGGAGCGCATCCGCACTTCCTGCGTTCTCCTCATGCCAAGGCCGGCGTCAGCTGCATCGGCTGCCACGACATTCATACCAGCAAGGTGGAGCCGCTGCTCAAGGCGGCCCAGCCCACGCTGTGCTTCCAGTGCCACAACGACGTGAAGCCGTTTTTCGATATGCCCTTCCACCACAAGGTGAATGAGGGCCTGGTCAGCTGCAGCGATTGCCATGATGTTCACGGCACCTTCGGGAACAACAATCTGAGGTCCACGGCCGATCAGAATGCGATCTGCACCAAGTGCCACATGGAGAACCGCGGGCCTTTCGTCTACGAGCATCCTGCGGTCAAGGCGGAGGGTTGCCTGGCCTGCCACACTCCTCATGGTTCTCAGAACGCCCGGCTGCTGAATATGCCTACGATCAACACGCTGTGCAACCAGTGCCATAGCCCAGTCGCCGCCGGAACAGTTCATGGGATGAACGCGGGATCGGCCGAGCTGCAGCCCTGCATTGACTGCCACACCATGATCCATGGGTCCAATCTCAACCCGGCGTTCATCAGGTAACGGAGCTGCGCCGCGCCCTCCGGAACCATCGGACGGCGCGGCCCATCTTCCGTACAAGCTCGGTTCACGAGTTCAAGATTTTTGATTTCAGCAACAAGTTTTTCCAAGTGAGGCTTCATATGAAGAAGGTAGGCTGGATTTCACGGCTGTCCAATCAACAACCCTCTGCCGCAAGGATGCAGCGCATCGCCGGGGGCTTTGGAGTCGCCATTTTCCTGATGATGACGGGCATCGCTGCCGCCCAGATTCCCACGCCGAATGAGCCGATGGCCGTCCCGGAGGGATATAAGTCCCATGGGACCGTGGACGTAGGCGGGCACATTGCCTCCATCACGGGCAGCGGAGCCATGTACGACACGCTGATCAATATGCAGTCCGGGCCGCGCCTGTTGGGCGCGACCTTTGAGTTGCATGCGCTCCCGGCCAATAAGCATACCCTGGTCGATTCCCTCCATGCCATCGCCAGCGGCTTGGGCGGCGATCCGTACAACTTCGGCAAGCTGGACTTTTCCAAGGGCAAGGTCTATGAGTTCGCGGGAACCTTCCGCCGCGACCGTCAGTACTCCGACTACGACCTGCTGGGCAACCCGAATATCAGCACGGGGCTGACGATTCCCTACGGGGAGGCGGCCGGGGTTCCAACTGCAAAATCGCTGGCATGGCCGCAGGTTAACCAATCGCCGGTGATGTTCAACACGGTGCGCCGCATGACGGATACCAACCTCACCATCTACCCCCTGTCGAAGCTGACCTTCCGCGCCGGCTATTCGCTGAATGTCTTCCAGGGCCCGACCCTGAGCCCGAGCTATACCATCGCCAAGTACAACGCCCTGCTCGAGCAGTATCAGCGCAACAGCACCGACAATTTCATGGGGGCGGTCGATTGGAAACCCGTGGAGGGCACCAAGCTGACCTTTGAAGAGGAGATCAACCACTTCAAGACAGGCTCCTACTTTACGCTGAACCCGAGCGGGGATATGGTGCAAGAGGCGGATGGAACACCGGTCTACCTGGGCAACTGGGACAGCCAGACTCCCTACGGCATCGGCGCCTGCAATACCGGAAGCATGGGCAGCGCATACACCAGCGCAACCACCTACACCATCCTCTCAGCGCCGCAAACCGCCGGCGGCCTGCCGATCATCAATCCGGCATGTGATGTCGTGACCAGCTACATGCGTTCGCAGCCGACGCGCATTCTCACCCCTACGGCAATCTTCCGCTTCCAAAGCTCCAGCATCAAGAACGTCACGATGAACGGCGATGTCCACTACACCAGAGCAAATATGAACCTGCCCAACTACTACGAGAACTTCCAGGGACTGGATGGGGCGGCTCGCTCGATCACGTATAACGCCAACGCCAGCGCCAAGAGGGCGGTTATCTCCGCGGACTATGGCTTCGTCTGGCAGGCTACAAAGACGTTCAGCATCTCCGATCAGTTTGACTACTCTGATCTCCACCAGCCCGGAACGTCCGTCTTCACCAGCAAGACCACTCTGTCGACGGCCGCGGCCCCAAATCAAACTATCAACTACTCCGGCGCGCTGACCACGGCCGTCGCTGCCAACGGCGCCTCCACCATTACAGGATCATCCGCCATCAATACCCCGCTGCCGGACTACTTCGGCCAGAAGTTTTTCACCAATAACCTGACCGGAACCTGGGATGCCACGTCGCGCGCCAAGCTCTCGCTCACCTATCGTTACCGCACGCACACCATCGCCGAGGGGATTCCTTATAACGCTCCCTTAGCCGTGGGCGCGGATAACAACGGAACCGTCACCATTAACGAAACCGGTGGAATCTTCAACGCCGCACTGCGCCCCGCCAACCATTGGGATCTCAATGGCACGGTCGAGGCGCTCTACGACGACAACGCATTCACTCCGGTGGGCCCGCGGCAAACCAGGCACTACAGAGTGCATACCACTTACAAGCCAAAGCCCTGGGTGACGTTATCGGGCGCCTATAACGACCTGGAGCGGCATAACAACACGAACGCCAACCAGGCCACCGGTAGCACGTACTACGGTCCGCTCAATCATGTCGATTACAGCCGGGTTTACAGCATGGGCGCGGTGCTGGCGCCGAATGAGCACTATGGGTTCGATTTCAATTACGCCTATAGCGATGTGTATGCGTCCACCAACATCTGCTATCTGAACGGCGCCACGGCCACCTTGCCCGGCGCTGCCCCGGCCCCAGGCTCCGTCCCCACCTCCGCCACACAGACGGGTAATGTCTACGCGAATGGCGTCTGCAACTACAATGTTGGGCACTCCGGCCCGCCTGTTTTGGGAGACTGGTTTGGCCGCGACTTCATGGATGCTCCTACGCAATATGTGTCGGCGGCTCTCCATCTCTCCCCGGTCGACAAAATCCACTCCAATATCGGCTATCGCATCAGCGATGTGAACGGCACCCGGTTCTTCAACGATGCGCGCGACGTCAACGGATCGCTGGTCTCTAAGTATCAGACGCCCTTCGTGAATCTTGCATGGACGATCCATGCGGGATGGATTTTGAAGGCAGAATACAATTACTACACATACGGCGAGGGCGGTCCCTCCGGCTCGCCGTTCTGTAGCACTTCAACCTCTGCCGCGGCAACGGTTGCTCCTTGCGCCTCTTTCGCTCCAACCTATCTGACCGGTCTGACCGAACCGCCTTCCGGTCTGACCGCGTCCCGGACCTTTCGTGCGAATAACGTGACCATTTCAATGCATTACGAGTTCTGAGGGGAAACCGCCGTCCCTCTGAAGATAGCTGGGTGGATCAGATTCGGTGGTTAACCGGTCCGCCCCTTCCTCTAAAGGAGGGGCGGAATCGCCGGAGGATAAGAAATTCCTATCCGGCGCAACTGGCTATAACATTCTTCTTGAAGAAGCCGTACACGGCCGCTGGCGTTTGCGCGCACACTGGCCGCGGAGATCAACCAGGAGTTTTACCATGACAAAGACAATTCGATCCCTGTTGGTGTTGGCCGTTGCAGTGTGCCTGGCCGGCGCCGTGAGCTTTGCCCAATCCGGCGGCGAAGCGATCTACAAAGCCAAGTGTGCGATGTGCCACGGAGCCACCGGCACGCCCAGCGCGGGAATGGCCAAGGCGACGGGCATCAAGGCGGCCTCCGATCCCAGCATCAAGGCGCTCACCGTGGCCCAAATGATTGCCGCCGTCAAAAACGGCAAGGGCAAGATGAAGCCGGTCGCGGGACTCACCGACGCGCAGATCAAGGATGTGGTGGCGTTCTATCGCGGCTTGAAGTAGCGAGTACAATCAAACGGGAAGATCTACCAGGCCCGCCGGCATTGGCGGGCCGTCCATTTAAGAGCGGGGGGATAAGGTGCCAGCGTTTCAAAAATTCCGTGAGAATTGGGTGCGTCCGGCGCTGTTTTTCGGCAACAATCCCATCAGCTTGGCCGGCGGAGCGATCACCACCGCCTCCGGAGTGACCATAATTGCCTATTGGCTGGTGGAACTCTTCGGCCGGCCCAATGACAACCCCTATCTTGGCATCATCTTCTTCCTGCTTCTGCCGGCTCTGTTTATAGCCGGATTAGTGCTGATCCCGGTGGGCGTGTGGGCGCGCCATAAAAAGCTGCAAAAGGCCGGGCTGATTCCCGCCGAATTCCCCAGGATCGATCTCAACGACCGGATTTTTCGGCACGGCCTGGACATCGTGCTGGTGGCCACCATCGTCAACCTGCTGGTGGTGTCGGTGGCCAGCTATCGCGGCTCGGCCTACATGGATTCGCCGCAGTTTTGCGGCCAGAGCTGCCACGTGATGCACCCGGAGTACACGGCCTACAAAATCTCCGCGCACTCCCATGTGGATTGCGTAGCCTGCCACATCGGCGCGGGCGCGGCAGCGTACTTTTCCGCCAAGGTGAACGGCACCAAGCAGATTCTTGAAGTCACGTTTGACCGCTACCCCACGCCGATTCCGTCGCCGGTGGAGAGCCTGCGACCGGCGCGGTATACCTGCGAGGGTTGCCACACGCCGGCCCGGTTCATTGGAGAAAAGCTGCTGGTGAAGTCGAGTTTTGCCGACGACGAAAAAAACACCGAGACCCAGTCGGTGGTGGTGCTGCACCTGGGCGGGCTGGATGGTCTCTCGCACCTGACCGGAATTCACGGCATTCACCTGGGCCACATCGAGTACGTCGCCACCGATCCAACCCGGACCTCGATCCCCTGGGTGCAGAAGCGCAACGACGACGGAGCGGAGACGGTGTTTACTTCTTTGCCGGCGGGCAGCGGAATTCCGCAGGGCGAACGCCGGGTGATGGACTGCATCGACTGCCACAACCGCGCGGCGCACACCTTTGTGACCGCGGAAGATGCGCTCAACCGGGCCATGGCCGAGGGCGCGGTGAGTCCCGATCTACCCTGGGTTCACAAGAAGGCCGTGGAACTGCTCAAAGCAAATTACGCCAGCGAAGCCGAGGCGCGCGCCCAGATTCCCGCGCAGCTTGAAGCCTTCTATCGTACCGAGCATCCCGAGGTGCTGGCCGCCAAGGCTGCGCTGGTGAAGTCGGCGGGCGAGCAACTCGCGATCCTCTACAGCCAGAACGTCTTTCCGTTTATGAAGGTGACGTGGGGCACGCATCCTAACCACATCGGCCACATGAGCTATCCGGGCTGTTTCCGCTGCCACGATAGCGAACACACTGCCAGGGACGGCACGGTCATTCCTCAGGACTGCTCAGTCTGCCACAACCTTCTCGCCGTGGATGAGGCCAAGCCCAAGGTGCTCTCCGATCTCGGCATTCAGTAAAAGACCTGCCCGCAACCCAGTGCAAAGGGACGGACGCGCCTACAGCGAAAAGAATCGCACGGCGCCGAGTGCGACCGCCCACAGCAACACCTGCGCTCCGAGTATTGCCAGGTTTTGCTTCAACGAGCGCGAACTCAATACGACAAACGCGACGATGATCGGCAACTCAGCGACCATCAAAATCTGAAAAATATGAGCCTGCCAGCCCTCGTCGGCGGGCGGGTGATTTCCAAATTCAATAACGCCTTCGACAACGAGCACCAATGCAATCAGCGACATCACAATCGGGGCAATTCCGCAAATCCGCTTCATCTTCCCTGCATCCATCATCGGACCAATCCTCCTCTGAGTGACCGGAATCCCCGCATTGCCGGGATTTCCGTCTTGCGTCCCCGTTCTTGGGTGAGTTTATCTCAAGCCGTCCGCGCCCCACAATCGACGCGCCTTTTTTGCGCCAATTAGTGGATCGTTGATTACTGAACACAGACCCTGCCGTGTTAGCCTAGCTCTTCGGTTTGAAGGAGCAAATTTCATGCAATCCAGCCAGCCTATTCACTTCAATCTTGTCGCCGCGGCCCACGCCGCCATGATCGAGCACGGCTTCCAGCCGGATTTTCCCGCCGGAACCGATACGGAGTTGAGCGCGATTCAGGCTCATCCCGAATTGCCCGCCGCGCCGGGCGCTCAGGACCTGCGCAATCTGCTCTGGTCCTCGATTGACAACGATACCTCCAGGGATCTGGACCAGATTGAATGGGCCGAGCAGTTGCCCGATGGCCGCATTCGCGTTCTGATCGGCGTGGCCGATGTGGATGCGCGCGTCCGCCTGGGCACGATCATCGACGGCCACGCCAAGAGCGAGACGACCTCGGTTTACACCGGCGTCAAGGTCTTTCCCATGCTGCCGGCCGAACTCTCCGAGGGCATCACTTCGCTCAACGAGAATGAGGATCGAGTCGCACTGGTGATCGAGTTTGCCGTGGACCCGGCGGGCACGGCGACGGACGGGAAAGCCTACCGCGCACTGGTGCACAACCGCGCCCAACTGGCTTACAACGGCGTGGGCGCCTGGCTTGAGGGCCGTGGTCCTGCGCCGGCCAAGGTAGCCGCCAGCGCCGATCTGGCCGCGCAGTTGAAGCTCCAGGACACGGCGGCTCAGCGCATGGTGGGCGGGCGCTTCCAGCACGGGGCACTGGACCTGGAGACCATCGAGACCCGCCCGGTGATGCTGGCCGAGCAAGCCGTCGAGATTGCGCGTCTGGAAAAGAATCGCGCCACCTCGCTCATCGAGGAGTTCATGGTGGCGGCCAACGGCGTCATCGCCCGCACCTTTGAAGACGCCGGCGTGGCCTCCATCCGCCGCATCGTGCGCACGCCCAAGCGCTGGGACCGCATTGTCGAGGTGGCCTCGGGGCTGGGCACAAAGCTGCCCGTCGAGCCCGATTCAAAGGCACTCAACGACTTTCTGCTGGCGCAGAAGCAGAAGGACCCCGACCACTTTCCCGACCTCTCGCTGACCGTGATCAAGCTGATGGGCCCCGGCGAGTACGTGCTGGTCAAGCCGAACGAAGTTTCGACCGGCCACTTCGGCCTCGCCGTGCAGGACTACACCCACTCCACCGCTCCCAATCGCCGCTTCCCGGATATGGTGACGCAGCGGCTGATGAAGGCTTGGCTGGCCAAGACGCCCCAGCCCTACTCCGAGGGCGACCTCAACGCCATCACGGTTCACTGCACGCTGATGGAAGACAACGCCCGCAAGGTGGAGCGCGAGATGCAGAAGCGCATCGCCGCTGTGGTGCTGCATCCGCGCATCGGCCAGAGCTTCCCCGCCATCGTCACCGGAGTCAACAACTACGGCGTTTTTGTTCGCACCCTCGACCCGCACGTCGATGGCATGGTCGTCAGCGGCGGCAAAGGATTGGACGTGGGCGACAAGGTGACCGTCAAGCTGGTCTCCACCGATCCGCAGCGCGGGTTTATTGATTTTGCGGTGTGAAGGGGTGCAGACAGGCGTCGAGTTTGTGAGCGGCCTACATTTCCGCCGGCCCCTGCACCAGCCCGATCAGGTGGCCTTTCTACACGGATTTGATGAATAAAATCTAATGAAAAAAGGTAAAGGAGGGGTTTTCCAGCCTCCACTCCGCATTGGCCCATTACAGAGGCAAGTAATTGTCTCCTTTGGCGGCAAAATTCCGTCTAAGGGAATAGCAGTCTCTGCGGACAATGATTTGTCACCCAGGACGCGCAATGAGTGAAGCGCGCGGAGCAGGGTGATTTATTCTAGGAAGTGGCCCTCTGGTTCGACTCGCTTTTTTGCGTGAGCCGCCCAAACGGATGCCGGCTCCACAAATAGGGGATTGAATGCGCGTAGGTTTCTTTTGGATTGCAGTTGTACTTATCGCTGGAGTAGGCGTGCCGGCATTGCCTTGCTGCGCGATTGCGCAGGAACCGGGCTCCGGAGCGGCTGTCGCCAGCGAGCTTCCCGAAGCCCCGCAGCCGCAGTTTGCGATGGCCGCGGTTGAGCCGCAAGCTCCTGCCGGGCAAAGCCAGACAACTGAAAAACCGGCCCCGGCAGGCGCCGCGCCGGGCAGTTCCAGCTCGCAAACCGGCGCGCAGCAGCCCGGCGGCGGGCAAACGGGGCAAACGCAACCCCAGCCTGCGGCCGTTCCGGCGGCGGTGCACTCGGCGGGTAAGGACAAAGCGGACTCGCAGACCAGCGGGCAGGGCAAAGTGGCGGGAACATCGAACGACCGGTTGTTCTACACCCTGCCAAATTTTCTAACTCTGGAGAACAAGAAACAGCTGCCGCCGATGAGCGTCGGGGACAAATTCAAGGTGGTCGCGCTCGGGACGTTCGATTATGTCGAATACCCTTGGTGGGGAGTTTTGGCGGCGATCAGCCAAGCGACCGACGGCGACCCGGCATTTGGGCAAGGTTGGAAGGCTTACGCAAAACGCTACGGAACAACCGCTGGCGACAGCATGATCGAGAACTTCATGGTGGGCGCCGTTTTTCCTTCCATCCTGCGGCAGGACCCTCGCTACTATCAGTTGGAGCAGGGCAGCTTCTTTCGGCGCACGGCGTATTCAGTGAGCCGCATTGTTGTCACCCGCGCGGACTCGGGCCGCACGCAGTTCAACTACTCAGAAATTTTCGGGGCGGCCAGCGCGGCCGCGATTTCCACTTATAGCTACCACCCCCAAAGCACCTATATCAGTACCCTTTCGAATCCGCACGAGTTCGTAGCGTCCGAACGGACCTTCTCCAACGTGGTAAGCACCTGTGGAACGCAGGTGGGTCTCGACACGATCACGGTCGTGGTGAAGGAATTCTGGCCCGATATCCGCCGCAAGATGTCGAAGAAGCACAAAGCGGGCATCAATCCTCAAACTGGTGAATGAATGCGCTTCAGCTTTTGTCTTCTCTCTGCAACGCTTGCGATCGGCCTAGGCCTGCTGATATCGCCCCTTTCTCTTTTTGCCCAAGAACCAGGCTCTGAACGGACTGCTGTTTCGGAGCTTCCTGAAGCTCCGAAACCTCAATTTGCTCTGCCTGAGGCTGGGCCGCAGACGCAGCCAACTCCAGCCGGGCAAAACCCGGTCACTCCACCGCCATCCCAGAGCAGCTCCAGTTCGCAAACCCCAGCGCAGCAGCCCAGCGCCAGTAAAAGCCAGTACCAAAAGGCAGAAGAACAGATCAAGGAGCAGGAGAAGCAGCGAACCGTGGGCATTGTACCCGCCTTCAACGTCTCCTATCGCAGTGACGCCGTCTCCATGACCGCGGGGCAGAAGATGAAGCTCGCTTTTCGCTCCTCAATCGATCCGGTGACCTTCGGCGCGGCATTCCTGGTTGCTGGCTACCACGAGGCCATGCACGATAATGTGGGATTTCCCTGGGGGGTCAAGGGCCTTGGAGAGCGGGCGGGTGCAGCCTATCTGGATTCCTTCGACGGCACCATGATCGGCAACGGCGTTCTGCCTGTTGTCCTGCACCAGGATCCGCGCTACTTCCGTATGGGCCACGGAGCCAAAACCCGACGGCTCCTCTATGCCCTGGCCACCAATGTCATCTGCAAACACGACAACACCGGCAAGTGGGAGCCCAACTACTCCAATGTCGGCGGTAACATTATCGCGGGCGCGATCTCCAACCTCTACTATCCGCCCAGCAACGCCGGGGTCGGCGAGACCTTCACCAACGGGATGATCGTGACCGCCGAGGGCGGGATTGGCTCTGTCTTTCAGGAGTTCTGGCCGGACATCTCGCGCAAGGTTCTCCATCGAGATCCCACGCACGGTCTCGATGCCCAGGCGCGCGCGGCCGAGAAGGCCGCAAAGGAAGCCCAGAAACAACAGAAGTAAATCCGAGATCGGCTGCTCGCCGGCGATCAACAGCTCAATGCTTTCCGCCGCTTGCGCGTCCTGCGTTCCCGCGCGCAAAAAGAAGCGGCGCGCTATTGCATCTTGAGCGCGCCGCCATGAAAGATTACAACCAAGGCACAGCCCGTGCCCTTTTTCTCCTTGCCGTTTTTGGGCCGCTTATGGATAGACGCCGCGGATCCTCACGGCCTCTGCCACACGCCCTATGCCCAGCATGTTGGCCGCAATGCGCATCGAAACCTTGTGATCCAGATGGATCTTCAGGGTATCGGCGAACGAGGTCTTCATGATGCGTTCCAGCTTGGTGTAGACATCCTGCGCATCCCAGAACAGATGCTGCTCGTCCTGCACCCACTCGAAGTACGAAACCGTCACTCCGCCGGCGTTGCACAGAATGTCGGGTATCACGAAGATGCCCTTGGCCTCCATAATTCTGTCTGCCGCAGGGGTGATCGGTCCGTTGGCTGCTTCGGCGATGATCTTGGCGCGCACCGCGGATGCATTGTCGGCGTGGATGGCGTTTTCCAGCGCCGCCGGCACCAGGATGTCGCACTCCATGGCCAGCAACTCGGCTGGAGTGATGGCCTCGGCGCTCTTGAATCCCGCAACGCGTCCTGTGGACTCCTTGTGCAGCAGCAGCGCTGGAATGTCCAATCCGTTCTTGTTGTAGACGCAGCCCGTCGAATCGCTCACCGCGATCACCTTGGCTCCGGCCGCATACAGAAGGTCCGCGGCAAACGAGCCGGCGTTCCCAAAGCCCTGAATCACGACCGTAGCGCCCTTGATCTGGATCTTCATATGCGCGCAGGCGTGCTCGATGGTGTAAAAAACGCCGCGCGCGGTTGCATCGTTGCGCCCCAGCGACCCGCCGAGAGAGATCGGCTTTCCGGTTACCACGCCCGGAATCGTATATCCCTTGGTCATGCTGTAGGTGTCCATGATCCACGACATGGTTTGCGCATTCGTGTACACGTCCGGCGCGGGAATGTCTTGCTCCGGTCCGATGATGGGAAGAATTCCGGCGGTGTAGCGGCGCGTCATGCGCTCCAGTTCGCCGGGCGTCATGTTCTTCGGATCGCAGGTAACTCCGCCCTTGCCGCCGCCGAACGGAATGTTCATGACCGCGCACTTCCACGTCATCCAGGTGGCCAGCGCCTTCACCTCATCCAGCGTTACCTGCGGGTGATAGCGAATGCCTCCCTTGGCGGGCCCGCGCGCCGTGCTGTGTTGCACACGGTAGCCCTCGAAGTGGTGAATGTGCCCGTTTTCCATGCGTACCGGCACACTGACCGTCAAAATTCGTTCGGGATACTTGATCACCTCCCGAATATCTTTGTTGAGCCCCAGCACGTTCGCTGCCGTATCGAAATTTTCCAGCGCAACGGTATAGGCGTTATCTGCAACCCTTGTTGTGGTCATCTTCTTTCTTCCTCCTTTGCTGAACAGGTCCACAAAGCGCTTTCGACAGGATCAACGGATCAGCCGGCAACCATTTCTGCCGGAACCCTCTGGTTCTGCACGTCTTTCATCTCGCGCTTGTAAACCGGCGTCAGCCAATTCCAATAAGCCTTCAAATGTCCGCGCGTCGCATCGAAGTACACCCTCTGCAACTCGAGAGAAATTCTTCCGATGATCCCGTCCTTCACCGGGTGATGATCGACTTGTGTCACGGGCGCAATGCCCACCGCTGTTCCCGTGAAGAACAACTCGTCGCAAACATACAGTTCGCTGCGGTCGATGGGGCGTTCCACAAC
>Ga0181518_10003304_pt1 | contig 15003 bp, 11 predicted proteins | sample PEATcosm2014_Bin_28_FD_119751 | JGI IMG/M metagenome (GOLD analysis project Ga0181518, IMG submission 119751) | Peatland microbial communities from MTU Mesocosm Facility, Houghton, MI, USA - PEATcosm2014_Bin01_60_metaG | ecosystem: Environmental > Terrestrial > Soil > Wetlands > Peat | place... | reverse complement strand
CATCGAGACGAAGCTCTGAATCATGATGGCGAGCACGTTCTTGCGCCCTACCAGCCCGCCATAAAAAAATGCGAGACCGGGTGTCATCAGCATGACCAGGCTGGTGCATAGAATCATGAAACCGGTATTACCAGTATCGAGATGCAGCATAGAGGATTCTCCAGGAGAAGAAGTGAGAAGGCATAAGAGAGTCTGCGGTCCGAATCAAGAAGTCGATGACCGCTAGATGGAAACCAAAGATGACCACTAGAAACGAGAAGAGGAACTCGCGTCTACTGCCGGGCTGGAGTTGATAAGGCGCCACCGCTCCCGAGCGCCGCGCTGACTCAGACCAGGAGGACATCCAGGCTCCTCCTTTCTGTAAAAGGGTATGATCTGGCGAGCGCCGACGCCATGAGCCGCGTCACGGTTGGTTGTGACGCAAACCGCTGCTTTCCTCTGTTTTCCCAACCAGCGCGGTCTGGTGTAAACCCCAGCTTTTTCGGCCCCAAAACAGGCTTGTCAGGACAGTTTACCCATGCGCCAGCCGCTGCTGATGCGGGCTACAACCATTCGGCTAATGTGCAAATCTCACATTTTGTGACGAAAGTGCTGATTCCCAAGCGGTTTTGCCGATCACTGTCCAAGCGACAGTTAACCAACTTAGAAACATAGCTTTAGAAAGGCTCAGACGGCGCTGCAATCGCCCCACCAACTGGTCAGTGCCGCTCGATTCCTAGGGCCGGCCTTATCATCCACAAACTTTTCCACAGGGCAAAGGTGTCTCAGGGTCGAATTTCTGCTGTCCCAGCAGTCTTCCGGGGTTACCCAATTCGAGGGCCTAATTCGAGCCCTATTCGCCGGGTTCGCTATTGCCTTCCATCAGGTTCGCGAAGCGCGTGGAAGTGTGCAAAAACGCGAGATTGAACTTGCCAATGGGGCCGTTGCGCTGCTTGGCAATAATGATTTCGGCGCGGCCCCTTAGGTCGGGATCGTCCTGCTTATAGAGCTCTTCGCGGAAGATGAACATAACCACGTCGGCGTCCTGCTCAATCGACCCCGATTCGCGCAGATCGGAGAGCTGCGGCCGATGGTCGCCGCCCCGGCTCTCAGGAGCGCGGCTAAGCTGCGACAAGGCGACCACGGGGACGCCGAGTTCTTTGGCGATGGCTTTCAGTCCGCGCGAGATGGAAGACACTTCCACGGTACGGTTTTCGAAGCGCTTGCTGCCCCCGGACATCAGCTGCAGGTAGTCGACGACCAGCAGGTCAAGGCGTCCCTGGGATTGTTTCAGGCGGCGGGCTTTGGCGCGCATTTCGCTGATGGTTAAACCCGGCGCGTCGTCGATAAAGAGAAGTGAAGAAGTCAGCTCTTCAGCAGCCCGTTGAATCTTTGGCATGTCGGACGAAAAAAAAGTGCCGGTCCGAAACCTTTGCGCGTCCACCATGGCGCGCGAACATAGCAAGCGCTGCACCAACGCTTCGCACGACATTTCCAAAGAAAAGACTCCCACGACCTTTCCGTCGTCGATAGCGGCGTTTTCGGCGATATTCATGGCGAACGAGGTTTTTCCGACCGAGGGTCGTGCAGCCACGATGATGAGATCGGATTTTTGAAATCCAGTTGTCATTTCGTCCAGGATCGTAAAGTGAGTCTCCAGCCCGGTGATCCGCTGGCCCCGCTTTAGCAGCTCATCCATCGACCCAAAAGAGTTGCGGACGATCTCCTTGATCCCCTGAAAGCCCTTGCCAATCCGCTTCTCGGAAAGCTGAAAAACGGCAGCTTCGGCTTCGTTGAGGATTTCATCGGCGGGATCGGCCTGCTCGCTCGCCTTGGCGATGGCGGCATTCGAAACGCTGATCAGCCCGCGCAGAATAGCCTTGTCGCGGACGATCCGAACGTAGTGATCTATCGACGGCCTGTCAGGTACGCCGTCCAGCAGGCCGGAAATGTAGCCGACATCCCCGACCGCTTGCAGATCCTTCTTTTGCTCCAGTTCTTCGACCAGTGTGATGATGTCAATAGGCCGCGAAGATTCGGCCAGATCCATCATCCGCGAATAAATCCGCCGGTGCGAATCAATGGAAAAATCTTCCGGCTTAAGATGCTCAGCCGCATCGTTGAAAGCGTGATTGTCCAGCAGCACAGCGCCCAGGATGGAACGCTCGGCCTCAATATTAGCCGGCAAACGGCCGATGCTGGTTTCCAGAGTCGCCACGATGTTTAGGTGAGTGCGTTGCATCGTAATTTATTTCCGCCTGTTGGAACATGAGGACGGAGATGGAAAACTCGTCCCAAACTTAACTATTTGCGGCGGGTGAACTGCTGTTCAGTTAGAGCCCGCGCGAAAGGGAGACTCTTCTCCTCAGCTCCCAACTCACCCAGATTTTGTCATCCCGATCGAAGCGAGGGATCGGCAGTTTGCCGCAAGATGTAGATCTCGGGCTGACAATTCATAAAGGGTGCCACAACGCAGTATGCCACGAAGCGAACAAAAAGCAAATATCAAGGGCGGTGCCAGGGTCGAAGGCGAGCTCAAGCCGCAGGCGGCGCTGCTGTGTCTTCGTGACGTACTACCCGTTTCGTGAGAGGATAAGCCAACAATGATCGAGAGAGACTGACCCTCGCAGATCGTACTCCGACTCGCAGATCTTTCTAGGGCCTGCAATTTCACCTGGAGGATCTATGACACCAGCATCGCCACTTCTTCGCCACTTCTCGCACCCCCGCTTACTTTTGGCTTTCACTGTTGCGCTGGCCATCGTCATCACCGCCGGTTGCGGCAGCGACAACAGTAGTACGAAACCGGTTCTGAGCGGAAATACCGAGGTAACGCTGCTGCTGTCGAGTACGGCGAACGATGAGGTATCGCAATTCGATGTTGATTTCAACAGCGCTATGATTCCAAAAGAGCGAGGAAATAAAAATTTTCTCGCCCGTCCGCACGTTATCAAAGTAGTAAACCTCTAAAGAAAGTCCAACGAGCCAGCTAGACCCGTAACTCCACTACCGTAGCTCCGCCGCCGCCCTCATTGATAGGGGGTTCTGTAACGGACTCCACATGCGGGTGCTTCTGCAGATACTGCCGCAGGGCTTTACGCAGGATGCCCATGCCGCTCCCGTGCACGATACGCACCCGCGGCATGCCGGCCAGAAACGCGCGGTCGACAAATTTCTCGACTTCGCTGGTAGCTTCGTCCACGGTGCGGCCGATGACGTTGATTTCGGTGGGCATGTTAAGGCCGCTCGATTCGTTTTGCAGCGAAACGCTGATGCCGCGGGCGCGAGCGGCCTGCACCGGCGATTCGGAAGGCCGCGCCAGCACCTCGGCAATATCTTCGCGGGCGATGCGCATCTTCATCGAGCCGATCTCGACATCGAAATGATTGTCGCCAATTTTCTTTTTGACCACGGCGGCGCGGCCCATGGACTTAAGCTTGACGGTGTCGCCTTCGGAGACGTGTTTGACCAGGTTGGGCTGAGCGTTTGGATCGCCACGATCGGCGCCGGTCGCGTGCGCAACCACGGTGGCATCGAACTGCTCCCGAAATTCGCGGCGCATTTTGGCGATGCGGCGTTCAGCGTCTTTCGATAATTTCTGCGCGGCGGCACGATCCTGTACGGCATTCACGGACTCGCGCGCGTGGTACTCAAAATCGCGGAAGAGAGCTTCGAGCTTCGTCTCCATCTCGCGAATTTTAGCCTGCTGTTCTTTGCGGCCCTCGCTGGCAAGGTGCGATTTTTCGCGTTCCAATTCCTGCTCGCGCGCTTGCATCCGAGAGCGTTCGGTTTCAACAACGCGAAGGTCGGCATGGAGGCGGTCGAGAAAGCGCGCGACATCCTGAGTTTGCGAGCCCAGACGCGAGCGAGCCGAAGTGATGATGGCAGGATTCAATCCGAGTCGTTGCGCGATGTTGATTCCGGCGGATGCTCCGGGAACGCCGATCTTCAGTTCATAAGTTGGTTGTAAGGTGGCCTCGTCGAAGCCGACCGAAGCATTGATCACTCCCGCTGTATTCGCGCCGTAAACTTTGAGCGAAGTGTGATGGGTTGAGATCACGATCATGCATCCAACGTTGCGGAAGTGTTCGGCAATGGCAACCGCCAGCGCAGCGCCCTCTTCGGGATCGGTAGCGGAACCGAGTTCGTCAAGCAGCACCAGCGAATTTGGGGTCGCGGTGCGCGAGATGAAATCGATGTTCGTAACATGCGCGGAAAAGGTCGAGAGATTCTGCTCGATCGATTGGTAGTCGCCGATGTCGGCCAGAATCGCGTCGAAGACCGGCATGTCGGCGCGGTCCGCGGGAAGTGGGATGCCAGACTGCGCCATCAGGGCGAGCAGGCCAAGCGTTTTCAGGGTGACGGTTTTGCCGCCGGTGTTGGGGCCGGTGATCACGAGTTGGCGGCGCTCGCCTTCGAGTTCGATGGTGACGGGAACAATCTTCCCGTTCTTGAGTTTCAGGTTGCGCTCAAGAAGAGGATGACGAGCGCGATGAAGAAGTAGCCGAGCTTCGCTCGACGTTCCAGACAAGCTCACCGCTACGCAGTTGTAATCTTCCGCGAAGCGGGCTTTGGCGAACTGGAGTTCGAGCTCGGCGAGGATCTCGGCGGCGGCCAGAATCGCATCCGCGTTTTCGCCGATACGGCGCGTCATCTCGAGGAGCACGCGATGGACTTCGGCTTGTTCTTCATCCAGCAGGCGGACGAGTTCGTTGTTCTGCTCGATCGTTTCCAAAGGCTCGACGAACACGGTCTGTCCGCTCGAACTGGCTCCGTGCACGACTCCCTGCACACGTCGTTTCTGCTCGACTTTGACCGGGATCACGAAACGCTCGCCGCGGATGGTGATCAGTTCGTCCTGTACGGTGCCGCCTTCGGCGAGTTTGCGCAGGTAGCCGCGCAGCGACTCCTGGATCTGGCGCTTCTGCTTCTCGATCTCACGGCGAATGCGGCTGAGTTCAGGGGAGGCGCGATCGTCGAGCGTACCGTCAGGCAGGATCTTGTTGTGGAACGCGCGCAAGAAGACGGTGAAGTCCTGGACGCCGTTGGAAAGCGCGGACACGGCGGCCCAATCGGAGCGCATAGCGGCCGGAGGCTGACGCACGATTTCGCGCCACTCGGCGGCGCGATCGGCAACGAGGACAACGTCGCGGATCTCGCTGGTTTCAAGAGCGGCTCCGCCAATGCGGGATTTCTCGATCAGCTTGTTTACTTCGGGCAGGCCGGCGAATTCAAAGCGTCCGCCGACACGACGATACTCGCGGATTTCCGTGGTCAGTTGCTGTTGCGTTTCAATCCACGAGCGATCGAGCGAAGGGAGAAGATTCGCAATGCGCCGTTGGCCCAACGGCGAAGAGGAGTAGTCGGCGAGCAATTCGCGCAAGGTCTCGAACTCAAGCAGTCGCGAACTGGTGTGGGATACAGGATGTGGCACGAAGGGCATGCATTTTGATGTTACAACGTGGGCAGATCTACGTGGGCGAGGGGTGATTCCGGGTGGGCAGCAGTGTAGAATCGAGAGCGCCGGTTAGTGCGATGTGACGACCGGCAGACGGCCCCGTAGCTCAATTGGATAGAGCATCAGACTTCGGATCTGAGGGTTGGGGGTTCGACTCCCTCCGGGGTCGCCATTTCAAAAAGCCGATTTGCGATCCCTCCAAACGTTCCTGAAATAGCCCCCAGATCATGATCCTCACCTGCACTCTGGTTACTTGCTAGCGGCTTGGTTTCGCGCTGCAATTACACTTGCGGAGCAAATTTATGGGACGTGTTCTCGGATTTGTAGGCACGATCATTACGATGGCGATTGGGATGTACATCTACTCTCAGCAGATCAAGACCCTGACTCCAGGCGCTGGGACCGGCAATCCTGAAGAAATTGCCACTATCGCGGGCGTGAAGAACGATCTGATCGGCATCGCCAATGCCGAGCGCGGATACCTGGCGACGCAAGGGAAATATGCTTCGCTGGATGAGCTGATTTCAGGCAACTACATCAGCGTTAAGGGCGAGCGCCCTCCCTACATTTACGATGTCGAAATCAATTCCGGCAGTTTTCGGGCGACTGCCACGCGCACGACTAAGGGCACTCCGGCCCAGCTCTGGATTACCGAGGACATGCAAGTTCAAGCATCCGACTGAAAGGCTTTCCTACCAGTAATCTAATTTCTTCCAAAGAGAATGCAACTTCGTAACCGGAGGGATCAGGTTTTTTTCCAGTCTGTCAAGGACATGAGTTCGTCCATGATTTCCTGCAGTCTTTGCAGTCGACGTTCCTGGTCGGAAGCTCCGATCATCTTTTTTCCGCCTTGCAGGTACAGGCGGTTTGCTTCACTGATTTCTGCGATCTCTTCTCGCAGCTTTCCCACGCGCTCTTTGACGGACTGCGGCATAAGGATAGGCTAGCAGAGCATTTCACACCTTGGTGTTGTTTTTCAACGTTGACAGCTCTTCCACGAGACGATCTACACCATGACATCGGTCGGGGCGCGCCTAAACGCGGCCACTAGCTGATTTTTCCATGGAGGCCGTTTGCTCGCAAGCCCCGCCCGGCGATATTATTTATAGTTACGTCTGTATTATTTTCTTATGTTCACCGATTTCACCGCCACGGACCGCTGGAGCAAGAAGCAAGTGCACTGCCTCTACCAGGCTCTGATGGTGGCCATCGCCACCCGCCACGCGGATGCGGTTGACATCAAATTCCTAGTGGAAGGACGTCCGGTCTGGGTTGCCCTGCCGCATCCGGCCTGGGTTGAATACAAGAAGCGCACCGGGAAGCTGATCACGGACTCCCTGGCGAAGGAAATCGCAGGCCATTTTCTGAAAACGGCGTTGGAATCGGGTGAAGGTCTAGGTCGTGAGATGTATTCCCTGACCGTCGATGAAACCCTCAAGCACCTGGAAGGCGTCGTGGCGGAGGTTGAGCCTCCGGTGGCTGCTGCCGCCCGCTAGCTGGAAAAAACCCTCGCCGTGCTTAAATCAAGAAATGTTCGCCCGGAAAATTAAGGTGGAATACCAACACGAAGGGCAGCTTCAACCTTGTCCGTTGAAGTGGCTCGACAATTTCAGCATGCGCAACTTCACCAACGCATCGGTTTTTGACGATACGTTGCCCGTGGCGGACGGGTGCCTGGAAATTGGAACGCATGTCCCGCTCGATCAATTGCGGGATGCGATGGAAGACTGGTTTCGCCGCAAGAGCTACCTGCCGAAAGACGCGAAGCTGGTGCTGACACTGAGCTAGAGACGAAGCCGATATGCACTCGGTTTGGACAGCCGGGGGCGGCTGTCCCTACGCAAGCTTGGGTGGGCGAGGGCGACAGTCTCTCCACCGTCTAGCTCTGGCTTCACGGTGCTAGGTTGCGCCGCCCAGGCTGGAGGTTCTTTCCATCTTGAGCAAGCGGGCAAATAAACGGACGATCATGCCATCGAAACGCGTGCCGCTCATTTTCCCTAATTCTGCAAGCGCTTGTTCGTCGGTCTTGGGAGGAGCGAAAGAGCGATCGGTCGTCATGTTCACGTAGGCGTCGGCTACGGCGACGATGCGGCCATAAAGCGGTATATTCTCGCCCTTCAGTCCGCGAGGATAGCCGCCGCCGTCGAAGGCCTCGTGATGGGATTCGATGGCCTGGGCCACTTCCTCGATTTCAGGAATTGCCCGCAACACCTCGCCTCCTACTCGCGGGTGGGTCTTCATCACGGCGAATTCATCTTCCGTAAGCGCACCGGGCTTGTTCAGGATTCGCTCCGGGATGAACAGCTTGCCTACGTCGTGTATCCGCCCAGCGAAGGTGATGTCTTCCACCTCCTGCGACGAGAGGTTAAGTCCGCGCGCGATAATCCCGGCATAGTGCCCACACTGCTCGCCATGTCCCGCAGCATTGAGCTCCCTGAGTTCGGCCGCGCGCGACAAGGCTTCGATAGCCTCCTTCATCGCTCTCTGATTCGTATCGTCCTTACCGCCGCACAGCTTGCGGAGCGTGGCGACCAATTCTTCAAGATGTTCGGGCCCGTTATGCTCGCGCTGAAGAAATCCCTCAATGTAACCGGAGACAAGCTGTCGCTGTACTGCGGAACCTTCGCCGAACGCATTTGAAGTAGAAACCTGATTACCTCCCGCATGCTTGGCTACGTACATGCCGGCATCGGCCACGCGAATCAGGTCCTCCATGGAAAAGCCGTGAACGGGGAAACTGGCGACGCCGAAACTGCCGGTGATATGGTGCTCTTCGAGCATCGGGTCGGTGGCCAGCCACAAGCGCAATCTCTCCGCCAGCACCTGCGCCTGCTCGATGCCGGTCTCGGGCATGAGAATGATGAATTCGTCTCCGCCGTAGCGAGCGACCACGTTCGACTGGCGGCACTTCTGTTCGAGGAGCCGGCCGACGCGAGCCAGCACCAGATCCCCTTCCAGATGGCCGAGTGAATCGTTGACTTCTTTGAATTTGTCCAAATCAATCAACACCACCGAGAACGGCCGTCCGGAACGGGACGCGCGCTTCCACTCCGAACTCAGCGCTTCCCAGAAAAAGCGTCTCGTCTTGATGCCGGTCAAACCATCGGTGATCGATTGCTGCTGCAGCTTCTGGAAGACGAAGGAGTTGTGTAACGCCGTCGCCAAGAGATCGGCCAGCGTATTCAGGATCAAAACATCCTGGGGCGCGAAGGCATTCTCATCGCGGCTCTCCACGTTAAGCACACCCAGCAGGGTCTCGCCGTAAGTGATCGGCAGGCAAAGCACGGCCCGCGATTCCGGCAGCACACCGGCGAGCTGTCCGGGGCCGGCGTTTTGCACCAGCGCGCTTACTCCAGTACGCGCGACCTTTCCTAGAACTCCACTGCCCAGCGCGATCCGGCGGCCTAACGTTTGCGATGCCGTTCCCGCCTCAGCTTTGATCTCGATGTCCTTGGTAGCATAGTCCATGATGCCGATGCCGATGTGATCGTAGCGGAAATTCTTCTGGATCTCGCGCACGATGTTGGCCATCATCTGCTCGGCGTCTTCGCTCGAGATCGCCATTTTCGAAATGCTGTTAAGAAACGCGAGATGCCGGGCGCGGCGCTGCTCCTCGGTAAACAGGCGCGCATTCTCGATTGCTACCCCCAGTTGACCGGCAGCGGTTTGCATGACCTCAAGGTCCCTCGCCAGGAACTGTGATTCCCGCTCCGTACTCAGCGCCGCCATCACTCCCACCGGTTTGCCGCCGAGAAGAATAGGCACAGCGCAGAACGACCGGGCCGGCCGCTCCGGCACGAAATCGACCCCCAGTTTTGAACGCATCTGTTCAAGATCGGACTCGATCAGCAGCGGCTCACCCGTCCTGATGACGTACTCGGTAAATCCATTGCCGACCTGGCGCGAGCGCTTGGGAAGAATGATGCCGCCTTCGATCTCCAGCTCGAAGTGAATCTCATCGTCCTCTTCCTCCTGAAACGCGATGTAGAAATTGCTGGTGTCGAAAATTTGGCCCAGCTCGACCTGCACTGTGCGCAGCACCTCGTCCTGGTTGAGATGAGAGCTGATGGCCTGCCCGATCTCGGTGAGGAGTTCGTATTCCTTGGTGCGCCGCTGCGCTTCGTGCATCACGACATAGTTTTCCAGGGTGAGCGCGATCTGCAGTGCCAGGCCGATCAGCAACCGCAGATTCGAAGAGCCGAACATCCGCCGTTCCGCGTGTGGAAAAAGGAGGACGCCGAAGTTGTGCTCCCGCGTCTGCAGGCTCACGGCCATCAGGTCGGTGATTCCCTCCGCCAGAAGAGTCTGCTTGCAGGCCTCGAACTTGCCTCCGGAAAGCGCCGGCAAAGGCTCTTCCAGATCAGCCAGACCTCTGAAGGTGACTACTCCACCCCGCCGGTAGGCAAGCTCCGCGATGTAATCCCCGGCTTGCGTCTTTTGCAACTTTTCCAGAAACTCGTCTGAAAAGCCTTTTTGCACCGAGGGCACGGCGCCACGCCACTGCTGGGAAACAAAAAAGACCGCGCGGCGCGAAGGCAGGGGTGCCACCAACCTCTCTACAAAAGTCTGCAAGCTGGGCACAAGGTCGGATGCCGAGAGCAAGCGGCGCGGATCGACGCCAAGGGTCGAGAACGCCAACGCGTTTTCCTGGATCGCATTGCGCTCATTTTCAAAGAGCACCATCACCATCGCTATGGCCAACAGCATCTGCGGGATCGGCCCGAGGAAACCTCCCAGATGCCCCCCAACGTCGAGGAAAGGTTGCCGGAGCTGCCCGACGCCCATGAGCGCCGCCCAGAGTGCCAGCGCAAACGCTAGGGTCCAGAACGCCACGGAATTCCGGCGAAAGGCGTATCGGTAAAAATGGAACGAGCAATAGAGCAGTGTCGCGGCCAGCCCCACTTCCAGGCGCAGATAGACTGGCACAGGAGTCGAGGTCTCGCTGAATACTCCGCTGGCGATATGTGCTTGCAAGCTCACATACGCCAGCAGGACTCCGGCCACCGTCAGGGCAACGTCATACCACTTCAACTTGAAGGGCTCTTTCATCAGCCGGGTCGAGACGAAGATGCAAATCGCCATGCCCACCAGCAGCAGCGAGCTCAAAAAAAATAGTAGCGCGGAAGGGCCGTGAAAGTACTCCGCGGCTTTCAGCGCATAGTGCAGCGTGTAGGCAGCCCAGGCTAGTTGCCACGCGCGAAAATAGCTGTGACGGTTCTGTTCGTGCAGGTAGGTGAAGACCAGAAACACGAGCAGGGCCACGGCCCCGGGAATCAACACCAGACCTGTGGCAACGCTATACATCGATTAACGATCCTCGATTAACACTTCCCTTATCGCTCGTAATTGCGGCCCGGATGGAACTCGGGATCGGCCTAATCCTGTCACACCAGATCCTGTCATACCAGACAGATCGAAACAATAGTTGTCTTTCGGCAAGTTCCGCCCTACCTGGGCACGGCGTTTTCAAAAGTATCTTCTTATCAGATGCGACGCCGCTATAGCGATTTCCCCCTGAAGAGTTACCTTCGTAACCGCTCGTAACCCGTTATCCCTCGCAGGGGCTGCCCGAAGTCTAGAGGCAAAGCCCCAATGCCGCTATACTCAAAAGTTATGCTTCGCGTTCGATTCGCGCCGTCTCCCACCGGTTTTCTGCACGTCGGCAGTGCCCGAACCTTTATTTTCAACTGGCTCTACGCCCGTCACAACGGCGGAACCATGGTGCTCCGGCTGGATGATACGGATGTCGAGCGCAACACCGACGCCTCCGTCAACTCGATTTTCGATGGTCTGCGCTGGCTTGACCTCAATTGGGACGAAGAATACAAACAGTCGGAGCGTCTGGCGCTTCACCGGCAGATCGCCGACGCCATCTTTCAGAAGGGGCTGGCTTACCGTGATTTCACCCCCGCCCACACTGGCGACAGCGAAAAATCCGGCGTCAATCAAACCTGGCTTTTCAATCCCGGCATGCGCGATCTTCCGCGCGCCGAGAGCGACCGCCGAGCCGCCGCCGGAGAGTCTTTTGCCCTCCGCTTCCGGGTTCCGCGTGGCATCGGCGAGCAAATTCGTTTCAGCGATGCGGTCTACGGCGAGCAAGTCAAGTCCGCTGACGACATCGAGGACTTCGCGCTTCTGCGTTCCGACGGCATGCCCACCTACCACCTCGCCTCCTGTGCCGACGACATCGACCTGCGTATCAGCCACATCATCCGAGGCCAGGACCATCTCTCGAATACCTACAAGCACGTGCTTATTTTCGAACGCGCGGGCGCCAAGCCGCCGCAGTTTGCGCATCTTCCCCTGCTGGTCGCGCCCGATGGGTCCAAGCTCTCCAAGCGCCGCCACGGGCCGGTGGTCAGCGTCACTACTTACCGCGACGCCGGATTTCTTCCAGAAGCCTTTATCAACTTTCTATGCCTGCTGGGTTGGTCACCAAAAGACGATCGCGAAAAGATGACCCGCCAGGAACTGATCGACGCGTTCTCGCTCGAAGGCATCAATCGCGCTAACGCGGTCATTAATTTCAAGGAGCCCGCCTCGACACCGGACGAAACCTTCGACCCCAAAGCCCTTTGGCTGAACGCAGAACATATCCGTGGGCTTTCGATAGACGACCTCAGCGCGCGTCTGCTCCCGGTCGTGCACGACGCCGGATTCACAATCGCGCCAGACAAAATGCACGCCATCACCCCGCTCATTCGAGAGCGAATCAAGCTCCTCCGCGATGTCCTCGCCGCCGCCGACTTTTTCTTTGTGGAGCAGCTCCCGCCATACGACACAGCCGAGCTCATCCCGCAGAAGGGTGACGCAACCATGGCCCTCAAAGTCCTGACTCGCGCTCGAGAAGTGCTGTCACAAACCGGATTCAAACACGACCCGCTGGACCAGGCCCTTCGCGCCACCGCGCAGGAACTCGGGCTCAAAGCCGGACAGATGTTTCAGCCGATCCGGGTAGCCGTTTGCGGGCGAAAGAACGCCCCGCCGTTGTTTGAGACGCTCCAGGTTCTTGGACGGGAAACTACGTTGGCACGAATCGATCAGGCAGTTGAGAAGTTGCAGTAATGTCGCGCGAGCAGTCCTAGTGAGAAGCCTGGAACTGCGCGGCCTTCTGCCGGGCGTCCTTGGCTTCGCTCTTCATTCCCTTGGCTTCGTAGAGACTAGCCAGCAGGTTCTCGTTGTCGGCGTCGTCTGCGGTTTGCCGCTGCTTCAACAGGGATGCAATGGCATCGTCATCGAGCTTGAGCCGGGCCTGCATGACGCCTATGTTGTAGTACACACCTTGATAACTGGAGTCGAGTACCGCCACTCGTTTGTACTCTTCGAGCGCTTCGAGATCCCGGTCCTGATTCGCCAAAGCGTCTCCCAGCCTGGCATGTCCGTCGACGCTGTTGGGGTCGACTTTGAGCAATTGAGCAAAAGTATCCTGTGCTTTTGCCGGCTGCTTCAGCTCCAGATAAATCAGCCCCAGCCGGTAATACGCGTCTTCGCTCCGCGGATTCAGCGCAATCACGTGCTGAATTTCCACCGCCGCATTCTCGAAATCATGCTTCGCAATGTAGGCGCTAGCCAAGGCCGCGTGGGCGGGAGCAAAGTTGGGCCGCAGGCGTACGGATTTCTGCAGCTCCGCGATTCCCTCGTCCGTCTTTCCCTGGCCGAGAAGTCCGACCCCGTTTTGTCCACGAAGTATGTAGGCATGGGAGCGCTGCAGCCACATCACGCCACCCACCACGAGCAAAGCTCCAACCAGCAGCACCGCGATCCGGCGCAAAAAATCGTCATGTCCCGGAGCGATTTTTGCGATGAGCGCGCCGAGAAGCAGTCCCATGAGCAAGCCGCCGATATGCGCCGCGTTATCGGTGCGGGCAATCACGGCCCCAAAGAAGAGGTTGTATCCCACAAATACCACTACACTTCGCAGCGTTCCGCTGAGCGCGGCGCGTGGCAGCGAAAACTCGCCCAGATAAAACGATGCGATCAGAGCCCCTGCAATCCCAAAGATCGCGCCAGACGCGCCTACACTCAAGACGACGGAATTCCAGATCAGGCTCGTGAGGCTCGCCGCTAATCCAGCGATCAGGTACACCGCGGCAAATGTCCAATGACCGTAGACCGACTCCGCTAGTCGGCCGAGACTCCACAGACACCACATGTTGAACCCGATGTGCAGCAAGCCGCCGTGCACGAAAACGCAGGTCAGCAACCGCCACCACTGCCCGCTGACGGTAAGCGGCCCAAAATTGGCTCCCCAGTGCACCAGATCCTGACCGGACGGATTGTCGAGCATCGAAACGCCCGCCAGACACATGGCGACGAACACCGCGACATTAATGCCTAAGATTGCCTGCGTGACGGCCATCGAACTAGACTGCTGGCGCATCCAGGGCACTGGTTCGACGCGTTGGATGGGGATATCTTCGCCGCGCTGCGCCGCTTCGTGCTGCACGCACCATTGACACAGCTTCCTGCCGAAGCTTAGCGCTGGAAGCTGACGACCGCATTGAACGCAATTAGCCATGAAGGATGGAAGGCCGCCGCCAATCGTAATTACAGGAAGGCCGCGGTCCCTCTCGTCGCAGATTATCATGCGGGTTGCTTTGTCGGCGGTGACGCCGCATTCGGCTCGACATCATCGAGATCGCACTATGCCGAGAGCCAGTCAGCCGCCGCGAATCCACTTTTGCCATATAAAATACCAACAGCATGAGCCCTGCAAATTCATCTAACTCTAACGAATCTGGCCCGAACTCATCTTCCGAGTCTCGCCCCTCGAACTTCATCCGCGACCAGGTCATCGAAGACCTCAAGACCAAGAAGTACGGCGATGCCGTAATTCAGACCCGTTTTCCTCCCGAGCCCAACGGTTACCTGCACATCGGCCACGCCAAGTCCATCTGCCTCAACTTTGGATTAGCGGACGAGTTTGGCGGCAAGACCAACCTGCGTTTCGACGACACGAACCCGGAGAAAGAGGAGCAGGAGTACGTGGACTCCATCATGAAGGATGTCCGCTGGCTAGGTTTCGATTGGGATGGTCTCTACTACGCTTCCGACTACTTCGATCAGCTCTACGATTGGGCAATCAAGCTGATTAACGAAGGCAGAGCGTATGTTGACGATCTAAGCGCGGAAGAAATTCGCCAGTATCGCGGCACGCTCACCGAGCCCGGCAAGGAAAGTCCGCATCGCAACCGTGGGGCGAAGGAGAACCTTGACCTGTTTGACCGCATGCGCAAGGGCCAATTCCCCGACGGATCGCGCGTGCTGCGCGCCAAGATCGATATGGCGTCAAAGAATCTGAACCTGCGCGATCCGGTCATGTACCGCATCCTGCGTGCCGAGCATCACCGCACCGGCGACAAGTGGTGCATCTACCCCATGTACGACTATGCGCACGGTCAGTCGGATTCCATCGAGCACGTGACCCACTCCATCTGTACGCTCGAATTTGAAGACCATCGCCCCCTTTACAACTGGTTCATCCAGCAACTCGGTATTTTTCCGTCGCAGCAAATGGAGTTCGATCGCCTCAGCCTTACTTACACGCTGCTCAGCAAGCGCAAATT
>Ga0181518_10003302_pt1 | contig 15006 bp, 16 predicted proteins | sample PEATcosm2014_Bin_28_FD_119751 | JGI IMG/M metagenome (GOLD analysis project Ga0181518, IMG submission 119751) | Peatland microbial communities from MTU Mesocosm Facility, Houghton, MI, USA - PEATcosm2014_Bin01_60_metaG | ecosystem: Environmental > Terrestrial > Soil > Wetlands > Peat | place... | reverse complement strand
TTGAAGGAATTCTGTTAAGTCAAGAAAACGGAGAGATGGCCGAGTGGCTGAAGGCGCACGCTTGGAAAGCGTGTTTACTCGAAAGGGTAACGTGGGTTCGAATCCCACTCTCTCCGCCAGATTCTAAAGCACTTATGTCCTCAAACTGATTGCATCGGCAATCAGTTTGCCTTGCCCAGAGCCAGCCCCGCTACTTTGCCACTGGCAACGGTCATTTCATCCGTCACGATGTCCCCGTAAACGTTCATCGTGGTGCGGATGTCGGCGTGCCGCATCAGCTTCTGTTGCACGGCCAGCGAGGCGCCCTCGGCATCGAGCCAACTGCGGTAGGTGTGCCGCATGGTGTGAGTGCCTATCGCCCCCACGCCGGCCGCAACTGCACTGTCCCGGAAGATCCTCCAGACCCACGGATAGGACCATGGCAGCCGGCCCCGCTGCGCAGGACTGGCAAATATCCAGTCGGATTCCGACCGAAAATGAGTCAGTTGCTTCCAGCGCTGGAGCACTTCCAGCATGGCGCTGTCGACGGACAGCGCCTTGCGCGAAGACTCGGTCTTTACCTCGTCCACCACCTGGCCCACGATCCCACGCTCGATCTGCAGCGTGGCATTGAGCCAGTCGACGTCACTCCACCGAAGGGCCAGAGCTTCGGAAATGCGAAGCCCGAAGCAGACGCAAACCAGGGCCAGGCTGCGAAAGGGTTCGTCCAGTTCTTTGGCGAACTTTTGGAACTCCTCCACCGTCAAGCTCCGCGGTTTCCGTTTCCGTTTACTCGCACCCTGGACGGTAACCAGTTCCATCGGATTGCGCTCGATTGGGATCAAACGAGCCCACATCGCGAAATCCCAGAGCCTACGCAGCAGCCCTCGAATGTGGGCTCTGCTCTTCGGCGCTAGTGACAACTGGCCCAACCACAGCTCCACCTCGCGGGGCTGGGCTTCGGTCAATTGAAGTCGGCCCCAACGCGGCAGAATGTGATTTCGCAGCCAGCATTCATAGGCCTGGCTGGTGCTGTGCCTTTTCGGCATCTTCTCTAAACGGTACTGCTCGACGATCGCGTTCAAAATTGGAGGTCCTTGCGACTTCCGATCAGCAGTGCTATGGTTTCGCTGGTCTTCAAGGGCCTGCAGCGCACTCGCCTTCGTTGGCAAGTCGCGTAGCAGGCCAATTTTTTTGGTTCGCCGATGCCCATCTTCCGACGCCAGTTCGTTCCAGACGCCGCGGCGCTTATCCAGTACAACGGAACCTTTCTTTTGTCGTGCTCGCTTCATTGACTAACTCCCTTCCTCGCGAGCACAGACGGCAGTTGCGATGGTACCACCTCGATCCCATTGATCCCTGTGGCACGATGAAGTGCGGCGTCAAGGTCAGCGCGCCTGAACCTCCAAACGTGACGTTTCGTTCCCGAAAGAATGAACCCGCGGACCTTGCCCTGTCGGGCCCACAACAGCAGGGTCCTGGTCTTTACTCGCAAGATGTCTGCCGCCTCTTCGACGGTCAACCAGTCGTTATTAGCATCGGTCTGCATTTTCAGACCCCCGGTTCTTTGTCCTTGCTGACCTGGACTTTGAACTTCCTCAGCGGAGAGCCTTGTGTCTCGATCGTGTGATCTTCGCCCTCGTAAGTGATCGTCATCCAATGGCCCGCGTGGGCTGGCTGGATTTTTCTCAGTAAGTCGTAGGTTGCAAGAAACGTGAAGCGCAGCCCGAAGTCATCCTGCAACATGTACTGGGTTGTGTCCCTGCCTTTGACCGTGACCTCGGCAACGCCAATGAAGACGCCGCTTAAGGTGCGGTGCTGATCGCTGAACTGAAACATTTCCGGCGCCTTCACTTCTTGCATTTGGCGACGGGGCTTTACTTCCTCTGGGCGTGATCCAACGGGTGACGTTGCCATTCGCTTTCTCCTATGCGGCTAGTTGCCGCGAAACCGAATCACGATAGCGCTGGTACAGATCGGCCGATGAGATGCTCACCTCTTTCGGCGGATTCGCCGCGGCCACAAAGGGAGCAAACTTGGCGGCGATCGCTTTCGCATTCTTCTTCCTGTTCCAATAGGCATAGAGTTGCTGGTAGCTCATGCCGGTTTGCAGCCATTCCTTGAACTGCATCCCGGCCGCGAACTCAACCGGTGAGTAGTCGTCCATATCGATCTGCGTCTGCCCGGCGAACGAAGAAAAATCCAAACGCGCGAAAGGGTTAAAATCGAGGGCCTGTTTTGAGAAGAGCTTTTCGAATGTGTCGAGTTCCGATGGCACGCGCCCCGCAGCCATCTGCCGTTCCACGCGCGTGAGAACTTTGGGCAACTGTGGCAGCAGATCCATCTGCTCGGGGTTTTCTTGACCCGGTAATCGCATCTGCACAACATTGCTCATGGGACCGATGCACTGCGCGGCAAACCACGTCTCGAAATCGGGGAAAGGCAAGTAGTAGCGACCGCTGCACAGCAACTCCTTACGCCGCTTGAACGCGCGATAGGATTGCACTGCGCCAGACGCGAACGCATCAGGCGTGTAGCGGAACTCTGGCGCGCCTTCAGTCGCTTTCTCTATCACGATCTTCCGGGCAAGCTGCTCATGCTGGCGCTTCTTCGAATTCCACACATGAAATTGCTCTACCAGCTTGTTGTAGAAACGGAAACAATTCGGACGCTTTCCCTCGTATACCGTCTGCACCTCTTTTTTCCCCAGCTCCGCCCAGCTCATCGTGTGGCCAGCTCCATCGCGGAGTTCCACCGTGCCGAGCTCGGCCTGCCATTGCGCAAACCGAGCGCGCAACGACTGCGCAATCCAAGAGACGCTGGGGCCGTTCACGATGTCCACGCAGGAATCGACACGGGACACGCCCAGCAGATCGGGATGCTCGTTCACAATCTCAGCGATGGTGTCCGCGATCTGCCCGTGACACTTCTTCCCCGCCTCAATGACCTGGATCTTATGGGTGCCGGTTTTTTTGGCGTTCAAATGCAGGACGGCGTCAATGTCGGCCACGCGCCGAAGATCGACCACCTGGCGGTAGTAGAGACTCGGGCGAAAAGGGATCTCCGATTTCAAAGGGTCCGAGACGGACTCAACCTCAAACTTGAACGAAGCAATCCGCTCCGAAAATGACGTTCCAGGCACGAGCAGGATCTCCAAAGTGTCGTACATAATTAAAGGCGAAACTCTTGAGACACACTTCAAGCACAATCCCAACACCAACCACCCATGGCGCCGGGCTTCGTGCCAGCACGTAGAGTGCGGGGTATTACAGGCCCCGCACTCTCCAATCCCTTAGAGGCAACCGCAAGACCAACAGCACCGGGGCTCTGCCCCGGACCCCGGGAAACTCTTTACAACCGGCATGGGGCAACGTCCTGACCCGGTTCTCCATGCCGTATATGGGATGGTTTCCAATCACTCCCTTTGCCTCACGAAAAACCGGGCCAGGAACTTCATAGCTTTCGCAACGAACGCTCGGCCAGCGCCAGCACACCAGGCCGTAAAAACGAATCTAGATCTTCGTTTACGCCGATTTGTGATTTCCACCGCTCAAACGACTCACGGCTCATGATCGGTCTCTCCCGCCGCCAACATCTTCCCGGACTGCGCTATGACTTCCTGCTTCGGCAAACGGCACTGGCAACGCTCGACCAGATTCTCGGCAAGCGAGATCACACGCCAACCGCTCCCACCGCAAAGAGGACATTGCGGAGAGCGGCGCGGGCTCGGGATCGAGCCAGCCCTGGACGCGCGGGATTTAGGCTTGCGATCCAATGAGTGGATCTTAATGGCGGTTGGCGCGGCGGCCCTCCGTGACCACTTTGCTTTTTGGAAGAAATCGGCGTGACCACTTGTTGCCTCTGAACTGCCCGCTGGGCGCGGGGTTTAAAAAGGCATGACCACTTACGCTTTTTTGGAAAATACGATGGCGCTTGACAGGCTTTCGGCTTCGCGCCTCGCGCGCTGGATTGTTTTGGGGCTCGCCGCGAAGATTTTCTTCAGCTCACTCGGAGAAGCCTCCGGGTACACCGCAAGATAGAGCAAAATGGCCTTCCTTTGCTTTGCTTCATCCGACACGGTTTCGATAACCTTCTTCACCGGTTTGCCGATCTCGACCAACCGCTTCCGATCGCGCCATGTGTTCTCAAGGTGCGCCGTGTTCTTTTGAATGGGCACGTCCCGCTCTATAAAACCGCTGCGAATCCTCTTGTAGGTCGTCTTTTGTTTTTTGGCGATCGCATCCATTGAAAGCTTCGGGTAGTCCGCTATGGCTTCTTCCCAGCCCACCTCGGGGTAGGATTGGCGTCTTCCGCGTGCTCGTAGCACAATTTCATCCGCCCATCTGCCCGAGATTTTAAGCCCCTTTTTCTTAACAGCCTCCACCGCTTTCGTGACCACGCCGCCCAATTCGTCGAACTTAAGAAGGAACTGCTCCTCTGTGACGCCGGTATACGTCCCGACGCGTGGTGTTCTTTTCCCGCGGCGCGGGTAGGGCGTCTTGCAACCAACACGTGTGAGCAGCAGTCCCGCGTAGAACGCCGAGATGAAGAAGTGCCTGGCGGCTCCGGCGAAACCATCCGATCGATTCTCTTCGAAGTACCGCTTAAGATCCTGAGCCAAGCGGTCGATCTCTGCGGGGGTACGTCGCTTGTGCCCTGTAGTGGATTTGCCAGATTTCTTCGCAGCCATGGTGCCTCCCTAACAGGTACTGGACAGCGCCATTCGCGGGTGTCGGCGAATGGTGCGAATAGCAGGCAGTTCATAACGCCCGCGGCTCCAGAAGCTACCCTTTCGCATCCCGATTTGTCGAGTGTGAACCGCGGTGGACGCCTGTGATTAAGTTGGAAAATGGCCGCAAACGATGGAAAAGAACTTGCAGAATTCGGCGATCCCACGTGGCGAACTCGGCCCGCTGGTTCCTAATCCCCAAGGATTGTCACTTGCAGAGCTTTCGCGCAAGTAGCGCGCAGTTGCCAGCTATGTCCTCATATTGTGTCTTCGGAGGAGCGCCACTGAAGACGGAGCGTAAGAAACCCGCCGGCGTCCGCTCCGCTGGGAGAAGAGGCATTGCACCGATAACTTCAACTTCAAATTTCTTCCGCGCCGCTTGGCTTTGGTGCGCCACCGCGTGCCTAATTGTCAGAATGCGCTCCAGCGACTTGACCTCCGCTTTGTCAAAAGAGCAAAACGGAAGCCCTCCCCGGAAAAAGGCACTCGCGCGCTTTTCCGTGTGGTGATATGGCAACCAATCGACGTAGGCCTTACCGCCCAACATGACATCCCTCGCAATGGCTGCGGACCGGAAGGTCACGCGGGGATGGGTCCTTGGTCCGGCGGCGATTCCGCCGGTAAGAAGGCCAAGGAATAGTTCTTCCATTAGACTCTCGAACGATGTCACGGTCCGAAGGAATATTCCTTCGTAGAAAAGGCTGACGTCGTGCCGCGTTACGTGTCCGCGGAGCAACAACCGTTCAAGCTTCGCCCGGGACCGCTCGAACCGTCGCAGACGATTAGCGAAGTCATCCGAAATTGAAGTTGCTGGTCTAGGCATCGAAAATCTGAGCTTTCAGGTAGTCGATAACCGTTTTGCGAGAATCCTTGTGCGTCGTGCGGCGCGCGAGGGCTTCCATAACCTTGTCCGGCGCTGTTCCTGCCGAGATGGCATCACCTATCTTCAGCGCTCGGGCTTTGAAATTGGCCTGCAGAGCTTTCGGTTTTTCTTTCTTTAGCGTGGACCCCATTCCGAAAGCCGCAGAATACAGCGCGCAGAAAAGGCCGTGGAACGCGGAGCGATTGCGAAAAGCCGAATTGGCCAACTCTGCGCCTAAACCCTCATCCAGTTCCTCCATGCAGTGCCGGAAGCGGCGTTCCGCCTCCGCCCGCCCAGGCCACTCTTCTTCGTATTCCTTGTAAACGTTGTCGATAGATTTCTGAGTCTTTCCGACGATCCCTTTGATCATCAACTGAGCAAACTCGCTGGTGATTTCGACTTCACCCATCCGAGAAATTTGGGCTTCCGTGAATATTCTCCACTTGCGCCAGCGGGGCAGTTGCTCGGCTGAGATTGCATACATCGAAGTTTTGAACTCCCCGAAATACGCAGCGTTGCGTAGTTCCTGGGCATTTAGCTTGAGCCCAGTAGCGTTCATTCGGGCAAAGATTTGCAAAACTTCACGGTCGTCGACACTGGAGGGAAGCACATGAACGCTGAACTGGTAATCAAGGATGGACTGTTTGACCTCCGTAGGGAGATCCTTGAAGGGCTTCCCCGCAAGGTCCTTATTGTGGGTTTTTTTGATCGTGAAGTCGTCGCGATTCGGATCGAAATTCTTGAGTAGTTTCGGCGCAATGAACGCCAACACTGTCCGTATTCGCTGCTGGCCGTCCACAACTTCGCGCTTCGGTTCAAGCGTATCAAGGTCGGTTTTCTGGTCGCGGAGGAATACGATCGGGATCGGTAACCCCCGGACGATCGTATCCAGGAGAAAGGACTTGGCGCCCTTCGGCCAGACAGAACGACGCTGAAAAGAGGGACTCAGAATAAGGGTTTTTCCCTTAGCCCACGTGACGAAGTCACCGACCTTGTAGTGGGTTTTGCTGACCTGATGGATTTGCATCCTGTGATTATGACCTAAAGCATTTGGGTTTTGCGCGCTTGATCCCCACGAAGGCACCTCCAAGCACAACTACCGCCTTAAACAGTGCCGGGTGGAGTCGGGAGGAAAAGTGTCGCCCGCGCTGCCCGGCGGCGGATTGTTCGAGACATGATTGGCCGATACGGGCTGGCGCTCCCCAATCAGCGAGGGAGTTGCTGAGTCAGTGCCAAGAAGAAGGAATTTGTCGAAGAGACATCGGCTCTCGATTCACAATTCTCCGCGGAAGGCTTTGTCGAGGATGGAGGGCATGAGAGCGTCGAGCTCGGCGGAGGTTTCAGCTTGTACGGCCTTTAAGGCATCCGTCTTTTCTTGAAGCTCGTCAAGATAAGCCACGATCTGGCGTTGCTCGGGGAGCGACGGAAATGCAATTTCCAGATCTTTGATCAATGCGCCATTCCAATTCGGCTGGGCTCCGCCTTGCGCTCGCTCGCGGAGTTCGACGTACAGGCTCTTCAGCCAAAACTGGATATATCGTGGGTCGAACTTCTCCGGCTTGGGGAGAATTGCACAGCAGGCCTGGTTCGTCGCCGCCGGGACGAGCAGTTGCCCTGTTCTGCCACGGGTCTGTCCTTGACCGTAGAGCGCGATTAGGACTGTCCCAGGTGGAAAGATCTTGGCGCTGCTGTTGGCCAGCCCCTCGTGAGTTATGTGCTCTTCGGTGCTAGAAATGTCCCCGTCCAAAAGCTCACCGGTCTTCACCCAAGGGATGTCTCCATTCCAAAAAGCCGGGTTATCTCGCGACGGAGTTCCTCCGGAGGTCACGTTGGTTACCTGGCCGAGGCGAGCTCGGGAGTGCGAGTTTCTTAGGAGTTGCTGGCGGACGCCCATTAGTGTGGCGTAGGAAAGTGCCTCCGAGGTCTCTGTCGCTTGTTGACGGAGGGCGCGCGCCTCTTGAATCCTGGCAGCCAGAACCTCAATCCGCGCCACTACGCGCTGCTGCTCCGGGAGCGGTGGAAGAGGCACTTGGATTGTCAGGAAGAGTTCTGGCTTGATGCGGTTTTTACCACTTGTGCCCCTCGACAAACTGTCGCACTTTTCCCAGAATGCACGGGTTTTAGTCTGCCAATGAATCCAGCGCGGGATGACTCGGCTCAAGTCGAAGCTGAAGGTCGGGAATTCGCCGGAGGCAGCGCAACCGTCTACGGCAGAAGAGGCGATCGCAGTCGAGCCATGCCGAACCCAAATTTTGTTAATGATGAGGTCGTCCTCTCGCACCAATGAGAGTGTCTTCGCCGCCGTCTGTGCGCCGTCGATCGCTTCCCGTTCGTAGGCTCCTTCACCCCACCACTTCACGCCAATCGTTCGATAGGATTTCCCGATTACAACTTCAACGGGTCGCCTAACTGGCTTTGCAAATTCTCCGAGCGCGACTTCCTTCCAATGGGATCTCATCCGCTCTGCTCAGTAAGTAGATCGCAGATGTTCATCATGATTTCGCTGATACGCTGTTCCTTCTGGATAATGCTCACAGCCAATTGAGCAGGCGGCAGGTGGGTGATGTCTTCCTTCGTGCGCGGATTCTTGCGGTCGAAGTTATAGTTATTGGTAAGAACTTCCGAGGCCGGAACCTTCCAAGCGCGCTCGTTTTCTTCGCGATTCTTCCACCACGACAAACAGTCAGCAAATTCCTCTAATTGGATAGGCGCAGTCTTGGTGTAGTTCTTGCGGCCTTCGGGGACGGGCTGCTCGTAGTACCACACTTGCTTCGTCGGCCCAGAGCGATCAAAGAAGAGCAAGTTGGTTGGAATGCCGGTGTAAGGAGCAAACACTCCGTTGGGCAACCGCACAATCGTGTGAAGGTTGAACTCTTCGAGTAGTTCTTTCTTGATTCGAACACAGATCCCGTCACCAAATAGCACACCGTTGGGCACGACCATACCGCAGCGACCACCGTTCGCGCCGCCCACCGGTCGCCTGAGTTTGCGCATGATCAGTTGAAGGAAAAGAAGCGCCGTCTCAGCCGTGCGTTTGTCTTCAGGGAAATTAGCCAGTATTCCGCGCTCTTCCTCCCCGCCGAAGGGAGGGTTGGTCATGATTACATCCACCCGGTCTTTGTCGCCAATCTCCCGTAGAGGAAAGCGGAGGGCATTCAAAGGATCGACCTCGGGGTACTCCACGCCGTGCAGCAGGAGATTCATCTGGCAGAGAAGGTAGGGCAAGGGCTTGGGCTCAATACCGTAAAGTGTGCCTTTCTGTAGTTGGGAGGAGTCCTCCGCTTTTTTGCACTGCTTCTTCAAATGCTCGAACGCCTCAACCAAGAACCCCCCGGTGCCAGCCGCCGGATCAAGAACGGTCTCGCCCAATTTTGGATTGACTACGGTCACGATGAACTTCACCAGCGCCCTCGGCGTGTAGAACTCGCCCGAGTCACCAGCGGCATCGCGCATCTCCTTCAACATGCTCTCGTACAGGTGCCCCAGCGTGTGGATCTCATCGCGGGAAGTGAAGTGAATCTCGTTCACCTTGTTCACCACATCCCGCAGGAGGTAGCCGTTGATCATCCGGTTGACGGTTCCCTCGAAGACTTTCGCGATGACATCTCGCCGGTCGCCGTTCGCGCTCTGGAGAGCGCGCAAGTAGGCAAAAAGACCAGCGCCCCTTTTTCCATCCGGGCGGACGGCTTCATCCTGGTTGATGAACGCGATAAGCTCAGGGCCTGTCATGCCCTCCGGATTTGCAGCCCAGTCCCGCCAGCGGTAGGGTGGTTCGATAGCCTGGTGGAACCTTTTTCCGGCGAGTTTTGCCTCCTCCTGTCGGACCTTCTCCATATCGTCGAGAAACTTTAACAACATGATCCAGGTAAGCATCGGCAAGCGGTCGAGGTCGCCGCTCAGTCCCTTGTCTTTCCGCATGATGTCCCGGCTGGATTTGACGATGCTTCCCAGTTGCTGGGCCGTGGACTTTGGGATTTCGACTTTGGCTTGGCGTGGTTTCATCAACTAGGAAGCATACAGCAGCGTTTGCATCTCGTTTACCGCCGCGCGCATTTGTTCAGCACCGCCAAATAGCGCGGCGATTTCCGGTATGGTGCCACGTTCGGAAATAGGCGGTATTTTGAGAATTTCTGGAATTTGAAATTGGGCCGTACTGTACTCGATATACTTTTCGAGCATCTCGTTGAGCACAGCGCGGGCCTCGGGGCTGTATTGATCGAAAAAGTCCTTCTTGTTTTTTCGCAAGTTTTCAGCCCTTTCACGGCGCGTGCGCAAGGGCGCGTTGAAAGCGACATGGCATAACAGGTCGAACGGATCAGCATCCGGTTGGTTTGCAGTCTTAGCGAGCTCATCGAACTCTATGCCGCGTTCTTTTAGCGAATCGATGATTCCAGCGCGCTCATCCGCCTTGCTCCACTTCGAGCGCAGCGTGGCGGCAGAGGGGTACATGTTGCGCACCTTTTCCGCCGTGTAGTCCGTGAACTTGACCACCCGGAGTTGCTTACCGTTCTCGTCCAGTTCCTGGACAAGATGAGCCGCGATCTCGATGTATCCCTGATCAACGTAATACTTGCGTTTCTTCGTCTGGTTGTGGTCGCCTTCTTCGTCCAGCCATTTGTCGAGCGGCCCGGCTTCTTCCGCTTCTGGCTCCTCGTCGACTGCTACAGGGACATCCTTCTCGCTAACGGTCTGTCCGGCCTCGTTCATCTCTTCTTCGGTGATAAGGGCAGGCTCGCCGTCGAATTCGGGATCTGCGAAAAGCCTAGTCGCTCCGGTGTAGTCGATGATGTTGAAGTACAGCTTATCGTAGTCATCGCGCACGCGGGTGCCGCGTCCGATGATCTGCTTAAAGTCGGTCATGGAGTTAATGACTCGGGCCAGGACCACATTCCGGCAGGTAGGCACGTCAACTCCCGTGGTCAACATTTGCGACGTGGTTACCAACGCTGGGACAAGTTTTTCGACATCCATGAAGCGATCCAGGTATCCGCGCCCGACCGAACCCTCATTGGACACGACACGCGCGACGTAGTCGGGATGGTCTTTGGAGATATCCGTATTGCAGTTATTGAGAGCCTTGCGCATGTCCTCGGCGTGTTCCTGATCGACGCAAAAAATGATTGTCTTGGCGAAACGGTCGTTAGTTTTCTTGAGAAAGTCGGTGATGTTTCTGGCAATTGCCTCGGTGCGGGCTTTCAGTGCGACCAGGCGCTCGAAGTCTTTCGTGTTGTACTCTCCGTCCGGAATTTCCCGGCCAAATCGGTCCAACTCACCCTTGGTCGGCCTCCAGCCCGCAGCATCGACGGTGGAGACGATGCGGTGGACGCGATAAGGCGCCAGGAACCCGTCCTCGATACCCTGTTTCAGACTGTACGTGTATAGCGGGTTTCCGAAATAGGCGTAGGTGTCCCGGTTTTCATGCCGGAGCGGCGTAGCGGTCATGCCGAGTTGGAAGGCTGGCTCGAAGTAGTCCAATATTTCGCGCCAGCTACTGTCGTATCGGGCGCTGCCGCGATGGCACTCGTCGACGATGATCAGGTCGAAGAAGTCGCGCGGAAAGTCTCGATAGAGTCCCGGACGCCGTTCGTCCTGTGCGATCGACTGGTAGGTCGCGAAGTACATTTCGCGGCTTTTGACGGCTTGGCCTTCAATTTTCCAGCGAGCATCTCCGAATGGTGCAAAGGTCTGGTCCTTGGGAACGTCCAACAGAACGTTTCGATCCGCAAGGAAAAGGATACGCGGCCTCCTCGGTTCACTCGTGCGGTTCCATTTGGAACTCCAGAGTTTGTAGCAAATCTGGAATGCAATTACGGTCTTACCCGTTCCGGTGGCCAACGTGAGAAGGACGCGCTTTTTGCCCTGGAGGATTGCCTGCACGGCGCGGTTGATCGCAATTTCCTGGTAATAGCGAGGTGACTTTCCGGAGATGGGGTAATACGGCGCCAGTACTCGCTCGGCGGTTTTCTGGTCGATGCCGTCGTTTGTGCAAAGCCGGTTCCAAAGGTCGTCCGCGGACGGGAAGCCGTCGAGATCGTTGTCTCGCCCGGTCAGGAAATCGTGCTCGACGATCCCACTCCCATTGGTCGCGTAGGCGAATTTGAGACCAAGGATTTGGGCGTACTCCTTCGCTTGCTGGAGCCCATCGCCTGGATTGGCGTAAACCGTTTTGGCCTCTACTACTGCAATAGGAAAGTCACGCCGGTAGCGGAGAAGATAGTCCAAACGTTTCTGCGGACGACGTTTCACCTTGCTGCCGGTGACCACAATGCGGCCATCAGTGAAACTTTTCTGCTCGCTTATTTGGTCGTCTGTCCATCCCGCAGCATAGAGCTTCGGCAAGACGTAGCGACGGCAGGTATCGGCTTCGGTAAGAAAAACCATTCTCCGGTGATCTGGCCGCGATGATACCAGACTTCCGATCCCATGAAGTGTGCCATCCCTCGCTCTTCGTCCGGCACGCTCGCAGGCCTGGCGCTGGTGAGCCGCGCCGCGAATTGCGGAGTATGTTTGCAGCGCGCGAGAGACGCGGCCAAGTCGACGGCCTCGTCGGGTTGATTGTTTTTCCCCGAAGCCTGCATCCCCGGCCTCGTCCGTGGTCATCCATCTTTTCTGCGCTCATCATGTCGTTGCGGCTATAGTTGGATCGTTCTACGTAGACCATCAGCGAAGAACTCGACAAATGTCGGTCTCTGATTCCTGCCAAGTTCGCGATCTCGCCGAGCTAACGTCTGATGGTGAAATTCGCTGCTATCCATGACCTCAAACTCCCGCCTCCATTTGCGCACTTCGGCAGAGCGCACAGCCATAGTGCGACGGCGTTGCTCGTCCGCAGGAACGCGCATGTTGGCGGATTCGATTTCGCGCATCGCCATTACGCGGCGGCGGGAATCCTCGATGTCCATTTCGTGCCGTTCCATCGTCCGGAGGCGTGATTTTCGGCGGCGAGATTCGTCGCTGTCATAAGCCGAGAACCGCGCGGCGATTGACACCGGCACGCGCTTGAAGCGCGATAGATCGACCGATGCTGCCACGGCGGCGGCTTCGGTCACTGTGTCTGCGAAACCGTTTTCAATGGCCTCCTCGGCATCCATCCAAGTCTCGTCATCGAGCAGCGCGCTGATTTTCTCGGTAGAGAGGCGCGAATGCCGCTGATACATTCCGATCATGCTGCCTTTGACTTTGTCCAGAGTGTCGGCGAGCTTCCGGAACTCTTTGGAGTCCCCACTCGCGCTCGACCATGGATTGTGGACCATAAGGGCCGAGCTCTCGGACATGCTGATCTCGCCGGGATCGGCCGCCATCACGATGCAACTCGCAACCGATGCCGCCAGCCCAAGTATGTGGGAAGTGACGCGGGCCGGGTGAGCAATCAGCGTGTTCGCTATTGCCAAACCGTCCCAGACTGAACCTCCTGGACTGTTCACGAGAAGGTTAATTTTGCTGACCTTGCCTGCAGCCTTGAGATCTTCGCTGAACTGTTTCGCCGTCAAGCCGTCGCCAGTCCAAAAATCGGTGCCGATCGGCTCCATGATGGAAATGTCGATCTCACCGGGCGCCTTTGCCAAAATGCTCCACGGTTTGTTCGCGAGGTATGGGCGTTGCTTAGCAAGACCTAGTGACATTTTGTACCTCTCGTTTCTTCATTTCTCTTCATCCGAGCGGCCAAGAAAAACGCGCCGGCTCTTAGACGATTTCGTGCCATCGCCCAGCCGGCGCCGCGCGTGAGAGTCGCCCGCAATGCGAGCGATCCACGATGACGGCTTTTTCTCCATCCGTTCGAACAACGCTTCCACATCGCCGGGGGCGAGGGGTTCAGACGGATTGAGCAGGTTGCGAAGATGACGGGACGTGACACCAAAAGTGTCCTTCACAAACTCGTCCCATGTGGGTTTCCCGTCGATCGGAAGGCGCTGCCCCTTCCTAGCATATTTCTTGTGCAGCATTTTGATGGCGGGAGCATAATCGCGAAAATACTCGGTAAAGGTCTTGTATTTTTTGGCCACACTCTGAACGACCGCGATCAGTTCGTTGTCGCCCATGTTGTGAAAGTCTTTCAACTCGTTCTGAACGGAACTCAGTTCCGTTGTGGGGTCAATTGCGGTGGTGGCTTCTGCCGTTTCCGGCATTGCCTCGGGCTCTTGAGTCTCGGTCGCTTCCGCCGGTGATGGTGGCAGTACAACGATTAACTCATGCGCAAGTAGATTAGCGGTATGTGTGCTCATATGGAGCACCTCCTTACCTTACCCATTGCTGTAAATTGAGCTCCGTGCAACTATTTCCCTAACGCCCTCGAAACAATGCATTTAGGGCAACAATGTGGGAAATGCAATATGCGTTTATGGCATAATCTATTAGCCATGTCCACCCTTGATGTACGCCGCGTGGAGTTGGGGCGAAAGCTCAAGATGGCTAGAGAACGGGCGAATCGTGCCCGGAAGAAACGTCGTCAGCCCCTTTTAACTCAGACCGCCGTAGCCAAACACTTTGGTTTTGATCAGAGTGCTATTTCCCGAATCGAAAGTGGGAGGGCGGGCCTGGGGTTCTTGGAAGTGGAAGAACTAGCCAATTTTTACGGCGTTGAGTATTTGGACGAATTACGGACCTTTCGGCATGAAGAACGGAAAGGACAGATTCACTTCGATTTCCGGTGCAAGGAATGTTCGTGATCCTCCTCTGCGGCGCTCTTCCTCTGGTGAACACAGCGCCGGTCAGACAATGGCCCCTCACCTTTATAGTTGTCACTTTCGACTTGTCCTGCCTTTCCCCACGATCCGTAGTATTTGAGAGTCGCGATCTACGCGCAGGAGAACTCGATGTTGATCCGAAATAATGCCGGTGAGGTCATAGGTGAAATGAACACTATATTCACCCAGGAGGGCTCCGTCGTGAGGACGAATACGACCCACAGCACTGGATGCCCCATCGTTCAAAACATAACTGTTCGCGACACGTTGGGCAACGTTCGGACGACGAATGTGATCGGCGGGAAAATTCTGCCCTAGTCCAGATCCACGCATCGGGTTCCCAGCAGGAACACAATCGCGGTGAGGCGCGCGCTGGCTAGCCTTCAAAGTGCCTCAGCGATTCCCTTGGCCCATTGATTGCGCTCTGCGACCAGTTGATCCCAGCGCTGGTCCATTTTCGTGATCGAATCAGCCGAAGCGTACGGTTGTTCGAGTCCCTTCAGCAGGCCGAGAGGAGGCATAGGAACGACATCGCGGTGGACTCCGATGAAAAGCAAAAGGTCGGTGATCGCCCGCTCCACCCGCACGAGTGCCCGGTGAACCTCATCCACGTCAGCAAGAGCAATCCCGGTTGCCGCCACGAGCGTGAATCCGATCGACTACAAGCGGCGTGCTGGATTAACGAAGGATTTTTATCCCCTCCAGTTCCCGGGCCTCATAGGAGTCGATGTGGCGGGGACTGTGGTCAGGAT
>Ga0181518_10003301_pt1 | contig 15010 bp, 17 predicted proteins | sample PEATcosm2014_Bin_28_FD_119751 | JGI IMG/M metagenome (GOLD analysis project Ga0181518, IMG submission 119751) | Peatland microbial communities from MTU Mesocosm Facility, Houghton, MI, USA - PEATcosm2014_Bin01_60_metaG | ecosystem: Environmental > Terrestrial > Soil > Wetlands > Peat | place... | reverse complement strand
GATCTTGATACGAGCGCGATTCACGCGGCGATTCCAAGCCCGGCTCTCCCGGCGAAGAGTCGGAAGGTCCGGAATTCTCCTGCTCCCGAGGCATTGACGCGAGAACATCCCAATTTCGATTTCCGCCTGATTGAGCCAACTTCCGTGCGTCGGTGTGTAGTGAACGGTGAATCGGTCCCGGATTTCACCGCCAACCTCCGCTCCGTAGAGATCCGTCAAGGACTTGCGGTGGTGGGTCCCCACGCCGCCCTTACCGGTCCCCAGCCCGGCGCAGATGCGCCGCCAGCTGCCATCCGAGAATGATGGCCGCCAGCAATGCCGCAATCGCCCAGGTCAGGTCGCCCAGAACTGCGTATAGCGACATCACGCGATCGCTGAAGAACCGCCCTAACCCGATATAGACGGCCGCCCCTGTGATCTCGCCTAGCGCGTCCCAGAAGAGGAACCGATGCCATGGGTAGCCGGCCGTGCCGCTGGCCAGGTTGACCCATGGTCCCAGGGGAGTGAGCAGCCAACGGGTGATATAGATGCCGGGGCCGCCCCAGGCTTTCGCTTTGGCTTCCACCGCCGGCAGGCTGGCGCGCTTTCCGAACAGGCCGCTGAGCTTTGTCACGACCGCGGGCCCGCCCCATCTGCCGATGGCGTAGCCGGCCTGATCGCCGAGGATGGAACCGGCGCCGGCCGCGCCAATAGTCCACCAGAGGCTCATGGCGCCTTGCGAAACCATCGAGCCCGCGATAATCAGAAGCAGCGTGATGGGCAGCGGCACTCCGATAGCCGCAATGGTCACGATTCCGAAAAGCGCCGGAGCGCCGTACTGTGAAACCGCCGCCAGGAGCTGATCGTTCATCGCGGGTGGCCGCCGGGTGGTTGCGCGGCGGCATCGATGGCGCGCTGCAGTCGGTCTATCAGTTCAGGAACGGGGCGGTTCAGATCGTGAGCGATGTGGCGAACCGATCGCCGGTCACGCGGCTCCTGCGGGTGAACCCCAATGGCCTGAAACAGCACGGCGGCGGGGAGGTGGTGGGCATGGGCGATAAAGGGCACCGACATCCACGCACGGATGGGCTCATTTTCCGCGCGGAAATGCCGCGCCCGCCGGCCGGCCCTGTAAGCGAAGACGAAAGTTCCCGCGATGGCCAGCACGAAGGCCAGCCCAATAGCCAGCGTGCGCCGCCGCGTCTGCCCCACACTTCAATATAGCCGGTTCCCTCTCACGGCCGGGCACGCGGCTGGCCCATGGATCTCTACAACGCTTCGTAACACCCGCGGCCCGGAGCGCACTCCAACTCGCCGACCGCCTGGCCGTCCGGACCCAGGCAATTGAATGTGTGCTGGCACCAGAAGGCGCCATCGTTGCTGTGCTGGATCGTCGGATCCCACTCGGCTTCGATGAACATGCCCTTCCAGCGCAGCTTCTCGCAGCGGTCATTTTCAATGTTGGTCAAACCGGAACGTTCCATCATACGTTATGCCTTCACCTTTGCCGCATCCAGCAGCGCCCGCTTCACGGCCACTTTCGCCAGTTGCACCTTGTAGGCGTTCTGGCTGAGCGGCTGGGCGCCTGAGACGGCGGCCTTTCCGGCCTCTTCGGCGGATTCCACCGTAATAGTCTTGCCCGCCAGCGCCTTCCCGGCTTCGGCGGCTTCCCAAGGCGTGGGCGCCACGTGTCCCAGCACCACCTTCGCCGTGGCCACCGTATTGCCGCGCATGTGCAAAACCACCGACGCGGCCGCCAGAGGCCAATCCAGCGCTTCTTTCTGCCGCACCTCGTAAGTGGCGCTGCGCACGGCGCCAGCCGGAACCAGGATCTCAGTGAGAATCTCGTTCGGAAGAAGCGCGATCTCGCGCGTGTTTTCGTCCTTGGGCGCGACGAAGAATTTGGCCGCCGCAACCTCGCGGCTGCCCTTCGCCGAAACCAGTTTCACCCTTGCGCCCAGCGCCACCAGCGCCGGCCCGAGGCTCGACGGGCTCACGAAATAAGCCGGCCCGCCGCCGAAGATGGCGTGGTACTTGTTCTCGCCATCCGGCACCAGCGGCTTGCCCTCCTGCATCGCCAGCAACCCGAAGCCTTGCCGGTAATACCAGCAGCGGGGCCGCTGGCACAGGTCGCCGCCCACCGTGCCCATGTGGCGGATCTGCGGGCTGGGAATGCCGGCCGCCGCGTCGGCCAGCGATTTGTACCCGGCGCGGACATCGGCATTGGTGGCCAGCTCTTCCATGGTCGCCAGTGCGCCGATGCGCAACCCGGCGTCGGTCTTCTGGATGCCCTCCAGTTCTTTGATGTTCTTGATGTTCACCACGCGCTTGGGCGTGTGCAGGTACTCCTTCATGAGGCTGAGGAGGTCCGTACCGCCGGCCAGTATATCGGCCTGTCCCCAGCGGGGGGCCAGCAGGCCCACGGCTTCCTGCACGGTCGCCGGATTGGCAAATTCAAAGGACTGCATTATGCGTTCCTCCCTTCCAGCGCGGCCAGCACGTGATCCGGAGTCATGGGGATGTTGGGAACCCGCACTCCAATCGCGTTGGCTACCGCATTTCCAACCGCCGCGCAAATGGCGACAGCCGGCGGCTCACCCAGGCCGATGACGCCGCGCTTGTCGTTTTCCGGCCGGATATCCAGGTGCACGATGATCTCGCCGATATCGTCGATGCCGGCCAGCTTGTAGAACTCCATGTCGGGGTTCAACATGCGGCCGGTCTGCTCGTCCATGAAGCGCTCTTCGAAAAGAGCCGTGCCGATCCCCATGATGACGGCGCCGTAGATCACGCTTTCCGCCAGCCGTGGGTTGATCACCAGGCCGCAATCCTGCACGGCCACGTAGCGATTCATCCTGACCAGCCCCGTCTCTGTATCCACCGAGACGTCGGCAATCTGAATGCCGGCCGCGCCCGAGCTGTTGAGGCCCATGGGATTGCGCTGGTTGTTATCGCCCATTTCGGAGATTTTGCCGACCCCCAGCTTGCGGCAAGCGGCCTGCCAGGTGAGGCTCTTATCGGGATTGTCCTTCACGCAAATGTGGCCGTCCATCGCCTCCAACTGGTCGGGCTGTGCGCCCAGCGCCGGCGCGGCCGCCTCGAACAGCTTGGCGAGCGCGTTGACCGCCGCCTTGCGCGTCGAAGACGAAACGCCACCCACGGTGGTCGAGCCGCCCGAGGCGCTGTCCGGCGGCAGGTCGTTCGACCCGATCGCCAGCTTGATCGCGCCCATCGGCAGCCCCAGGGTCTCGGCCGCCACCTGGGTGATGATGGTGCGCGTTCCCGTGCCCAAGTCCTGCGTGCCGAGTTCCACCAGCACCGAGCCATCCGCGTGGATGGTGGTGCGGCACTGGCTCTGGTGTCCTCCGCCGCCCCATGCGCTGAAGCCTAGGCCCAGACCGCGTTTCACCGTGCCGGAGCCGCCCTGCCCGCGTGGATGCCACAGCTTCTTCCAATCCGCGATCTCGGCGGCCTTCTGCAACTGGTACCGGTATGTCTCCACGCGCGAGCTAGGGGCGTAGGCGACATTCTTGTTGAACACTTCCACCGGGTCCATCCCGATCTTGGCCGCGAAGTCCTCCAGCGCGCTGCACGTCAGGTAGGAGGCTTGCTGGTTGTTCGGCGCCCGCCACGCACGGTTAGGACCGGCATTCACCGAAACGGCCGTGTGGTGGAGCCGCTGATTCGGAATGGTGTCGATGATATATGGGAGGGGTGGCGATCCGCCGCCGGTAAAACCGCCCGTGGCCCACGACTCCGATTGCCACGCGGTGACGGTGCCATCCTTCTTGCCCGCGATCTTGATCTTGGCGTACGCCGAAGGACGGTTGCCCGCAATCGTCTGTTCGCTGGCGCGGTCCAGGAACAACATCACCGGACTGCCACCGGCCTTCTGGGAGAGGAAGGCGCCCACCTGGCCCCAGGAATCCGGCGCGAATTTGCTGCCGAATCCGCCGCCAATGTGGTCCTGCTTGACGTGGATATTGGCAATCGGCACCTTGAGGTTCGGCGCCAGCGAGCCGGCATAGTGCGTGATGTCCTGCGTCGAGGGCCACACGTTGACCTGGTCGCCTTGCCACTGGATGATCTGCCCGTGCGACTCCAGGCAGCAGTGGGTAACCACTGGAATGCCGTACTGCCCCTCGGAAACCGCTTCCGCCTCCTGGAACGCCTTGTCCGGATCGCCCACCAGTTTCTCGCCCGCGGCTTTGGCGCGCGCCCCAGCCTTGCTCAGGTCCTCGTCCTTGACCAGGTGCGGCAGCACTTCATAATCCACCTTGATTTTGCGCACGGCGTCGCGGGCCGTCTCTTCGGTGGTGGCCGCCACCGCGGCGATTTCCGTCCCCGCCCACTGGACCTCGGTTCCCGCGGGGGAAACCACGTGCACCGCTTTTACGCCGGCGGTCTTCTCCGCCGCGCTGGTGTCGATGCTGGTGACGCGCGCATGGGCGTGCGGGCTGGTCAGGTACACCCCGAAGAGCAGATCCTTGGGCCTGAGATCCGAGCAGTACTTGGCGCGCCCGCTGGCTTTTTGCGGCCCGTCCAGGCGCTTATAGGGCTTGCCGATGACCTTGCGCATCTCCATCGGCGGCCAGCTATAGTCCGGAGTGTTAGCCATTCTTTCCTCCCTTCATTTCCTTGGCGGCCTCAAGCGCCGCCTGGCGGATCCCCATGTAGGTGCCGCAGCGGCACAGGTTGCCGCCCAGCCCGTGCTTGACGTCCTCTATGGTGGGGTTGGGATGCTTGTCGATGAAGCCCTTGACCGCCATGACGAATCCGGCAGTACAGTATCCGCACTGCTGCGCGTCATGGTTGACGAAAGCAGCGGAAACCGGATGCAGATTGTTCCCGGTGGCAAGACCTTCGATGGTCTCGATATTCTTGCCCTGCGCATCGATGGCCAGGACGCTGCAACTGTAGACCGTCTTGCCCGCCAGGATGACGGTGCAGGCTCCGCAGGCGCCGCGGTCGCAGACTCTTTTTGCGCCGGTCAGGTTCAGATAATTGCGCATGGCATCGAGCAGCGTCACGCGCGGCTCGACCGTCACATTGACAGGTTTTCCGTTGATCGTAAGCGTAATCGGCGCCGGCCCGGGTCCAGCCACATTGGCCGGGGCCGGCGCTGCGGCCGCCTCTCGTTCCAGCAGGCCCGTTCCCACCGCGCCGCCGCCAAGGCTCACGCCGCGGATAAATCCGCGGCGGGAGAACCTGGACTTCGGCTTAGCGGGGGATTGGGGATCATTTCTTGAACTCACCAGACACCCTCCTTTTGGGCATATGCGTTGCCGATTGGATGTTCCAGCAGGCGAGATTGCCTCAACTATTTCAGAGGACGAGGAGCCTGGGGGCGGCCGCGCGTCAGATCAACTGCTCCATCAGGGAAATGAGGTATTCCTGGTCGAATGGGCCGGAGTGGTAGGTGCGCGTATCGAAGAAGCGCCACATCTTTTTATCCTTTTCCACGGTATAGAAGAGGAGTTGCTCTTCGATGAGGCTCCGATCCAGCAGTTCCTGGTTGAACGCGCGGATCGCACCCTGGAGGGTGTATGGAATGCGCAAGTCCTCGGTGGAGATCAGCTCCGGCGCGGCCTCAAACTCAACTTGAAGAATTCTCCCTTGGACGTTGATTTGGAACAGGTTCTTGACATCTTCCCGATAGGCGTCCGGGGAGAATTCCGGCGGATCGAGCACCAGTTCGCAGCGGGAAAGCAAATGGTTGAGAGAGTCCACAAAACCGGCGCAGATAGCATGCAGGCCGGCGGCCGCGGTCCTGCGGAGCGCGGCTACTTCGCCGGCGCGCCGCAGAAGGCTCTCGTCCTTCTCCACCAACGCATCGATGCTCTTCGCCAGCCGCTTGAACCGGGCGTCCCGAACCTGCTCCCGACTTGCCAACCGGCTCAATTCCAATGCCTCCCGTACTCAATTCCAGCATACTGCCGGAGCGGTAGGGCAGATTGGCAATCTGCGTCCGATTGGGGGCGCCCTCTGGGCACGGCCCGGCTTATGGGGTTCACGCTGTTGAAAAACTCAACGGTGCCGCTGCCACTCCAGCAGTTCCCCCGGTTCGATGAAATCCAGCAGGTCGAGATGCAGTTGGGCCAGAACCTGATCCGCCATTTCCAATGAGAGAAGCCGCTTGCCCTTGAGCACATTGTGCATGTGAGGCTGCGAAACGCCGGTCAGCCGGGCGAGACTCCGCTCGGTGGCATCCCCGTTACGAACCAGCTCGCGAAGGTGGGCGATGAGTCGCCGCTGCTGTTGGTGAAAGTTCACACCACTAAGTCCCGTCAACCCTATTTCTTTGGGAAATAGAGGGGTACTAGAACGTATTGTACCAGAATTAGAATTCGGGTAATGCATAGATTTGATTATCTCAGATTTAGCTTATATACCTCTTCTAGAAACAAGGTTATACGAGTTTTACTTAGTACAGTTTCCCTATGTATTTCAAAAAAATCCTAATAGAAATACTTGACGTTTTTTTATCTGGCGTTAGATTTGAAAAAGCTGTTGGCGCCGACGCCATTTTACAAAGGCAGGCGCCACAGGAGGACATTCTCACCATGCAGTGGACCAGATCGAACTCGATAGGGCTGGCAAAGGCGTCATGCACGCATTGCCAGGGCCTCGGTATGCGCCTTGTCCATAACGGAAGGGAAGCGCCTTGCAATTGCGTATTTCGTGCGGTTTTTCGCACGTGTTTCAACCGTTTTCGGGAGTTCGCCGCTGAAGCGGATCACATCGGGACGGTTTCCCTGGAGTTCTGCCGCGGCCGCGATGGCCGGCGGACCTATTCGCGCAAGCGGGAAGAGTACCTTGCCGACTTTTGCCTCGTCAGCCGCCGGGTGCTGGACGATTACGAACACCGGATTTTCCGGTTTCACTTTGTCCTGGGGGCGGACTGGAAACTCTGTTGCCGCCAACTCCAGATGGATCGCGGCGCCTTCTTTCATTCTATCTACCGGATCGAGCAGAGACTGGGGCGCGTCTTCGCCGAACTCGAGCCTTACGCGCTCTACCCGCTGAGTGAATACTTTGGCGGCATGATCCGTAAGGAGCCCGGCCGTTCTTCGCTGGCAGTACAATTCCAACCGCGCCCCGTGGAGCGGGTTGAGCTGCCGCTATCCGCGTAGCCGGTTATTTCCCGCGGGCCGCAGCCGCCGGGGTCCGGTTTCCCCTTACAATAGATAGTCCGGCACCACGGAATGGATACCCTTACCCATACGGCGACCGGCCTGTTCCTGAGCCGGGTCGGCCTGGGACGCTGGACCCCGCGAGCCTTGCCGATTCTGCTGCTGGCGGCCAACGCCCCCGATATCGACATCCTGAGCGCGTTGGGAGGGCGGCTAAACTACCTGCATTACCATCGGCACCTGACGCACTCGCTGGCGGCCATGCCGGTGATGGCCCTCCTGCCGGTGCTGGTGGTGAGGGTGGCAAGCCGAAAGCCGGTCCATTGGCTGGGGGCATTTTTCGCGGCGCTGATCGCCGTGGCTTCGCACCTGCTGCTCGACCTCACCAACATCTACGGCATCCGCCTCTGGCTGCCCTTTTCCGGGGAATGGCTGCGGCTGGACCTCACCAGCGTGATCGACATTTGGATCTGGGGCGTCTGTCTGCTGGGCATCGCGGGACCATTTGTGGCCCGCCTGGTCGGCTCGGAGGTCAGCTCGGGAACGGTGCGCGAAAAGAATCCTGGCCGCGGGTTTGCCATTTTCGCGCTGGCTTTCCTGTTGTTGTACAACTGCGGCCGCGGCGTTCTGCATGCGCGGGCCACGGCGGTGCTGGATTCGCGCCTCTATGGGGAATCCATCCCCCTGCGCGTTGCGGCTCTTCCCTACCCCGCCAACCCGTTGCACTGGCGGGGCCTGGTGGAAACCAGCGATTTTTACGAGGTGGAAGACGTGGACCTGGCGCGCGAGTACGACCCCACGCGCGGCATGGTGTTCCACAAACCCGATCCTAATCCCGCCCTGGAGGCCGCGCGCCGCACGGTCGCAATCCAGGAGTTCCTGCGGTTCTCACAGTTTCCGCTGTGGCGGATCGTGCCGGTTCCGGAACCCGAGAACGGTCAGCGGGTGGAGGTGCTCGATATGCGCTTCGGCACCCCGCTGGCCCCGGGATTCATGGCCGGCGTGGTCCTGGATTCCAAGCTCCATGCGGCCGGGACGTCCTTCACGTTCGGCGCCGCGCGGCCGCGATAAGCCACTTGATGGGCCGTTCTAAGGTTTTCCGCCGATTCCATGATCGCCCTGGCGCTGGGACAATCAAGTTGTGCAGGTTCCCGACGCAACTATCGTATTGGACCGGGCGCAACTCCGCGATATCACCCTGGATGACGAAGATCTCATGCGCGAGATTGTGGCCGCGTTGATTGAGGATACCTCGCGGCAGATGCCCGTGCTGGAATCTGCAATTCGCGCGGAAGATCCGCAAAAGTGCATGCGGCTGGCGCACTATTCCAAGGGCGCCTGCGCCAACGTGGGGGCCAATGCGGCCGCCGCGGTGCTCCAGCAGATCGAGCGCAAAGCGGCCGACCACGAGTTCCCGGAGTGCCGCGCGTCGCTGGCCGCCCTGGCGGCGGAGATCGAGCGGTTGCGCTTCGAGGCGTTCGGAATCTAGGCCACCCTTCGGCTTTGCTCCAACAACAACTTCACGCCATCGGCACAGAGCGCGGCAGCGTGCTTGGATTCGGCGGCCAAACCGCCCACAGCCTGGTCTACGATGGCCGGATGGAACGTCGCAATCTGGGCACGTGTCTTGCCTTGGATCCACTCCGTGAGCGCGGAGCCGGCGGCGATCGACGCCGTGCAGCCGCGGACCTTGTAGCGCACCTCAACCGCCACATCGGCCTCGAACCGCGCGGAGAGACGCAGAATGTCGCCGCAGGCCGGATTGGACACCTCCACCATCACCGCCGGCGGCGCGAGTTCGCCTACGTTGCGCGGATTCTGAAAGTGTTCGATCAGGCGCGCAGGATACATTTATGCTCCAATATTGGCATGGTTCAGGTGGTGGCGGCGATCATTGAGCGCCGGGGGCGGATTCTGATCTGCCGCAGGAAGGCCGAGCAGTCTCACCCGCTCCAATGGGAATTCCCGGGAGGCAAAGTGGAGCCCGGTGAAACGCCCATGCAGGCGCTGGCGCGGGAACTCGAAGAGGAACTCGGCATTGTGGGCGCGGTGGGCGAGGAAATCATGCGCTACCAGTACACCTATCCGGGCAAAGATACCATAGCGCTGATCTTCTTTCGCGTGACAGAGTTCGGCGGTGAACCGCGCAACGTGGTATTCCACGAAATGCGCTGGGAGCCCGCCGCGAAGCTCGCCGAATTCGATTTCGTGGAGGGCGATATGGAGTTCCTCCGGGCCAACCAGGAGCTGGATTGATCGAAATGCCGATATTGAGCGGCATACATCCCGTGGCGGAGGCTCTGCGGGCCAAGCACCCGCTGGAGCGCCTGCTGGTGGCGCAAGGCGCCGGCGGGCCGCGGTTGCAGGAAATCATCGATCTGGCGAGGAGCGCTTCGATACCGGTGCGCTTTGAGCGGCGCGCGGCGCTCGACCGCCTGGCCGGCACTTCGGCGCACCAGGGAGTGGTAGCCATGGGCGCCGCTCAGCGGTATGCCGACCTCGACGGCGTGGCCCCATGCGAAATGCTGGTGGTGCTCGACGGCGTCGAAGATCCGCACAACCTGGGCGCCATCATTCGGACGGCCCACGCCGCGGGCGCGGGTGCGGTGGTGATTCCGGAGCGGCGCGCGGCCGGCGTAACCGACGTGGTGGCCAAGGCCGCGGCCGGCGCGCTCGAACACCTGCCGGTGGTGCGCGTCACCAATATCAACCGGGCGCTCGAAGAGCTCAAACAGCGCGGCTATTGGATCTACGGCCTGGACGAGTGCGGCGCCGAGACGTACGACCAGGTGGAGTACGCGTCGCCGGCGGCGGTGGTGCTGGGCGGCGAGGGCAAAGGCCTGCACGAGCAGGTGCGGAAGCACTGCGACGCGCTGGTGCGCATCCCCATGGCGGGCCGGATTTCTTCGCTGAATGTGTCGGTGGCGGCGGGTGTGATGCTCTTCGAGTGGCGGAGACGCCGTTCGCAAGGCTGAGAGTACAGTAAAATCGAGATTTGTGGGCCGTTTACTACCATGGCTGTTGATGGCGGCTGGCTTGCCGGGGTGCCCCTTGGGCCGGGCCGCGCAACCGGTGCGCGCGCGGCACGCCATGGTGGTCACGCGGGAACGCCACGCCACCGAGGCCGGCGTCGAGGTTCTGCGAGCCGGCGGCAATGCGGTTGATGCCGCGGTGGCCGTGGGGTTCGCCCTGGCGGTGACCCATCCCACGGCCGGAAATATTGGAGGAGGCGGCTTCATGCTGGTGCGTTTGGCCGATGGACGCGCCACCTTCATCGATTTCCGCGAGCGCGCGCCCCAAGCGGCCTCGCGCAACATGTACCTGGACGCCGCGGGCAAAGCCACCGAGGACAGCACCATCGGCTACCGCGCATCGGGCGTGCCGGGGACGGTGCGCGGTCTCGAGTACGCCTTGGAAAAGTACGGAACGAAGCCATGGGCGGAGATGCTGCGCCCGGCCATCGAACTGGCATCCAAGGGATTCCCGGTTTCGTACGGGATGGCGCAGTCGCTGCGGTCGAACGCGCGAGGATTGGGCCGCTTTCCCGAATCGAAACGCATTTTTCTGAGAGACGGCAAGCATTACGAGGCGGGCGAGACCTTCGTCCAGCCGGAGCTGGGGCGCACGCTAGAGCGTATCGCGCGGCTGGGCGCGAAGGATTTCTATGAAGGCGAGACGGCGCGCCTGCTGGCCAGGGACATGGCGGAGCACGGCGGGCTTATCACCGCGGCCGATTTGAAGCATTACACCGTCAAGGAGCGCCCACCGCTCACCGGCAGCTACCGCGGCTACTCGATTGTGACGCTGCCGCCGCCCAGCTCCGGCGGGGTGGGCATTCTCCAGATGCTGGGCGTGCTGGAAGGCACGGAGTACGAGAAGGCCGGCGCGGGCTCCGCCACTGCGGTCCATTACATGGCGGAAGCCATGCGCCGCTATTTCGCCGATCGCGCGGAGCACCTGGGCGATGCCGATTTCGTGAAGGTGCCTCTCCGCGGGCTGCTCGATCCGAACTACATTCTGAAGCTGCGGGAATCCATCGATCCGCAACGCGCCACGCCCAGCAGCCAGGTCCACGCGGGGGTGTTCACGGGGCGCGAATCGGCCGAAACCACGCATTACACGATTGCCGACGGCGCGGGCAATATCGCGGCGGTGACCTACACGCTGAACGGCGGCTACGGCTGCAAAGTGACGCCCGCGGGCCTGGGGTTCCTGCTGAATAATGAAATGGACGATTTCGCGCCCAAGCCCGGCGGGGCCAACATGTACGGGCTGATTCAGGGCGAAGCCAACGCCATCCAGCCGGGCAAGACGCCGCTCTCCTCGATGACCCCGACCATCGTGCTGCGCGACGGCAAGCCGTACCTGGCGCTGGGATCGCCGGGCGGACCGACCATCATCAACACGGTGCTCGAAGCGATCGTCAACGTGCTGGATTTCGGTATGAACGTGCAAGACGCGGTGAACTGGCCGCGCTTCCATCACCAGTGGGTGCCGGACGAGCTGCGCATGGAGCCGGGCTACTCGCCGGACACCATCGCGCTGCTGGAAAAACGCGGCTACACGGTGAAGCTCGAGAGCGCGCAGGGCGAGGTGGCGGCCATCGGGTTCGACAACGGGTACCTCGAAGGCGCGCCCGATCCGCGCACCGAGGGCACGGCGGAAGGATACTGACCACGAAATGAACCACGCACTCTCCACGCATCTGTTCGTCAATCATCGCCTGACGGTCGCGCTGCTGAGCCGGATCGAGCAGGCGGGCATCCCCGCCGTGGAGATCTTCTGCGCGCGCCAGCACCTGGATTACCGCGAGAAGGCGCAAGTGGCGGAACTGGGCTACTGGTTTCGGGACTCCCAGATCAAGCTGCACTCGCTGCACGCGCCCATGTACAACGACGAAATCTGGGGCCGCTCCGGCCCGCACGCGGTCATCACCATCACCGAGCCGGTGAAGGGGCGGCGCCTGGAGATGGTGGATGAGATCAAGCGCGCCCTGGATATCGCCGAAGTAGTTCCCTTCCGCTACCTGATCCAGCACATCGGAGTGGCCGGCGAGGAGTTCGACCTGCGCAAGTTCGACGCGGCCTTCGCCGCGCTGGAGGAGCTGAACCTCTTCGCCCGGCAGCGCGGGGTGGAAATTTTGCTGGAGAACACTCCCAACGAACTGGCCAGCGCCGCGCGCCTTCTGCAATTCGAGGAGCTGACCCACATCGGGTTGAATTACGCCTTCGACGTGGGCCACGCGCACATGAACGAAGGAATCGAGAAGGCTTTCAACCTCATGAAGGACCGCATTCGTTCCACGCACGTGCACGACAATGGCGGAAAGGAAGACAGCCACCTGTTTCCCTTCCTGTCGGAAGGCGGCTCCATCGACTGGAAGAACACCATGCGACTGCTGCGCAGCCGCGAAGCGCAGTACCCGCTGCTGCTGGAGCTCAAAGAAAAGCCCGAGATGGCGCGTCCGCTCGAGAGCGTGAAGGAAGTGTTCGACCGGCTGGAAAACCAATGAACACGATTCCGCGAATCACCATCGCCGAAGCCGCTCAACACGCCGGCGAAAGCGTCCAGATAGCCGGCTGGCTGTACAACCTGCGCCGCTCCGGGAAGATCGCGTTCCCCATCCTTCGCGACGGCTATGGCCTGATGCAATGCGTAGCAATGAAGGCCGCCCTGCCGGAGGAATTGTTCGAGACGGTCAAGAACCTGACCCAGGAATCCTCCATCATCGTCACCGGCAAGATCCGCGCCGACGAGCGCGCGCCCGGGGGTTTCGAGATGGACCTGGAAAACCTGGAAGTGGTGCAGCGCGTGCCGGAAAGCGACCCGTATCCCATCACGCCCAAGGAACATGGCACCGAGTTTCTGATGGACCATCGCCACCTGTGGCTGCGCAGCCAGCGCCAGCACGCCATAATCCGCGTGCGCCACGAGGTAATCAAGGCGGTGCGCGACTATTTCGACTCGCACGGCTTCACCCTGGTGGACACCCCCATTTTCACGCCGGCGGCGTGCGAGGGAACCACCACGCTGTTCCAAGTGGATTACTTCGAGGACGACAAAGCCTTCCTCACGCAATCCGGCCAGCTCTATAACGAAGCCACTGCCATGGCCTTCGGCAAGGTCTACTGCTTTGGACCGACCTTCCGCGCCGAAAAATCCAAGACGCGGCGCCACCTCACGGAATTCTGGATGGTAGAGCCGGAGATGGCCTACGCCACGCTGGAAGATGTGAAGCGCGTGGCGGAGGAACTGCTCGTCTTCATTGTCGGGCGGGTGCTCGAAAACCGGCGCGAGGAGCTGAAGCGGCTGGAGCGCGACGTCACGAAACTGGAAGCCATCCAGGCGCCGTTTCCGCGGATGAGCTACGACGACGCCATCGGGATCTTGCAATCGAAGGGCAGCGAGATCCAGTGGGGCGGCGATTTCGGCGGCACCGACGAGACGCTGCTCACGGAGGACCGCGAGCGGCCCATCATGGTGGACCGCTTTCCGGCATCGTTCAAAGCGTTTTATTTCCAGCCGGACCCCGAGCGGCCGGACCTGGTGCTGGGGGTGGACGTGCTCGCGCCCGAGGGCTACGGGGAAATCATCGGCGGCGGCCAGCGCATCCACGACCCGGAGCTGCTGCTCCAGCGCATCCAGGAGCACAACCTGCCGCGGGAAGCCTTCGAGTGGTACATCGATCTGCGCAAGTACGGCACCGTACCGCACGGCGGCTTCGGGATGGGCATTGAGCGATGCGTGGCCTGGATCTGCGGGTTGGAACACATCCGCGAGACCATCGCCTTTCCACGCATGCTGTACCGGCTGCATCCGTAGGGAGCGAGTTCGTTACAGCGCCAGTGATATGCTTGAGGCATGACGCCCCGCATCACGATCGAGCCCGGCAAACGCTCCGGCCAGCCGTGTGTCCGCGGGTTGCGCATCACGGTGTGGGATGTGCTATAGGGCCGCCTCCCAAAGTAGTGTGGCTCCGGAGCTGGATGCACCCGACGAGGGACGCGGAGCGGCTGCGGCGGCGCGAGGCCATCCGGATCACGGAATTCGCGGCCGATCCCGAACTCGGCGTCCTGGTTCTGGACCGCGACTGACGGTGGTAGCGGCGAACGGTGCGAGGCGACAAGCCGTCGGTACTAATCCGACCCGCAACCGCAACTGCCGCGCCCTGCCGGTTCCCCACTGCAGCGCCTGCGACAGGGGGATGATGTCCCGTCCGTCCCGCCTTTGCCCTCAGTTGCGCGACTCTCGTCCCCTCTACTACCGATAGGCCGCGCGGGTGGCTCGGGAAATGAGAACCGACCGTCCCCAGCTCTTCCGGAAGGCCCTATGAAACCGGAGTCGGCTCCAGCTCAGCAAGCAACCTGGGATCCACTCTGCCGCGATCAAGCGCACCGCTGTTGAGGGCATCCAGGAGCAATCCCTTCACCCGTTTCTCGGGGACCCTAAAACGTGTCAGCGGCATCATAAGGTGTGCCAGTTGCGCGACCTTTTGAACGGTCAGTTCCACCAAGTCGCAATGTGCTGAGACATTTGCCTTAAGGTGCGGCGTATTCCCTTCCGACCTCACAACCTTGATCGGCAATGCGGGCAAGCTTGCCTCATCGAGCAACGTGTAGTCAAGCTTGTCGAGCCCCATCCGGCCGGAAGCAGCTGCTGCAACCACCATATCAAGATTCGCTTCGCTGGCTTCCACCCGCCAAACTGATAGCTCATTATTGCTCGCCTTTAAGTCTGTGAGGGCGTTCAGCAGGGACGTCTCCCGCGCCTATCCAGCTAGTACTACTGTGTTATAAATAACATTTTGGTGTAGAATTGTTTTGTGGGCACGCAATCTGCGCCAGGCCCACAGGAGAAACGCTTTGCGGCATACACGGATGGCCTGGCGAAAGCCGCAG
>Ga0181518_10003300_pt1 | contig 15010 bp, 14 predicted proteins | sample PEATcosm2014_Bin_28_FD_119751 | JGI IMG/M metagenome (GOLD analysis project Ga0181518, IMG submission 119751) | Peatland microbial communities from MTU Mesocosm Facility, Houghton, MI, USA - PEATcosm2014_Bin01_60_metaG | ecosystem: Environmental > Terrestrial > Soil > Wetlands > Peat | place... | reverse complement strand
CGCCTTCGCCTGTCCCAGCCCAGGGATGCACCTCCCACCCCGGTCGTAATGCCGGGAGACATGATGCCCAAGCCGCCCGGGAGCGGACTGCAAACCCGCCCGCGGGCACCGCCCTCGCTCCCATGCCACGGTGTGCCTCCGCGCCATGTCCTTCACCGGAGCGAGGATTGCGGGAACCTATATACGTGGCTGACAGAAAAAGCCGGAAAAGTGAGTCCGCAGAGTCACTTAGGGGGACTCTGCGATGGGTAGGCCCAAAATCAAGGCTATTGGAGTTTATCTGGCGCAGGTGATTTTGACTGTGACAGGAAATCCTGCACTTGCCGCCACTCTGAAATTGCTTCCCAAAGTCGTGAAATTCCCCGTTCGGACAGTGGTAGGAAGCAATGGCTCCCATCTTGAGTTTTTAACTTCAGAGTCAGAATGGGATCAGTGGGCGGCTGAATTTCGTCGTTCCTCTGGATCGTACCCAGCCAATCAACAATCAGCGGTGCAGTGATGGTGGTCATGGCTGATCCTTGCCGCGCTAGTGTTTTGCAGCCACCACAAGGGTTAGAATTTCGTGTGGCCCATAAGTCGCCAGCTTTTTGCAGGTGGCACAGCGGGCTTCAAAAGACGCTGACAGCGTCCGCAGATCGCCACCAATCGGAATCCCGTAGCCGCAATGCTTGCATTGAACTCCCGGTCCTTGAGTGCCGGACGCCAGATGAGTTTTTGGACCTTTGGCTAGTTCAGACATCGTTTGGTCTCCAGTCTGAGCCGGAGTCTAACGACGCACTAGGCACTGAGGATACAAAAAACGCTGCGGCTAAAGGCTCTGCACACGACCCTGTGTTTAGCGGGATTAGGGCCAAAAACGACAAAGACTTGCCGGTAGATCGCGGGCCTCACATTGATTCGGTGTCACCGGACATGCGTCAATCTTTGCCGCCTGCGGCTGGCGCGGAAAGGTTAGCCACGTATATAGGTCTCGGATTGCGATGTAACCGGAATAGGGACGGATGTCAAGGGTCTGTCGCGGAAAAAGATACGCCGAGCCAATGGGTCCGGCCCGAACTGGCCGACCGATGACAGGCTCTGCGTAATCCGGGATTGCCGCGAAGCGTCAATGCCGCCCCGGATTTCGCTCCGCTACGCTCGCTCGAGTGAAGAAACGGCGGGCACGCGTCGCCAAGTAAGGTGCTCCTGATAATTGTGGTCCAAATCGGCCTTGCCATCTGACGCAAAGACGTGGGATCGGTGGAAATCGGCTTCGACATCATAGAGGCGGCCAAACATGATCGTTTGCCGCCGCTCGCCCAACCCCGAGGGCTCACGCTCGCGCCTCCAGACCATATATTGAAATTCCTTGGCGCTCGGCACGTAAAGCCCCGTCATCAAATGTTGATGAGTCCCGGTCTCAAACCAGCTTGCGATGGTGCCCGCATACGTGAAGATTTCGACGGTCGTGGACTTTTCCTGGCACTGCCAGATGCCACTAACGTCCGGGACGATCGTTACCGTCTCGGGCCGGCGCCGGTTTTCCTCCTTGACGTTGAGGCGCGCCCGACGAAAGGCGTCCTTGACGCCCTCCAATTCGTCTTTGGTGCGCTTCAGCTGCCGCACTAGGTAATCATCCGTCTGATCGCCCCGAACTCAACCCGGACGGTCGTTCTCGTCAAATTCCTTCGGCAGGCTCTGTTGCACCGCTTCGACCAGTTCGGCGGAAGTCTCCCAAAACGAACATTGCCTTTTCGCGACTTTTTTCCGAAAGGCGTTGAGGCGCCGAACAACTTCCGGCTTTAGATCCGAGTTGCTGACGTAATGGCCGCTGTGGCGCATTAAAAATGCGATCTGCGGAACGCCGATTTTTTCGGCGTAATCGTATTCCATCTCGGTGTAGCTTATCTTTCGCTCGGGGATCGGCGAACCGTATCGCGTCCCTATGATCGTCAGCTGGAAGTCACATTCGCCTATGAACGACTGGATAATATCGACGGAGCGTCGGCTCCGGCTTCCGAAATATTCCATTCCGACCGGAATGTGACCGAGCCCGAGAATAGCCTCGTAAACCGCGGCGCGCTCTGTCTTTAGATCGTCATAAGTCGAGCTGACGAAGATTTGGTACTTTTTGGCCATCGACTTCGCCAGGAAGGTCACGCATCCTTTGACGACAGTAACTGTAGATTTTATGAATTAGAAGTGCAACCGCTGGAGTATTGTGATGGACTGGGCACAGGCTAGCCTTCTGGGTGCGGTTGCCAATTCAAGAGTTGGGCTATTGCTCTCTTTGGCACCACATGCGGCACATTTGCAGTTACGTCAGACGTTCAAAGACCTGAAACGGGCGAGCAGGTTCTCTGCATGGATTGCCGGATCAAGTCCGGCAATGACGATTGGAAGGCCTGCGCCGCGCCGTAATCGCCAGAATTAAAACGACGTCACGGCTCACGGCGGATTATTTCTCCAGGACGTCGCGGCACGTTCGGATCGGTGACGCAGAAACCGTGATAATTCACCGCCTCTTCGCATTGCTCGCGCGTCATGTACCAGCATCGAATGATGCTGCCCTGCGCGCCCCACGGATACGACGGCGATTCCGCGGCGGCTGGCGCTGCTGTGCCGAGAGCCATTGCGGCGCCGAACATGGCGAACGTTAAGATTGCTTGGACGTGGCGTTTGAGTGACATGACACGGTGACCTCTATGCGAACAAATTTGCGCCAACACTCTGCGGGCGCCTGATCGCGATATGAGATGCGTATTGGTCGTCGGCAGCTAAAATTCCTTTTAAAGTGCAGTTCTGTGATGCGCGTCACGTCGGCAGGCTTGTTGGCTTCGATTGGCCGTTGGATGGTCCTCTCCCGCGAGGGGCGAGGGGAATGGGGAAGGATGTTGAGGGAGGGTCGCAGAGGCAACGTCCGGACGGGTCACAAAATTGCGTCTTGTCAGTGCCGGATGGTTGGTATCGAATAAAATCGCGTGCCCAGATGGGTTCAATCCGTGAGGACAAATTCATGAAAATCGAGATCGAATATTGCGGCCAATGAGGCTATGAACCGCGCGCCCGTGAGGCGGGGAAACTGATCACCAAGCTGCAACCCTCGGCGCAATTGAGCCTGCGACGGTCGAGTGGCGGCGTCTTCGAAATTCGCGTCGACGGCCGCTTAGCGTTCTCGAAGAAGGCGACCGGCCGCTTTCCGACGAACGAAGAGATCGCCGGCTGTCTTAGCTGAAAGCCTGCGGCGCAAAGCCCTGTGCGCTCGTATTTTCATCCGGTGCCCGCGCGCTATTGACCCGAACCGACTTGCGGTTGCAATTTCGCCGGTCCAATCTGATGCTCCTTTCGTAACGGCATCCGGCTGTCGATGGCTTGCATGCTTTGCCAATTGCAGTCCCTGCTGACAGCGGAGCGAAACGTGATCCGCAATGTCGCCCTTTGGCTGGCGCTGGCGCTGGCGCAGCCGGCTCTGGCGCAGACAGCGCCAACTGCCGCGCCCAAACCTGCGCCGGCCAAGCCGTCATCGACCAAGCCTGCGGCGAAGAAATCGGAGTCGCCGAAACCGGAAGCCGCGGCCCAGGCTGGCCCCTGCATCGGCGTCATTCCCCATATCGGTGAGAGCTTCGTCGAGCAGAACATCGGGCTGACGGCGTTCGGCAACGACCTCAAGGAGGTTCCCATCGAATCCTGGGAGCTCGACGATCTCATCGTCGCCCGCGTGCGCGCCGCCGCAGGCCCGCGCTTCGCTGTGCGCCGGATGGCCCAACCGGCCAATGCGTTCGAGCCGTACGACCATCCACCGCTGTTCCACGACCCCGACGTCCAGATCAAACGCGTCGTGCAAACCATCGCGGGCGGGAGCGGATGCGAACGCTACGTCGTTGTTGTCGAGTCCGGAGCCAACTGGGGCGACAGCAACCAGGGAGTCAGGGGCATCGGCATCGTCCACCGCGGCGGCATCATTGATCGCTTCAGCGTGACCTATCTTTTTGCGGTGACGTATCTCTACGTTTTTGACGGGCACACATTCGAACTCCTCAAGAAAGGCGCTGGCTCGCTTACGAACGAGACGCTAGGGGAGCGCTTGCTGAACGATCTCGTGAAGCCGAACCCGCTCCACGCGCCGGATCGCGAGCTTGAGGATTTCGCCTGGCCGCCGACACCCGATGCGGTGATGGGCCTGCGTGAACCGACGCGCGCTTTGCTCGCCGCCAGTCTCGACAAGGTGCTGCCCGGGTTGCTTGGACCGTGACGGCGCTGCTTTCGCCTCTCCCCCTTGCGGGAGCGGCAAGCGCGCCGCAGGCGCGCCGGCGAGGGTCTGTCCGCCGGCGCGGCCACCGGCCCTCGCCGGATTGCGCTGCGCGCGATCTGTGCTGACCCGCAAGGGGCGAGGGAAGTGCGCCTTGCAGCGTTCAATTTGCGCATGAGCTTGAGCGTGATAGGCTACAACGAGTCCGCAAGGAGCGCCCGCGATGCATTTGAACGCCCTGGGCTATGTCGGTATCCGCACCAAGAACCTTGAGGATTGGGCGGCTTACGGCACCAATCTCCTTGGCATGCAACTGGTCGACAAGAGCCGCGGCACGCTGGCGCTGCGCATGGACGACCGCAAGCAGCGCGTCATCATCCACACCGACGAAGACGAAGGCCCGTCGTTTTACGGCTGGGAAGTTGCCGACGCGGCGGCGCTTGATGCGCTCGCGGCGCATCTGGAAAACAACGGCGTGAAAATCGCGCGCGGCTCGCGCGCGCTGGCCGACGAGCGCAGGGTCAAGGATTTGATCGTGTTCGCCGATCCGATCGGCAACCGGCTCGAAGCGTTTCATGGCGCCGAGACCGCGACCGATCCGTTCAAGCCCGGCCGCTCGATCTCCGGCTACCGCACCGGCCCGCTCGGCATGGGCCACGCCGTGCTCACCGCGGAGCGCCTCGAAGAGGTTTTGCCGTTCTATACCGAGATCCTCAATTTCAAGCCGACCGACTACATTCTCAAGCCGTTCAAGGCATATTTCTTCCACATCAATCCGCGCCACCACAGCCTGGCCTTCATCGACACCGGCAAGAACGGCATCCATCATCTGATGTTCGAGGTCTGCTATCTCGACGACGTCGGCCAGGCTTACGATCTGTTGCTGCGCAAGCCGGAATTGATCGGCACCACGCTCGGCCGGCACGTCAACGATCACGTCACCTCGTTCTATTCGTGGTCGCCGTCGAAATTTTTGGTCGAATACGGCTGGGGCGGCCGCACCATCGATACCGGCACCTGGACGCCGCACGAGCGCACCGAAGGCCCGAGCCTGTGGGGCCACGACCGCATGTGGCTGACGCCCGAAGGCCGCGAGGAAGCGCGCAATCTGCGCGTCAGCGTCGCCGAAGCCGGCGGCCGCGAGCCGGTCAACGTGATGGACGGCAATTACCGGCGCGCCGCCGACGTCTGCCCATGGTGGAACGCCAACGTGGCGGCGCGCAAGACCGGCTAGGCCTCACGGGCCCCCACCGTATCTCGCCCCAAGGTCGCGCTGGATCATCAGGCGGATGAACGGATCGGGATCGTCGCCGAGGTAATCGTTGCCATTGTAGAGCGGGCCGCATTGAAACAGGTTGGCGCCGCGGCACGGCACCGCACTGCCGGCGGTGACGTGCGGTGCGGCCGGCTTATTCACTTTTTTTGCCGCTTCCGCGCTCGACGCCGCCATGACGGCGAGACTGAGCGCGCAGATCAAGAGCTTGACGGAATGCGATAGCATCTTGGCCTCCGCTCCTTTGGGTGGCGATGGAGTTTCAGTCTATCGCAACCTGCGGGAATGCCTTTGATCCAGCGCAATCGACCTTAAAGCGAAACGGCAAGGTGGGGATGCCTGTTTTGATCACCGGCACCCTGGCAGCGTGCTCGCCTTGTTCTCGAGCTCGAACGGGCCGAGCGTCTTCACCGCATAATCCGCATAGGACGAATCGACCACGCGGTCGGCCGGAAAATTCGCGGTCGACATTTTGTTCGCGGTGTACCAGGCCTGCATGTCCATCATGCTTAAGGTGTTGATCTTGCCGTTGGGACTGCGCGCCGGCCATGCTTTCTGATCGTTGAGGATTTCGGGGCGGCGCTCGATGCCGGATTTTACGACGAGATCGATGAAATCGGCGCGGATCGAACCGCCGTGATAGGCCTGGCAATAGTCGCGCACGCCGCGCAGATAGGCGACGAAATAGTTGCGCACCAGTTCGGGATTTTTCTTCGCCCAGTCGGTATTGATCATGACGACCGCGATGGTCATCGGCGTCGGCTTGACCAGCTCGTCGGAGGACAGGAACGGCGCCGCGATGTTGTCTTTGATGTACTGCGTGCCGAACGGCGGAATGACCAGCCCGGCGTCGATTGCCTTGTTGGCGAACGCGAGCGCGTATTGCGGGAACGGCAAGACTTTCAGATCGACGTCATTGATGGTCAGCCCGCCGAGTGCGAGCAGCTTGCCGATCTCGTAAGTCGAAACGGAACCGTTGCCGTTGGTGGCGATCACCTTGCCCTTGAGCTGTTTCGGATCGGTGATCTGGTCCTTCAGGTCGGGCCGCAGCATCAGATTGTGGCCGATGGGCGTCGAGACGCGGTCCATCACCATGGTGATCGGCAGATCTTTCTCCAACCCGTTGAAATAGCCCGCGGCAATGCCGCCCTCGATGACGTCGAGCTGATTCTGCGACAACAGCGCGATCGAGTTCGCCGAAGTGTCGAGATCGGATGGGTCGAGCTTGATGCCGAAATCTTTGAAGTAACCGCGCGCGCTCGCCCAAGCGGTCACGCCCGACGTGATCGAGCGCACGACGCCGAGACGCACGGTGGTTTCGTCGGCGCTCGCGGCCGTCGTCGCGGCCGCGACCAGGAGCACTGCCGCCGCGGCAACCGCCTTTGCCGAATTTTTGTTTGCCCACGCCATGACGTTACCGCCCCGATATCGATTGCCGCCGGCCGCGCGCCGGCGCGGCTTGCCGCCATCCTAGCAAGCCGAGGCCACAGCTCGCCATGCGCGGAAAGCCGCGCTTCGCCGCCCCAACCGATAGGGATGCGCCGTCTAGTCGCCGCCGCGGCGCTCCGCGATCCACTGGCCGGCGCATTGGCCGGTGCTGGTGCGCCAGCGTCCCGACCCCGCGTTTCCGGACAATCGGCCGGTGCCGCTGGCGGATTGGCCTTTCTCGGACACCGTCACGCGGGTCGCACCGTTCGGCGCCACGGAGCCATTGACCCGGTAGCTTTGATCGTCGCCGTAGACGCGGCCTCGCGCCACGCGCACGCCGTAGCGCAGCGAGCTCGGGCAAGTGCCGTACTGGGTGTAGATCGTCACACTCCATGAGCCGTCATGGGTATCGGCTGCTCGCGCGACGAGCGGGATGGCTGCAACAAGCGCAGCGGCGATTGCGGCTGCGGTAACGACGCCCCCTAGCTTCCTCATCAGTTCGCTCCGGTTTTTGCAGGGTCGGTAGGTTGTGCTGTTGGTCGGCCTGGATAGGCCGGCGGTTCATTGGCAAACGGCGTTGCGCTCTTGCCCAGGTTTTCGCCGAGCTGGAACAGAGCGGTCATATAATCGGGATCGAACGGGCCGCGGCTCGGCGCGTTGAAGCCCGCCGGAATGCTGGCGATGTTGAAATCGACGCCGCTGCGCTTCGCCGCCAGATACGCGCGATCGATCATCAGCCTGGTATCGGCCTTCACCGCGGCGCCGACCGTAGCGGTGAGGATCGACGGTGTCGAGCGCGTGACGATCTGAAAGTCCGGCTGCAGCCCGGTATTGATCACGACATAGAGCGCCGTCGCCGGCAGGCGATAATCGGAGGTCGCCGCCATTGCCGCGGCCGGGGCGACAAAGAACTGGCCGCCGACGCCGCCGTCGACGTGCATTTCCTGGAATTTTTTGCCGTTGGCTTCGACGTCGATCAGCACCGGCGGAAAGCCGCCGGGAATGGCGCTCGAGGCCAGCAATACGCGGCGGAACAGAGCGAGCGCGGCGTCGCCGCCATTCTTGTCGGCAGCATGGGCGGCGATGGCGCCCATGTTCCACACCACGGAGCGCTCGGCATCGAGATCGGTGGTGATGACGAACAGGCGCCGGCCGCTGTTGTGGGCTGCGGCCACATCGGCGAGCAGCGCCGGCGTGATCTGTTTGGCGATCAGATCCTTCAACGGCCAGGAATCGACAAAACTCTCGCCGGTAGAGCCGACTTCGAAGACATCGGCCGCCGTGATTTTGGTATAGGCGGCGCGCAGTGCGTCGTCATAGCGCGGCCCGGCAAAGATGAACGGCGCCATCAGCGCGCCGGTGCTCACGCCGGTCACCACCGCATAATCCGGCCGATGGCCGGATTCGCTCAAGCCGTTCAGCAGGCCGGCGCCGAACGCGCCGTCGGCGCCGCCGCTCGACAGCGCCAGCCACGGCCCGGGCTGCGGCGGCAAGGCGGCGGTGAAATCCGCCACCGAATCCGCCCAGAAGCGCGCGTCGGGCATGCCGGGAATTGTCGCGGCGACCTCGTCGGCCGCCGTGAACGGGATGCGCGGCGGCGGTTGCTTGGCCTGGGGTTGCGCCGCCGGCGGCTTGGCCGGTGCGCTTTTGTGGGCAGGTGCTTTATGGGCAGGTGCGCTGCGATATTGGTCGGCCGTGGGTTGGGCCGCGAGCGGCGTCGGCACAAGCAACGGCACCGCAAGGAGCGCAGCAGCCGTATAAGCATACCATCGTGCCATGTTTGCCATGTCGTATTGGGTATCCCGAAAGCAACGGAAGGTTCGGGTCCCGTTCGGTCCCGTTCGCAAAACACGATGGCCCAAACAACCACGTCCCAAGACGGTCAGCAAATAGGGCCGTCGTTCGCCAAGATCAATCGGGTCCGAGTTCTTTTGGGGCTGCAGTGGATGTCGCATATGAGCCTAGAAAGCCCCGCCTGGCGCCGCAATGCCCGCCCAAAGCCTATCCACGGTTACGCATTTGTCATGGTTTTGGATCAGGCATGCCGGTCGGCGACGAATTTTGCCCCTTCGATCAGAATTGCGGCTGACGATCCGAACGGCGCCAGCGCCTGCTCGGCCTCGGTGACCAGCTCCTTCAATCGCGCCTTGGCCACCGGCACGCCCAGCACGCTCACCAGGGTGGCCTTGCCAGCGGCGGCGTCCTTGCCGGTCTGTTTGCCGACCAGCGCCGGATCGCCTTCGAGATCCAATAGATCGTCGGCGATCTGGAACGCCTGGCCGACCGCGCTGCCATAACGCTCCAGCGCCGCGCGCTGCTCAGGCGTTGCCGCGGCCAAAATGCCGCCGGCCTGGCAGGCGAAGCGCAGCAGCGCGCCGGTCTTCATCGCCTGCAAGGTGCGCACGTCTTTTTCGCTGAACTCAAGCGCGGCGCGGTTTTGCACGAAGCGGCCTTCGGCGGCGAGATCGAGCATCTGGCCGCCGGCCATGCCGCCGACGCCGGAAGCGCGCGCCAGTGCCATGACCAGCTCGATGCGCACGCCCGGATCGGCGTGGGTCTCGCGCCGCGACAGAATATCGAAGGCAAAGGTGAGCAGACCGTCGCCGGCCAAAATCGCGGTCGCCTCGTCGAATTTCTTGTGCGCCGTCGGCTGGCCGCGCCTTAAGTCGTCATTGTCCATGGCGGGCAGGTCATCATGCACCAAGGAGTAGCAATGCACGCATTCCAGCGCCGCGCCCGCCATCAAGGCGTTCTGCCGCGGCACTTCGAATAGCGCCGCGCTCTCCACCACCAGGAATGGCCGGAACCGCTTGCCGCCATTGAGGCACGAATAGCGCATGGCTTCGATCAGCCGTGCCGGCCGGCTCAATTCGCCGTCCACCGGCGCCGCCGCCAGAAGCTTATCGAGCAAAACCTCGATATCGGCGGCCACCGCATCGAGGCGCGAGAGAAAGGGGCTGTTTTTGTCGTTCATTGCGTCAAAAACCGGCGGTTTCGCGACCCTGCCGGGTCCTATATTTGGTCCCACATTTACGGGATAACGATGGGTCCGATCGGGAAGGGCTATCTGTGGCCAACGACCTCATAGCGTCAATGGTGCTGGCGATCTGGCTGTATCTGCTCGCGGCGCGGGGCGGATTCTGGCTGGCGGCCGAGCGCGATGATGACGGCCCGGCGTGGACCGGTCCATGGCCGGCCATCGCCGCCATTATTCCGGCGCGCGACGAGGCCGCCTGCGTGGGCGAGACCATCGCCTCGCTGATCCGGCAGAATTATCCGGGCACGCTCCACGTGGTCCTGGTCGACGACCAGAGCCGCGACGGCACGGCGCTTGTCGCGCGCGACGCCGCGGCCGCGCTCGGCGCCGCCGATCGTCTCACCGTCGTGGCGGGGTGCGCGCTGCCGGCGGGGTGGACCGGCAAGTTGTGGGCGCAGCAGCAAGGCGTCGAGCTTGCCGAGACCATGCCGCTCAAGCCCGACTACCTGCTCTTCACCGACGCCGACATTGTCTATGAGCCGGATGTGCTGACGAGCCTCGTTGCCCGCGCGCAAGCGGGCCGCCTCGTTCTCACCTCGCTGATGGTGAAGCTGCGTTGCGAAAGCTTCGCCGAGCGGCTATTCATCCCGGCCTTCATTTTCTTCTTTCAGATGCTTTACCCGTTCGCCTGGGTCAACGATCCCAAGCGCGCCACGGCGGGCGCCGCCGGCGGCTGCATGCTGGTGCGGCGCGATGTGTTGCGGCAGGCCGGCGGCATGGCGGCGATCCGTGACGCCTTGATCGACGATTGCGCGCTCGGAAAAAATCTCAAAAGCTTTGGCCCGATCTGGCTCGGCCTGACCGAGCGCGTCCACAGCATCCGCGCCTATCCGGCGATCGCCGATATCCGCCGCATGGTGGCGCGCACCGCTTATGCGCAACTGCGCTATTCGCCGCTGTTGTTGGCGGGAACCGTTCTTGGCCTGGCGCTGACGTATCTCGCGCCCGTGGCGCTGACGTTGTTCGCCGACGGCCTGGCGCAATATCTCGGCCTGGTCACCTGGCTGATGATGGCCTTCGCGTTCCGGCCGACATTGCGGCTTTATCGCATGTCGGCGCTGTGGGGGCTGGCGCTGCCGGCCATCGCGGCCATCTATATGGCGTTCACGCTTGATTCCGCCTATCAGCATGCCCGCGGGCGCGGCGGCATGTGGAAGGGCCGCGCCCAAGCTAATGTTTCAGAGTCCAATGTTTCGGAACTGCGATGAATGACGCGAGCGCATTACGATCGGGCAAGGGTCACCGGGATGAGAATTTCCCGGTGGCGTCCTGGCTCATTGCTGCGCGCCACCGCGGGCCGATTCTTGCGTTCTACAATTTCGTGCGCACCGCCGACGATATTGCCGATCACGCGACGCTGCCGGCGGCCGAAAAACTTAAGCTGCTCGATCGCCTCGATGCCGGGCTCACCGGCAAGGACGACAGCGACGCGGTCGCGGTGCGGCTTCGCGCCGAGCTGACCGCCCACAATCTCTCGCCGAAGCATGCGCAGGATTTGCTCGCCGCGTTCAAGCTCGACGTCACAAAGCTGCGCTATCGCGATTGGGACGATCTGATCGGCTATTGCGCGCTGTCGGCGATGCCGGTCGGCCGCTTCGTCTGCGACGTCCACGGCGAAAGCCGCGACTGCTGGCCGGCCAATGACGCGCTGTGCGCCGCGCTGCAGATCATCAATCATTTGCAGGATTGCCAGGAGGACTATCGCAATCTTGACCGGGTCTACATTCCGCAGGACGCGCTCGCTGACTGCGGCACGACGGTCGAAGCGCTAGACGCGCCGCAAGCATCGCCGGCGCTGCTGATATGTTTGCACAGGCTTGCCGGGCACACCGAGCGATTGCTGTGCGAAAGCGACGACTTTCCGGTCCTGATCAACGACTGGCGGCTTGGCCTCGAAGTCTCGGTCATCAATACCCTGGCGCATCGCTTGACGCGCATTCTTATGACGCGCGATCCATTGCGCGATCGCGTGCATCTGTCCGTGCCCGCCGTCGCCGGCTGCACCATCGCCGGCATCTTGCGCGGGACATCGCGTCGGCTCGGCCGGCGCTTTTCCGCCGCCTCGCAAAAGCCGCGAGGTGTGTAGGTGAGTCAGTCGTCCCAAGCCGCCGCGCGCGGCAGCTCGTTCTATCGCGGCATGCGCATCCTGCCGCGCGCCGAGCGCGAGGCGATGTTCGAAATCTATTCGTTCTGCCGCGCGGTCGACGACATCGCCGACGATCCCGGCCCCCGCGAGCCGCGGCGCGAGCAGTTGCAAGCCTGGCGCGCCGACGTCGATGCGATCTACGCTGGTTCGCCGCCGCAACACTTGGCGGGTCTCGCGCAAGCGGTGAAGCAATTCAATCTCAAGCGCGAGGATTTCATTGCCGTCATCGACGGCATGGCCATGGATGTGGAGGCCGATATCCGGGCGCCCGACCAGGCGACGCTCGACCTTTATTGCGACCGCGTCGCTTGCGCCGTCGGGCGTCTCTCGGTGCGGGTGTTCGGCATGGCGCCCGATGCCGGGCTGGCGCTCGCCCATCATTTGGGCTGCGCGCTGCAGCTCACCAACATTTTGCGCGATCTCGACGAAGACGCCGCCATGGGCCGGCTCTATCTGCCGCGCGAAGCGTTGCGTGATGCCGGTATCATCAGCACCGATCCGGCCACGGTGCTGGCCAATCCGATGCTTGGCGCCGCTTGCGATCCTGTGGTGACGCTGGCCCGCGAGCATTTCCGGGAAGCGCGCGCGATCATGGCGCGATCACCGCGCCGTACGGTACGGGCGCCGCGGATCATGGGCGACGCCTATCGCGCCATTCTCGACAAGCTGGTCGCACGTGGCTTTGCGCCGCCGCGTAAGCCGGTGCGCCATTCAAAACTGCGGCTCCTTTTCATCGTGCTGCGCAATCTCGTGTGATGCAAAATTTGTGATGAACGGAACCATCCACATCATCGGCGCCGGCCTTGCCGGTCTGTCCGCCGCGCTGAAGCTGACGCAGCGCGGCACCCGCGTCGTCGTGCACGAGGCGACGGCTTTTGCCGGCGGCCGCTGCCGCTCCTATCACGATGCCACGATCGGCATGACCATCGACAACGGCAATCATCTTTTGCTTTCAGGCAACCGTGCCGCGCTGGCTTATCTGCGCGACATCGGCGCCGCGGACCGGCTGGTCGGTCCGGCCCATGCCGAATTCTCCTTCGTCGATCTGGCGAGCGGCGAGCGGTGGACGCTGCGCTTCAACGATGGCCGCCTGCCGTGGTGGATTTTCGATGCCAAGCGGCGCGTGCCGGGAACGCGAGCGCTCGATTATCTGCCGCTGGTGCGGCTGCTGCGTGCCGCTCCCGGCCAGGCGGTCAGTGACGTCATCGCCTGCGACGGCGTGCTCTATAAGCGCCTGGTCGAGCCGCTTCTGCTTGCGGCGCTCAACATCGATCCACCGCTTGGCGCGGCGCGGCTCGCCTCCGCCGTGATCCGCGAGACGCTCGCTGCGGGAGGTCGCGCCTGCCGGCCGCTGATCGCCCGCGACGGCCTTGGCGCGACGCTGATCGAGCCGGCGTTGTCGCATCTGCAGCAACGCGGTGCGGTGCTGCGGCTTGAGCATCAGTTACGCGCGCTGCGTTTTGCTGGCGATCATGTCGAGGCACTGGATTTCGGCGGCGAGAGCATTGCGCTCGCGGCCGACGATGCCGTCATTCTCGCGGTGCCGCCCTATGTCGCGGCGCCGTTGGTGGAAAACCTCACCGTGCCGACCGAATTCCGCGCCATCGTCAATGCGCATTTCCGCATCGCGCCGCCGCCCGATCTGCCGCCGATCCTCGGCGTCCTCAACGGCACGGTGGAATGGATTTTTGCTTTTCCCGGCCGCGTCTCGGTCACCATCAGCGCCGGCGATCGTCTGGTCGATGGCGCGCGAGACGTGCTGGCGAAGACGATTTGGAGCGAGGTTGCCAGCGCGACCGGGCTGCCGGCGGAATTGCCGCCGTGGCAGATCGTGCGCGAGCGCCGCGCCACGTTCGCCGCAACGCCGGCGCAGGACGCCAAGCGTCCCGGCGCCGCAACCCGGTGGCGCAATTTTGCGCTGGCCGGCGATTGGACCGACACCGGCCTGCCGGCGACAATCGAGGGCGCGATCCGCTCCGGCAACCGCGCCGCCGATCTCATCGCAAGGCTGCCGTGATGGACGACGCGCTCACCCACAGCATCGACAGCGCGACGCAGGCGCTGCTTGCGCGTCAGCGCCCCGACGGCCATTGGGTGTTTGAGCTCGAAGCCGACGCCACCATTCCGGCCGAATATGTGCTGCTGCGGCACTATCTGGGCGAGCCCGTCGATGCCGCGCTCGAACAAAAAATCGCCGTCTATCTGCGCCGCATCCAGGGCACTCACGGCGGCTGGCCGCTGTTCGCCGATGGCGATCTCGACGTCAGCGCGACCGTAAAGGCCTATTTCGCGCTCAAGATGATCGGCGATGCCGTCGACGCCGATCACATGCGCCGCGCCCGCGAGGCGGTGCTGACCCGCGGCGGCGCGGCGCGCGCCAATGTCTTCACCCGCATCATGCTGGCTTTGTTCGGCTTCATTCCCTGGCGCGCGGTGCCGGTGATGCCGATCGAGATCATGCTGTTGCCGAAATGGTTTCCGTTCCACCTCGACAAGATCTCGTATTGGAGCCGCACCGTCATCGTGCCGCTGTTGGTGCTGATGGCGAAGAAGCCGCGGGCGCGCAACGCCAAAGGCGTGCGCATCGACGAGCTGTTCCTCGAGCCGCCGCAGACCATCGGGCCGACACCGAAGGCGCCGCAACAGAAAGCGTCGTGGTTCTGGTTCTTCCGCGGCGTCGACAACGTTTTGCGCGCCACCGAACCTTACTTTCCCAAAACTTCGCGGCAGCGCGCCTTCGACAGCGCCGTCGCCTGGGTGACCGAGCGACTCAACGGCGAGGATGGGCTGGGCGCGATTTTTCCGGCCATGGCCAACAGCGTGATGATGTTCGACGTGCTTGGCTATCCGGAAAACCATCCGCAGCGCGCCATCGCCCGCAATTCAATCGAAAAACTT
>Ga0181518_10003297_pt1 | contig 15022 bp, 17 predicted proteins | sample PEATcosm2014_Bin_28_FD_119751 | JGI IMG/M metagenome (GOLD analysis project Ga0181518, IMG submission 119751) | Peatland microbial communities from MTU Mesocosm Facility, Houghton, MI, USA - PEATcosm2014_Bin01_60_metaG | ecosystem: Environmental > Terrestrial > Soil > Wetlands > Peat | place... | reverse complement strand
GGGGGCGCGGGCGAGGACGGGGGCGCGGGCGAGGACGGGGGCGCGGGCGAGGACGGGGGCGCGGGACTGCTGGAGGAGGCCCGGGCCAAGCCCCCGGTGTCGCTGCTCGGCCAGCCGGTCGCCGTCGTCGACGACCTGGGCCTGGGCCTGCGCTCCCGGGCGGACGGGACCAAGGATCCGCTCGCGCTGCCCCGCTCCGATGTGATCATCTGGCGTTGTGCCGACGGGACCAAGGTGGCCGTGCGGCCGAGCGGCACCGAGCCTAAGGTGAAGATCTACATGCAGGTCGCGCTGCCCGCCGCCGGCCACGATGACCTGGGGCCGCTGCGCGCGCAGGCGGCCCGGCGGCTGGCGCGCCTGCGCGAGGAGATAACGGAGGTGCTGAACCTGTGACGACTTCCCCGGCGCTGACCAGGAGCCAACTGGCCGCCATCATCGACCATACGCTGCTGGCCCCGGAGGCGACCCCGAAGGACATCCACGCCCTGTGCGCCGAGGCCAAGACGCTCGGCGTGCACGCGGTGTGCGTATCCCCGACGCTGACCACCGTGGCCGCCCTCGGGGTGGCCGGGAGCTTCGTCCGGGTGGTGGCGGTGGCCGGCTTCCCGTCCGGCGCGCACCACGCCAGGCTGAAGGCCGAGGAGGCGGGCGAGGCCGCCGCGACCGGTGCCCACGAGGTCGACATGGTCATCAACCTCGCGCTGGCCGCCCAAGGCCACTGGAAAGAGGTTGAGCAAGAGATCGCGGGCGTCCGGGGGGCGGCGCCCGGCCCCACCCTGCTTAAGGTGATCATCGAATCGGCCCTGCTGGACGACGAAGGCATCCGCGCGGCCTGCCGCGCCGCGGAGTCGGCCGGCGCCGACTTCGTGAAGACCTCCACCGGCTTCCACCCGGCGGGCGGGGCGACCACCAGGGCGGTGGCGCTGATGGCCGCCACGGTGGGTGGCCGCCTCGGTGTGAAGGCCTCCGGAGGGATCCGTTCGGCGGCTGATGCAATCGCCATGGTGGAAGCGGGCGCGACCAGACTGGGCCTGTCCCGGACCGCCGCCATCCTCGCCGAGATGCCCGCCTAGCCCGCACCGCACAGAGAGGAGACCACCATGGGATGCGTACGCGCCGCGCTCATCCAGCAGAAATGGACCGGCGACAAGGAATCGATGATCAAGAACGCCGTCTCCGCGCTGCGCGATGCGGCCAGCCAGCGCGCACAGGTCGCGTGCCTGCAGGAACTGTTCTACGGCCCCTACTTCTGCCAGGTGCAGGACCCGCAGTGGTACTCGTGGACCGAGGACGTGCCGGACGGCCCGACCGTGCGGCTCATGCAGGACGTCGCGCGCGAGCACAGCATGGTCCTCGTCGTTCCCGTCTACGAGCGGGAGCAGGAGGGCGTCTACTACAACACCGCCGCGGTCATCGACGCCGACGGCCGGTACCTCGGCAAGCACCGCAAGAACCACATCCCGCAGGTCACCGGGTTCTGGGAGAAGTTCTACTTCCGCCCCGGCAACCTCGGCTACCCGGTGTTCGACACCGCCGTGGGCCGGATCGGCGTCTACATCTGCTACGAGCGGCACTTCCCCGAGGGCTGGCGGGCGCTCGGCCTGGCCGGCGCGAAGATCGTGTTCAACCCGTCGGCGACCAGCCGCGGGCTGTCGGAGTACCTGTGGAAGCTGGAGCAGACCTCGGCCGCCGTGGCCAACGAGTACTTCGTTGGGACCATCAACCGCGTCGGCGTCGAGCCGCTGGGCGACGACGACTTCTACGGGCAGTCCTACTTCGCCGACCCGCGCGGGCAGATCATCGGCGGCACGGCGTCCGACAGCCAGGAGGAAGTCCTGGTCCGCGACCTCGAGATGGACCTGCTGCAAGAGGTCCGGCACCAGTGGCAGTTCTACCGCGACCGGCGCCCGGACTCTTACGGCCCGCTCGTCGGGCCGTAACCGCCGCCCCCGGCCCCCCGCCCCCCGGGCTCACTGGCTCCACCGGCTCTGACCGACCCACCGGAGCCAGCAGCCACACTGGCATCACAGGTACGAAGGACTCTAAGGAGGCGCACCGTGCGCACCCTCATCCGCGGCGGCACCGTGGTCACCGCGACCGGGACGCTCCCCGCCGACGTGCTCGTCGACGGGGAGACCGTGGCCGCGCTGCTGGGTCCCGCCCATACGGCCGCGCTGACCGGGACCGTGGACCGGACGCTGGACGCGTCCGGGCGCTACGTCATGCCGGGCGGCATCGACGTGCACACCCACCTGGAGATGCCGTTCGGCGGCACGTTCTCCTCCGATGACTTCGAGACCGGCACCCGTGCGGCCGCGTGGGGCGGCACCACGACGATCGTCGACTTCGCCGTGCAGAAGAAGGGCACCTCCCTGGCCGAGACCCTGGACACCTGGCACGGCAAGGCGAACGGCAAGGCCAGCATCGACTACGGCTTCCACATGATCGTCTCGGACGTGAACACCCAGACGCTCAAGGAGATGGACGCACTCGTCGGCGAGGGCGTCACCAGCTTCAAGATGTTCATGGCCTACCCGGGCGTGTTCTACGCGACCGATGGGGAGATCCTGCAGGCCATGCAGAAGGCGGCCGGTAACGGGGCCACGATCATGATGCACGCCGAGAACGGCATCGCGATCGACGCACTCGTCGCCGAGGCCCTGGAGGCCGGCCACACCGATCCCGGCTGGCACGGGCGCACCCGGCCGCCGGACCTGGAAGGTGAGGCCACCTCGCGCGCGATCCGGCTGGCCCGGGTCGCGGGCGCGCCGCTGTACATCGTGCACCTGTCGGCCCGGCAGGCCCTGGACGCCGTCACCGAGGCCCGCGATCGCGGCGCGCCGGTCTTCGCCGAGACCTGCCCGCAGTACCTCTACCTGTGCCAGGACGACCTGGACGCCCCCGGGTTCGAGGGCGCCAAGTATGTCGCCTCCCCGCCGGTCCGCACGAAGGACCACTGGGCGCACATGTGGCGCGGGCTGCGCACCAACGACCTGTCCGTGGTGTCCACCGACCATTGCCCGTTCTGCTTCAAGGAGCAGAAGGAACTGGGCCGGGGCGACTTCTCCAAGATCCCGAACGGCATCCCGGGTATCGAGCACCGCATTGACCTGCTGCACCAGGGCGTCGTGGACGGCGAGCTGTCCCCGGCGCGGTGGGTCGAGGTCAACTCCACGACCCCGGCCCGGATGTTCGGCCTGTACCCGCGCAAGGGCACGATCGCCCCGGGCTCGGATGCCGACGTGGTGCTGTATGACCCGGCGGCCCGGCATGTGCTGTCCGCCTCCGCGCACCACATGGCGGTTGACTATTCGGCCTACGAGGGCCGTGAGGTGCAGGGCCAGGTGACCACGGTGATGTCGCGCGGGGAGATCATTCTCGAGAACGGCGAGTGGCTTGGTCAGGCCGGCCGGGGCCGGTTCCTGCCCCGCGGCAGCTGCCAGTACCTGGGCTAGCCACCCTCTAGGGAGAAGCGGCAGATGGACATCGGCCTCGTCCTGCAGAACGACCCGCCGGCACAGCGCGTCATCGAGCTGGCCCGGCGGGCCGACGCCAGCGGCTACAGCCACGTGTGGACGTTCGACTCGCACGTGCTGTGGCAGGAGCCGTTCGTGATCTACTCCCAGATCCTGGCCCAGACCTCCCGGGTCATGGTCGGGCCGCTGGTCACCAACCCGCTGTCCCGGGACCCGTCGGTGACCGCGTCGCTGTTCGCCACGCTCAACGACACGTTCGGGAACCGGACCGTGTGCGGTATCGGGCGCGGGGATTCCGCGCTGCGCGTGCTGGGCAGGCGCCCGGCGTCGCTGGCGGTGCTGTCGCGGGCCATGCGGGACATCCGGGACCTGGCCGAGGGGCGTTCGGTCGACTTCGACGGCACCCCGGTCCGGATCCCGTGGGTGCGCGACAGCCGGCTGGAGATCTGGATGGCCGGATACGGGCCGAAGGCGCTGCGGATGTGCGGCGCGGAGGCCGACGGCTTCATCCTGCAGTGCGCCGACCCGGACATCGCGCGCTGGACCATTGGCTCCGTCCGCGCGGCCGCGGCCGAGGCGGGCCGGGACCCGGAAGACGTGACCATCTGCATCGCGGCGCCCGCCTACGTCGGCACGGACATTGCTCATATGCGCGAGCAGACCCGCTGGTTCGGCGGCATGGTCGGCAACCACGTCGCGGACCTGGTCGCCCGGTACGGGGACTCCGGCGAGACGATCCCGCGCGCGCTGACCGGCTACATCAAGGCCCGCGAGGGCTACGACTACTCCCACCACGGTAAGGCGGGCAACCCGTCCACCACGTTCGTCCCCGACCAGGTGGTGGACCGTTTCTGCCTGCTCGGCCCGCCCGGGGCCCACGTCGACCGGCTGACGGAGCTGCGCGAGATCGGCGCGTCCAACTTCAGCGTCTACCTGATGCACGACGACGCCGACGCCACCCTGCAGTCCTACGCCGAGCACATCATCGGCACCGTCTGACCCGCACCGGGCGTCGCGGCCCGGGTATTGCTCCGACCGCCCTGATAATGACAGGGCGGGCTGTCAACAGATTGGTTCGACCGGGGCGGTACCAGGTTGAGAGCGGATGGGCAGATGGGTGAGGCTGAGCGCCGCCGCAGGGATTTCATCCGGGCGCATCATCCGGACCGGGGCGGTGATCCGGACGTCTTCGTCGCGGGCCTGCGCTCCTTCGACGTGGATCGGGAGGGCAGCCCGCAACCGGGGCCCAGGGTAGTGGTGGTGAAGCGCCGGCAGTTTCCCACCCGGATGGTGATCGCGGTGGCCCGGCGGCTTGGCCATGGCAGGAGACCCCCGCGCGTGCATTAGCGCTGTGCCATTAGCCGCCGGGCTGCGCGGAGTTACCGATCCTCGTCGATGAAAATGTCGTCGACGGTCGAGATCGGTGCTCCGCAGCGTCTACCACACGTCGCGGGCGAGTACCCGGATCTGGCTCATGACCGCCGCGGTCAGGCCAGGGGGGAGCCAGTACCGGGCTGGCCGCCGCTTCGGTCACCGGGGCGCCGTCCCCGCCCGCCGGCTTCGGCTGCATTCCGTCTCGCCATCAACTCGTGCCTCTCGTGCCGTGCCAGCATTCCATAGCCCGCGAAGGAATACGCCGGCGGCCGGAGGGCAGTGTGTCTAACTAAGTCACGGCCCGGCGGGACAGCCGCGCCGGGCCGCAGCCACTTTTCACACCGAGCCGGCATTCAAGGGAGCGTGTCAGATGAGCGAGTCCGCAGCGCCGAGGACCAGCGAGACCACGACGACCGGCAGCCCGGCGACACGGGACCGGCTGGCCACTGACGACGGGCAGATATCGGTCGCCGAAGGCGTCGTGCAGAAGATCGCCGGCAAGGCTTGCCAGGAAATCGCGGGCGTGCACGCGATGGGAACCAGCGGCGCCCGCGCCTTCGGCTCGATCCGTGAGCGCATCCCCGGCAGTTCGGGCGCCAGCTTCTCTCAGGGCGTCGGCGTCGAGGTCGGCGAGACCGAGGCCGCGATCGACCTGGACATCGTGGTCGAATACGGCGTGGCCATCGCCGACCTGGGCCGCAGCATTCAGCGCAACGTCAAGCAGGCAGTCGAGCGGATGACCGGTCTGCACGTGGTCGAGGTCAATATCGCCGTGGACGACGTCTACCTCCCCACCGACGATGACCAGGACACGGCCCCGTCCCGGGTGGCATGACTCTCCCAACCGGGGGCAGTCGGCCTGGATGTGCGTTCATTGACGGCATTGACATCGACGCTGTCGCGGCGGCCGTCCGGGGATGCGCGGGCGTGTCCGGGCTTGATGGCGGCCAGTTCGGCGAGGTTGCCTCCTATCTGCCCGGCCGTAAGGTCGAGGGCATCGTGGTAAGCGGCGGCCGGGTGCGCGTGCAGATCCGGTCCCAGTGGGCGGTCCCGGCACCCGAACTGGCCGCCCTGATCAAAGCGGTGCTGGTCCCGCTCACCGGGCACCGCCCGGTCGACGTGGTGATCGGCGACATTGATGATCCTCCCAGCACGCCGCCACCGCGCGCGCCGGTTCCTCCCCGCCGGTCCCGTGCGGCTCCGGGACTGCCGCCGGCCTGAGCCGCCGGGAGGATGCTGTCTTCGCCTCAGTCTGGATGTGAGTAATGAACCGTACCGCGCTTGCCACCGTGACCGGCCTTATCCTGGGCCTGGCCCTGGTATTCGGCAGCTTCGGCGACATGCTGATCGTGGCCCTGTTCGGGGCGATCGGTTATGGCGCCGCCAGGATCCTCAACGGTGACATGGACGTGCAGGGATGGCTGTCACGCGGCCGCAGCCGCAGATGAGCACTCCCGCCGGCCTCGAGCCGGCCGTCCGGGCTGGCCGTAACGAGCTGGGTACGATCAGCATCGCCGATGGGGTCGTCTCCAAGATCGCCGCCTGGGCCGTGGTTGAGAACCCTGACGCCGGAGCGGCGGCGGCCCGCATGCTGGGCCGTGCGGTCCCGGGCGCAGGGCGCATGGGCGTGCGCGGCACCGACCTCGAAGCGCTGCCGAAAACATCCGTCGAAGTTGATGGTTCCAAGGCCTTCGTCAACCTGGAAATCAGTGTCCGCTGGCCGGCATCGGTTCCGGAGATCACGGAGCAGGTCCGCCGGCACGTCCGCGACCGGGTCCGGGAGCTGACCGGGCTGGACGTCGTCGAAGTTCACATCGTCGTTGCCGATCTGGCCACCGACATCACCCCGCCGCCCCGGGCCAGGTAACGGAGGAACCGCGAATGCGCCTGCTCAACCGCCCGCTTGCCTTCATCCTCGCCGCGGCCCTGGTTGTGGCGAGCGTCATCGTCATCATCGAGGTCATCGCCTTCCACATCAAGAGCGGGCCGCTGGTGCTGCACTGGACCACCTGGTACCACTGGGCAGCAAAAACTCACTGGGACGCGCTGGTGGTCCGAGTCTGGGCAGCCATCCTGATCGTCATCGGCGTGCTGATCCTCGTCCTGGAGCTCAAGCCCCGCCGCGTCACCCGCCTGCCGCTGCATTCCAGCCACGACGCTACCGCCGCGGCCGTAACCCGTGGCGGCCTGGCCGGAACGTTGCGGGCGGCGACGACCGGGGTTGATGGGATCTCCGGCGCGGCCGTCAAGGTCCGCCGCCGACGCGCCCGCGTGACCGCGGTCTCGGCCGCCCGCGGCCGGCCCGCCGCTGACGCGCTCAAAGAACCGGTCACCCAGGCGCTGCACAGCCGCCTGGACGGGCTGGATTTGCGCGATCCGCCGCGCCTCACGGTGCGCGTCACTGCACGGAGCCGCTGATGCACGCCGACCGGACCAATCGCGTCGCCCTGACCCTGTTCGGCCTGCTGGTCCTGCTCGCCGGCGCCGCAGGCCTGACCGCCTCGACCTCCGTGTTCGGCGCGGCCTTCGCCAAGCGCACCTTGTTCGCCAACCGCGTCAGCACCTACATCGGCCAGCACGGAGCCTGGGTCTGGCCCGCCGCCGCTGGCGTCTGCCTGCTGATCGCTCTCGCCGTGCTGCGCTGGATCGTAGCCCTGCTGATCTCCACCGACCGGGCGGGCGACATCCCCATCCCCGTCCATTCACCTGAAGGCACCACCATCCTGCAGCCGACCGCCCTCACCGGCGCCCTCACCCGGGAAGTCGAGGCCTACCACGGAGTCGATACTGCCCGGGGCCGGATCATCGGCGACGCCAGTGCGCCGGAAATCGTGATCGCCGTCACCGCCAGCCAGTCGGCCGACCTGCACGCCCTGCACCGCCGCATAGAAACCGAAGCTCTTGCCCATGTTCGGCAGGCACTCGGAAAAACTGATCTGCCGGTCCACCTCCATCTTGACGTCAGCCGCCGGAAATGAACAAGGCGATCGAACGATAATATCAATGGCCGGGTCAGCCGTCACCTGCGACGGCATAGGCCGAGTTCGCCCACCAGGCGTACATGGTTGGTCCGGAAGAGCCGTCGGCGATGACACCGACGCTGGCGTTGTCGATGACCCATATCATCCGGAAGCCGCCCGCTTCTGTATAAGTGCAGCCAAGCGGTCCGGCGACGACGTACTTGTAGCTCCACGTGCCCAGCTTGTAGCCGTCAGCGCAGTCGTTCCGATCGACGTAACCGGCAGTATTGTTACTAAACCATGCTTCCGCTGAGTCGATATCCGAGAATTGCACGACCAGGGGCCGTTTAGTCGGTCCCGGTTCGACGGCCTGGCAGTTTACTGCTGCGATGATGCTGTCGTTCTCCAGATCGGGTCGGCCGGTGCAGTTGGTCAGATCTTCCGGATTCAGCGCGTTGACCAGTTGCTGTTCACCCGTTGTGAGGGAGACTGTTGGGCTCTGCGGACTGGGAGGCAAGGTCTGCTGGGGCGGGGTCTGTATCGGGCCCGGATGGCTCGTCCAGAAGGGGCACTGGGCCAGGCTGAGCGCTCCGATCGCTTTTTCCCACGTAACGACGATGGTGGCGAATCGCTCGTGGGCGCTGGCCTCGATGGCAAGTTCTTGCTCGCGAGATAGGCGAGATCCGGGCCTGCGCCGGACGCGGAGCTAGAGGCCAAGTTCGGCTTCGAAGCTGCCTTCTTCCAGGCGCTCCTTGACCGTGGAAAGGAAGCGCGCGGCGTCCGCGCCGTCGACGAGCCGGTGGTCGTAGGTGAGGGCCAGGAACACCATCGACCGCACCGCGATGACCTCGCCGAGGGCCGGGTCCTCGACCACGACCGGGCGCTTGACGACGGTCCCGGTGCCGAGGATGGCCACCTGCGGCTGGTTGATGATCGGGGTGTCGAACAATGCACCGCGGCTGCCGGTGTTGGTCAGCGTGAACGTGCCGCCGGACAGCTCGTCGGGGCTGACCTGTCCGGACCGGGTCCGCACCGCCAGGTCGGCGATCTTGCGGGCCACGCCGCCCAGGTTGAGGTCACCGGCATTGTGGATGACCGGGACCATCAGGCCGCGCTCGGTGTCCACAGCGATGCCGAGGTGCTCGGCGTCGTGGTAGGTCACCTCGGAGTTGGCCATGTCGATCACGGCGTTCACCATGGGGTAGGCCTTCAGGGCCTCCACCGCGGCGAGCGCGAAGAACGGCAGGAAGCTCAGCTTGACGCCCTCGCGGGCCTCGAAGGCCCGCTTGGCCCGCTCCCGGAGCCGCGCGATCGCCGTCACGTCCGCCTCGACGACGGTCGTGAGCTGGGCCGACGTCTGCAGGGACTCGACCATCCGCTGGGCGATGACCTGACGCGGCCGGGGCATCCGCTGAGTGGTGCCGCGCAGCGCGGACGGGACGATGGCCGGCCGGGACGGCGCCGCCGGGCCTGCCTGGCCCGCTGGCTGGCCCGCGCCGTGGCCTGCCGCCGCCGGGGCTCCTGCGGGGGCGGTCGGCGTCGCGGCGGGAGGCGCCGCGGCCTGCCGGGTCGCCTTGGCCTCACGCTGGGCGCGGGCCGCGTCGAGCACGTCCTGCTTGCGGATCCGGCCGCCGACGCCGGTCCCGGACACGGATCCCAGGTCCACGCCGTGCTCGGAGGCCAGCTTGCGGACCAGCGGCGTCACGTAAGGACCGTCGCCGCTGGGCACCGGGGTGGCGGCCGGGTACTGGCCGCCCTGATCCTGCTGGTACCCCTGCGCGGCCTGGGCCCCCGGGCCGGAGGCCGCCGGCTGCGGAGCGCCAGGGGCCTGCTGCGGTAGGGCCGGCGGGGGCGCGGCCTGCTCGGAGGCATAGGTCGGCTGCGACTCGTAGGACGGCTGCGACCCGTAGGACGGCTGCGACCCGTACGACCCCTGCGGCTGGTACGACGGTGGGGCCGGCTGGGCCGGAGCGGACGGCTGGGCCTGCGGCGGCGACCAGGCCGGCCCGGAGGGAGCCGCCTGGCGTCCCACCGAGCCGTTGCCCGAGGCTCCGTGGGGCCCGCCGTCGGAGGACGGCGCTGGCGCGGCCTCCTGCTCGGGAGCGGGGGAGGACGCGGCCGCGGACTCCGAAGGGCCGCCCGGCACGGCGAAACCGTCCGCCGGCGCGGTCGCGCCCTCCTCGATCACCGCGAGCTGCGCGCCCACTTCCACGGTCTCGTCCTCGCCGACCGCGATCTCACGCAGGACGCCCGCGGCCGGTGACGGAATCTCGGTGTCGACCTTGTCGGTGGACACCTCAAGAAGCGGCTCATCCGCCTCCACACGCTCGCCTTCCTTCTTCAGCCAGCGTGTGACGGTGCCCTCGGTGACGCTCTCGCCGAGCTGGGGCATGGATACCGAGACCGACATTGTTCCCGTAACTCCTTCGTTGTCCGCCGCGCGCGTTAGCCGCGGAGGGGTTTTGCGCTCACGCGTGGACGTGCAGGGGCTTGCCGGCCAGCGCCAGCATCGCCTCGCCGATGATCTCCGACTGGGTGGGGTGCGGGTGGATCAGCTGTGCCACGTCGGATGGCTCGGCGTCCCAGTTGTAGATGAGCTGGCCCTCGGCGATCAGCTCGCCGACCCGGCTGCCGACGAGGTGGATGCCCAGGACCTCGCCCGGAGTGCCGTCCTCCCGGTTGGCCGCGATGACCTTCGCCGCGCCCTGGGTCTGCAAGATCACGCTCTTGCCGTTCCCGCCGAGCGGGTAAGAAAACTCGGTGATCTCGATGCCGCGTTCCACGGCCGCCGCCGAGGTGATCCCCACCGAAGCCACCTCCGGGTCGGAGTAGGTGATGCGCGGCACCCCGTCGTAGTCGATGGGGGTGACATCCAGGCCGGCCAGCCGTTCGGCGACCATGATGCCCTCGGCGAATCCGACGTGGGCGAGCTGCGGCGTGGCGATCAGGTCCCCGACCGCGGAGATGGTCGGCGCGCTGGTTCGGCAGTACTCGTCGACCTTGACGTACGCTCGCTCCATCTCCACGCCGGCTTCCTCGTACCCCAGTCCCGCTGAGACCGGGCCGCGGCCGACCGCGACCAGGAGCAGGTCCGCGTCGAGCGTCTTGCCCCCGGCCAGCGTCACAGTCACGCCGATGTCGGTGTGCTTCACGCTCTCGAACCGGGCGCCCAGCTCGAAACCGATGCCCCGGCGGCGGAACGCGCGCTGCAGCAGCTTCGCGCTCGACTCGTCCTCCAGCGGCAGCAGCTGGGGCAGCATCTCCACGATCGTGACCTCGGCCCCGAAGGAGCGCCACACGCTCGCGAACTCGACCCCGATAACGCCGCCGCCCAGGATGATCACCGAGCTGGGTACGCGCCCGTACCGCAGCGCGTCGTCGCTGGAGATCACGCGGTCGCCGTCGAGGTCCAGGCCGGGCAGGCTTCGCGGCTCCGACCCGGTGGCCAGCACGACGTGCTCGCCCGCGTAGACCGTGTCCCCCACCTGGACCTGGGTCGGCGAGATGAGCCGCCCGTAGCCGTCGATGGTCTCGATCTTCCGGCTGGCGATCGTGGACTGCAGGCCCTTCCAGAGCCGGTCGACGACCTTGTTCTTGTATGCGTGCACCGCCGCTATGTCGACGCCGTCGAAGCTGGACCGGACACCGAACGATTCGCTTTCACGCGCCTGATCGGCGACCTCAGCCGAGTGCAGAAGAGCCTTGGTGGGGATGCATCCCTTGTGCAGGCAGGTCCCGCCCACCTTGTCCTTCTCGATCAGCGCCACGCGCTTGCCCAGTTCGGCGGCGCGTAGCGCGCATGCGTAACCTCCGCTGCCGCCGCCCAGCACGACGATGTCGTAGGCGCCGCTGCCTTCTGTCACGGAATGCTCCCTATCTGTCATTCACAGTTGCTTCCATCATTTCACCCTGCGGGGGCCGCCCGGAGGTGAGTTTCCGCAGCGCGATGCGGCCCTCCGGGGTGAGTCTGCCCACGACGGGCGGGCTTACCCCGGCCCGGGCCTGCCGCCGCTGGCACCCGCCCACGCGGACAGCCGGCCGCGTCCGTGCACGCCGCAACTCCCGGCCGCCGGTACGGCGCGCCACGAACAGCGTGCCCGGTCAGGCGTTCATTCCGCGGGGAGCGTGCCCGCTGCCACGTCCTCGGCGATCTGCACCAGGGCCCTGGTCGCCGCGCCGGTGCCGCCCCGCGGGGTGTACCCGAACGGCCCGGACCCGTTGAACGACGGCCCGGCGATGTCGATGTGCGCCCACGGCACGCCATCCGGGACGAACTCGCGCAGGAACAGGCCGGCCACGAGCATCCCGCCGTTCCGGTCGCCCGAGACGTTGGCCAGGTCAGCGACGGACGAGTCCAGGCCCTTGCGCAGCTCACCGGGCAGCGGCATGGCCCAGGCGGCCTCGCCGGCCCGGTCCGACGCCGCCGCGACCTTCGCGGCCAGCGCGTCGTCATTGGCCATCACGCCGGCCACCCGGGGGCCGAGTGCGACCAGCTGCGCCCCGGTCAGCGTGGCGATATCGATGATCAGGTCGGGGGAGTCGGCTGCGGAGCGGGCCAGCGCGTCGGCGAGCACGAGCCGTCCCTCGGCGTCGGTGTTCAGCACCTCGACCGTCTTGCCACCGTACATGGTGAGCACGTCCGACGGGCGCTGCGCGGATCCGCTCGGCATGTTCTCCGCAAGCGGCAGATAGCCGACCACGTTGACCGCGGGCCGGAGCGCCGAAATGGCCTGCAGCGCGCCCAGCACCGCCGCGGCCCCGCCCATGTCGGACTTCATCCATTCCATCGACTTCGGCGGCTTGAGCGACAGCCCGCCGGAGTCGAATGTGATGCCCTTGCCCGCTAGCACGAGCGTGCGGGTGGCGTCGGGATGGCTGTATTCGAGCCGGACGAGCCGGGGCGGGTGCACCGAGCCCTGGCCGACGCCAACAATGCCGCCGTAGCCGTCGGCCGCGAGCGCGTTCTCATCCAGCACCCCGATGTCCAGCCCGCAGGCGGCGGCGACCCGCTGCGCCTCGGCCGCGAACGTGACGGGCAGCAGGTCCGAGGGGCCCGTGTTGACCAGGTCGCGTGCCAGGGTCACGGCGTCTGCGAGCACCTGCGCCCGGTCCGTGAGCGCCTGAGCCGCCGGTCCGCTGACGCTGGTCAGCAGGGTCAGCGCCGCGTCGGGGGCGGTGCCCGTCGTCCGGTAGCGCCGGAAGGCGTACCCGCCGAGCAGCGCGCCGAGCGCGACGGCGGCCACCTCGCCGGCGTCCCGGGCCGGCAGAGCCAGCCCGATGTGCCGCTTCCCGTTGCCCGGCACACTGCCGTTGCCGTCATCCAGCCGGGTGGCCGGACGCGCGGCGGTCAGCGCCCGTACGGCCGCGCCGGCGGCCCGCCGTAGCGTCTCCGGCTCGAAACGGCTCTCCCCGCCGTCCGGGGCGGCGCTGCCCTCGCCCAGCCCCACCGCGACGATGACCGGCACCGGAAGCCTCCCGGCCGCCGGGATCTTCGTGATCTCCTCGGCCCGGCCCGTCGCGTCGAGGGCCGTGAGCAGGTCAGTGAGGGTGCCACCGAGCGCGTCGTCGACCTCGCCGGATCCCGGGGCCGGGCGGGGCCCGTCCGCCCCCTGGATCACGCCGACGATGAGGGCGTCCGCGTCGAGGGCGCGGGTCGGCGTCTCGCTGGTATGAATCGTCATCGTCACCCTGCCGATGCTAGTGCCTGACCGGTGCGCGCCCGCTATGTCCGCTCCGGCGTCATGCCTGCTCCAGCCGCCCAAGACGCCTTGATTCTGGCCAGTTGCGACAGGACGGTATGACTGGGGCTAGCGTGCCGCGTGCGCTGGCAGGGGACAGACGCCGGTAGAACGACGCCTGGGAACCAGCGGGATGGGTGGCGCAATTACTTGAAAATAGACCTTATTTCACCAAGCCCAGTGTGATTCAAGTCCGCGCACGAATACCCACATCAAGTCACCGCGAACTACGGGGCGCCGTTTGCCGCCCGGGGCGGCGGTCGCCCAGACTCGCACGCATGGCCCATGGAGCCTCGTTCGCCGCGGTGCGGCCGGTCGTGATCGACGACGTGCGTGAGGCGGTCGCGATGGCACGTAACGTCGATTTCGCACCAGCCTGGCTGGAGGTCCAGTGAACGAGATCGCCCTCGCCCTGACCGTCTTCGTGGCGTGCGCCGTGGAGGCGGTCGAGGCCCTGACCATCGTGCTCGCGGCGGGCCTGACCCGGGAATGGCGGTCCACTTTCCAGGGCATGGCCGCGGCGCTCGTCGCGCTCGCGATCGTGGTCGCGGCGCTCGGCCCGGCTCTCACTCTCGTCCCGCTGGGCGCGCTCCGCCTGGTGGTCGGCGCGCTGCTGGCGATCTTCGGCCTGCAGTGGCTCCGCAAGGCGATTCTGCGCGCCACCGGGTACAAGGCGCTGCACGACGAGGCGAGCGCGTACCTGCGGGAGGTGGCGGCGGCCAGGGAAGCCGAGCGGCAGTCCCGGCGCGGGGTGCGCGACTGGTACGCGTTCACGCTGTCCTTCAAGGGTGTGCTGCTGGAGGGCCTCGAGGTCGCCTTCATCGTGATTACGTTCGGGACCAATCAGCACAATATCGGCCTGGCGGTCATCGCCGCCGCCGCCGCGGTCCTGGTCATCGCGGGCGTCGGGATCGCAGCGCGCGCCCCGCTGGCGCGGGTGCCGGAGAACGCGATGAAGTTCGCGGTGGGCATCATGCTCACCTCGTTCGGCATCTTCTGGGGTGCCGAGGGCGCCGGGGTGGCCTGGCCGGGTGACGACGCGGCGCTGCTCGGCGTCATTCCCACGGTCGCGGTGGTCTCGATGTCCTATCTGGCCGTGCTGCGGCGGCTTCACCCCGCCCCGTCCGCCCCGCCCCAGCCGGTTCCGGCGCCTGGCCGGGACGGCCCGGAGGGAGTGACACGTTGAGCAAGGTCCGTTCGGTATGGGATTTCGCTTACGACTTCGTAGTAGGCGATGACTGGCGCGGTGCGGTGGTCACCGTCGTGGCGCTGATCGCCACCGCGCTGCTCGTGCACGTGGCGCACGTCAACGCCTGGTGGCTGCTGCCGGTGTGCGTGTTCCTGGCGCTCGGCTGGTCGCTGCGCCGCGCCACCGCGGACCGGGCGTAGGCCCCGCGCCGCCGGATCCCAGATCTCACCGCGGAGCAATCTGACTACGCAGAGTAAGTGTGCGTATACGCTAAGGAGCGGGCGC
>Ga0181518_10003292_pt1 | contig 15043 bp, 17 predicted proteins | sample PEATcosm2014_Bin_28_FD_119751 | JGI IMG/M metagenome (GOLD analysis project Ga0181518, IMG submission 119751) | Peatland microbial communities from MTU Mesocosm Facility, Houghton, MI, USA - PEATcosm2014_Bin01_60_metaG | ecosystem: Environmental > Terrestrial > Soil > Wetlands > Peat | place... | reverse complement strand
GACGAGCCGGTGGTGACGACGATGCGTGCCGGGTCGATGTCGAGACCGTGCCGCTCGCCATAGGCCCGCGCGATGCGCCGGCGCAGCGAGGCAATCCCTAAGGTTTCGGTATAGCCGAGCGGGCTCGCCGAGAGCGCCGCCCGTGCCGCGGCAATCGCGGTCGCCGGCGCACCCACGGCGGGCTGGCCGACCTCCATATGGATGATGCGGCGGCCTTGCGCCTCGAGCCGCGCCGCAGCCGCCATGACGTCCATCACCATGAACGGCGGCACGGCGCTGCGGGCCGATGGCTGCAAGAGGCGTTGCGCCTGATCGAGCATAAATTCGCCTTTACGTCCCGGATATTAGCCCTCGCGGGATCGCCCCGCTGCTGCCGTATTCCGCGGGTTTCGTGACCCTTGGCTGCTGGGGAAGGAACGCGGCGGCCTTATGTTGACCGCAACCGGTTCCGTCCATAGTTTGGGTCCCGAGCCGAGGGACCGATACTGTCCCCAATGAATCCTGCAAAACCTCCTAGCAAGGCGTGCCCGGTGAAGCCAGCTTCCCGCGCCCTTGCGCTTGTCACGGCCGCGGCGGTCGCGCTGGCCGGCGTCCCGGCACGCGCCCAGAACGGCTCCAATGCCGGCATCCCGATGATTCGCGATGCCGAGATCGAGCAATTGCTGCGCGAATACGCAGCGCCGATTCTCAAGGTCGCCGGCTTGGGCAATCAGGGCATCCGGGTCGTCATCATCAACGACAAGTCGTTCAATGCCTTCGTGATGGATGCGCACCATATCTTCGTCAATGCCGGCGCGCTGATGGAGGCGACGACACCCAATCAGCTGATCGGCGTATTTTCGCACGAGACCGGCCACATCGTCGGCGGCCATTTGTCGAAGATGCGCCAGGAGCTCGCCAATGCGCAGACCGCGGCGATCATCGCCATGCTGCTCGGCATCGGCGCGGTGGCGACGGGGGCGCGCTCGAACAATTCCGACATGGCCAATATCGGCGGCGCGATTATTTCCGGCCCGCAGGCCTATTTGCAGAACACGCTGCTTGCCTACCAGCGCGGCCAGGAGGAATCAGCCGACCGCGCCGGCGTGCGCTTTTTGACCATGACCGGCCAATCGGCCAAGGGCATGTACGACACGTTCAAGCGTTTCGCCGACGAATCGTTGTTCTCGGCACATTCCATAGATCCCTATGCACAGAACCATCCGATGCCCGCCGAGCGCATGGCCGCGCTCGCCGAGCTGGTGAAGACGCCGTACTGGGACAAGAAGGATCCGCCCGAACTGCAATTCCGCCACGACATGATGCGGGCGAAGTTGTATGGCTTCACCGAGCGGCCCGACGCGGTGCTGCGGCGCTATCCATCGACCGACAACAGCATGCCCGCCCGTTACGCACGCGCCATCTCGGCTTATCGGTTCGGCGATTTGCACGACGCTACCGCGCAGATCGACGCCCTGATCGCGTCGGCGCCGAACAATCCGTATTTCTACGAGCTCAAAGGCCAGGCGCTGCTCGAAGGCGGGCATCCGGCGGCGGCGATCCCGTCATTGCGCCACGCCGCGCAGCTTGCGCCCGACCCCGCGCTGATCCAGATCACGCTGGCGCAGGCGCTGATCGCCACCAACGATGCCAAACAGACCGAGGAAGCCATCCCGATCTTGCGCGCAGCGCTGGCCAAGGAACCCGAGGCCGCCGACGCCTATCTGCAGCTGGCGATGGCCTATGGCCACAAGGGCGATCTCGCCGACGCCGATCTCGCTTCGGCGCAAGCCGCCTTCGCCCGCGGCGACAACAAAACGGCGCGGCAGCTCGCCGCCCGGGCCAAGGAGCGCTTTCCCATCGGATCGCCCGGCTGGGTGCGCGCCGACGACATAGTTGCTTTCAACAAGAACCTCAGTCAAAACCCGCTGAGAAAATGATCACCGGAAGGACGATCCAATGAACTATGCCTTTGCATCGCGCTCGCGCCCGGCCCTGTTCGCGTCGTTGCTCGCGGCGACGATGCTGCTAGCGCCGGCCGCCTCGGCGCAATCGTTCTCCGACGACCAGAAGCAAGCCATCGAGGGCATCATCAAGGATTACCTGCTCAAGCACCCCGAGGTGCTGCAAGACGCCATGAACGCGTTGGATAAGAAGCAGCAGGAAGCCGACGCCGAAAAGGCGCGCACGACGATCAAGGACAACAACGCCACCTTGTTCAACTCGGCGCATCAAGTGGTACTCGGTAATCCGCAGGGCGACACCACAGTGGTCGAGTTCTTCGATTACAATTGCGGCTACTGCAAGCGGGCGCTGCCCGACATGCTGACGCTCTTGAAGACCGATTCGAACATCAAATTCGTGCTTAAGGAATTTCCGGTCCTGGGCGAGGGATCGGTCGAAGCCGCTCACGTCGCGGTCGCCGCCCGTATGCAGGACCCGACCGGCAAGAAGTACATCGAATTCCACCAGAAGCTCCTCGGCGGCCGCGGCCCGGCCGACAAGGCGCACGCGCTCGCAGCCGCCAAAGATGCCGGCTTCGACATGGCGCGGATCGAGAAGGATATGAACAGCGACGAGGTCAAGACCACAATCGACGAGGACATGAAGCTCGCCGACGCGCTCGGGGTGAGCGGCACGCCGAGCTACGTGGTCGGCTCCGAACTGGTGGTGGGAGCCGTCGGGCTCGACTCGCTGAAGGAGAAAATCGCGGCGGCGCGGAAGTAATCGCTTTCGCCTTGGAGCATGATCCCGAAAAGTGGAACCCGGTTTTCGGATAAGATCATGCTCAAACAAAAATTTTAGACTATGATCTGATTCAATTGAATTGGATCATAGTCTAGGCGTCCGGATTGATCACCCTCCCCCGTTTCGGGGGAGGGTTTTTTCATGCCGTCATTTGGCCAGATAGTTGCGGTGCACCCAGCTGCCGTCGGCACGGCGCGTCTCGGCATAGAGCGAGGCGTCGCCGTCACGCGTTGCCAGCCGAACGCTGGCATTGATCGCGCGCTCGGCCTTCACGCCGCTCGACGCCGCGGCCAGAAACGCTTCCACGTCCTTGACCGCCGGCGGCGCCGCGCCGGCTGCTTCTTTCACGCTGATCGCCTCGGTGACATTGGCGGCTAAAAGCTTGCTCCACATTTTGCGAAACAGCGCGTTCGAGGCATAGACGTCGCCGCTGTTGATCTTGCCGTTAATGGCGAAGACGTAGCCGACGATGTCGTCACCGGTTTCGCCGGCGCCCTGCAGCGCTGCGATGTAGGCCGTCTGGGCCTGCTTGAGCTTCTCGTTCTCCAGCGACAATTGCAGGCTCGACGGCGACGCCGGCGACGCCATGGGGGCGCCGACGGAGCGGGACAAGCTGTCTTGGGTCTTGCGCACCGTCGACCAGATTTCCTGCTGGCTTTCGCCCGTGCCGGCGCCGCCCGCATAAGCCATGGTCGACGCGGAGGCGTCGGCCGCAGGCGCAGCCGCGGTCACCGCATAGGCCCGCATGGTGACTTTCGCCTCATGCGACGGCATCGCCGAGGCGGCGCTCGAGAACTGCCTGGCATCTTCGTTGCCGCGCGCCGTCCAGCGGCCGTGCTCGACGCAGAACGCCGCGATCGGCACCTCGCCCGAACGCGGCGGCAATAGCAGATCGACCGACAGCACACGGTCCTGCTGCCCGCCCTTCACGATGTCGCCGGCCTGAACGTAGACCTCTTCGTTGCCGGCATTCTCCACTGTGAGCGCATTGACGCTGCCGGTCTCGTGGACTTTGACCACGCCTTTGGCCAGCGCCTCCTGCAAGGTCAGCGGCACGGCGCCGCCGCCTCCCGAACCGTGCACGAGATAGATCGCAAGGTTGCCGTGAGCGATCGGACCTGAGACTTGAAAACCAGCGTCGGCAAAGGCCGCCACAGCGAATAGAAGCGACGCAAGGACAGACGCGACAAGAAGCAGAAAAGCTCTGCAGCGCATGGAATCACCCTCCCAATGATGGTCGCGGCGAGAATGTCGAAGCGCTCTGTGGTGCGGTCGCGGGGCGGCGGTGGCGGATTTCGGGTTTCATCGTGGCGGCTGCGACGCCATCACCCCGGCTTTCCCTTTGCGGGGGGCTTCCCTATAACCTGACCGGCATGGTGGGGCGTTCGCCCGCCGCGATCCCAGCCGGGTCCTTGAAAATGCCGAAGACCGTCTATGTCCTGAACGGACCCAATCTCAATCTGCTCGGCACGCGCGAGCCGGAGCTTTACGGCCGCGCTACGCTCGCCGACGTCGAGAAGCTTTGCCGCGAGACCGCAAAACGTCACGAACTTGCGCTGGTGTTTCGCCAATCCAATCACGAAGGCGAAATCGTCGATTGGATTCAAGAAGCGCGCGCCAAGATGGCCGTCGGCCTCATCATCAATCCGGCGGGATACACGACAACGTCGATCGCCATCCTCGATGCGTTGTTTATGCTTGAGGTGCCGATCATCGAGGTGCACATCACCAATATCCACAAGCGCGAGGAATTCCGCCACCACTCCTACATTTCGAAAGCGGCGCGCGCGGTGATCGCCGGCTGCGGCGTGCAGGGCTACGCGCTCGCCATTGCCGGCGTCGCGAACATGATCGGCGCCAAGGATTGATCGTGGCGCGCAAGCCCGGGAACCCGTCCATGCCGAAGACGCCAGCGATCGACCACGACGTCATCCGCGAGCTGGCGAAGCTGCTCGACGAAACCGGACTCACCGAAATCGAGTTCGAGCGCGATGGCGTTTCGGTACGCGTTGCCCGCAATCTCAGTGCGCCAAGCTCGCGGACGCGGTCCGCGGAGGTGCCGCCCAGTGCGGCGATGTCGCCGGCACCGGCCGCCGCATCGCTCGACCCGACGCAGCATCCTGGCGCCGTCATATCGCCGATGGTCGGTACCGCCTATCTCGGCCCGGCGCCGGGCGCGCGGCCCTTCGTCGAGGTCGGCAGCCAGGTGAAGACCGGCGAACCGCTGCTCATCATCGAAGCGATGAAGACGATGAATCAAATCCCGGCGCCGCGCTCCGGCACGGTCATTCAGGTCCTCATCGCAGACGGCCAACCGGTGGAATATGGCCAGCCGCTGATGATCATCGAGTAACGGCTCGATGTTCGATAAAATCCTCATCGCCAATCGTGGGGAAATCGCGCTGCGGGTGCTGCGCGCCTGCAAGGAGCTTGGCATCGCGACCGTCGCCGTCCATTCGACGGCGGACGAAGACGCCATGCATGTGCGCCTCGCCGACGAAAGCGTGTGCATCGGGCCGCCGCCGGCCAAGGACAGCTATCTCAATGTCCCGGCGCTGCTCTCGGCCTGCGAAATCACCGGCGCCGACGCCGTGCATCCGGGCTACGGCTTTCTCTCGGAGAACGCGCGCTTTGCCGAAATTCTCGGCGAGCATAACGTGCACTTCATCGGGCCGCGGCCCGAGCATATCCGCCTGATGGGCGACAAGATCGCGGCCAAGCGCACGGCGCTTAAGCTCGGCATTCCGATCGTGCCCGGCTCCGACGGCGGCGTCGGCTCCGACGCCGAGGCATTCCGCCTGGCGCGCGACATCGGATTCCCGCTGATGCTGAAAGCCGCCGCGGGCGGCGGCGGCCGCGGCATGAAGCTGATCCGCGCCGAGGACGAGTTGGCGGCGGGCCTCGCCGTGGCGCGCGCCGAGGCGCAAGCCGCGTTCAGCGACGACACGATCTATCTGGAAAAATACCTGGAGCGGCCGCGCCACATCGAAATCCAGGTGCTCGGCGACGGCAAAGGCCGCGCCATCCATCTCGGCGAGCGCGACTGCTCGCTGCAACGGCGCCACCAGAAAGTCTGGGAGGAAGGTCCGTCGCCGGCGCTGAACACGGCGGTACGCGATTCAATCGGCGAAACCGTCGCCAAGGCGATGCGCGAGATCAAATATCTCGGCGTCGGCACCGTCGAATTCCTCTACGAGGACGGCAAGTTCAACTTCATCGAGATGAACACCCGCATCCAGGTCGAGCATCCGGTGACCGAGATGATCACCGACATCGACCTCGTCGTCGAGCAGATCCGTGTCGCCGCCGGCAACGATCTCACCTTGACGCAGGACAACGTCAAATTTCACGGCCACGCCATCGAATGCCGGATCAATGCCGAAAATCCGGTGTCATTCCGGCCGTCGCCGGGCAAGATCGTGCACTACCATCCGCCCGGCGGCTTGGGCGTGCGGGTCGATTCCGCCGTCTACCACGGATATACGATCCCGCCGTTCTACGATTCGCTGGTCGGCAAGCTCATCGTCCACGGCAAGACGCGCAGCGAATGTCTGATGCGGCTCAAACGCGCGCTCGACGAATTCGTCGTCGACGGCATCGAGACCACTCTCCCCCTGTTCCGCGCCTTGGCGCAGGAGAAGGATATCATCGACGGCGATTACCACATCCACTGGCTGGAAGAGTTTCTCGCCCGCGGCGAGCGTGCGGAATAGTCAGGCCGGCACGCCGGTCGCGGCCTGACGCAGCACGGCCATCAGCAATCGGCCGACCAGCTCCGGCTCATAGGGCTTCGGCACGATGATGGCGCCCGGCACCCGCGCATCCGGCGCCAGCATGGTCGCGCGCGCGGAGGCATAGATCACCGGAAGATTGGGCAACAGCTCGCGGGCGCGACGCGCCAGTGCGGCGCCATCCATCTTGCCCGGCAGATTGATATCGGTGAACAGCACATCCACCGGATCCGACGCGAGATGCCCAAGTGCGTCGGCGGCATTGGTGACCGACTGCACGTCGAAGCCTTGTTCCGACAGCGATTGCGTCACCCACTCGTTGACGAGAATCTCGTCTTCAACAAGCAGGACATGGATCGGTTCAGTCGCTTTGACGTTCGGTTCCACGACAGCAGCTCGATGCGCTCGCAGTTGTTGAATCGGCAACGCCCGGCACGCCAAAGCGTTCAAGCTGATTAAAATCTTAGCGGCGTTGTGGTTTTCGGACTGTTAATATCAGCCGAGAGCCGGGGCAAGCGAAGGCGCCTCTTGAACCGGGAACCGGGAGCCGGTTAAACGAATCCCATGGCCAGCCGCGAATCCGCACTCATCGACATCACGCCGGAGGTGCTGCTCAAGGCCTATGCCTGCGGCATCTTTCCCATGGCGGAAGGCGCCGACGATCCGGCGCTGTATTGGATAGAACCGGAACGGCGTGGAATCATTCCTTTTGATCGCTTCCATGTGCCGGACCGGCTGGCGCGCACCGTACGCTCCGACCGTTTCACCGTGGCGGTCGACCGGGATTTCGACGCCGTTATCGACGGTTGCGCGCAGCCGGTGCCGGGACGCAGTCGGACCTGGATCAATGCCCGCATTCATAACCTCTATCGCAAGCTCTACGAGCGCGGCGACTGTCATACGGTCGAGGTCTATGACGGCGAGGAACTGGTCGGCGGCCTTTACGGCGTCAGTCTCGGCCGCGCCTTTTTCGGCGAGAGCATGTTTCATCGCGCCCGCGACGCCTCCAAGGTTGCGCTGGTGCATCTGGTGGCGCGGCTGAAGGCCGGCCATTACCGCCTGCTCGACACGCAATTCGTCACCGATCATTTGCGGAGCTTCGGCGCCATCGAAGTCACCCGGCCGGCCTATCACAAACTGCTCGACGCTGCGCTGGTCGGCGAGGGAGATTTCGGCGCGCTTGCGCTCGATCGGCCGGTGCCCGGCGGTGCCGCGCTGGCGCGTCTCACTGCGGGATAAGCGTCAGCGCGCCGGTGGGGCGGGTGCCGGCGCCGGCGCGACTTGACGCAGGGTCGGAGGCTGGCGCGGCCGTTGCGGCGCAGGCGCCGCTGGAGCCGGTGTCGTCGATTGCGCCACCGGCGCCGGCGCCTGGATGGGTTGAGAGCAATCGGTCAGCCAGACGTCGTAAATCGGATGCTCGACGGCATGCAGGCCGGGGCTCGAGGCGAACATCCAGCCGGTGAAGATGCGCTTGATCTCGCCTTTCAGCGTCACCTCGTCAACGTCGATGAAGGCGTCGGTGTTCGTCGCCTCGGTCGGCGGCCGCGTGTAGCAAGCCCGCGCGGTAACCTGCAGCGCGCCGAATTGCACCGTTTCGCCGATCGCCGCATCGAACGAAATAATGCGACCGGTGATCTTGTCGAGGCCGGAAAATACCGCCCGAGCGTTCGGGATCTTCTGCGTCGGTGTCTCGGTGACGACCGTATCGTCCGACTGCGGAGCAGTATCGGCGGGTTGCGGCGGCGGCGGATTGGCCGGCTGCTGTGCATTGGTTGGCTGCGGCGAATTGGCTGGCTGCTGTGGATTGGCCGGCGGCGGGCTCACCCTGGCGCGCTGGGCCGGTGGCGGTGCGGCTGCGGCGCCTGGGGGCGGCGGTAGCGGTTGTGCCTGGATACCGGACGGCGGCGGGGGTCCGGCCGAAGGCGGCGGTGAGTATTGCTGTTGGGGGGGATATTGGTCAGCCGGTGGTGGCTGCGCCGGGAATCCGCCATTGGGAACGTCGCCTGGCGGCCGTGGCGGCCCCTGATTGCCGAAAATATTGCCGAACTGGGCCGTGGCCGGCCCTGTAGCAAGGCTTGCACCGATCACGAGCACAACAGCGGCGATGCGGAGCATGGAACCTTGCGATCTTGGGCGCGCCCGGGTCAGGCGCGGCAGCCGGTCCGCCCGGTTAACATTTTGAATGAGGCAAAACCAGGGATCAGGGATCGGGGCCTGACTACTGACTGCCTGGACTCCAAGCTTTGTAGTCGCCCGTAGCCTTGGGGCGGCGGCCTTGCGCCAAGGTCGATCCGGTCGGGCGATGGGCATTCGGCGTGCCGGTCAGGTTCGGCCGATGCGGCTTCTCCCAAGGATGGGGCGCGGTCTTGTCCTGGGTCGGCAGTATATCGACAGTGTGATGCAGCCAGCCGTGCCAACTCGGCGGCACGCGGGACGCCTCGGCGACCCCGTTATAGATCACCCAGCGCCGCTCGAGGCCGAGCGTCGGATCGATCTTGCCGCCTTTGGTCCGGTAGTAGCGATTGCCAAATTCGTCTTCGCCGACGAACTCGCCATAGAGCTTCGTCCACACTTGCGTGCCGAAGGTCTGGCTGTTCCACCATGTGAAGAAGCGCAGCAGAAAGGTTTTCATCGCCGCTCGCGTGTTGACGCTGGCATGTTTATCGGCCGCTTGATGCCACCTTGCGGCTACCCTGTCCAGCTTGGACACGGACCAAAGCAGCGGTTTTCTCAAGCGTTTCAGCCATTCGTTCAGCGCCGTCCGGATTTCAAAAGCGCGGCAACAATCGCGGTCCATTCCGACGCCAGATCGCCCGTCGCCGGCTCAAGCCGCGCCTGCCGGTACCAATAACGAGCATTGTCTCGGTCACCTTCGACCCGGTGCAGATAGGCGTGCACCCAGGCGCAGTCGGCCCCCTCCTCGCTCATGACGATGTCATGGGCCTTGTCCCAAGAATCCTTGCCGGCCCACCACAGCGCGGTGAGTGCAGGCGAAAGTTCGCCGGTCGGCTTCTTGTCCGACAGACTGCGCTTGAATTCGGAAGGCGTCATGATCCGGCTCCGGATCGCTTGCTGAAACTAGCGCCACCACGATTGAGCTTGAAAGTTTCCCGCCGCCTGTTCGATCACCGCGCCGAGTGCGAACAGCGTCTCCTCCTCGAATGGCCGGCCGATCAATTGCAATCCGAGCGGCAGGCCCTGCGCGTCGAGGCCGCTCGGCACCGAAATGCCCGGCAGGCCGGCCATGTTCACCGTTACCGTGAACACGTCATTGAGATACATTTCGATCGGATCGGCGCGGCCTTTTTCGCCGATGCCGAACGCCGCCGACGGTGTCGTCGGCGTCAGGATGGCATCGATGCCGTCGGCAAAAGAGCGCTCAAAATCGCGCTTGATCAGCGTGCGCACTTTTTGCGCGCGCAGGTAATAGGCATCGTAATAACCGGCGGAGAGCACATAGGTGCCGATCATGATGCGGCGGCGCACTTCCTTGCCGAAGCCGTCACGGCGCGTGTGCTCGTACATGTCGATGACGTCGCGGCCAGGCGCACGCAGCCCATAGCGCACGCCGTCATAGCGCGCGAGGTTGGATGAGGCCTCCGCCGGCGCCACGATGTAGTAGGCCGGCAGCGCGTATTTGGTCATCGGCAGCGAGATATCGACGGTTTCGGCGCCGGCATCCTTGAGCCACTGTACGCCCTGCTGCCACAGCGCCTCGATTTCCTCCGCCATGCCGGGCACGCGGTATTCCTTCGGAATGCCGATGCGCATGCCCTTGACCGAGGCCCCAACGGCCTTCTCGTAATCAGGTACCGGCCGATCGACGCAAGTCGTATCCTTCGGGTCCGGCCCCGCCATCGAGCTGAGCAGGATGGCGCAATCGCGCACGGTGCGCGCGAACGGACCGGCCTGGTCCAGCGACGAGGCAAACGCGACGATGCCCCAGCGCGAACAGCGGCCGTAGGTGGGCTTCAATCCGGCGATGCCGCAGAACGCCGCCGGTTGGCGGATCGAGCCGCCGGTGTCGGTGCCGGTGGCGCCGACGCACAAATGCGCCGCCACAGCCGCCGCCGAGCCGCCCGAGGAACCGCCGGGCACCAGCTTGGTGTCCGCGCCGCGCCGCCGCCATGGCGACACCACCGGGCCGAAATGCGATGTCTCGTTCGACGAGCCCATGGCGAATTCGTCGCAATTGAGCTTGCCGAGCATGACGGCGCCATCGCGCCACAGATTGGCGGTAACTGTCGATTCGTAGGGTGGAACGAAATTTTCCAGAATGTGCGAGCACGCGGTCGTGCGCACGCCGTCGGTGCAGAACAAATCCTTGATGCCGAGCGGTAGCCCTTCCAGAGTTCCGCCCTGCCCTTTCACCAGCCGCTCGTCGGAATCGCCAGCCATTTTGCGGGCGACTTCCGGCGTCTCCAGCACGAAGGCATTGAGCGCCCGGGCGCGCTCCATGGCCGCAAGATGCGCGTCGGTGAGTTCAGCTGCGGAAAATTGCTTGGCGCGCAGGCCGTCGCGCGCCTGCACCAGCGTCAGCGCGGTAAGGTCGCTCATCCGTTCGTCGGATCGTCACACGAAAACGGGTTTTTGGCCGCAGGCTTTGCCGCCGTATCGGGCGCTTCCGGCTTCGGCGCGTCCCAATCGGCCTGCATCGGCAACGGCTGCACCGGGAAATCGGCAAACAGCTTTTCCACTGCAGCCGGATCGTCGGGGTTCAGCAATCCCTTGCTTTCGAGATAAGCGAGCCAGATGGCATCTTGTTCGCAGGCGAGGCACATGGCTATTCCACCACCTTGGGCACGACGAAGAAGTGATGCTGATGGGCCGGCGCGTTCGCGATGATGGCGTCCGGGATGCCGCCGTCGGTCACCTTGTCCTCGCGCATTTTCATCGCCATTGGCGTCACCGAGGTCATCGGCTCGACACCCGCGACATCGACCTCGCCGAGCTGCTCGACGAAGGCCAGAATGGCGTTGAGCTCGCCCTGAAGGCCGGCCACCTCATCCTCGGCAACGGCGATCCGCGCCAGATGCGCAACGCGGCGGACCGTGTCTGCGTCCACAGCCATGAAAACCTCATCGCCGATTCAAATTATGCATCGGCTGGCGTCGGCTATACCAGAGCCGGAATGACCCGCCAACCGCGCCGCAAAGCCTTATTTCGCAATGCAATTGCGCCACCGCAAGGCGCCTTTCATCGCGGTGCGATCTGGCTTGCCCGCAGCAACGCGGCGTTCTCGGCGGTAATGCGAATAGCCAGTATCCCCGCATTAAGAATCGAGAATACCAGGGCGTAGGTCGGCAAGCCCAGCACCAACGGCACCACGGCAATCTCGCCAGTCACCACCGCATAATTGGGGTGACGCAAAAACCGGTATGGGCCTTGCGCGACAAGGCGTTCGCCGGGGACGACGATAACCCGGATGGTCCAGCGGCGGCCGAGCGTCGCCAGCGCCCAAAAACGGGCCATCTGCAGCGCGACAAACAAAGCGAGAAAGAACGGCTCGACCGGACGGTCATAGGCAAAGAACCATAACCCCGCCGTCCACGCGGCATGGAACAGGATCATCAGCGGCAGGTGCGAATGGCCGTATTCGATGCCGCCGGATGCCATGAGCCGCGCTTCGTTCGCTTTCGCCCACCACAGCTCGATCAGTCGCTGCACGGTGAGGTAAGCGAGAAGGATTGCGCCAGAGCCGAAGACCATCACAAATCGGCCGCAACGAAATAGGCGGAAAAGCCCGGCCCGAACGCCCCCAGCAGATGCGGGCCGCGGGCGCCGGCTTTGAGCGCCCGATCGAGCACGAACAAAGCGGTCGCCGACGACATGTTGCCGTAAGCGCGCAACACCTCCCACGAATGTTCGAAATGCTCGCGACCGAGGCCGAGCACCTCCTGCATGGTCTCGATCAGCTTGCGGCCGCCCGGATGGAACAGGAAGCCGTTGAAATCCGATAGCCGAAAGCCGTTGCGATCGAGAAAATCATGCAACGCCGGCGCCAGCGCCTTGCGCATCAGCGAGGGCAGTTCGGGGCTGAGCACGACGCCAAAACCGTCGTCCTTGATGTCCCAGCCCATGACGTGCTCGGTCTGTGGCCAGCACCATTCACCGATGGCGAGAATGCGGGGGCCGAAGCTTGTGCCGTCCGCCGTGTTGCGCAACAGCACGCCGGCGGCGCCGTCGCCGAACAGCGCGGTGGACACGAACATCGCCGGGCTCGGATCGTTGACGCGCAAGCACAGGCTGCACAGGTCGACGGTGAGGAACAGCACATGCGCGCCCTTGGTCGCCTGCGCGAGCCGCGTCGCCCGCGCCAGGCCGGCGACGCCGCCGCCGCAGCCGAGACCGAAAATCGGCAGCCGTTCCACTGTTGGCGCAAGCTTGAGGCGATTGAACAGCTTTGCGTCGAGGCTGGGTATCGCGAGCCCGGTGATCGTATTGGTGACGAGAATATCGATCTCGGCGAGATCGATTCCGGCTGCCGCCGTGGCCTTGAGCGTCACATCCGCCAAGAGATCGAGCGCGTGTTGCTGAAATATGGCGGTGCGCTCTTCCCACGAGTGCGGCTTGAGATACCACTCGACCGGCTGGCAATTGTAGCGCAGCTCGATGCCGGTATTGGCGTAGAGCGACCACAAAGCTTTGAGGTGCGGGAAAATCTCTTTGGCCCGCCGGGTGGCTTCGGTTTGGCTGAGTTGGAATGACGGATTGGCGGTCGCGACCGACAAAATCTCGACATCGAAACCGCCTGTGGCCGCGGCTGCGCTCGTCTTAGGCCTGACCACTTCCAGCATTTGGAACTTCCTCGCCTGCCGCCCGGTGTATTAACACCACCCGCGTGGTAGATCGTCCGGCCGTCACAAAATTCCCGCGAGGATTGTTCGCCGCCGCCGTGGGGCCTACTTTGGGAGCTTGATGCGTAGTCTACGACCCATCCACGTGATCGGCGGCGGCCTTGCCGGTTCCGAGGCCGCCTGGCAGATCGCGCGGCGCGGCGTCCCCGTGGTGCTGCATGAGATGCGCCCGGTGCGCTCGACTGCTGTCCATAAAACCGGACAATTCGCCGAGCTCGTTTGCTCGAACTCGTTCCGCTCCGATGACGCGGACGGCAGCGCCATCGGCCTCCTCCACGCCGAAATGCGTCGCTTGGATTCGCTGGTGCTGCATACCGCCGACCTCAACAAGCTGCCGGCAGGCGGCGCGCTCGCGGTCGATCGTGACGGCTTCGCCGGTGCCATCACCGCTGCGCTCGAAAGCGAGCCGCTCATCGACATCCGCCGTGAGGAAATTTTCGAACCACCCGCCGAGTGGGACAACGTCATCATTGCCACCGGGCCGCTGACGTCGCCGGCGCTCGCCGAGACGCTAAGCAGGCATACCGGCGAAGCCGCGCTGGCCTTCTTTGACGCCATCGCACCGATCGTGCACCGCGACTCGATCGATTTCGATGTTGTCTGGTTTCAATCGCGCTACGACAAGGCCGGCCCCGGCGGCTCGGGCGCCGATTACATCAATTGCCCACTGACGCGCACGCAATACGACGCCTTCATCGATGCGCTGCTTGCAGGAGAGAAAATCGCATTTCACGACTTCGAGGCGGCGACGCCCTATTTCGACGGTTGCCTGCCGATCGAAATCATGGCCGAGCGCGGCCGTGAAACCTTGCGCCACGGGCCGATGAAACCGTTCGGCCTGACCGATCGGCATCGGCCAGGGCAAAAGCCATATGCCGTCGTGCAGCTGCGGCAGGACAACAAGCTCGGCACCTTGTTCAATATGGTCGGCTTTCAGACCAAGCTGAAGCACGGCGAGCAGGCGCGGATTTTTCGCACCATCCCCGGCCTCGGCAATGCCGAGTTCGCCCGCCTCGGCGGCCTGCACCGCAACACGTTCCTCAATTCGCCGAAACTGCTCGACGCGACGCTGCGGCTCAAAACGGCGCCGCGGCTGCGCTTTGCCGGCCAGATCACCGGCTGCGAAGGCTATGTCGAATCGGCGGCGATCGGGCTTTTGGCCGGGCGCTTCGCCGCGGCGGAACGGCTCGGCGAGACGCCGACGCTGCCGCCGCCGACCACCGCGCACGGCGCGCTCATCGGCCACATCACCGGCGGCCATATCGAAACCATCGACAAAGGCCCGCGCTCGTTTCAGCCGATGAATATCAATTTCGGCCTGTTGCCGCCGCTCGGCGGCGGCACGCGGCGGGACGCCAGAAAACAGGCTCTGTGCGCCCGCGCGCTCGCCGACCTTGACGGCTGGATCGGCGCGGCCATGCCCCACGCCGCCGAGTGATGTGCTAGACGCTTGCGGATGGTCCGAGACGACGCACCGGAAGAAGTTCGCGGGCGCTGGCGCGACAGCATCGTGCTCAAGCGCGACGTCTTTTCGACCATCGAGCGCGGCCGCTTTAGCACCGATGGCGGCGAGGTCGACGCCGTCCTGCGCCGCCTGGATAACGTGCCATGGTGGAGCCGCGCTCTGGCATACCTGCTGTTCTGGCGCGAACGCCGCGCGCTTGCCGTGGCGGGCAAGCTCGGCATAGCGCCGCCACTGTTGTTTGCCGGACACCAGGCGCTGGTGCG
>Ga0181518_10003291_pt1 | contig 15046 bp, 13 predicted proteins | sample PEATcosm2014_Bin_28_FD_119751 | JGI IMG/M metagenome (GOLD analysis project Ga0181518, IMG submission 119751) | Peatland microbial communities from MTU Mesocosm Facility, Houghton, MI, USA - PEATcosm2014_Bin01_60_metaG | ecosystem: Environmental > Terrestrial > Soil > Wetlands > Peat | place... | reverse complement strand
GGGGGAACCGATTTTCAAGGGGCCAACCTGCTTTGTGCGAAGGCAGGAGGGCATGATTATGTCCCGCATTTTCAGCAGCGCCGAGCCGGGTCCTCAGCTAACTTGGACAGCAATGAAGTGAAATAACCCCTCATCGTCATAACGCCACGTCTCTGCCCAATCGATATTCCATTCGTCCGCCCGGATTCTTCCTTGATCAGGATTCGTTACCCTTGCCAGCGCCTCCACCAGTGGCTTGAGGCCGTCAGCGAACTTTCCTCGGAAGTCGGCGTACATCTTTTCTCGGAGAAAAATCGAAATCTCGCAGTCCTCCACGAGAACAGGCAATACCAGCACCCGCTTCTCGCCCAGTTCGCGCATAAGCCCGGCATTCAGTTCTTTCTTGCACCATTCGGAGGCAATTGACGTTTTGGAAAGAACGATGAGCAAGGCATCAGAGTCTTGAATCGCCTGTTGTACGTGGTTCAATATCGAATCACCAACGTTGAGTTCCCATCTGTCAAGCCAAACATGGGCATTGTGCTTAACAAGATTTGCGGCGAGTTTGTCAACAAACGCTTTGTCTGCGTGAGAATAGCTGATAAAAACCGGCATTAATCTCGCTCTCCAGATCGAAGGCTTGCGGTTAGCAAATGTACCATTTGTGTATATCCAGCGCGAACGGCTTGCTCTGAGAATTCGGTGATTACGCCTCTGGGCGTTGTGCGGTTTAGGGGGTCTGGCGCTGACCTTTTAGCATCGCCAACGTCGCCTCCTCGCACGCCTACGACCTAAACCGCCGGCGGTGCGCGGTCAGGCGCTCGCCGGCGTGGCCTGCAGGCGGCGCCAGAATCAATGAATCAATTTTCTGTCCTCGCGGGAATGCTAAAATCAGCAATCCATGCTCTCGCTGGTCGTGCTGCGGGTATTTGTCGTGGTCCTGCTGGTGGCGGCCAATGCCTTCTTTGTCGCGGCTGAGTTCGCCCTGATCAACATCCGCGACACCCGCATCCAGGAGATGGTCGCGGCCCGCCGCATCGGCGCTCGCGCCATCCTCAAGCTCCACCATAATCTGCCGGATTTGCTGGCGGCGGTGCAGTTTGGGGTGACGCTGTGTAGCCTGGGACTGGGCTGGGTGGGCGAAGCCACCATCGCCCGCCTGATTCAGGCGCTCCTGGGCAACGTGCCCCACGCCGCTCTGTACGCCCACGGCATTGGTATCGGGCTGGCGTTTGCCACCATCACCTACCTGCTGGTCACGCTGGGCGAGCTGGTGCCGAAGTCGGTGGCCCTGGGACGCGTAGAGCGGGTCGCCATCGCCGTGGCCCGGCCTCTGGATGCGTTCATCACCATCAGCCGGCCGTTCCTCCACCTGATGAACCGCTCGGCGCAGGCGGTGCTGCGCGTCTTTGGAGTGGCCCAGGTCCGCCAGGCCGCCGTGCACTCGACGGAAGAACTCAAGCTGATCGTCACCTCGGCCCGCGAGGGTGGCATCCTGCCCGAGGTGCAGGAGGACATGATCCACCGCGCCCTGGAGCTGGGCAATGTGACCGTGCGCGAGATCATGGTGCCGCGCCCGGACATCTTCTCCCTGCCCGCCAACATGACGCTCGACGAAGCCCTCAGCAAGGTGGTCGACGCCAAGCGCTCGCGCATCCCCGTCTACGACCCTGAGCGCGGTCCGGAGCACATCGTGGGCATGCTGTACGTCCGCGACCTGGTGCGGCTGATGCACCTGCGCATGAAGCACGGATCGCTGCCGCCGCTGAGTCCGGGCAGCACCCGCCTGCACCACATCATGCGCGACGTGCTGGTGGTGCCCGAGACCAAGCCGGTCGCCGACCTGCTGGTCGAGTTCAAGGAACGCAAGCGCCACCTGGCGGTGGTGGTGGACGAGTTTGGTTCGACCGTCGGCGTGGTGACCGTGGAAGATGTGCTGCGGCAGATCGTCGGCGAAATGGAAGACGAGTACGATGCCGCCAAGGAACCGCCGCTGGCCGCCGCCAGTCCCAGCGCCGCCGTGCTGGATGGCTCCGAGAACATACATGAGCTGGAGATCGAGCAGGGACTCAAGCTGCCGCGCGACGAAGGCTTCGAGACCCTGGCCGGCTTCGTGATGGCGCGGCTGCAGAAGATCCCCAAGGGCGGCGAGTCGTTCGAGTATCAGGGAAACCGCTTCACCGTGCTGCAGGTGGACGGGCACCGCATTGCGAGCGTGAAGGTGGAACCGGCGGATGCCAGGCAGGCGCAGGCGGGCGATTGATGCTCCGCTACACCGCCACCCGACTGCTCTACATGCTGCCGGTGATCTGGCTGGTGGTTTCTATCGTCTTCCTGCTGATTCACCTGGTGCCGGGCGATCCCATACAACAGATGCTGGGCGAGGGCGCCACCAGCGCCGACCTGCAGGCGGTGCGGCATGCCTACGGGCTCGACGTGCCCATCGGGCAGCAGTATCTGAATTACTGGCGGGGCGTGCTGCACGGGAGCCTGGGACAATCGCTGCGCTACAACCGCAGCGTGGCGGCGGTGATCGCCGAGCGATATCCGTTCACCCTGCAACTGACCCTCGCCGGGCTGGCGGTGGCGCTCGCGCTCTCCATCCCGGCGGGGGTGCGTTCGGCGCGGCGCCGCAATCGCTGGGACGACCGCGTGATCAGCTTCGTCAGCCTGCTCGGCCTCTCGTTCCCCAACTTCGCGCTGGGCCCGGTGCTGATTCTGTTTTTCGCCATCAAGCTGGGTGCGCTGCCGGTCTCGGGAAGCGGCACGCTGGCCCACCTGGTGCTGCCGGCGATCACGCTGGGAGGCGCGCTGGCTGCCATCCTGACGCGCATGGTCCGTACCTCGATGCTCGAAGAGCTGGGCCAGGATTACGTCCGCACCGCCCGCGCCAAAGGCCTGCCCGAGCGCACGGTCGTGTATCGCCACGCGCTGCGCAATGCCATGATCCCGGTGCTGACCGTGGTCGGGCTGCAGTTCGGCGCGCTGCTGGCGGGCGCGATCGTTACGGAGACGATCTTTTCCTGGCCTGGCATCGGCAGACTCACGATTCAGGCCATCTCCAATCGCGATTACTACCTGGTCGAAGGATGCATCCTGGCGATCGGGCTGACCTACGTAGCCGTGAATTTTCTGACGGATTTGCTGTACTCGGTGGCAAATCCGAGGATCAGGCAGTGAAGAAGTCGTTAGTCGTTGGTCGTTAGTCGTCGGCCGACCGAAGAGAACAATGGCAACTGAAACCTGGCAACTGACAACTGGCAGCTGGCAACTGACGCGCGCCGCGCGCTATAACCCGCTGGCCACTGCCGGCGTGGTGATGGTGGCGATCTTCGTCGTGTGCGCCATCTTCGCGCCGTGGCTTGCGCCCTACGATCCCGCGCAGATCAACTTGCCCGCCCGCCTTATGGGTCCGACGGCTGCGCACTGGTTCGGCACCGACGAGCTCGGTCGCGACATCCTCTCGCGCATCATCCACGGCGCGCGCATTTCGATGCTCGTCGGCGTGAGCGTGGTGGCGGCGTCGCTCTCTATCGGCTTGATCGTCGGCTGCATTGCCGGATACTACGGCGGGCGCGTGGACCGCTTCGTCAACGTCATCCTGATGAACGCATTTCTCTCTTTCCCCGGAATCCTGCTGGCCATCGCCTTCGTGGCCTTCCTCGGTCCGGGAATCTTCAACCTGATTCTCGCGCTCTCGATCGGTGGCTGGGTGGGATACGCCCGCCTGGTGCGCGCCCAGGTGCTGGCCACGCGCGAGCGTGAGTTCGTGGAGGCGGCGCGGGCGCTGGGCGCCGGCGACTGGCGCATCATCACCCGCCACATCCTGCCCAACATGATCCAGCCGGTCATCGTGCAGGGCGCGATCGGCATGGCCGGCGCGGTGCTGGCGGAAGCCACCATGAGTTTCCTCGGCCTGGGCGTGCCTCCGCCGACGGCGAGCTGGGGTTCGATGCTCAACGATGGCCGCGCCCACCTCTTCGACGCTCCCCACCTGGTGCTGTTCCCCGCCGCCGCGGTGATGATCGCGGTGCTGTCGTTCAATTTCATCGGCGACGCGCTGCGGGATTACCTCGATCCGCGGTCAAGGATTGAAGCCGGCTTATAAACCAGCAAGGCTGGCCGGAGGCTTCCGCCACTGCCGGGATGTCATTCTTCCGCCGAACGAAGTGAGGCGGGAGAATCTATGAACACGGGCAACGCAACCGACATCAGTGGCGTAGAGATTACCGCCAGATCCTCCGCTCGGCTTCGCCCTCGCGAAGGATGACAACTTGGGCCTGGGGGCGCAACCCTTCTCCTCCGCAAAAGTTGCTCTGAAAATTCGCGCGGACGATGTCCCACAGTCATCACGAAATCCTCCGCGCCTCGCGACATCCCAGGACGATCTGGGTTCACGACATTGACAGCAGGCTGCGGAAACAAACGCCAGCCGCGCAGTTAACCATCACAAGGAGACGATCGATGAACTGGACAGGGAGACTCACGGCAGTGGTATTGTTCGGCGCGCTGGCGCTTCCGGCGGTTGCGCAGTCGAACCAGGAAATCAACGCACGCAAAGAAAACCAGCAGGACCGCATCGCGCAGGGCGTGAAGAGCGGGCAGTTGACCGCGGGCGAAACCTCCCGGCTGGAAGCCCGGGAAGCCCACATCAACCGCCAGGAAGCGCGCATGAAGGCCGCTGACGGCGGCCACCTGACGCAGGCGGACCGGACGAAGATCAACCGCGAGCAGGATCGCACGTCGCAGGCAATCTACCGCGACAAGCACAATGCGAAGCACCAGTAATCGAGTCACAGGGGAGACGGGCCTCCGCGAAAGCGGAGGCCTTTTTGTTCTGACTCCGAGGCTCACGTAAGATGGCCCAAATGATGAGCGGATCAAAATCAAGGATGGCGATGGCCGCCCTCATTGCGCTGGTGGTGCTGTGCGCGGCGGCCTGGCCACAGGGCGCAAGCTCGGAGTCGGCGGCGGCGGAGCAGGAGTTGTTCCGCATGAACAACCGCGACCGCGCCGAAGCCGGGCTGCCGGAGCTGGAGTGGAACGAGTGGCTGGCGCAGGCGGCGCGCAAGCACGCGGCGGAGATGGCGCGTCGCGGCCGGCTCTCGCACCAGTTCCCGGGCGAGCCCGGCCTGCGCGACCGCATCGCGGCCACCAGCATTCGATTCGACGCCTCCGGTGAGAACGTCGCTCTGGGGCCGACCACGGCGGGAATCAATCGCGACTGGATGCTTTCTCCCGGCCACCGCGCCAATATCCTTGACCCCAACTACAACGCCGTTGGGGTGGCCGTGGTGCGCCATGGCGACGAGCTGTATGCGGTCACCGACTTTGCCCACAGCGTGCCCGCCCTCTCGGCCGGCGACCTGGAAGCCGCGGTCGCGGCCGCCATCAACCAGGCCAGAGCGCAAAAAAGGCTTCCGCCCATTGCCTGGCGGCAGGTTCCCGAGTTCCGGCACTACGCCTGCGAGATGGCCAAGAACGACCGCGTGAATGCCAACGCCCTGCTGGGACGCCCCAACGTCAGTGCCAGCCTTGCTTTCAACGATATCGATCCGGCGAATTTCGGCTCCCACTTTCGCAACCTGGCCAACGTTGCGACCTCGAAGGCATTCACCGTAGGAGCCTGCTTCGCCCGCACCGAGACCTATCCCGAAGGGACCAACTGGGTGGTCGTCGCCTTCTACTGATTGCCAGAATCGCTGGTGCGGCTTTTGGCTCTTGGCCTTTAGCTTTTGGCCAAAAGCCAAGAGCCCATAGCCAAGAGCGGTTCTGGGTGCCCTATGCTACCCTGCCGCCGATGGGCGCCATCCGCATCGGCACCGCCGGCTGGTCGTACAAGGACTGGGAAGGCATCGTCTATCCCGTGCGCCTCAAGCGCGACCAGCATCCCGCCGAGTACCTGGCGCGATACTTCGACGTGATCGAGATCAACACTTCGTTCTACGGGCCCATCAAGCCGGAATTGGCTAAGCTGTGGTGCCGCAAAGTGGCGGGCGCGAATCCTGAGTTCCAGTTCACGGCCAAGCTTTACAAAGCGTTCACCCACGCGCCCGGCGGCGCCGTGCAGCCGACCTCGGCAGCCACGCTCTCCCCGACCGAGAGGGACGAACGCGACGTCAAAGAAGGTCTCGACCCGCTGGCGGAAGCCGGAAAGCTGGGCGCGCTGCTGATGCAGTTCCCCATCTCGTTCAAGAACACGCTGGAGAACCGCGACTATCTCAGCCATCTGCTGCAGCGCTTCGAGGCGTATCCGCGGGTGATCGAGGTGCGGCACGCGAGCTGGAACAGCCAAGGCATCCTGGGCTACTTCGCCGAGAAGGGTGTCAGCTTCTGCAACATCGACCAGCCACTGCTGGGACGCGCCATCGCACCCACCACCCATGCCACCGCGCCCATCGGCTATGTGCGACTGCACGGACGCAATTACGAGCAGTGGTTCGAACACGAAGCTCCCCACGACCGCTACAACTATCTCTACAGCGAAGGCGAGCTCGCCCGCTGGAAGCCGCGCATCGAGGAGATCGCGCAAAAGACCGAAGTCACCTACGTGATCGCCAATAACCATTTCGAAGGCAAGGCGGCGGTGAACGGCCTGCAGTTGAAGCACATGCTCACCGGACGCAAGGTGAAGGCGCCGGGAACGCTGGTGGAGCGCTATCCGGAGTTGAGGGAGATCAGCGAGATCGGTTGAGCATTGAGAATCGCCGAGATCGCCGGCATCGCCGTGATCGCCGAAATCGACGGACCACAAGGACAGATTCCGGCGATTCCGGCGACTTCGGCGATTCTCATCATGGAACTTTTCTCTCTCACCCGCCGTACCCTTGATTGAGATTGAGGGGCGCGCGCTGCTAACAATGGCGCGCGCTCTACGTCCAAAGAGCAGGAACAAAATTCAGAGGTGGATCATGGGACCGGAATACAACAAGCTGATGGACAACATGGCATTCAGGATTTCCCTCAACATGGCGCTGTTCGCGGTGTGGGCGGCGGCGGCGTTCGCGCTGCTGAAGCTGGCGTAATGGCCGCTCATCCCAATCGAAAAACAGGTGAAGGGGCACGGCTTCAGCCGTGCCAACATCAGTGCCTCTCTGGAGTGGCCTTTAGGCCCTGAGCCTTCCCTCAGTGGCTAAAGCCTGACTCTTTAGAGGTTCTCTACGGCACGCCTGAAGGCGTGCCCCTTCCCAAGTTACATATGTATTGTGGAACTCTCGGGGCTAGGCGCGCGCGGCCGCTTCTGTGCGCTCCGCGTAGTGGGACTCCACGTAGTCGTTCAGAATGTCGATAAACTCGGCGACGATCCTGTCGCCCTTCAGCGTGGTCATCAGCCGCCCATCGACAAACACCGGCGCCTTGGGCTCCTCGAACGTTCCCGGAAGCGAGATGCCGATGTGGGCGTGCTTGGATTCGCCCGGCCCGTTCACCACGCAACCCATCACTGCAACCTTCATTTCTTCGATACCGGCATAGCGCTGTTTCCACGCCGGCATCTGCTGGCGCAGGTAGGACTGTATCTGCTCCGCCATTTCCTGGAAGAAGGTGCTGGTGGTGCGCCCGCAGCCGGGGCAGGCGGTCACTTGCGGGGTGAAGCTGCGGATGCCCAGGGACTGCAGGATCTGTTGCGCGACCACGACTTCTTCGGTGCGGTCGCCGTTAGGCGCGGGCGTGAGCGAGACGCGGATAGTGTCGCCGATGCCTTCCTGGAGCAGCACGGAAAGAGCGGCTGCTGACGACACGATCCCCTTCGCGCCCATGCCGGCTTCCGTCAGCCCGAGGTGCAGCGGATAGCGACAGCGCGCGGCCAGCGCGCGATAAACGTCGATCAAGTCCTGCACTCCGCTGACTTTCGCGCTAAGGATGATCTGATCGGCGCGCAGTCCGTATTTCTCGGCGCGCTCGGCGGAATCGATAGCGCTGACGACTATCGCTTCGAGTGTCACGTCGCGGGCATCCAGCGGCGCGGCGCGGCGCGAGTTCTCGTCCATCATGCGGGTCAGGAGCGCCTGGTCGAGCGAGCCCCAGTTCACGCCGATGCGCACTGGCTTCTGGTTCGCGATCGCCACCTCGATCATGGTGCGAAAATTGTCGTCGTCCTTCTTGCCGATGGAGACGTTGCCGGGATTGATGCGGTACTTGGCGAGCGCGCGGGCGCAATCGGGATGCTTCTTCAGTAGCAGGTGCCCGTTGTAATGGAAGTCGCCGATGATGGGCACGCGCACGCCCTGCTGCTCGAGGCCTTCGACGATGCGGGGCAGGGCGGCAGCGGCCGCGTCGTGATTCACCGTCACCCGCACCAGTTCGGAGCCGGCGCGCGCCAGAGCGGCGACCTGGCGGACGGTCGCGGCCACGTCGGCGGTGTCGGTGTTGGTCATCGACTGCACCACCACCGGCACCTCGCTGCCGAGGCGGACTCCGCCTACACTCGCGGTGACGGTTTTTCGGCGCTGAATACTTGCCATCCTGGGATCAGTTTATCACGCGGAAAAGCGGCACTTGGCGAGCCGCTCGGGTTAGCTGGTAACCTGCTCGACGGGCTCCGCCTCAACCGGCGCCGGACGCGAGTACGTGCACCGCACCGCTGGCGCTGCCTCTGCCGCATCCTCGCCCTTTTTGCGGCGCCGCTTCGGTTCCTCGTCCTCGCCAGTGCGCTTGTTGTTGGGGCAGACGATCACCGGCCCTGACTTCAGGTTCTTGAACACCAGATAGGGGCTGCCGCACTCCGGACAGCTTTCCGGCAGCGGCTTGTACGCCGAAGTGAAGGTGCAGTCGGGATAATTCGAGCAGCCGTAGAAGATGTTGCCGCGGCGGCGGGCCTTCTTCTCCACCAGCTCGCCATCCTTGCACTGCGGGCACTTCATCCCGATGTAATTCTGCTTGATGTACTTGCACTGGGGATATCCGGAGCAGGAGGTGAACTCGCCGTAACGGCCGTGGCGCAACATCAGGTTGCGCCCGCACTTGGGACAGATTTCATCCAGCGGGATGTCCGGCACCTTGCGTCCCTGGTCGAGCCGACGCGTGGTTTTGCAGTCGGGATACCCGGTGCAGGCCATGAACTGCCCGAAGCGCCCGCGCTTGAGCACCATCACCCGGCCGCAGTTCTCGCAGTATTCCTCCTGGGTGGTCTCCTGCACGTCGGCCGAATCGAGATCCGGCAGGTCGATGGGGTTCTCCTTGGTGAAGGTGCAGGTGTTGGGATCGTCCTTGTCGTAGGCGCTGCAGGCGTAGAAGGAGCCGTGCTTGCCCCACTTGATGACCAGCGGCGCGCCGCAGCGCTCGCACACCTGGTCGGTGGGCTTCTCCATGCGCTTGATGTTCTCCATGTGCTTCTGCGCATATTTAAGGTCTTTCTCGAACTTCTTGTAGAAGCCGGCGAGCGCGTCGGTCCACTTCTCCTTGCCTTCCTCGATCTCGTCCAGCTCTTCTTCCAGGCGCGCCGTGTACTCGAGGTCGAAGATGTCCTTAAAGTTCTCCACCAGCAGGTCGGTGACCACTAAACCGATCTCGGTGGGCACAAACTTGCCGCCCGTCTTGTTGACGTACTGCCGCTCTTGGATCGTGCTAAGGATGGTGGCGTAGGTGGAGGGCCGCCCGATGCCGCGCTCTTCCAGCTCCTTCACCAGCGAGGCTTCGTTGTAGCGCGGCGGCGGCTCGGTGAAGTGCTGCTCCGGCTTCAGGCCCTTGAGCGTGAGCTTCTGGCCCTGCTCGAGTGCCGGCAGCTTGTGCTTGAGCGCCTCGTCCTCTTCGTCGCGGCCTTCCTTCGATTCCTCGTAGACCTTGAGGAAGCCGTCGAACTTCAGCACCGAACCGGTGACGCGGAACAGGAACGCGTCGCCGTTGGATTTTGCGTCGATGTCGACACTCGTCTGGTCGAAGACCGCCTGGTTCATCTGCGAGGCCACGAAACGCTGCCAGATCAGCTTGTAGAGCTTGAATTCGTCTTCCTTTAGATACTGCTTGATGCTGTCGGGCGTGTGCGCCGCCGAGGTGGGGCGGATAGCCTCGTGCGCCGCCTGCGCCTCTTTCTTCTCTTTGTAGACATTGGGCGCTTCCGGCACGTACTCAGGTCCGTACTGGCTGCCGATCAGCTCGCGCACTTCCCCGATGGCATCGTTCGAGACGCGCGTGGAATCGGTGCGCATGTAAGTGATGAGGCCGACCGAGCCTTCGTCGCCGCCCAGCTCCACGCCTTCGTACAGGTGCTGCGCCAGCATCATGGCGCGTTTGACGCTGAAGCGCAGCTTGCGCGAAGCGTCCTGCTGCAGCTTGCTGGTGGTGAACGGCGGAGCCGGGCTGCGGCGGCGCTCCCGCTTTTCGACCGAGCGCACCGTCCAAGCGGCCTGCTCCAGCGCCGTGCGGATCTTCTCCGCTTCTTCGGCGTTCGAGATCTCAATCTTCTCGTCGCCACGGCCGATGAAGTGTGCGTCGAACGCCGGCGGCTTGGCGGCCGCCAGGTGCGCGTCCATGGACCAGTATTCTTTTTTCAGGAAGGCTTTGATCTCGCGCTCGCGGTCCACGATCACGCGCAAGGCAACGGTCTGCACGCGCCCGGCGGAGAGCCCGCGCCGCACTTTGTCCCACAAGAGCGGCGAGACCTGATAGCCGACCAGGCGGTCCAGCACGCGGCGGGTCTGCTGCGCGTCCACCAGATTCTGGTCGATCTCGCGTGGATGCAGGAAGGCCTCCTGCACCGCGCGCTTGGTGATCTCGTTGAAGGTGACGCGATGGAAGGGGATGCCGCCCTTCTTTTTCTTCTTGCGGCCGCCGCCGTTTTCGGAAAGCTCTTCCTCCAGATGGGCGGCGATGGCCTCGCCCTCGCGGTCAGGGTCGGGCGCCAGATACACGGCGGCCGCCGTCTTCGCCATCTTCTTCAGTTTGGCGACGACCTTTTCCTTGCCGGGAATGACCACGTAGTCCGGCTCGAAGTCGTTCTTGATGTCCACGCCCAGGATGCTCTTGGGCAGATCCTTGACGTGGCCGAGCGAGGCCTCGACTTCGTAGTCCTTCCCCAGATATTTGTTGATCGTCTTCGCCTTGGCCGGCGATTCGACGATGACCAGAGATTTAGCCAACTTCCTCTACCCCCGTGGATTGCAATCCAAGCTAGCACGATTCCGGCTGAAACCCCAAGTTACTCTCCGGCGGCTTGGCTCTTGGCTGTTGGCTCTTGGCTTGAACCCGGAGCATCGTGGATTCTTCAATGCTCTGCAGCAAGGATGTAAGCATGCGTCGGATGCGGGTAAGCCGAACGTGCAATTCCTGATAATCAGATGCGGGAAGGAGCGAAAGGTCGCGGGCGAGCAGGAAGTGGCAGGCAAGCTCGCTCGCCGAGCCCATCGCAATCTGCACGAAACGCGCGAGTTCTGGGTCTGTCCGCCGGCCGCAGCCTTCCGCGAGATTGGCTTCAATGGACACGCACGAACGGCGGATTTGGGAGGTAAGGCCGTACAACTCTTCTCGTGGAAATCTCCGCGTGAGCCGGTACGCGTCCAGACTCAGAACGTGCGCTTCCTGCCAGACGCGAAGTCCATGAAATTCCTCATCTTCGACTCCGTTGCTCTGGTTTGGCCAAGAGCCAAAAGCCAATAGCCAACAGCTCAAAAGACCCTCACAAAATTCTTTCCTGGGAGCTGCCGCACCTTGCCCGAAAGTTCCAATTCGAACAGGGCGGCGAAAATCTCTGAGGACGAGACTTCGGGCTCCAGCCGCTCGACGATTTCATCGATGTGGGTGGAGGCGTCCGGCTTGATGAGGGCAAAGATTTTTTTCTCCGCCGGCGAGAGCTTGTCGCCGAAAAGCGAAGCCGTCTCCGGCACTCCGGTGGCAGCCTTGGTGGGCGGGGCCAGTTTGAGCTTCACGTCGCTGGGCAGGTCCTCCCACACGTCCTCCCAGGTCGCGACCAGCTTGGCGCCTTGCTTGATCAGCGTGTTCGGCCCCCAGGCATTGCGGTTGGTGACGTTGCCGGGCACCGCGTATACGTCGCGGTTCTGCTCCAGGGCGCAGCGCGCGGTGATGCGCGTGCCGCTGTACTCGCCCGCTTCCACCACCAGCACGCCCACCGCCAGCCCGCTGATGATGCGGTTGCGGATGGGAAAATTCTGCGGCGCAGGAAAGGCTCCGATGGGGAATTCGCTGACCAGCGCTCCGCTGGTCGCCAGGATGCTGTCGGCGATCTTCTGGTTCTCGCGCGGATAGATCACGTCAATGCCCGTGCCAAAGACGGCGATGGTCTTGCCCTTGCCCATCAGCGCGCCGCGATGCGCGGCGGTATCGACGCCGCGGGCCATGCCGCTGGTGATCACCAGGCCGAGATTGTTGGCGAGATCGCAGGACAAACGCTCGGCCATGCCGACGCCGTAAGGGGTAGGGTGACGTGTGCCCACCACCGCGATGCCGGGCGCGGAGAGCGGGTCCACGTTGCCGCGGACATACATCACGACCGGCGGATCGTAGATCTGGCGCAGCAAGGGCGGATACGCAGGATCGTCGAGGGTGACGATGTGGGCGCCGGCGTCCGCGGCCTTTCCCAGCTCTTCCTGCGCCAGCGCGGCCGACTTCCCGGTTGCGATCGCCTGGGCGGCAGCGGCGTGCAGCCCGCAGGCTTCCAGTTCGGTGAGAGAAGCGCGGAAGACGCTCTCCGCCGACCCGAAGTGCTCGGCCAGCTTGCGGGCGCGCGTCGGCCCCAAGCCGGGCGTGAGCGCCAGCGCCAGCCAGCTCAGCGGCGCAGCATCGGGTCGGGCCACAGGATTGGCAGCCATAGGAGCCGCGACTGTACACGAAGAGCTTCCTCTGTCAAGGAGACGAGAGTCTCTAGCCCTCGCCATTGCTGCCCTTCTGCTAGAATTTCTTGCGCGCATGAGAAAGCTCCGCATCGCTGCCATCTCCTTCCTGAACACGGCTCCGCTGATGTGGGATTTCGAGCACACGGAGCTGGGCCGCAAGTTCGACGTCATCTCCACCGTTCCTTCCGAATGCGCGGAGATGCTGCGCACCGGCGCCGCCGATATCGGCATCGTGCCGGTGGTCGCGTACACCTACATCCCCGGCCTGCGCGTCATTCCCAACGTCGCCATTGCCGCCAAGGGATCAGTGCGTTCCATCCTGCTGGTCAGCAAGATGCCGCTGGAGGAGGTCCGCACCGTCGCCGCCGACACTTCCTCGCGCACCACGGTGGCGCTCGCCCGCGTGCTCTTCCGCAAGTGGATGGGAGGACCGCGGCAGTTGGTGGCCATGCCTCCCGACCTCGGCCGGATGCTCGAAGCCTGCGACGCGGCGCTGATCATCGGCGATCCCGCGCTCACCGTGGACCGCACGCGTTACGTCTGCTACGACTTGGCGGAAGAATGGAAGCGCCTGACCGGACATCCCTTCGTCTTCGCCTTCTGGGCGGTGCGAGCGTCGGCTTTGCTGGAAACCGAACTCGACCTGACAAGGATTTTCCAGCAATCGCGGGATCACGGCCTCGCCAACGTGGATGCCCTGGCACGGACCTGGGCGCCGCGCGTGGGCATCAGCGAGCAGGCCGTGCGTACCTACCTGACCGAGAACATCGACTACTCGCTCGATGAAGAAAACCTGGCCGGGATGGAGCTGTTCTTCAAGCACGCGGTGGATTGTGGCGTGCTGCCGGGGCTGAAGCCGCTGGAGTTTGTGGGAGAGGCGAAGGCAATCGGGTCATCGGGTGATCGGGTCATCGGCTGATCGCCGTTAGCATGACTGAGAAACAAAGATACTGGATCGCGTTCGTTGCATCGCTGCTGATTGCCTGCCTCGGCTGGTCGGCTCCAAGCTACAGAATGCCTCTTGATTACGACGCTATGATTTCGAGAAGTGTCCCGTACGCAATTGGCTGGGCAGTGATCCTAGCATTTTGTCTGTGGCGTTATAAAAAGCGCGGATTATGGGTGCTTGTGGGAGCCCCGATGGTGCTCTACTGGCCAATCTGGCTGCTGTTCAATCATTTCCCACCGTGCTATTACTCACACAACTGCGCATGAATAAACTGAGACACTTCCAACCTGCCGCGCCATTGGCACATTCGCCCACATCCAATAAAATTGCAGGCCCAACATGTCCCTGACGCACCAAGAAGCCCTCGACCTGTTCCGCTCCGATGACCTGATCGGCATCGGCATGGCGGCGGATGCCGTCCGCAAGGAGCTGCATCCCGAGGGCGTGGTCACCTACGTCATCGACCGCAACATCAATTACACCAACCTCTGCACTGAGTACTGTACCTTCTGCGCCTTCTACGCTCCGGTCAAGGGGCCGGGCCGCGCCAAGGGATACGTGCTCGACTACGAAGTCATCTACGACAAGATCCGCGAGACCGTGGAACTGGGCGGCACGGGCGTGCTCATGCAGGGCGGCCTGAATCCCGACCTGCCGCTGGAGTGGTACGAAAAACTCATGCGCGGCATCAAGCAGCGCTTCCCGCGCGTGCACCTGCACTGCTTCTCGGCGTCGGAGATCCTGTTCTTCGCGGAACTGAGCGGGCTCCCGCTGCGCGACACCATCGCGCGCCTGCGCGATGCCGGGCTCGATTCCATTCCCGGCGGCGGCGCCGAGATCCTCGACGACGAAGTCCGCTACAAAGTCGCGCGCCTGAAGTGCCTCACCGAAGACTGGCTCCGGGTGCACCGCACCGCACACCAGCTTGGCATGCGCACCACCGCCACCATGATGTTCGGGTGCGGCGAGAAGCTGGAGCACCGCGTCAACCACTTCCAGCACGTCTACGACTTGCAGGAAGAGACCGGCGGATTCACCGCCTTCATCCCCTGGACCTTCCAGCCGCAGAACACGGCGCTGGGCGGGCGCGGCTGGGACGAGGCCACCTCGGTTGAGTACCTGAAGACCCTGGCCATCTCGCGCCTGTTCCTCAGCAACATCAGCAACGTCCAAGCAAGCTGGGTGACGCAAGGGCTGAAGGTGCTGCAGCTCGGGCTGCGCTTCGGTGGCAACGATGTGGGGTCGGTGATGCTGGAGGAGAACGTGGTGAAGGCTGCCGGCGTCTCGAACTGCACCACGGAAGAAGAGCTGCGGCACATCATCCGCGACGCCG
>Ga0181518_10003287_pt1 | contig 15055 bp, 5 predicted proteins | sample PEATcosm2014_Bin_28_FD_119751 | JGI IMG/M metagenome (GOLD analysis project Ga0181518, IMG submission 119751) | Peatland microbial communities from MTU Mesocosm Facility, Houghton, MI, USA - PEATcosm2014_Bin01_60_metaG | ecosystem: Environmental > Terrestrial > Soil > Wetlands > Peat | place... | reverse complement strand
GCGCGGCGGTAGCGGAGGAATCGACTCCCCCGCTCATCCCCACTACGACACGTGTTCTCTTCTGCGCAGTCACAAGCCTGTCAACATACTTGCGCGACGTAAGGCTGTAAATGATGCGGAGGTGGAATGCTGGACCGCCGGAACTTTCACCGTGGAGCGGTCGGCGGTATTCCCACCGAGGCGGAGGCTTCGAATGCCCAGGGTTTTGAACAGAGTGAGCAAAGGCTGGTTGGTCGGGCTGAAGAAGTAAGCTCCTTGCTGATCGGGCAGCATTTTCTCCATCTCGAAACTCAAGCCGCTAAACTCGGCCGCTACGGCGGTGCCAGGGGCTTTTGGATCGAGCGTGATGGTAACGGCGATTGTGCGCACGCCGGTGCGGACAAGAGACAGACCGCGCCGATGGTGAAGGTCAATAACCATTCCCTGGGAAGGCGGGTTAGGTTCATGGCAACATTTGTTCTATCGGCTTAGCAAGCTGGCCTTCATGCGTTCAGTCTATTTTGCGGGCGTTATCTTTACCAGTCCCGCGCCGCGGGCGGTAACGGGGAGCTGGAGTTATGCATCGAATGCGCCGAGGTCTTTTTGGCGCCGGAGGTCACGAACCGATCGTCTGCCGGAGAGGTGCAGGTCAGACCATTTGACCGTCGCTGCGCTTTACGGGAATGTATGCACATATTAACGGCGCTGGATTATGAACCAGTCCTGCGCCGAGGCACGCCGTATTCTGCCCCAACGGGCTGCATTTGGCTCTTGAACGAATGTTCTACCATCAGCTACGGCAACTGCAACCGGTAGAACTTCTCAGGGGCGGCCACGGCGTTCGTAAAAGCCAAATGCCCGGCCGCGTCGAACGAATTGGTCGCCACGCGTGTCCAGTTCGCCATTGGCAGGGTCAGGTTCGTCGAAGCCAGCACATAGCAAGGCCACCCGGGCGCGCCGTTGGTGCCCAACACGACCAGATTTGTTCCGGACAAAGTGAGGCCGCCGATGACCGGCCGCAAGACAACGCAGTTGGTAACCACCAAATCCACAGCCGCTGCCGAGAGGTTGTTGGAAAGATAGCCGCTATAGACCAAAGGGCCTGGAGGCATCGTGCCGAGGGTGAAATTGTATCCCGCACCGGCGATGGCGCCTGCATATTGGATGAGCCGGAATCGCGCGGGGAAACTGTTGGTGGCCGGCAGCGACGCGATGTTAATGGTATTCACGCCCGGGCCAGTCGTCAGGTTCGTTGCCGTCAAATTGACCCGGCCGCTGGCAGCGGAGAATTGCAGCAGGGCGTTGGTTAGCGACACGTTGATGATGCCCGTGCCCGTAGCGCCGATGGCATTGCTGACCACAAGAGTCCCGTTGTTGACGGCGATGGCATTGGTGCCACTGCCGGCGCCGGCCGCGATGGTTTGAGCCAGCACGGTCCCTCCGTTGATATTCAACAGGCCGTAAGTGTTCGTGGTTCCGCCGCCGCCGCTGGTGTAGCCCAGCTCGAGCGTCGAATTCACCACCAACAGGGCGTTGGTGCTGTTGACATTTACCCGCCCGATGCCGGCGCTGGTGGCATTGGTTGCGGACTGGACACCGATTTGCAGCGTGTTGATGTTGAACGTGCCCGTGCTGAACGTCAGCACGCCCGAGCCGTTCGCGCCGGTGGTGGTTTGGCCCACACCGACAGAGAGGGTGTCCACCAAGGCATCCACACGGCCAAGGCTGAAGTCGTTCGTGCCGGTGGTGGAATCGGCACTGGCGCTCTGCGCCGAGGCGTCGCCGATGTTCCAGAGCGACACCGGACCCACACCATCCGGGCCGCGAAACCAGGCGGTGGAATTGGTGAAGCGGCTGTTAAAAGCCAAGCTCCCCGTGGCCTTTTCGCGGCCAATGGTGATTGATTTGGCGAACACGGCATTGGTTTGGCCGAGATAAAGAAAGTTCTGCCCGCCGCCATTGCCGTTGTTGTCGCCGACGCAAATCTGCGGGTCCGCGCCGGAAAGTATGAGCGTGCTCGTCTTTGCCAGGTACAGCGTCCCCGTTGCCCGGGGCACCGGTCCGACCACGCCCACAAGGACCCGGCCGGCGGTGGCGGTGAACACTCCCAGCCCGGACATTTCCAGCGTGGCGCGCTGGGAACCGCTGCTGTTGGCGGTGCCTTGCCGGACCACGACAGCGCTGTTCGCATCGCTCATGATGGCCAGCGTCCCGCCGGGGCCGGTGACCGTGGCGAACACTGTCTGGGAGCTGCCGTTGTCCGTTTCGGTGCCGACGAGGAGGCCGTTTTCGCCCGTAACGTTCAGGGTCTGCCCCGAGGCAATCAGGGTCGTGTGATTGTTATTGGTGTTGCCGAACTGCACTGCGGTGACGGCCCCGGCAAAGCCGGCATCCACGCAGTTGTCGATGTTGGAAATCGAGGCGACGGCGCCGGGATTCAGAAACAATGCCGAATCCTGGATTTCCGGCGGGCCGGCGGGAGACCAGTTGCCGGCGGCCGACCAGTTGTTGGCGCCCGCTCCCGGCCCATTCCAAACCAGGTTTCGCGGCGCTTTGTTCACGACCAACTCGACGGTGGTCATATTGGTCTCGGTTCCGTCAACGCCTTTGACAAAAAGCGTATAGGTTCCCAGCGGCGTCGTGTTGGAGGTGGTAACGCTCAAGGTCGAAGCGCCCGGACCCGTGACGGACGGCGGGCTGAAGCTGGCGCTCGCATTGGCCGGCAAGCCGCTCATGCTCAAGGCAACGCTGCCGCTGTAACCGGGGTTGGTGACCACATTGACTGTGTAGTAGAGATTGGTGCCGGTGATGCCCGCTATCTGCGAAACCGGGGCGCCCGTGAGCAGGAAGGATGAATCCACCACGTCGGCATAGGTCGTGCCGATCTTCAGACCGCTGACATAGTCAATGACGGTGTAGGTGCCGCCGCCGTACACGCCCCATTTGGGGTCCACGGAGGTCCCGTCAAAAGTCCGGCAGTAAAACTGGTTCGTGCCGGTGGTGAAGGTCTGCTGGACGCCGTTATACCAGTATTCGATATAGCCGCCGTAGTCCTGGGTGGAAACATTGATGGCCAGCATGTGCGAAACCCAGACATTGGTCACCACCGGTGTGGTCCAAAGCGTTGTTTGTCCGCCGGCGTCACTGGGGTTGAACTGGTTCAACGCCAGCGTCCCGCCTCCCGGCGCGATGGTGATGGGAAAATCCTGGAGCTGCGGGGTGCCGTAGGCCTTCCACTGGAAGATGGCGTTGAGGGCGGCTGTGGTGGGCATGGCCAGCTTGGTCCGCCAGCAGATATAATAGGTTTGGCCTATGGCGGGATTGACGCCCGCCGCGCCGTGCGCCTCGCAACGAGTATCATCCATAGCTTTGTAGAATTGCCAGACCGTGCCGTAAATGGGGTCGCTGACCGCCGTGACGGATGAGCCGTTCGTGCCGTCAATATTGAGAAGCTTAAAAACGCCCAACCCGTTGGTCGCGTTGCCGTCCCATAACAGGGTGGCGCGGGAACTGGCGGCCAGGAGCAGGGTGGAAACCATCGCGATAAGTTGGAGTCCAAGCTTCAGCATAAGCTTCACGGCAACCGCAGCCGGTAAAAGCATTGGGGCAGGTTCGGGTCAAAGGTATTTGTCGAGCGAAAAGTTCCGTTGCCATCAAACACGTTGGTCGCAGCCAGCGTCCAGTCCGCCAGGGGCAGCGAGAGATTAGTCGAAGAGGCTACATAACAGCTTCCACCCAGCAGGCCGTTGGTCGCGACGATGATGAGGCTGCCTGCGGACCTCGCGACGCCGGCTATGGCCGGCCGCAGCACGATGCTCAACACCCCGTTGTTCAAGGTGGATGTATCCCAAGCCAACCCCGGCCCGGGAGCCGATGGCTGGATGTTGTTGAACGAACCGATGTAGCCCGCCGCGTTGAAGAGTTTGAAGCTGTCGCCAGCGGCCAAGCTGCCGGGAGGGAAGGCCAGGGCCAGTGTGCCGCCATAGGCAATGCTGGCAGCACCGTTGAGCACGTCGTTCGTCCCGCTGCCCAGGTCCATGGCGGTGGCGCCTTGGAGCGTCAAAACATTGGCGACGGCGAGCGCGCCGATGCCTGCGATGCCCGGGGAGACGGTGGCTCCGGGGCTTACCGTCAGGCTGCCGTTGAGGGTGCCGTTGCCGCTCAGGGTCTGGCCGCTGAGCAAGGTGAGGGTGCCGTTGGTGCGTCCGCTGACATCCAAGGTCGCGCCGATGGCGAGGGTGATATTTGAGCTGCCGGCGAGCGAGCCGGCATTGGTAAGAGCGAGCGTGCCAGCGTTGACGAATGTGCCGCCGCTGCATGCGTTGGCTCCATTGAGCGTCAGGACGCCCGCGCCGTTCTTGGTCAAGGTTCCCGAACCGGAAATGGTATTGGCTGTGGTGAGGTCGTCGCTGCGGTTAAAGACCAGGCTGCCGTTATTGACAACACTGCCGGCGGGCAGGGAGCCGTTGGTGCCGCCGTTGCCGACGCACAGCGTGCCGCCGTCGATGACCACGCCGCCGGTGAAATCGTTGCTCCCGCTGTTGGCGAGGATGACCGGGCCGAGGCCTTGCAGGACTAACGGGGTGCTGCCACTCAGTTTTCCGAGACCAACGAAGGTGTAGGTTTGCGTGTTGTTGCTCAAAGTGACGCTGGCCGGGGTGCGAGTGTCCTCGAGGTCGATGGTGGTCGTTCCGCTCGCCGCATCATTGAAAACCACACTCTCGCCTTCCGCGTAAATCAAACCTTGGGTGAGATTGTTTTTCCAGTTGGGGGTTTCGGTGTCCCAACTGTCGCTCACGTTGCCGTTCCAGGTGAGGAAGAGGTCGGCGGCGAGGCAATTAGTGATGACGAGGTCAACCGTATGGTTTGCCACGTTATTGGAGAGCAAACCCCCGCAATAGACTCCCGCCGGAAGGGCGCCCAGGACAAAGTTGAACCCGGCGCCGCCGACTGCGCCCGAGTACGCGACCAGCGTGAATTGGGCCGGGAAAGAGGAGATGGCCGGCAGCGAGGTTATCCCAATGGTGTTGGAGGTTCCGCCGGTGATGAGGCTGGCCGCGACGAGATTGGTCGTGCCCCCCGCCACTTGGAACTGGAGGGTCGCATTAGTGAGGGCAATGAGGTTAATCGGGGCTGCGGGCGAGCCGGCGGAGTTGGTGACGGCGAGGGTGCCGTTGGCGATAGCGAGGGTGTTGGTGCCGCTGCCCGCGCCGACCAAAATGGCGTTGGCCAGGACCGTGCCGCCATTGATGCTGAGCGTGCCGGAGGTGTTGGTGGTGCCAATTCCGCCGCTGGTGCTGCCCAATTCGAGTGTCGTGTTCACAATGAGCACCGCGCCGGGGCCGTTGACGTTCACGCGGCCAACGCCGCCGCTGGTGGCCCCGCTCTGGGCCTGCTGCCCGACCTGCACTGTGTTCACGTCGAACGTGCCGCTGGTGAAGGTCAAGACCCCGGTGCTGCCGGCGCCCGTGGTCTTCTGGCTTTTGCCGAGCACCAGCGTATCCACCAGCGCATCCACCGTGCCTCCGCTGAAATCGTTGGTGCCCAAGGCCGAACTCGAACTCGTGCTCTGCAGCGAATTGTCAGCGATGTTCCAGGAGCTGACGCGGCTCGATCCGTCCGAGCCCCGGAAGCAAACCGCCGGATTGGCGAAGGCGGGATTGAACCGGAGCGTGGCATTGCCTTTCTGGCGGGCGATGACGATCGAATCCACGAATATAGCGTTGGTCTGGCCGAGATAGAGGAGATTCTGGCCGCCGGCGTTCGAGTTGCTGTCCGCGACGCAGAGGCCAGGCGACCCCGTCGCCGTGAGCGTGTTGGTCCTGGCCAGAAGCAGGGTGCCCGTGGGGCGGTTGACGGGGCCGATAACACCCACGAGCACCTGATTGAGGGTAGCGCTCAAGTTCCCCAGGCCGGACAGGTCGAGCGTGGCCCGCTGTGAACCGCCGCTGTTGGCCGTGCCTTGGCGGACGACGAGATTAGCGCCCGAATTATCCACCACCAGCCTGGCCCCCGGCCCGGTAACAGTTGCCGACACGGTTTGGGTCTGGCCGTTGTCGGTTTCCGTGCCCGCCACGAGTCCATTCAGGCCGATCAGGCTGAGCGTGGCGCCGGGATTGATGAAGGTAGTGTGGTTGCCGTTGGTGTTGCCGTACTGGAGCGACGCGACCGTCCCGCCAAAACCGGCATCCACGGCATTGTTGATGTTGGAAACGGCCACGCCGCCGGCGCCGGAATCGAAAAACTTCACGTCATCAAACGCGTCGGGCGGCCCGGCAGGAGACCAGTTGCCGCTGGCGGACCAGGCGTTGGCGCCGACGCCGGGACCATTCCAGACGTAGGTTCCCGGCGCGTGGCTCTCGACCGTGAGGGTGAAACTGGCGCTGGCGGACAAGTTGCCAGGGTCGGTCACCGTCACGGTGATGACGGACTGGCCGCTTTGGTTCAACGCCGGCGTCACGGTCACGGTTCGGTTGGAGCCGCTGCCGCCGAAGACGATGTTGGCTGGCGGTGCCAGGCTCGGGTTCGAGCAGGCCCCGCTTACCAACAGTGCGCTCGCGGGCGACTGTGCGTCGCCCACGCTGAAGGGCAGCGGCCCGGTCGAGCCATTGACAGGAACGGTCACGTTGGTGAAGTTGGAAATCGTCGGCGGCGAAGGGGGGATCCAGAGCGTCAGTTGGGGCCGGCTGTTGGGGTCGGAATACTCGCGCGAGGCATAGGTCACGACGCCCGCGGCGCCGAGGTTGACGAGCGAGAAGAGTTCAAGCGAAAGCTGCTTGTCGCCGGTGAGGGCGTCCAGAACCTGCGGCGTGACATCGAAGGAGACCGGCCCGTTGGTCCCCGGCATCCAGGTGGCGAAGCGCTCGCCGCCGCCGGGTTGGTTGTTCCACGTGAGGCCGGTTTCGGACCAGGTATCCGTGGCGGACACGGCGATGCCCTGCTCGATCCCGCCGGTGCCGACACTCAGCGGGGTCAGGCTCACCCGGGCTTGAGTGACATTGCCGGACACGCCGGTCAGGTCCCAGCGCAGGTAGGCCCGCGCGAGGCTGTTGGCGGAGGAGTTCAATTCGGCGGTCAACGTCGCCGCCGACCCGTAATTGTTGGTCGCGTTGACGCCTCCCCAGACCGTCGCGTCGGCGACCGGGGCGAGCGTCGTGGGCGAGGCGCTGCTGTTGGGAGCGACCTCGAGTTCCAGCATCGCCCAGTCAACACCGATGTCGCCTTGGAGGGCGGCGTTGAGCTGGCCGTTGGTCAGCAGGCTTAATTGGCTGGTGAGGTCGAGCACGCGCACGGTCGGATTGGTCACCGCCGTCGCGATGGGCAGCCACTGGAGAGCGGCAAACGTAAAGCTGTTGCTCAGGCTGCCCAGATAGAGCGCGTCGTTCGTGGCCGAGTAGGCGGCCAGCAGGGAAAGAGAAAGCGTCGCGGCCACGACGTGCTCGGTGGAACTGAGCGAGTAATTGAACGTGAACGGCACCCAATGGTTGTTGGTGACAACGTCGAAGTTGTCCAGGGGCTGGCCTGCGGCGCTCGCCTGCACCGCCGCGCGCCAGCCCGCATCCACCGGCACGACGACCCCGTCGGGCGGTCCGTTCGTGAAGGCGTCAATGGCGCCGAGCCAGTAATCCCGCGCCTGGAGGCCGGGCGAGGCGAGGCGGTCCTGCAATTGCGCAAAATAGAGGCTGTCCGGAAAGACGTTCGTGGCGCCCGAGCCGGAGGAATCGTAGGTGCCCGGGGCGTGCGGGCCGACGTAGGCCGTGCCGGTTTGAATCGGGCCGACCGAGCCGATGAGCCAGTTGCGCGCGCCCGGCGGGTTTTGCACGATGAACCCCTTGGCCGCGCTGTTCCAAATGACGCAGTTGGCGCCTTCCCAGCCGTGGCCGGTCCCGTAATTACCGGCGTTTTGCGCGTCGAGGTTGTTCCCATTGACGGTGATGTGGTCCCAGAGGATGCCGGTGGCCCAGCGCTGGTGCGGGCCGGCCTCGGCATTGGCCGAGTCGCTGGTCCCATCCACGAACACGCAGGGGCCGATGGTAAGGGATTGGGTGACGAACTGGTGCCGGTCCTGACGGGTGTAACAGTTTTTCACCAGGCAAAGCTGGCAATCGTTGATGGCGAAGGCATAGCGGCGACCGCCGGTGATGATCGAGATGGGGTCCAGGCATTGGCAGTCCTGCACGGTGATGTATTTAGCGCCGCTGTTTAGGTTCACGCAGGAATAGCCGAAGTATTGGGAGACGACGTCCCGCACCCAGCCGTTGACCACGTTGTCGAACTCGATGAACGTCCAGCCGTGGGTCTCGTTGGTCACGCTGCCGAAATAATCGGACACCGCATAGATGTGTTCGATGCCAACGTTCTGGAGGCGGCCCGACCAGGTGAATTGGCGGATGGAGCCGTTGGTGTAATGGGCATCAATGGCGCAGGCCAGCGGCCAGTCCACAAAGACGTGGTTGCCTTCGAGGTGGGTAATGACGCGCTCCGAATTGATATTGTAGCCGCTGGGCGTCCAGGGCACGTCGGGCGACGGCCCCAGCAAGTTCATGCCCAGGTCGTCAATCCAGGCCTGCGTCGCCAGGCGTTCGACAAACACGGTGTCGCCGACCGACAGCCCGCTGGCGCTGTCCACGTTGAAACTGCGGGCGCCGACCGGCACGTAGTTGTTGGTGATGTTGTGGGTCGTGCCGCTCACGGTCGAGGCCGAGCCCGAGCCGCTGACCTCCAAGAGCGTGTACTGGTTGGTGGCCGTGGCGCGCAGGACCGTGCCGGTGCCGTTGGTCGAGCTGCCGACCCCGCGCAGCACCACGCCGCTGGCGCTGATCGTCACGGTGTTGGATAACGGATATTCCCCGGCCAAAAGGAGCACGGCCCCGCGAAAGCCGTTGGTGCCCAGCGGCAGCGCCGCCACCTGGTTGATGGCGTTCTGGAGATTGGCCACGTTGTCCCCGGCGACCGGCGAAATCGTCACCGCGACCGGCACGGTGTTCGAGGAGGGAAGGGGAACCGCCCCGCCCAAGTAACCGACCCCGGAGCAGTCGAGGATGCGGTTGCCCAGGGCGTCCGGCTGAGCGATGAGCCGCCCGCTCGGCCCGGGATAAACCCAAACGCTGAGGTTTGTGTTGGCAGGGGCGGACGTTACGGCGGCTTGCAGCACCAGCCAACCGAGGGCTGCGGCAGCCTGGAACGAGCTTGTTTTGGTCACGGACTGAATTTCAGGGTGGCAAGTTGGGTGGATGGAATGGTTGAAAGGTCTTGCTGCCACAAGTAAAAGCAGTAACTCATATTACCCCACCCGGTGACTTCATATAATTGTTCCACCTTGATCCAATGGGTTGAGCCGTCCGTCAGCAAATGATTGCTCCCGTCAGGAAAAGCGGCCCCCGGCCGTTTGTGAACCACACTGGCCCAGGCGCCGTCGTATTTCATAACCACATCCGCCCCCAGCACCCACTGGGGGCTGGCCGTGCCCAGTTTTACCGGGCTGAGCGCACTAAACTCCCCGGCGTGGTTGTCCCAGAGTGTCACGCCCCCCAAGTACTGGTAGCCCAGCGTCCATTGCGGCGGACTAGCATTGGGATCATAGACGACGAATCCGTTGTTATTGTATTCGGGACACGCCCAGACGGAGGGAGTATTGGTCCTTGTCGGATCCAGATCGACCCCCTTCGACGCGGAGGCCGCATCGGCGTTCATGGCATTCTGGTTGAACCGCCCGCCGCTGATTGGGCGGGCGGACACAACGACATCGTTGTTATCGCCGGCATAAACCGTCATGCCAATGCCAATCTGCCGGAGATTATTCGCGCACTGGATGCGCTTGGCCTTTTCCTTGGCTCGCGACAAGGCGGGCAGCAGCAGCGCCGCCAAGATGGCGATGATCGCAATCACCACGAGCAACTCAATCAGTGTGAAGGCGCGCGGCCTTCCCGCCAGGCCGCTATGCCCAACTGTTCGCGCGCTAGAATAACTCAAGCTATTCATGCCTGATTCTGTGCATAAAAGCAGCCGCTTTGCCATCGAACAAACGTTCAAGGCCGCAAAGCGGCGCGGGGCATTCGTAATCTTAGCCGGGACTCTACTGCACCTGCAGCACGAAGAACCGCTGCGGCGTGGCGGCATTGACAGGGACAGTGAAGTTGAAGCTGCCGTCCGAGCCGAAAATGCCATTGGCGATGCTGGTCCAATTGGTCAGCGGGGCGGCCACGTTGGTCGAGGCCAGCACGGCATAGGGAACGTTGGCAAAGCCGTTGGCGCCGCTGAAGACCAGATTGGTCGCCGCTTGCACGCTGAAGGCGGTGATGGCCGGGTTCGGGTGCAGCGCGGTCGTCAGGATGAGGGCGATTTCGCTGTTGTCGGTGTCGTTGGCCAGGTGCCCAGCATAACCGCTGGGCAGCTTGCCCAAGCCAACATTAAAGATGCCGCCGCCGGGGTTCAAAGTTGTGTATTTGATGAGGGCCAACTCCACGGGGGCAGGGCCGACCGGGCCCACCGACTCGACATTGATAATGTTGGTGGTGTTGCCCAGGCCGTCGAGGTTGAGGGTGACTACCGTTATGCCGGGACTATTGGTCCTAACCGGCAGGGAGAGGAGGGTGGCGCTGTTGTCGGCGGTGCCGAGGGACGCCAGGGTCAGTGTGTCGAGCGGGTCAACGGGATTAGTCACCACCAGCCAACCGCCGGCGACATTAATCGTCGAGTTGACTCCCGGCACGATGGCATTGGCCAGGACCGTGCCGTTAGTGAGATTGAGGGTGCCGGAGGTGGAGGCAGCGCCGGTGCCGCCCATGCTCAGGCCCAGGTTCAGATCGCCCGTCACCACCAGCGTGGCGCCGGCCCCCGCCGTGGCGTTGGAATTGACGTTCAGCGTGCCCTGTCCGGCCTTCGCACTGTTGGTCGGCTGATAGCCGATGTAGAGCGTGCTCACATTGAACACGCCGTCGTCAAAGGTCAGCGTGCCAGTGCTGGTGCCGGAGCCGGTGGCGGTGTAGGCGGCACGCCCGACGTACATGTTGTTGACCAGCGCATTGACCGTTCCGCCGGTGAAATCATTGACCCCGGTGCTGCCCTCCGACCCGGCATTTTCGACTCCATCGCCCAGACTCCAGGTCCCGACCGCACTGACGCCGTCCGCAGCGCGGAACCAGGCCGCGGGGAGAGTTAAGGCGGGATTGAAGAGCATCTGCGCGCTTTGCTTTTGTCGGGCCGTGCAGATCGCGCCGGCAAAGATGGCGTTGGTCTGGCCGAGATAAAGATAGCAGGTGTTGCCGGGGTTGCCGTCGTTATCGCCGATGTCCAGGGCGACGGCGGCGGCGCTGGTATCGCTGGTTTCGGTGCCGCTGACGGCGAGCGCGGCGGTGATGGTGTTGGTCTGAGCCAAATACACGACTGCGCTCTCCCGTCCCAGGCCGAAGCCGACGCTGGAACTGCCGGCGCCCAGCAGCAGACGGCTGATGTTGGCATTGAAGGTGCCGAGCGCGGACAAATCCAAAGTCGCCTGATGCGCGCCGGCAGTCGAGCTGCCCAACCCGACATAGATCGTGCCGTTGGTGGTGGTGTTGTTGACGCTCAACGTGCCGTTGGTCCCGACGATGGTCACAAACTCCGTCGCACCGCTGCCAAAGTCCCCGGAAGTGCTGCCGCTGCCGACCGTCAACGAGTTGGTTATGGTCAGGGTCAGACCGTTTGAGATCAGCGTGTTGTGGTACGTGCCGTTGACATTGGTGAAGGTCAGCGAGGCAATCGTGAAGTTGGTGTCCACGATATTGTTCACGTAATAGGACTGCAGGGCGCTGGCGCCGCCGCCGGGTGGCGAGACAGCGGGGGAGGTTTGCGCATCAGTCGGGTTGAAGATGACATTGTCGCCCGGGACCGGAGCGCCCGGCAATTGCCAATTGAGGGCGTCCGACCAGTTGATCGTTGTGGGCGCGTCGGCGCCCGTCCAGAGCACCGAGGGCCGGAGGCCGACGGGGCCGTTGGTGACGGTCAGCAGCACCTCCATGCCGTTCCCGCTTAGGGTGACCGTGGCCCCGTAAGGCGGGGTGGCGGTGGGCAGGCTGCCGACACCAACGTTGAACGGGCCGGAAGCGGCGTAGTAGAGGGACTGGATATTGGTAAACGTGACGGGATAGCGGGCGATGGTGGGGAACGAAGCGACGTTGATACGATTGGTCGCGCCAGCGAAAGTCAAACCGTACTCGGCGATAATCGCGGGGGACTCGCTGGCGTTGGGGGCCACATTGATTTGGGCGTTATTGAGAGTCAAGGTGTACACCGTCGCGGGCTGGCTCAGGGCCGAGACGTCAAAGGTCGCGCTATTGACCGAAACTGAGGCGCTATTGGAAATGGTGCCCGAGCCGCTGAGGGCCAGCGTGCCGTTGCCGACGGTTGTATTGCCGGTGTAGGCATTGGCTCCGCTCAAGGTGAGTGTGCCGCTGCCGCTTTGGGTCAGGGCGCCCGAGCCGGCAATGGCAGTGGCAACGGTGACGTTGTTGGTCAGATCGAAAACCAGCGCGCCGTCATCGGTCACCGCCCCGCCAGGCAAGGCGCCGTTGCCATCGTTGTTGCCGATTTGCACCGTGCCGCCGTTGATCAATAGCCCGCCGAGGATGGCGCTGTTGGGGTTGTCCAGGATAAGGGTGCCGCTATTGACGGTGATGCCGCCGCTGAAATTGTCGCCGCCGCTTTCGGTCAGCGTCACCGAGCCGGAATTATTCCCCAGGGTCAAGCCCGTGCCGCCGGTGATGCTGTTGGTGCCGCTCAAGACGTAATTAGTGTACTGATTGTTGAAGCCAATCGCGCTCGGCGTGACGTTGGTCGCCAGGATCACATGCGAGGTGCCGGTCAGCGTGTCGTCAAACGTCACCGGGTCGCCCTGCCCGTAATAGACCGGGCTGCGCAAGTACAACCAATTCAAGGTGGTGGTGTCCCAATTGCCGTTGTGGTTGCCGTTCCAGGTGTCGTTCTTGGCGGAGCTGTTGGTGATGACCAAATCCACGGAGGAGGCGGTGGTGTTGTTCGAGATGAAGCCCTGGTAAGGGGCGGGGAGAGTGCCGAGCGTGAAGTCAGGCAAGGAGTAGCCGAGCGCGGTGTAGGAGATCACCGGGTATTGAGCCGGGGGAGCCGTGGGGGGCACCGCCGAGAGGTTGAGGGTGTCGTTGGCGCCCACGGTCAGGATGTTGAGGTTGGTCACCGTGATGCTGGGGCTGGTGCTGACCACCGGCAGGGTCAAGGTCGAATTGGAGACCGAAAGCGTGCCCAAGGGCTGGGCGATGGTGTTGGTGACAATGAGGGTGCCGCCGACCATGTTGATGGAGCCGTTGCCGCCGATGGTGGCAATGATGGTGTTGGCCTGCACGGCGCCATTGGTGATGTTGAGCGTGCCGGTCGAAGAAGTGCTGCCGGTGCCGAAGAATGCCAGCACCAGGTTGCTGACGGTCAGCAGGCCCGTGCCACTGACATTGATGGTGCCGGTGGCCTTGCCCGGGCCACCAGTGGTGGGCGCAACCCCGCAGCCGTTGGTCAGGTTGGCGACGCTGAGGGTCCCGGCACTAAAGCTCAAGGTCCCCGTGGCCGTGGGAGCGGTGGCGCTGGTTTGCGAGGGCTTGCCCAACCACATGGCGCTGACGACGGCGTTGACCGTGCCGCCGTTGAAATTGACCGTGCCACCAGGGCCGGTGCTGGTGCCGCTGGTGTTAATGCCATCGCCAATCGCCCAGTTGGTTACGGCGCTCCCGCCCGGCCCGCGAATATAAGCGGCGGGGTTGTTGGCCAGAAACGCCGGGTTGAAGGCCAGGGTAGCGGCGCTTTGCTTCGACAGACCGACGCCGATATTGCCGGCAAAGATGGTGTTGGTAATGCCCAAATAGACCACGCCGCCCGGGCTGCTGCCGTTGTTGCTGGTGGCGGAGCCGATGACGATGGCGGCGGAGCCGCCGGTGCCGGTCGCCGGCAGGTTGATAAAGTTCGTCATGGCGAGATAGAGTTTGCCGCCGGGTCTGGAGGCGCTGTTGGCGATGTTGATGGCGGCCGTACTGTCGGCATTGTTGATGGTCAATGTTCCCAGGCCGCTCAGGTCCAGCAGCGGCTGAAGGCCGGTGCCCCCGCTGTTGGTGACGGTGACCGTTATCCCGCCGGCGGAGCCGCCGGTAATCAGCAGTGTGCCGGTCGCCCCCGTAATAGCATTGGTGTTGGAGGTTTGGGCATTGGGGGTAAACAGCAGGGCCGGACCGCCGTTGTTGCCAATATTGGTCAGCGTTACTCCGGGCTGGATGAGGGTGGTATTCGCGCCAACCGAGTTGGTGTAACAGAGCGCATAACAGTTCGTGCTGATGTCAACCACATTGTTGATCAACCCCGGTGCCACGGCGTACGTGTTGCCGAAGAAAACGGTATTGCCGCCGGGGCCTTTGGTAGTGCCCGACCAGTTGGCCGAGTCCGACCAGTTGGTGGTGGTCGTTACGCCGGGGTTGCCGATCCAGAGTTCACTGTCGGCCAGGGCGAGTTGTGCGGTCAGCAGGGCGGCAGCCAAGACTGACAGAGTGCGGAATTGAAGCAGATGATTTTTCATAGGAACAGGTGGATTTTGATTTGATGTGTGATGTTTTTGGGTGCGGGAGTCAGCCGGGCTGGTTTGGAAGGTGTCGGTCGGCAGCCTGAATTGTCGGCGCGGCATAGGCCTCAGCTTTCCAGGTTCCGGTTGAATCGTCGTCCGGGTTCGATGACCGTTCCGGCAGGACTCACCGGGCCGAAGGGCGGCTCGGCGAGTTGGGCAGGACTGGTGTTTCGAATCATACAGACACCCATTTCGTTGAACTAGCGCAAAGTTTTGACAGAAACCGCCACCGGCGACAATCGAACATTCGTTCTAGTGCCTGCCGGTCCGATAGCGCGGCGGTTGGGGCATCAAGTTTGCTTGTTAAATGTATTATAACGTCAGGGCAGAGTGTGTCCGGCTGTTTTTTGGCTTACACTCTCCCTCGGTTGCCGGGGCCGGCAAGGAAACCGGCCCAAATCAGGCAGGACGATACCCGGCCCGACCTTTAGCCGGGAAATTTCATAGCGTGTAGCCGCCGACGGC
>Ga0181518_10003284_pt1 | contig 15061 bp, 13 predicted proteins | sample PEATcosm2014_Bin_28_FD_119751 | JGI IMG/M metagenome (GOLD analysis project Ga0181518, IMG submission 119751) | Peatland microbial communities from MTU Mesocosm Facility, Houghton, MI, USA - PEATcosm2014_Bin01_60_metaG | ecosystem: Environmental > Terrestrial > Soil > Wetlands > Peat | place... | reverse complement strand
CAACCCGGCGATGACCGTCCCCGGCGCGATGGAAGCGCTGCAGCAGCTTGGCGCCGCCGCCCGGAGAGCCGGCGTGCCCGCCAGCACCCTATACCTGATTGAGGTTCGCGCCAGCCAGATCAACGGATGCAGCGTCTGCCTGGACCTGCACTCGCGCGAGCTGAAGGCCGCAGGCGAGCCCGACGAGCGCATCTTCATGATCGGCGCCTGGCGCGAAGCGCCGTATTACAGCGACGCCGAGCGCGGCGCGCTGGCGCTGACCGAGGCCGCCACGCGGCTCGCCGACCGCTCCGCTCCGATCCCCGACGCGGTGTGGGAGCAGGCAGCTCGCCACTACGACGAGTCGCAGCTCGCCGGCCTGGTGATCGCAATCGCGGCAATCAACGCCTGGAACCGCATCAACGCAGCCACCCGGCAGATCACCGGCGAGTGGGTCGACCAGTTGGTCACCAGGGCCGAGCCGGCCAGCCACGCCGCCTGACCAGCCGCAGAACCCGAAGAACCGAGCAGGCCGCGCAGGCGCGCGACGGCGTTGGTCGCGCTCTCGCCCGGTCAGATCAGAGCACTGCGCGCGTTGGGCGCCGGCTCCGTCGCCAGACTGCTCCCATCGGACACACGCGGTCACGAGAGTGGCATCACCTCGCCTACACGCGCAACGCACGAATGCAGTTCCCGCGCCGCCCAGGGCGCAAGTCTCGCAAGTCGCCAAATCCGAGATCCCGGCTCACCAGCGAACGCCTGGTCGACCTCGCGCCCGGGTCAACTGGAAACAATGGCGCACTTGGAAACTGCGACTGGAAACTACGACTTACGACTTACGACTGGAAACCACTAATTACTAATCTAACTACCCCTCAGTTTGGAATGTGCCTGAGCGGCAACAAGCTCGATGGCGACCCGGCGGCGGATCTAGAAGTACCCCTTCCGCGGGGCTCGGTCCCGAGCACCCGGTGGCGGGCGACTACCTCAGGAGGCGCGTGGGTCCGGCCGATTTGTCCAGCCGTCGTGGTGGCCGAGCTTCGCGCCGGTGAGCAGCTCGACAACGGTCACCACTGAGACCGCGAGCAGATGCTCGCTTGCGGCTGCCCTCACTTCGGCGTGGTGCAACAGGTCATGCGCATCCAAGAAGCCGGTGACCGTGTCGGTGTCTAGCAGGGCTACGCCCATTCGTCGCGCAGCTGTTCGACGGCCTCGCGCAGACCGCCGTTGGTGCTCAGCGCGCCGCTGAACTCGTCGAGCAGCACATCCTGCCGCGTCAGCACCACCCGTCCTGGCCCGATCGCCCCGGCTCTCACGATGTCGCCCGGCTGGAAACCCGCATCCGTGAACGCGCTCATCGGGATCGTGACCTGATGCTTGGCCGAGATGCGCGTTTGATCGGCGCCGCGTCTGTTGGGGGAGCCGCGAACCGTCTGGTTCTTTACTCGCTCTACCATGAGTAAAGATCGTACCAACGAGTGCAGGCAGGCGGTTGCTGGCACCGGAACGCGGGCTAGCGTTAGCCAGAAATCAAGAGTTAGATGCCGGATCGCTCTCGACAGGATCGGCGTGGCGTCCAGTGAGCGCCACAGAAACCGGCACGCGAGGGTCCGGTGCGGGCGCCACGGCTCGGCCAGGATCTCCAGTGCTTCGACGCGCTGCGACGTCAACCCGAGCCCCTTGGACGCCCTGGCGCCGGTCTGGGCCCTGAGCCGGAGGTACAGCGCCGATCGGTCGAGACACGACGCCACCACGCGCGCCAGCGCGCAAGTCCGCGCGCTTGATCTCGCTGATCCGCTTGTGACCGAGGATCGGCTCGATCCGTGCGAACGGCGAGCGGTAGGCGTCGCGCGTGTTGGTCCGGTGGCCGGCGCGCGACGCGGTACTGCTCGATGATCGCGGGCAGGCTCATTCGCGGGTCGAGCGGCTCGGACTCGCGTCGCGCCCGGCGCGTGCGGGCCTGTGCCAGCGCGTCGCGCGTCGTGGATGTTGCCGGCGACCGCGCGCCGGTGCGGGCGGTCGTCGGCCTTCCACTGGATCTGCGGGCCGAGCCGGTTGCCGTCGGGGTCGACGGGCTCGAAGACCCCGGTCTCCATGCGTCTGCGGGTGGGCGCGGCCATCAGCGATCACCGTCCAGGTACGCCTCGATCTGGTCCAGGTCCCAGTGCGGGCCGAACACCTCGTATACGTCTTGAGCAGGAGCGAGATGGAGGAGCTGGCGCGCAGGATCGACGAGGCCCTGCGGGAATCCCCGGACGAACGCTAAGCAGCCGCCTCTAGCGGGGTCGAGTCGCGCTCGATCGCGCTCAGTTGATCCGACCCACGTCTGCGTCGAGGTGGAGACTCCTGCCTGCGCCGGGGCCCCTTGCCGACCTGCGCCGCGGCGCGGCACGTGGGTGCGGCCCCGGCGCGGGAGCGCACTCGCTAGAGGGGGTCCCCTCTAGTGCGTGGCGGGAGCGCGATCGCGCGAGGCGAGGCCGGCTCGGAGGTTCATCGCATCGCCCTCAAGGCGTCGCGCCTCGAACTCGCGCGCGTCCCAGGGGATCTCGTGTGTGACGCCGACCGTGCAGTGGTAGCAGCGGCACGTCTCCGGCTCTGCGAGGTACCACTCGTGGTCGCCGCAGTCGCGATGTCCCTTGGAAACGAGCGCGGCGACACTGTCCGGGAGGCGTTCCCGGAGCGCGGTTCGCCACCTGTACTTGCCGCCGCTCATCTAGTACGGAACCCTAGCGCGCTAGGTTCGCTTCCGGGCTTTCCGGGCGTTGCGGATCCCCGCGCCTTAGCCTCGCGCTCGACGCGCCGCCTCAGCGCCGGGTCGAACTCGCCACGTCGGTCGTAGAACTGAGCTTTGAAGTCAGCATCGGTGAAGACCGTGAAGACCGTGTCTCGCTGGTTCCCCTTGCGTTTGCCCACTCGGGCAAACGGTAGCCATCCCGGGCCTTCAGATCGGGATGGCGTCCAGTGAGCGCCACAGAAACCGGCACGCGAGGGTCCGGTGCGGGCGCCACGGCTCGGCCAGAATCTCCAGTGCTTCCGGGGTCGGGAGGGCATCGAGCCCGTACTCCACCATCACCGCGCGGCGGATCCCGAGATCTCCGACCGGGAGCACGTCGGGGCGCTGGAGATGGAACATGAGGAACATGTGGGCGCTCCAGGCTCCGAGCCCCTTGACCGCGACGAGCTCGGCGGTCACCTGATCGTCGGACAGCCGCCCGAGCTCGTGCAGCTCCAGCGAGCCGTCGATCACGTGCTCGGCGAGCGAGCGCAGGAAGCCGACCTTCGCGCGCGACAGGCCGGCCGCGGCGCGAAGCTCCTCGGGATCGTCGGCCAGGACCTCGTCGGGGGTGGGGGTGCGGCCGCCGAAGCGGTCCGTCAGGCGCTCGTAGATCGCGCGTGCGGCCTTGGTGGAGAGCTGCTGGCCGACGATCGTGCGTACGAGCGCGCCGTAGTGATCCCGCGGGCGGCCACGCCCGGGATCGTCCAGCGCCTCGATCCCGACACGGTCGATGATCGCGCCCAGCACCGGATCAGCCGCGCGCAGTTGCGCGGCCGCGTCCTCGAGCTTCGCGCCGGCGGGCACCGCTGACGAGAGTAGCCCGGCCGTCGGCGGCCACCCGGCGTTCGTCGTCGAGGGCGCCTGCGAATCGGCGGAGAGCGATTGCAGACGAGCTGTCAGCTACCCGAAAGCCGGTCTGACCGACCGCGTACGGGGTAACATTCCGTGGATGCGTATCGCCTTGGTGTCGCCGTACTCGTGGACCTACCCGGGGGGCGTGACGAGGCACATCCAGGCGCTGGCCGAGAGCTTCATCGCCGCCGGTCACGACGTCCAGGTGCTTGCGCCCTACGACCCAGTCGATCTCCGCTCGACGGTACTGCACCGCGGCGCCGGGCCCCAGCCGCTGGAGGCGCCCGACTACCTCGTGTCGCTCGGGCGGACAGTGGGCTTCAAGGCAAACGGCTCGGTCTCCAACCTCACGATCACGCCGTACGGCGTGGCCGCGCTGCATCGAGAGCTGCGCAGCGGCGGCTACGACGTCGTGCACATCCACGAGCCCGTCGCGCCGCTGTCCAGCTGGGTGGCGACCGATTGGACGCGCCTGCCGCTGGTCGGAACGTTCCACTCCTATTCCGAGAGCCGCGTCGCCAACGGGCTGGCAAATCTGATGGGCGCACGACGCATGCTCAACCGCCTGCACGTCCGCATCGCCGTCTCCGAAGCGGCCGCCTGGACGGGCCGGCGCTGGTTCGGGGGCCATTACCGCGTGATCCCCAACGGGGTCCACGTCGACTCCGAGGTGCTGGCGCGCGCCGGTCGAAGCTGGTCGCCGGATCGCCTCTCGATCGTGTTCATCGGCCAGGCGGTGGAGCGCAAGGGCCTGCCGCTGCTGCTGCGATCGTTCGAGGCGCTGCGCGAGCACATCCCGGCGGAGCTGACCGTGATCGGGCCCAGCCGCGAGGAGCTCGCACCCATGATGTTCGACGACCGCGGTGTCCGCGTGCTCGGCAAGGTCGACGACGACCGCAAGCGCGAGGAGCTCGAGCGAGCCGACGTCCTGTGCGCACCGTCGCTGGGAGGCGAGAGCTTCGGGATGGTGCTCACCGAGGCCTTCGCGGCCGGCACGCCGGTGATCGCGTCCGACATCGCCGGCTACCGGGATGTCGTCCGCGACGGGATCGACGGTGTGCTCGTTCCGCGCGCCGATCCGCAGGCGCTCGCGGAGGCCCTGCGAGACCTGTGGGATGAGCCCGAGCGCTGGGTCGGGATGGCCCGCGCCGCAGCCGCCGACGTTGGGCGCTTCGCCTGGCCGAACGTGGCCGAGCAGGTGCTCGACGCCTATCAGGACGCGATCGCAACGCCCAAGCCCGCGACCGTTGCCCAGCGCGCGGCGGTGGCGGTCGGTGCTCGCTCAGCGGATCTCAAGCCCCACGTCCGGGCACGCCGGCTGCCGAGCCTCGAGCCGCCGCTGCGGTCCAACCGCCGCCCGGTCGTGACGGCCGCCCGGCGCGCGGGGTTCGCCGCCTTCTCGGTCGGCGCGATCCTCCTCGCCGTGCTGGCCCTGGAGAAGATCGGGCTCTCCAATATCGCCTCGGTGCTGCTGGCGTCGAGCCCCTCGTTCGTCATCCTCGGGTTGGGGGTCATGTGCTCGGCGATGGCGCTGCGCGCGGTCTCGTGGCTGGCGATCCTGCGCGCCGCCCTGCCGACGTCGCGCGTGAAGCTGTCGGACTCGATGCAGGGCACGTTCATTGGTGTGCTCATGTCCTCGACGCTGCCCGCCCGGTTGGGTGAGCCCTCCCGCGCCCTGGTGGTCGCGCGGCGCACGGGGCGGCCGAGGGAGAACCTGCCCGTGGTGCTCGGCACGCTCGTGTCCCAGACGCTGATCAACATCCTCGCGCTGATCGTGCTCGGGACCGTGATGTTCTCCTCGGTGGACCTGTTCAACGGCCATCAGGACGCCCTCGTGATCGCGGCGGTGGCTCCGGCGGCATTGCTCGCGATGGTGCTGATCGCTCCGTTCGTGCTGCGCCACGGTCCCGGCGCGAGGCGGTTCGGCCGCATGCACGCGATCCTCGATCAGGCGCGTCGGGCCATGACCCGTGTGCGCGCCGGGTTGGTCGTGTTCCGTGATCGCCGGCTCGGCCCGGTCGCCGCCCTGGCTCAGCTGGGAGCGTGGGCGCTGCAGTGGCTGTCGTGCTACATCCTGCTCGTCGCGCTGGGCCTCGGTCACCAGGTCGGGATCGCGGGGGCGGCCGCGGTGCTGTTTGCGGTCAACATCACCGCGGTGCTGCCCGCCACGCCGGCCAACCTCGGCGTCTTCCAGGCAGCCTGCGCCACAGTGCTGCACACCGGCTGGCACGTCGGCTTCGGCGCCGGTGTCGCCTACGGCGTGATCCTCCAGGCAGTCGAGGTCTCGACCGCGCTTCTGATGGGCGCCCCGGCGCTGCTCAAAGAGGGCATGTCGTGGCGAGAGGTCCGGCTGCGCGCGATGAACGCCGCTCCCGTCAAGCTCCCGGCTCGCAGTCCCAAGGCGGGGCGGCGGCGCTCGGGGGGCCCGCTCGAAGCCGATCTGTGATGCGTGCGCGGTCGATGGGACCGCCGTTCTATTGAGCGCCGGCCATCGCCGGCTCGTCCGCTCCGGCCGGCCCCGGATCGTCGTCGGGCAGGTCGCCGAGCCGGGTCGGGTCCTTGGCGGTGCCGGCGACGAGCTCGTCGGGGGCGGGACGGTCGCCGCGCGGGAGCGTCCCGGACTTCATCCCGAAGTAGATCGCCTGCGGGTGATGGGCGACGATCGCCAGCGTCGACTGCTCGGGCTCGACGGCGTAGCCGCCCGAGAGACGCAGCCCGATCGACTGCGCATCCAGGACATCGAACACCTTGGTCAGCTCGGACTGCTCCGGGCAGGAGGGGTAACCCCACGAATACCGCCGCCCCTGGGTTGGGCCGATTCCCAGCTCGCGGCGTACCCGGGCATGCAGCCACTCCGCCATGCCCTCGGCGGTCTGGACTCCGAGGCCGTGGACGAACAGCTGCTCGGCGAACTCGCCCTCGGCCTCCAGCGAGGCCATCAGCTCGGTCACCCGTTCGCCGGCGGTGACCGCCTGTAGCGCCACCACGTCGATCTGCGCGGAGCTGAGCGGGCGATAGAAATCGGCCAGGCAGATCCGGTCGTGGCGTGGCTGGCGGGGGAACACGAGGCGCGTCAGCTCGCGCGGGTGGACGGGGTCGAAGTCCTCGGGGTCCCAGACGATCAGCTCGTTGCCCTCCGAGTTGCACGGGAAGTAGCCCAGCAGCGCCCGCGGCTGCAGGTAGTCCTGCTCGCGCCACATCCGCTCCAAGCGGGGCTGGAAATCCTCGCGCAGCAGTCGCGCCCATGCCTCGCCCTTGACGCCGCGCCCGCCCCAGTGCAGCTTGAACAGCACGTGCGTGTCGAGGTGGCGGTAGACCTCGGCCATCCGCACCTGCAGCTCACGCACGCCCCAGAACGGGGGCTCGGGAACGGGATTGCCGGTCGTCGCGGCGCTGCGCACCGAGTCATCGCTGACCGCCGGGGCGCTCTCGTCGATCTCCACCGGCGTGTCGCGCAACCGCTGGGCGGCCGCTCGCGTCTTGGCCACCAGCGCCGCGTGGGCCTCGCGATCGACGAGCTGATCCATCTTGTGCAGGCCCTCGAAGGCGTCCTTGCAGTAGAAGACGCCGGGCTCGTAGAGGTCGTCTGACTCGGTGCCGTGCGGGTAGAGGATTCGCAGGCCGAAGTTGCGGTTGATCGCCGCGCCGCCGATCAGGACCGGGAACGGGAGGTCGCTCGCGTGCAGCTCCTGCACGCAGGCCGGCATCTGCTTGGACGTCGAGACGAGCAGCGCCGAGAGCCCGATCGCGGTCGCGTCGTGCTCGACGGCCGCCTCGAGGATCTTCGAGATCGGCACCTGCTTGCCGAGGTCGACGACCGTGTAGCCGTTGTTGGTGAGGATCGTGTTGACCAGCGACTTGCCGATGTCGTGCACGTCGCCGAACACCGTGGCGATCACGACCGTTCCCTTGGTGTAGCCCTCGAGCCTGTCCAGGTAGCGCTCCAGCTGCGCGACCGCGCGCTTCATCACCTCGGCCGACTGCAGCACGAACGGCAGGATCAGCTCGCCGGCGCCGAACTTGTCGCCGACCTCCTTCATCGCCGGCAGCAGCACCTCGTTGAGCGTTGGGACGGCTCCGATCTTCGCCACCGACGCGTCGATCCAGGCCTCCACGCCCTCCTTCTTGCGACGCAGGATGTGGAAGTGCAGCGCCTGCTCGGGCTCCATGCCCTGGGTCGGGTCGGCCGCGCCCGACGCGGAGTCCACGTCTGGGCCCTTGGACTCGAAGTGGGCGATGAATCGTTCCAGCGCGTCGTCGCGGCGATCGAACACCAGGTCGTCGGCGAGCTCGCGCTCCCCCGGGGGGATCTCCGCGTATGGGGTGATGTGGTTCGGGTTGACCATCGCGAGATCCAGCCCCGCCTGCACGCAGTGGTGCAAAAAGACGCTGTTGAGCGCCGCTCGGGCCGCCATCCCGACGCCGAAGCTGACGTTGGAGACGCCGAGCGAGGTCTGGACCCCGGGAAGCTCGGCCTTGATCCGCCTGATCCCCTCGATCGTCTCGATCGCGCTGGGCCGCCACTCGGGATCTCCCGTCGTCAGCGTGAAGGTGAGGCAGTCGAAGATCAGCGCGTCGGGGTCCAGCCCGTGCTCATCACAGCAGTACTCCACGATGCGGCGGGCGACCTCGAGCTTTCGCTCCGCGGTCTTGGCCATCCCGACCTCGTCGATCGTCAGCGCGATCACCGCCGCGCCGTGGACGCGGGCGAGCGGCACGACACGGTCCAGCTTGTCGCGACCGGCCTCCAGGTTGATCGAGTTGACGATCGCCCTCCCGGGGATCTGCTGCAGCGCCGCCTCGATCACCTCGGGCTCGGTGGAGTCCACCTGGATCGGCGCGGGCTGGGTCAGCGAGATCTTCTTGACGATCTGCCGCATCTGCTCGGCCTCGTCCTGGCGCTCGGTGAGCGCCACGCAGACGTCGAGCACGTGGGCGCCGCCGGCGACCTGATCCTCGGCCACGACCAGCAACCCGTCGTAGTCGTCGGCGAGCAGCAGCTCCTTGGCCTTGCGCGACCCCTGCGAGTTGACACGCTCACCGACGAGCGTCGGGCGGGGCGACTGCACGAGCGGCGTCGCGGCGATCATCGAGCTCACGTGGGCGGAGCGCCGTGGCGGGCGGGGAGCCGGTGCTCGCCACGGCGGGCGGGTTCCGGGTCCCCGGCCGACGCGCTCGGCGATCGCCTCGATGTGCGCGGGCGTCGTGCCGCAGCAGCCGCCGACGATCGACACGCCGTAGCGCTCGACGAACTCGCCGAGCACCGCCGCGAGCGGCTCGGGCTGCTCCGGGAAGACCGTCTCGCCATTGGGTCCCTGCACGGGGAGGCCGGCGTTGGGGATGCAGTGCACGGGGAGAGGGGAGAACTCGCCGAGGAAACGGATCGCGTCGCGCATGTCCTCGGGCCCGGTGGAGCAGTTGAGCCCGATCACGTCGACGCGCAGCGCCTCGAGGGTGGCCAGGACGGCGCTGATGTCGGTGCCCAGCAGCATCTTGCCCCCCTGGGGCAGCAGCGAGACGCTGCACTGGATCGGCACGGCGCGACCGAGCCGTGCTCCGGCCTCGCGCACACCGAACACCGCGGCCTTGACCTCCAGGATGTCCTGCGCGGTCTCGATGATCACGAGGTCGACCCCGCCCTCGATCAGGCCCGTGGCCTGCTCGTCGAACACCTCGACGAGCTCCGTGAACGTGATCCGGCCCAGCGTGGCGTCCTCGCTCGCGGGCAGAAAGCCGGTGGGCCCGATCGAACCGGCCACGAAGCGACGCGCGCCGGCCGCCCGGCGCGCGATCTGCGCGGCCTTGAGGTTGATCTCGTGGGTGTGATCCTCCATGCCCCACTCACCGAGCTTGAGCCGCGAGGCCTGGAAGGTATCGGTCTCGACGACCTCGGCTCCGGCCGCGAGCATCTCGGCGTGCACCCCCTCGATGACGTCGGGCCGGTTGAGCACCAGAGCCTCGTGGCAGCGGCCGGGGAGGTGGTAGTCGCGCTCGAGGCTGAGATCGAACTGCTCCAGCGTGGCGCCCATCCCGCCGTCGAAGACGATCGTCCGCGCGCGTGTGGCGGCCAGAAAATCTCGCATGAACGGTGATGCTAACAAACCTTGACACGGTCATGGCAAGGTTTGCCACGGAGGGCTGATTTCCGGTTGTCCGCACGCCGGCTGCGGAGTACTACGGGATTGCGCCGGATTCGTCGTGAAGTGCTTGCAACGCTTGCTAGTCCGGCGCTAAGCTGCAAGCACACTTCGATCAGATCCCTCGAACCCAGGAGACCACTTCCATGGCGACCACGCTTCCCAAGTACGACTCGACGATGGACAGCATCTTCGACCGCGCCACCGAGGCCTCGGATCAGGTCCTCGCCGCCTACCGCAAGGTCGGAAACGCCTGGGTCGATTCGTACGAAAAGGCTTTTGACCGCACACTCGAGTTCGAGCTCAAGCTCGCCGGCTCGAGCAAGCAGGATTGGCTCAAGGGTCTGATCGAGACCCAGGCCGAGTACGCCCGCGAGATCGTGAACACCTACACGAGCACCGCGCGTTCATTTCTCAAGTAACCAACCGCCGATTTCCGATCGGTGACAATCGGTGGCACCGGCGGGCCCACACCTGCCGGTGCCGTCGTGTTTTGAGGGAGGTTGGAATGGCCACTTCGTCGTACACCCCACCCGCAAAAGCGGGTCTCTGGGGCAACTGGCTGGAAGGTTGGGCGGCCGCGACGACGGGGATCGCCGATCTGATCGCCGCCGAGCTCGAGGCGGCCCCACGGCCGCTGGACCTCGTGCGCTGGAGCTCGCTGATCCATCAGCGTTCAGGGCCGACATGGTCGACGCCGCACGAGCTGGTGTTCGAGGCCGAGATCGCCCGCCTCAGGGACTTCTCGATCCCAGGGGCGCCGCGCGGCCTCGTGCCGACGCTCGTGCTGCCGCCGCAGGCCGGACACGACTCGTGCATCGTCGACTACTCCAGGACGCAGAGCCAGATGCAGACGATCGTGCAGGCCGGACTGAAGCGGGCCTTCACGCTTGACTGGATCGGAGCCACGAAGGAGACGAAGGACTACTCGATTGACGAGTATCTGGACGTGATCGACCGCGCCGTCGATCACTGCGGCGGCCGCGTGAACCTCATCGGCGATTGCCAGGGCGGCTGGCTGGCCACGATCTACGCCGCGGTCAACCCCGAGCGTGTCAACACGCTCACGATCGCGGGCGCGCCGATCGACTTCCACGCCGGTGAGCCGGTGATCGGCGACGTCCTCGGCTGGCTGGCTCCGGGCGGCGACCTCCGCCTCTACGAGGCGATCGTGGCGGCCGGCGGCGGCGTCCTCAAGGGCCGCCACATGGTCTCGGGATTCATCATGATCCAGCCCGGCTCGGAGATCTCACGCCAGCTGGAGCTGCTGTCCCATCTCGACGACCGCAACCACGTCAACCGCTATCGCGAGTTCGAGGACTGGTTCAAGTGGACCCAGGACGTCCCGGGCAAGTTCTACCTGTGGATCGTCCGCCATCTGTTCTGCGAGAACGCGCTCATCAACGGCAACCTCATGGTCCGCGACAAACCCGTCGATCTCGCCAGGCTCGACATGCCGCTGATGCTGCTGGGTGGCATGACCGATCACATCACCCCGCCGGACCAGGTGTTCGCGCTGGCCGAGTACGCGTCGACCCGATCCGACAAGGTGACCAAGCGCGTGACGTCCGGTGGGCACCTCGGGCTGTTCATGGGTCACGAGGCGCTGCGAGAGCATTGGCCCCCGTTGATGGAGGCCGTGCTAAAGGAGTCCCTGCCCACTAGCGGGCGGTCCAGCCCTGATCGAGGGTCACCGGCACACCAGTGAACGAGCGGCCGGCGGGGCTCGCCAGGAAGGCGACCACGCCGGCCACCTCTTCGGGCTCGATCAGCCGCTTGACCGCGTGGGGCGCGAGGATCACCTGCTCGAGCACCTGTTCCTCGGAGAGGTTGTGGGCGCGGGCCTGATCGGGGATCTGCGCCTCGACCAGCGGCGTCCGGACGTAGCCCGGGCAGATTGCGGTGGCGGCGATCCCCACCTCCGCTCCCTCCAGCGCGAGCGTCTTGACGAGCCCCAGCAGGCCGTGCTTGGCCGAGACATAAGCGGCCTTGTAGGGCGACGCGACGAGCCCGTGCACGGAGGCGATCGCGATCAAGCGCCCGGCCCCCGACTCGCTCAGCGCCGGCCACGCGTGACGGGCCAGCAGGAACGGACTGGTCAGCATCAGCGCGATGATCGTCTGCCAGCGCTCGACCGGGAACTCGGCGATCGGCGACACGTGCTGGATCCCGGCTCCCGGCACGAGCACGTCGAGGCGACCGAAGCGCTGTAGCGCTGCCAGCACCGCCCGCTCGTTGGCGTCGGGATCCGACAGGTCGGCCTGGTGGGGGACTCCCGGCCCGTCCGGATCGGGGCGGAGATCGACGGCGAGGACGTCGAGGCCATCGTGCTCGAGCCGGGCGGCGATCGCGCGGCCGATACCGCTCCCCGCTCCGGTCACCAGCGCTGCCCGCTGCTCGCTCATGTGTTGCTCCCGGTCTCGTGTGCGCGCCGGCGCGGCTGGCGCGGGGACGTGGCGATGAACGCCTCGTAGACATCCTTGAGCGCCGCGCGCTGGCGGGCCGTGAGCAGGGGGTCGGCGGAGATCGCGTCGATCACCGCGGTGTCCTCGATCTCCTCACCGGGGGGCGACATGCCGGCCTGCTCGTAGAGGGCACTCGAGGAACGTCCCAGAGTGCGCGCGATGGCATCGAGGACGTTCTGCGACGGCGCCCGCAGCCCGCGCTCGATCTGGGACAGGTACGGATTGGAGATCCCGGCCAGATCGGCGAACTGGCGCATCGACAGCTCGGCCAGCTCACGCTGCTGGCGGATGATCTGGCCGAGCGATGCCGCTTGTCGATCAGCCATGGCCGCCCGAGGATAGACCGGCTCCGGTGCGGATGACGGCTCACATATCCATGCCGCCGTTGACGCCCCACACCGCCCCGGTGATATACGAGGACTGATCGGCGGCGAGGAAGTGCACGACGCGAGCGATCTCGTCCGGGCGCCCGAGCCGCCCGAGCGGGATCTGGCCCCGGATCTTGTCGAGGGCCTTGTCGGGAACGTGCTCCACCATGTCGGTGGCGATGAACCCGGGGGCGACCGTGTTGACGGTGATCCCGATCGAGTCGTCGGTCAGCTTGCCCGCCTTGGCCAGCTGATGGGCCGCTTCGCGCGCCAGCGTCTTGGTGAGCCCGAACAGCCCGGATTTCGACGCAGCGTAGTTGGCCTGGCCGATGTTGCCGGTCTCCCCGATCACCGATGAGATGTTGATGATCCGTCCGGAGCCGCGCTCGATCATGTGCGGCAGCGCCGCCTGGGACATAAAGAACGCGCCCGAGAGGTTGACCGCGATCACCTTGTACCAGTCCTCGTCGGTCAGGTTGAGGACCGTCTTGTCGATCGTGATCCCGGCGTTGTTGACGAGCACGTCGAGCCGACCGTGCGTGTCGATCACCTCGGCCACCGTGCGCCGGCAGTCATCCGAGGACCCGATGTTGCCGCGGTGGATGCTGGCGCGAACGGCCTCCTCCTCCTCGAGGCCGGCCAGGAACTCCTTGGCGTGCTCGGCGTCGCGGCCGTAGCCGGCCGCGACGATCGCGCCCTGCTCGGCGAAGCTGCGCGAGATCGCAGCGCCGATGCCGCGAGTGCCGCCGGTGATGAACACGACGTGCCCGTCCATTCGCGGCCGCCGCTGGCGATCGCGCAGCGGGCTGAAGTCAGGCGCCTGCTGGTCGGTGTCGGCCGTCGACATCGTCCTCTCCTCTCCTGGTTGTCGTAGCGGGGTGTCAGCGCTCAGAGCGTTCTCTGAGCCAATCGACCATCTCTGGCCAGATCACCTTGCGAGCCGCCGATCCCGCGATCAACCCGATATGGCCTCCGGGGCGGGCAATGTGGGTCACGTCGCGGCTGGCAATGAGATCGAAGAACGGCATCGTCCCGGGTAGTGGGGCGATGTGGTCCGCGCCGGCGGTCACCACCAGGACGTTCTGGTCGATGCGGCGCAGATCGACGCGGCGGCCGCGCAGCCGGGCATGACCGTTGACCAGTGAGCCGTCCCGGTACATCATCTCGATCCACTGCGTCCACGCCCGGCCCGGGAAGGGGGGATTGTTGGCGACCCACTTGGCCATCGACTGATAGGCCTCGCGCCGGACCTGGCCCTGCTCGACGTTCTCCCACAGGCGGCGATAGGTGGTGAAGAAGTTGCTCACCGGCTTGAGCATCTTGTTGGCGAAGTCGACGGCCTCGCCGGGGATGTTGTGCCAGTGCTCGGCCACCCCGTCGATGTCGAAGCTCGGGTCGCCCACCCACTTGGCGTAGGTGGAGTCGCGCCCGTCGATGGGCATCGTGAGCAGCGCGAGGTTGCGAACCGGCACTGCCGGCCCGCCGCGGCGATCCAGTCCGCAGTACATCGCGCACACCGTCGCGCCGAGGCACCACCCGATCAGGCTCACCTCGTCGGACTTGGCGGCCCGCAGCGTCTCGCGGATCGCCCAGTGCAGCTCGTCGCACACGTAGTCGTCGATCCCCATGTCGCAGTCCTCCTCGCCGGGCGCGCCCCAGTCGAGCAGGAAGATGTCGAAGCCCTCCTCAAGCAGGTACTCGACGAGCGAGCCGCCCGGCCGCAGGTCGAAGATGTCGGGCCGGTTGATGAGCGCGAACACGAGCAGCAGCGGCACGGGGAACCGGCGCTGCGTGGACCGGTAGCGGTACAGGGTGGTGGCGCGATGCGTCCAGACGACATCACGGGGGGTCGCGCCGATCACCGCGTCGTCGGTGGTCAGCACGATGTTGGAGAACTCGAGCGCGTTTCCCGGCGCGCGCGCGATCCGCTCCAGCACGTTCATGGCGCGGCCTGGGCCCTCCGGCGCCCGTCGCCGCCGTGCCCGTGTCCGTTCCCGCGCGCGGAGGCGCGCGCGGGCTGGCGATCGCGCGCTTCGAGCTCGTCGCGCAGCTCCTCGAGCTCCTGGAGCACGCGCTCGAGCTTGTCCTCGGTGCGATGCAGCTGACGCGCCAGTCGGACGATGTCGGCGCGCCCGGCGAGCCTCAGGTTGCGCAGCGCGAGGTCGGCCAGATCGGAGCCGATGCGCGCCAGCGCCGCCGCGTTCTCGCCGCAGCGCGCCAGCACCGAGCCGAAGCTGCGGGTGGCCACGGCCTGCTCGAACGCCTTCGCCGCCTGCGACTCCGTTCCCTCGAGCAGGACCCGCACCTGATCGATCGGAGATCCCACTGATCCCGCGTCGCGCTCTGACATTCGTTCTCCTCGCCGGGTGTGCGCGACCTCGGGCTTCACCTGCTCGGAGCTCTCCGCCCGGGCCGCAGAGGCGGGTTCCCCATACTACGTCGTCGCAGGCAGGGGCACGACCCGGTCGCTGTCGGCGGCCGCGT
>Ga0181518_10003282_pt1 | contig 15069 bp, 17 predicted proteins | sample PEATcosm2014_Bin_28_FD_119751 | JGI IMG/M metagenome (GOLD analysis project Ga0181518, IMG submission 119751) | Peatland microbial communities from MTU Mesocosm Facility, Houghton, MI, USA - PEATcosm2014_Bin01_60_metaG | ecosystem: Environmental > Terrestrial > Soil > Wetlands > Peat | place... | reverse complement strand
TTCTCCCAGACCTACCTCGACGCGATCGCCCTGCGGCTCAATCAACGCCCGCGAAAGACCTTGGGCTTCAAAACCCCAGCCGATAGACTGCGACTGGTGTTGCACTGACCAGTTGAACTCACCCCCCGAAAGGGACCAGCCCGGGATTTGAAAAGGGGCCAAATCAAATGGGGAAGCAGATGAGCTTCATTCAGAGAGAAATTGACCGGATCGGCAAAGCATTGAGACAATCCGATCCGGTCCCGCGATATGATGAGCTCTATATCGCACAGCAAGCATTGATGTGGGCGCTTGAACCACAACTTTATAAAGCGCCCTACGATTTGCTGGCTTCGATCAGCGGCACTCCGGAAGACTCAGAAGATTGTCGGGGAGAAAGCGGTCATTCTCCGTCTTCAAATAATCCCGACCATCATGTTTCTGAACCTTTACCCAAACCGACTTCCCTTGCTCGCTGACGTAATAGTATTGGGAATCTCGCTTTACGTTGCCGATAGCAGTGTCTTCGGAATCATAAAATCCGCTACCGCCGACCGCTTGGATACGGCGGTGACGGTCTGGGTGGGTTGGATGCTTCGTAATGCACGTGATTTGACGGGCCATCATGGCCTCCTATCAATGATAGAAGGTCGCCTTGACCGTCGAGTCCAGATAGCGCAATTTGCGTTGTCGGAAGACTCAGTCCCGCAGGCGACCAACCATTTCGCGGGATTGATCGGGCGGGGTGTGTGAGAGCGCCCCGCCCGAACACAATCAGGCCCGATACTCAACTGATTCGGGTGTGCGAGTCCATTTTCAATCAAATAGATCGCCCTGGATTACCCGGAACTGCCGACGGCGTTGCGCCGGGGTCGGCGTCGGCTTAGTCGGGACCGCCTTAAGCGCCGCCTCGATTAGTTCGCTGACCGACCAAACATGGTCGGTAATGCCGAGTGCCATCGCTGGCGTCATACGCAAAGCTTCATGCGTGCGGCAGAGGTTGTAGAACGCCACGTACAGGCCGACGGCGGCAAGGTGACAATCGATCTTCTTGCTAAAGCCGTTGCTCAATCGAGCAAACCGCTTTGAGGCCATGCGCAGCGTCAGATTTTGCCGTTCAACGTAGCTTGTCGAAATCTGTTCGGGCTCGCCTGCTACGGCCATGCGCTCTACGGCTACTACCTGTGCCGGCGAATAGCGCCGTGACGCTTCGGTTACATTCAGGTGGGTTACGCTGTAGGTCTTTTGAATGACGCCGTGCGTAGCACGCTTGCCGAAAGCATCGCGGATCGAGCTTTTATAGTAGTGCAGGCCATCGGTCGAAATCTCAGGCACGCCGATCACGCGCTGGCGTAGGTCTTGGATAAAATCGTCCGTGGTCGCGCCGTCGCGCTTGCCAGTGCGGTAGCCGATAATGGCGCGGGTCGAAGAGGCTAGCGCGACATAGGTGTACTGGTCGCCAAATACGGGCGATTTGCGCGGCTTGCTTTTCTGCGGATTCCGCTTGTGGCCGACATAGGTCCACAATTCGTCGCATTCGATCCGGTGAATGTGAAGGCCGACCATCATGCGGTCGTGCAGCTCGGCGCAGCCGGTGCCGACCGCGAGCGCCAATCGAGCGACCGTCTTGCGGTCGGTCTCGGTCAGGCGGCTAACGGCGCGCTGGCCGACGCCCTCACAAAGAGCGGCGATGATTTCAATCTGTTTGTCGCGGGGAAGGTTGTTCATGGCGGGCCAAATCCGACATTTGGGGAAAGTGGGCCGCCGGGTGGAAAATTGACCGGTTTTGCGCTATATTGCGCGAAGCGGTCATTTTCTTCGGGGCCAAATCCCGGGGTTGATGATCCGGGGCCGTCACTGTTTCAGCAGCGACGGTCCCACTTACTTGGTGCGGGGAGCCAGCTTCGAACTGACGTTTCGGTGATGTAACCACCGCGTCCTGGACCCCTAGACGATCCCCGCGCACAGCGAAAAGCGCCCCACCCGCCTGCTGGCGGATGGGGCGCTCCAATACGGGTAGGTCGTTGTGCATAGGGGTATAATACGGATTTTCTTGTTAACGTCAATAGGAGAAACAAGAAAAAATTTGACATTCTCGCTCCGGCGTGCCATTTATAATACGGCTAGACTTATAAAGGTCAGGAGCGACCAATGGCAGACAAAGACAACGCCTCTAATGCAGGCGCCAAAGCGACCGCAGAGCGCACGCGGATCGTTTCTGAAATTGCATTCCCTTATGCGGATTTGGAAAACGCTATTGAGCTGGCGCAGACCATTCATTCAAAGGCCGGATCATCGTGCGAAGTCGATGAATTGGCGGCATGGATGGGGCAGTCGGCGACGGGCGGAACATTTCGGACTAGGCTCGGTGCGGCGCGGCTGTTCGGATTAATTGAGACGGGACAGGGACGGGCGAGCCTGACTCAACTTGGTCGGGATATACTTGACGGATCAGGAAAAGAGCCTAATGCGCGGGTTTCCGCCTTCCTGAATGTTGAGCTATTCCGAGTGCTCTATGACCAGTTCAAGGCGAACGTGTTACCGCCGCCGCCTGCCATTGAACGTCAGATCGAACAACTTGGCGTCTCGCCGAAACAGAAAGAACGCGCTCGCCAGACCTTCATGAAGTCGGCTCAGTATGCGGGATTTATTGATTCCACGACGGGCCGCTTTGTGAAGCCCGGAATTGCGCCCAAGGATGACGGGGACCGTCAACAGGAAAAGCCCTCAGAGCCGGTTCGATTTGCGGGCGGCGGTGGCGATGAGCCACCCGCCATTGATCCGATTATCGCGGGATTGTTGAAGCGCCTTCCAAAATCAGGCGAAGTTTGGCCCGAAGCCGAGCGTAAATTATGGCTGAATTTGCTCGAAGGTAGTTTCAAGCTGATCTATCAGGACGGACATCGTACACCGGCAGGGCGTCTCCGGCCACATTTGGAAGATGAATCTCCAAATGAGAGGGCTGAGTAACATGCCGGATGACGATCTTGAAAAGCGTATTGCTCAAATCGAGCGGCGACTTTCGAGCTTTATCGATCTGACAATTCTAGTCATCTCGCTCGCAGTGGGAATATCGGCGGGATTTAGTATGGAACATCCTGAGCTGATGTTTCGCCCCTTCCACTTAAACTCAGCGCTCACCGTGGGAGGCGTTATGCTCGCTGTTCAAATTGGTCTGCGCTGGTTTCTTAAATGGTAAAAGGGGCCACCCCGCAATTTCAAAAGGGACCAGTGAGGATGGAAAGGGACCAGTACCCAACCCGCCTATAGGAACAGATCGTAAATCTAGAACATTTCCTGATCGCAGCAGGCGGATTATCGGCGTGGCCGGTCATCGTCTCAATCCGATGGGTTTGTAGCCTGCTCGGATTGCTTTAACGACAAGGGACTCTGTTCGTGACGGATACGAACGGGGGCTGCGGCTTGCCGTCGTCGGTGCAGTCGAGGCTAACGAAAGAACCCCAAGACCTGCTGCCGCCATCCCGAGAGAGATTTAGGCTGTGGCATTTCGGGCTTCGGCTTCGGCTCTAATTTCTGCGCTTCGGCGATCTGCTCGGGAGTCATTTTCGTGGCGACCATATCGCGTTTTTGGACATATTCGTCGCGATCTTTTTTATCCGAAACCACGACGTGATAAAGCGCCCCGATAACCAACCTCTATGGCTTTCTGCCGCGGACAGCGGCACTCGTGCCGCCTTGCGAGCTTCACGCTTTGCTTTACGGCGTTCTCGCTCTGCAGCGCGGTCGGTTAACCCCATGATAGGAAGCCGGGCAACGACGTGACCGTGGTGGCGAGCGTGATCGCAGATCATTATCTACGCCAGGGTGGGCAGATCGGCGACAATCCGGCATGGCGCCGCCGGCGCGCTGACGGCGCGGCCGCGGAGCGAAGGTCGACATGGACGATTCTCACCAACGTATCCGGGCCGCCGTAACCGCCTTTGCGCGCGGCGAGCTCGTCATCGTGGCCGATGACGACGACCGCGAGAACGAAGGTGATCTGTTCGTCGCGGCGAGCCTGTGCACGCCCGAGAAGATGGCGTTCATCATCCGCCACACTTCGGGCATCGTCTGCGCGCCACTCGCTCCGGAGGAAGCGCGCCGCCTGCATCTCGACCCGATGGTGGCGCTCAACGATGCGCCGCTGGGCACGGCCTTCACCGTGTCGGTCGACGTCCGCCACGGCCTCACGACCGGAGTTTCCGCGGAAGAACGTACCCACACCGTGCGCGCGCTCGCCAACGGCAACAGCGGTGCAGCGGATTTCGTACGACCCGGCCACGTGTTTCCGCTGATGGCGAAGGACGGCGGCGTGCTCATGCGCTCGGGCCACACCGAAGCCTGCGTCGATCTCTGCCGCCTCGCCGGTCTGCCGCCGGTCGGCGTGCTTGCCGAGCTCATGAATGATGACGGTACGGTGATGCGCGGCCCCGAGCTTGCCGCCTTCGCCGAGCGCCAAAAGCTCCAGCGCACCTCGATCGCGGAGCTGATCGCCTACCGGCAGGCGCGCGACAAGCTGATCGAGCGAGCCGGCGAGTTTCCGGTCGAGACCGAGATTGGCACGCTCACGGGCTATGCGTTCCTCACGCCGTTCGATCAGGTCTACCACATGGCCTTCGTCTACGGCCGCATCGGCGACGGCAAGAACGTGCTGACGCGGCTGCACCGCGCCAATATCATCTCCGACGTATTCGGCGGCGCAAAGCCGATCCACCATGCGCTCGGGCGCTTCAAGGCCGAGGGCAGGGGGGTGCTGGTCCTGCTGCGCGACGGCACTGCAGGGGTGCCGATCGTTTCGATTCCAAAACTCGGCGAAACCCCATCCGACGAGGCGCGCACGCGGCAATGGCGGGCGATCGGTCTCGGCGCGCAGATTCTCAAGGATCTCGGCGTCAATTCCATAAGGCTCTTAACCTCCTCGCGCCGCATAACCTATGTCGGGATTTCCGGCTTCGGCATCGAGATCGTGGGAACCGAGCCGGTCGAGGGGTGAGCAGTTTGCGCGCGATGCGCCGCGCGGGCAGCTGAAGCACCGTTGCTTCCAGTCGCGACCAATCCTGAATCTCAGATTTACCGACCGTTAATGATTTAGCTCCGCACGTTGCGGCCCAGTTAACTCCAAGAAAACCGCTTCGGCATTACCTTCTCTTAACCCTGTCCGGACACCAGTCCTAATGTTCCGAGCCTTCCGAGCTTACGCGCTTCAGCACCAGTGGCGGCTCGCCCTATTTGTGGGGCTTGTCTGCTGCGCACTCAGCTGGTTGCTCTTCACCATCATCAATCCCGCAGTCGTAATTGCGGGAGCAGCGGGCGCGCCGCAGCCGATCGCCACAGCAATCTTGAGCGCGACGCTCGGCTTGTTGGGGTACGGCTCGGCAGTTTCATTCTCGCTCAGGCGGATCGCGCGACGAAATTCGGGCATGGCCGCCGCATTCAATAACATGTCTCAGGGTTTGTGCATGTTCGATTCGGCGGCGCGGCTTATTATCTGCAACGAGCGCTACATTCAGATGTATGGCCTATCGCCTGAACAAACTTACCCGGGCTGCTCGCTGCGCGACCTGCTCGAATACCGCAAAGCACGCGGCAATTTCTTCGGCGATCCCGATGAATACATCGCTGACGGTCTGCGACGCATCGCCGAGGGAAAGATTTTCACTCGCCAGACCGAGATCAATGGGCGCATTATCTCCATCGCCAACCGTCCAATGGAGCACGGCGGCTGGGTGGCAACGCACGAGGACATCACCGAGCGTCGTCTTGAGGATCAAAAGCGCGACACCCGGGCCGCGCAAGAGCAGCGTCGGATCGTCATCGACGCGGCGATCTCAATCTTTCGACAGCGCATCGCAGCGATGCTGAAAACGGTCGGCGATAGCGCAGTGGCGATGCGTTCGATCGCAACAACGCTGTTTGCGGCATCCCGCCAGACGTCGGAGCGCGCCGAGGGCGCCGTTCGGGCATCGAACGAAGCCTCTGTCAATGTCGAGAAGGCGGCGCTTGCCGCCGACGAATTGTCCTCGTCGATCACCGAAATAAGCCGGCAACTCGGGCAGACCAACCACCTCGTGGGAGCCGCGGTGAGCGAGGCGGGCGCGACCAACGTTCAGGTTGGAGGGCTTGTGCACGCGGCGCAGAAGATCGGCGACGTGGTCAAGCTCATCCAGGACGTAGCCAAGCAGACCAACCTTCTTGCCCTCAATGCGACCATCGAGGCAGCACGGGCGGGCGAAGCAGGACGCGGGTTCGCCGTCGTGGCATCGGAAGTAAAGTCACTTGCCGTGCAGACGGCGAAGGCGACCGAAGAGATTGTCGGCCAGATCGCCGCCGTTCAGGTCTCCACTGGCGCGTCGGTCGAAGCGATCCGGCAGATCGCCGATCGCATGCAAGAGATCAAGCAATCTACCGCTGCCGTCGCCACCTCGGTGCAGCAGCAGGATGCCGCGACCGGAGAGATTTCGCATAACATGGCGAGCGCTGCCAGGGAAACGAAGGAGATTGTATCGGTGTTCCACGAAGTCGCAAGCGCTGCGACCGAAACGCGCGGTTCGGCAGAGACTATGCTCGACACATCCAAAGCCGTCGAAACCGCCGCAACTGATTTGCGCACCGAGGTCGAAGGCTTCCTGGAAAAGGTGGCCGTCTGACGGCGCAAAGCCGGTTGCTGGCGACGCGGATGCCCACGATTTGCCGGTTGCACATCGCAACAATGGTGTCATCCAGCGTCAGGTCCGTCTGCGCGCCGCGCGCTTGGCGCTAGTTGGCTTCGGGCAGCATGATGAGAGAAGCCGGATTGCTGCTTTTCAACTCAGTCCATGTCACCGTAAGCACAATCTGCCGGATCAGCTTCATGTGCGCCTAAGCTCGGATCGAAACGGAATAGCGTAGAGCAATAGGGGCAGACAACCTCACTGGCATCGCCCATAGTGAGGTAGATGTGCGGGTGATCTTGCGGCGGCTTAGCCCCAATGCACTTAAACTCGCGGCAGCCAACGCGGACGATCGGCACCCCAATTTCATTGTGAAACTTCGGATAACTTTGCATCTGCAGCGCGCGGCTTAGGCGCCCGATCGATGACGCAAAGTGCCGTGCATGGATCGCCGCGCGAGGGCTCGATCAGCACTCGGTGAGCGGCTCCCCTTTCGCATGATTCGGTTGCCGTAAAACGTACCCATAGCGACAGGTCCATCGGCAGTTACTCCCGCCACGGGAGAGGGCTGGAAGCTAATGCATCGGCTGGTGTACCGGCGTTTCGATCGCGACGACGCGATCCTTGACCGCCTTCTGCACCTTCTCGAAGGCGCGCACCTCGATCTGCCGCACGCGCTCGCGCGACACACCGAACTCGTCGGCTAGCTCTGCGAGCGTCATCGGGTCTTCGGCCACGCGTCGGCCCTCGAAGATGCGCCGGTCGCGCCCGTTGAGCACGCCAAGCGCATCGGACAGCGCCTTGCGGCGGTTATCGAACTCGTCGCTCTCGGCGAGCGTCGTTTCCTGGTCCGGGGATTCGTCCACCAGCCAGTCCTGCCATTCGGCCGAATCGCCGTCCTCGCGGATGGTGTCGTTGAGCGAAGCGTCGCCGCCGAGCCGGCGGTTCATGTCGGTCACGTTCTGCTCGGTGACGCCGAGGCGCTTGGCGATGAGCTTGACCTGGTCCGGGCGCATGTCGCCCTCATCGAGCACAGAAATCTTGCTCTTGGCCTCGCGCAGGCGGAAGAACAATTTCTTCTGGTTGGCCGTGCTGCCCATCTTCACCAGCGACCATGAGCGCAGGATGTATTCCTGGATGGCCGCCTTGATCCACCATATGGCGTAGGTGGTGAGCCGGAAGCCCTTCTCGGGCTCGAAGCGTTCGACCGCTTGCATCAGGCCGACATGGCCTTCCGAGATCACGTCGGCGATCGGCAGACCGTAGCCCCGATAGCCCTTGGCGATCCTAGCCACGAGCCGCAAATGGCTGGTGACGAGCTTATGCGCGGCGGCGCGATCACCGTCCTCGCGCCAGCGCTTGGCCAGCATGTATTCTTCCTGCCGCTCCAACATCGGGAACCGGCGAATTTCTTCGAGATAGTGAGTAAGGCCGGATTCAGCCGTAAGGACCGGCAAGGCGGCAGCGCGGGCCATGCTCAGGGCCCTCCAATTAGTTTCGAAACGAAATTATCAGCAGCCGATTGGTTGTCAAGTTAATTTCGAAACACTATCATACTTTGAAGAGGCGATCATGTCAGCGCGCGAAACGGCGGAACTCCTGCTGCTGGTGGGGCGGCTCGTGCAAGCCGACGGCTATGACGGCGAACTCAGCCCCGCCCAATGGATGGCGCTCCGCTTCTTCGCCCGCGCCAATTCGTTCTCCCGGACCCCGTCGGCATTCGCGGAATTTCAAGCGACGACCCGTGGCACCGCATCACAAGCCATCAAGGCGCTTGAGGCAGGTGGGTATTTGGTCCGACAGCGATCCCAGGCGGATGGGCGAAGCGTTACTCTCCGCTTGACGGACAAAGGTCATGAAGTGGTTGCGCGCGATCCGTTCGAAGTTCTGGTGCGCGCCGTGGACTCGCTCAACGCGCAAGAGCAAACCGCGATGCGCGACGCCCTGCACCACGTGCTGACCACTATAGCTACGAGTGGAGCGCATCAGCACTTTGGTGTGTGCCAGGACTGCGCGTACCTCGGTGGAGAAATGTACGGCGACTCGACCAGCGCGAGCCAGTCTGCCCTCGGATGCCTACTGTTCGGCGTACCGATCGAGCCGGACGACGCTGGTCTCCTCTGCGTCCATTTTCAGCCGAAGAGCGAGCACCGCGAGGACGGACATCGCGAATGAGTTCACCACTGCGATCTGCTGAAAGGACGTTTAATTGACCTACGTCGTCAATGAGAGCTGCATTCGCTGCAAAACCATGGACTGCATCGAGGTATGCCCCGTGGACTGCTTCTACGAGGGCGAGAATATGCTCGTGATCCACCCGGACGAATGCATCGACTGCAGTGTTTGCGTACCGGAATGTCCTGTGGACGCCATACAACCCGACACGGATCCGGGGCTTGAGAAATGGCTGTCGCTGAATGCGGAATACGCGAAAATCTGGCCAAAGATTACGCTCAAAAAAGCGCTCCCGCCCGACTCTAAGGAGTGGGAGGGGAAGCCGGACAAACTCCAATACTTCTCGCCAAATCCTGGTGCGGGTGATTGAGGCGGAAAGCGCCCGCGCCGTATCGGTGCTGGCCCCGAGATCGGCTCACCTGATCCAACGGGCGCAGCAGCGGCCGTGATCACGGGCTCTTCAATCGCTTGGCTCGCGGATCGCAATGTCACTTTCGCAGTTTGCCAGTCTTAGTGCGGGCGACGGTTTACAAGAGGAGCAAGCAACATGACCGAAGCTCTTGCTGGCAAAACCTGTACTCCCTGTCGCGGGGGAATTCCTCCGCTCACGCGCGAGGAAGCTGAACTCTTTCACGCACAGGCCCCAGACTGGCAACTGCTGGAGGAAGCTCACCGCATCGAGCGGGGCTTCCGGTTTCGCAATTTCCGCGAGGCACTTACCTTTGTTCAGGAGATTGGTGAACTCGCGGAAGCTGAACACCATCATCCGAATATCAGCTTCGGTTGGGGCAATGCAACGGTCTCGCTGCAGACCAAGAAGATCAAGGGACTGCATGAGAACGACTTCATCATGGCAACCAAGATCGACCGCATATTCACTCGCACGGCCGCGGGGTGAACGAGTTCTACTGGTCCTGCAACTTGCGCCGCTTTTTCGGTGCCGAGCGCGTTCTTCGATGTGCAGCAGACTGAGGCCGCGATGCGATTGCGCGCCTCGCGGCGTACCGCCACAAGATCGCCACGGAAGTTTGATGTGTTTCAAGCAGGAGGACAACCAACCGGCTGTTCGGAACAGGGAGTAGCTTCAATGTGCGACTACAGTCTGGATTTCGTCGCATCCCGACCGGCAAAGGTCGGAGACAAGTTGGTGACGACGAAGTTTAAAAACTCGGTCACTCGTGGTTTCGCAGCGGTCGAAGAGCTAACCGTAGCAGTGTGTGTTCTTCCGGGAACGGAGATCGCATTCGAGCAGGAAGTCGAGTACCGCCATTCACTCTTGCCGAACCAGAAGATCGCGGAGAGGTTAGCTCGGTTCCGGCAGATCAACATGGAACAGGCGTCTGTGCACCACGACGCGCTGGAATTTCCCTACGGAAAGATCATTCTGCTCGCCCGGCTGTGCGAAGGTCAGCACGCGACCGTGCTGCAGTTGCCGGCTTCTCCGCGCACCACGAACGAAACGGAGCGGCAGAAGCACAGCTCTCTTGTTTCCTGATCAGGCCGCTCGCAATCGAGCTTGCCTGGCTGTCGAAACGATAGAAAAGAGTCATCGGGGTTGCCGAGGGCTCTTCCACTACCCGCGCGCGGCAACAAAACCGTATTGCCGAGGAGGTACCTTGGCCCTATGGATCATTCGGTCGAAGGGTACCCTAGCTGAGACGGTCGGCCTCTCAAGGAGAGGGATCGCGCGCATGCCGGGTTTGTCCTGCGAGGTAGCAACTGCGATGACTTGCATCTTGTCGGGGCTCTGAAATGAGCAAGGTCGGCGGCAGCGATTCCAAGAATACGCTCTACTGCTCGTTCTGCGGCAAGAGCCAGCATGAGGTACGCAAGCTCATCGCCGGGCCGACGGTTTTCATTTGCGACGAGTGCGTTGAGCTGTGCATGGATATCATCCGCGAGGAGAAGACGTCCTCGCTGACGAAATCACGCGACGGTATTCCGACCCCGAAGGAGATCCGCAAAGTCCTCGACGACTATGTCATCGGCCAGAACCATGCCAAGAAGGTGCTCTCGGTCGCGGTCCACAATCATTACAAGCGGCTAAAACACCAGGCCGACCACAACGATGTCGAGCTAGCGAAGTCCAATATCCTCCTGATCGGCCCGACCGGTTCGGGCAAGACACTGCTGGCGCAGACGCTGGCGCGCGTTCTCGATGTTCCTTTCACCATCGCGGATGCGACGACGCTCACCGAAGCCGGCTATGTCGGCGAGGACGTCGAGAACATCATTCTCAAACTGCTGCTGTCCGCCGAATACAACGTCGAGCGCGCACAACGCGGCATCGTCTATATCGACGAGATCGACAAGATTTCCCGCAAATCCGACAATCCCTCGATCACCCGCGACGTCTCGGGCGAGGGCGTGCAGCAGGCACTGCTCAAGATCATGGAGGGCACGATCGCGAGCGTGCCTCCGCAGGGCGGCCGCAAGCATCCGCAGCAGGAATTCCTGCAGGTCGACACCACCAACATTCTGTTCGTATGCGGCGGCGCCTTCAACGGGCTCGAGAAGATCATTTCGGCGCGCAGCCGGCCGGGCTCGATCGGCTTCGGCGCCAAGGTCATAGCGCCCGAGGATAGAAAGCAGGGTGAGGTCTTCCGAGAGGTCGAACCCGCTGATTTGCTGAAATTTGGTCTCATCCCCGAATTCGTCGGGCGGCTGCCCGTGCTGGCCACGCTTGAGGATCTCGACGAGGCCTCGCTCAAGCTCATCCTGACCCAGCCCAAGAACGCGCTGGTGAAGCAGTATCAGCGGCTATTCGAGATGGAGGGGGTCGATCTCACCGTGGCGGAGGAAGCACTCGGCGCTATCGCCAGGAAGGCGATCGACCGCAAGACCGGCGCGCGGGGCTTGCGGTCGATCATGGAAAGCATCCTGCTCGACACCATGTTCGACCTGCCGAGCCTCGAAGGCGTCGAGCAGGTCATGATCTCTCAGCAGGTCGTGGAGGGCACCGCAGGACCGCTCTACATGTACTCCGATCGCGCTGGTGGCGCGAGGGCGACCTAATGGCGCTTGGGCCGGATGGACGAGCGATAGAAACCCGACCATCCGACGCGAGGCCGCCGCGGGCGGCATACGCGATGGTCCATGACCCGGCGCAGGCTCGGCGCCGGGCGTGGAGAGACTGATGGCAAACAAGACCGAGGCAACACCGCAGAAGGAAGAAGCGCGGGAGAAAGGTCTCGAGACCCCGGATGCTCCGCTGCCGTTGCTCGATCTCTCCGGCGGTGCCGTTAAGCAATTTATCAAGCAGGCCAAGAAGCGCGGCTACGTTACCTACGAGCAGCTCAATGCGGTCATGCCCTCGGAGGAGGTCACCTCCGAGCCGATCGAGGACATTCTGGCGATGCTCAACGAGATGGGCATCAACGTGGTCGAGACCGAGGAGGCCGAGGCCGACGACGAGGAGGCGCGCGAGAAGACCGAGAGCGAGGAAACCGAGTCCGGCGAACTCGTCGAGGTCACGCCGAAGACGCCGGCCAAATCCGAGCCCAAGGAGCCGGTCGAGCCCACCGACGACCCGGTGCGCATGTATCTGCGCGAGATGGGATTGATCGGGCTGCTGTCGCGCCAGGGCGAGGTTATGATGGCGATGACAAGCGCAGGCGCCAGGAAAGAGGCACTCGACGACGCCCTTGAGAACACCTTTCCGGCGTCCGATCCAGTTTCAGTCGAGCAGCCGGCGCCGCCCGCAGCGGATCGCGACAGATATGCTGTCAATAGGCGCATTTCTTGCGTCCGCGCGCTGCCGACGCAGCAAAGTCGCGGCCAAGTCGATGCAGGCCGCATGACTGGATTGCGTGCGAGTGGCTGTGGGGGTCGGAATTGATGCCGAATACGCGTAAAATTCTCATTGTCGACGATGATCCCGAACTGCGCGACGCGCTGACGGAGCAACTTTCGCTGCACGAGGAGTTTGAAGCTGTCGCGGCCGAGAACGGCAGCAAGGGCATGCAGGCCGCCAAGGCGGGACAGATCGATCTGGTGATCATGGATGTCGGCTTGCCCGACATCGACGGCCGCGAAGCCGTGCGCATCTTGCGCAGGAACGGTTTCAAGGCGCCGATCATCATGCTCACGGGCCACGACACGGATTCCGACACCATCCTCGGCCTTGAGTCGGGCGCCAATGATTACATCACCAAGCCCTTCCGCTTTGCCGTGCTGCTTGCGCGCATCCGCGCCCAGCTTCGCCAGCACGAGACGAGCGAGGACGCGGTCTTCACGATCGGCCCGTACACGTTCCGGCCAAGCTCGAAGCTGCTGCTCAATCCCAAGGGCAGCAAGGTCCGCTTGACCGAGAAGGAGACCTCGATCCTGCGCTACCTCTACCGCGCCGACCAGCGGCCGGCATCGCGGGAGACGCTGTTGCAGGAGGTCTGGGGCTACAACTCGGGAGTCACCACGCACACGCTCGAGACGCACATCTATCGATTACGGCAAAAGATCGAGAAGGATGCTGCCGCTCCCGCCATCCTGGTCACTGAAGTCGGCGGCTACAAACTGGTGCCGTGATCGCGGCCGTCATGACGATCGAGGATGACATTGCGTTCCTTAAGCGGGTTCCAATTCTCCGCCGGCTCGGCGCAGGCGCCCTGATCGGCACCCTGCTCTTGCTGTTCGGTATGCGCTGGCTGCGAAAGGCCTGCTCCTCGATAGTGTTGAGGAAGCGGATGAACTCCTAGTGGCGATGGCGGATGACCCCGTGCGGCGTTTCCAGTGTGGGCGTGCGGGCGCTCGATGGTTATGCACCTGCCGTCAAGGAGGGCTGGCTTGACGCACGGCTCGCCAGCCCAGTGGAAAGAATCGGAATCATGTATCTGACAGGAACGGGGCTATGGTGCTAAATTGGTTCCTTAAGCTGGAGGAAGCGCTCATGCTCCAGACGGTATCGCCGCTCATTCTGAAGTTTTCGCTATTTCTCATGACTGCTGTCGCTACGCATTTGGTCATGTCATTTGGGCAGACGTTGATACATTATAAGGTTGCCCACCGTCCAATGGGCGGTAAGTTTTTTCGCAACCACATCAACTTCCATCACACCCATTATTCCGACGCTCATCTTGTCTCTCGGACGTACCTCGGTGACGAAGGCAACACTACGCCCTACTTCTTTATTCCTGTTTTTCTGGCAGGAGCGTGTACATACCTCGTATTGCCTGTTGATCTCTTCATGGTTCAGGTAGTCGCATGTGCTGCGTCGTTCTACGCGCACGTTTTTTTCGACAAGGAATACCACTCAGAGAGATCGCGGCTTCAGCAGTTTGCATGGTTCAGACGCAAACAAGAGCTGCACTTCGTTCATCACCGGCACGCGGACAGAAATTTTGCAGTGATCCATTTTTTCTGGGATAGGATTCTCGGTACCTATAGAAGGCCGGATGCTGGATAGACTCATACGAACGGAGGCTTTCGGATTGGGGTCAAGAGAGTAGCACGTGGCGCGACGGTAATTGGTCATTGGGATGACAGAATTCAAATTCGGTCCGCCTTTGCAAAGTATCCACACTGCAGTGGCCAATTGTTAGCCGAACGAATCTTCAATAATGGAGCGGGGCCGCGTCACGGATTCTGGAAGGGAAGAGGTGGTGGTGGGGCTGAATTTCAGGCGTAGGCGTTGCCGAGCCTGGAAATTCAAAGAGCTATTATGGATTGGAGTTCTATGGCTTGGGCTTCCTTATCTAATCGAAGGGCTTTCAAACGTGCGGTCTTTTCGCGAGTGGCGCGAGCTTCGGCTTCGTATTCGGTCATCGCCTTCGACCATCCTGCGCGCGCTCTTCCTTCATGAAACTTTTTTCTGCCCGTTGTCGGGCCTGATCTGAAATCATCGTGAATGTCTCCTGTGCGGCGATCATGCCACAAGTACGCTTCCCGCGCCGACGAGATCGTTCGGGTGCGCGAGAAGGAATTGAATGGTGGCGCTTACTATAAACTGCGCCCCGCGGCAGAAGCGTTGGGGGAGAAATACCAGGCTGGGGCGACGCGCCTCTAATCGACGAATTCGAGGGGGCCGCATCAATCGTCGCGATACACCCGCTCGCGGCGCTCGTGACGCTCCTGCGCCTCGACCGAGAGCGTAGCGATCGGGCGAGCTTCGAGCCGCTTGAGCGCGATCGGCTCGCCGATCTCCTCGCAGTAGCCGTAGGTGCCGTCATCGAGCCGCTGCAGCGCAGCGTCGATCTTGGCGATCAGCTTACGCTGGCGGTCGCCCGCGCGCAGCTCAATCGCGCGGTCGGTCTCCGAGGACGCCCGATCG
>Ga0181518_10003263_pt1 | contig 15116 bp, 6 predicted proteins | sample PEATcosm2014_Bin_28_FD_119751 | JGI IMG/M metagenome (GOLD analysis project Ga0181518, IMG submission 119751) | Peatland microbial communities from MTU Mesocosm Facility, Houghton, MI, USA - PEATcosm2014_Bin01_60_metaG | ecosystem: Environmental > Terrestrial > Soil > Wetlands > Peat | place... | reverse complement strand
TGGCTGTCCGTCCAGGAACCCCGGCCCGGCTTCACCAAGGCTACGGTGAGCGCCTGGCGAGTTTCGCTGGAGGCCCGCGGGCTCGGCGCCGTTTCCATCAACGTGCGGATCACCGCCGTGCGGAAACTGGCTGTGGAAGCGGCCGATAACGGGCTGCTGGCGCCGGAGCTGGCCAACGGGATCACCCGCGTGAAGGGAGTGGCATCGAAAGGCGTGCGCCTGGGGAACTGGCTTTCCATCCGGCAGGCGCAAACGCTACTCAACGCCCCGGACGTTACGACCACCAAGGGCCTCCGCGACCGCGCCATCCTCGCCGTGCTTCTGGGTTGCGGCCTGCGGCGCTCCGAGGTGGCCGCACTGACGATGGGGCACGTCCAGCAGCGGGATGGTCGTTGGTGCATCGTGGATCTGATCGGGAAGCACGGCAGAGTACGAACCATTCCGATGCCCACGTGGGTGAAAGTGGCCATCGATGCGTGGACGGCCGCCGCCGGCGTTTGCGACGGCCCGGTCTTTCGTTCAGTGCATCGAGGCGATCAAGCCCAGGCGGCCGCGCTGAGCGAGAAGGTCGTCTGGCAGTTGCTCCAGCCGTACGCGGTGGCCGCGGGTGTCCCAGGAATTGCACCCCACGACTGTCGTCGGACCTGCGCGAAGCTGTGCCGGGCGGCCGGCGGCGAGTTGGAGCAGATCCAACTGCTGCTGGGCCATGCGTCGGTGCAGACGACTGAGCGCTACCTTGGCACCAAGCAGGATCTGGTGAACGCACCGAACGATGGGATCAAGCTGAGGGTTGCGGTGTAGCACCTACCGCCCGGTCGCACGAATTTGCAGTCCCGTGGCGATCACTTGTGCCTCACACTGGGGCCGAACGCTTACCCTGGGACGCAGGAGCGGTTGTGACCCTGCTCCAGCATGGTGTAGACCGCCAGGCGGCCGATATTCAAACGGCCCGCGATCTCCGGAATCGTCATGCGGCTGCTAATTGGGCACGATAGTGAACGGCGGATGGCTTCACTTCTTCGACGCCAGGAACTCCCGCCGCAAACTGTCCATGTCGCGGAGGTCGCCGGTCTTGGGGGCTTTGAACTGCCAGAAGGTCCAGCCGTTGGTTGCTGGCGGCGGTTCGTTTGGAGGTGTGGCCAGCACCGATTTCCGGGCGACGCCACCCGCCGCCGATAGAGTTACGCAAGTTTCGTCCCCGAAAAGGACGGTTCCGTCCGACTGGATTGACGCGGTAACCCGAACGCCCTTGTAGGTGCGCTCCAGTTCCAACGGCGCATTCACAAATCCGGCTGCGATGAGGTTGAGTAAACTCGCCTCGGCCATGGCGGTCATTGTCTCTCGCGCCTTTTTGCCCGCTTCTCTGCGAATGGTGGAGGCTTCTGGCTTCGGCTGGACAGGCGGGGCAATCGGCGCCACCGGCTGCTCAAGAACCTTTGGCAACGGGAAATCAATGGTAATGATTGCCCGCTTGAGAGAAGCGCGTGCTTCCGACGGCGTTACGCCATTCGCCTGCTTGCAGATGGCCCGAATCAATATCGCGTCGTCTTCACCCAGCAATCTCTCGAACGCGATCCTGACTCGGCGGTCGATGAAGTGGGCTTTCCACATCTCATCAAGCAGACTCCCCCGCATCTTCTCCTTCGACAGCAACACGAGGGTGTCGATGATGAATTTGGGCTCGCCGTCTGAAATGCGCACCTTGCGGAACAGCTTTTCATCGACGTCGACCTCCGCGTGTGAGTTGTAGATCCGATACTCATCCCCGTTTGTGAGCACGCACCACTTAACCCCGAGCACGGCCGCATAACTGATGTTCTGCGAAATCCACTTCCTGTCGCCGAGGTCCTTCTCCAGCGACTTCGCTTCAATCAGCAGGCACGCCGTGCGGTTCAAGAAAAGCGTATAGTCTACGGGGTTATCCTGCGGCTTGCGCCGGTACTCCCGCCGAACCTCATCGATCTCCTGGAGGTCCCACCCCAGGGCCGAGAGTAGCGGATCAATCAGCGCCGCTTTGGTGTTCTGCTCGCCGATGAGTTCCTTCCGAATCGCGGACCTGTTGAATCCGCTTCCGGATTACTTCAATCGCTGGCGCCACCTTCGATGTCATCTGATCCATTGCCACACTCTCCCGAAATCTTCGCGCGCACAGAATGGCAATGCCTCGAAGACCTGCATCGCGCTCCTCGGCTGCGGTTACCAACCCTTCATCAGCGCTTCTTTCCGGCTGACATTATCCAGGACCTTCGTGCATGACTCCCACGGCGTCTTTTCGATTCGGTCGTACTTGATCTCAAAAGGATGCTGCACCGGGAGCGCGTTGATGGTCTTCTTGGCGCTCTCGATTTTGCCGAGCGCCACGTCGATCCACACATCCTCAAGAACATCCGGAATCTGACCGAACAACTGATAGATCGATTGAAGCCGGCTTGACAGAAGATGATGCACCCGGTCCTCCACCGAATCCTTGTATCGCATGTTGTAAACGTAGACCGTATCTCGAAGCTGGCCGATGCGTTGGATGCGGCCTTTGCGCTGCTCCAGGCGAGTTGGATTCCACGGAAGGTCGAGGTTGATCAGCGTGCCGAGCCGTTGCAGGTTCAACCCCTCGCTTGCGGCTTCCGTCCCAAGCAGAAGGCGGATCTCATGCCGGCGAACCATCCCCTTGATCTCTTCGCGATCTTTCCGGATGAACTCGCCACGTTGGATGACTCCAGACTTCCCACTGCCCGCGTAGATCCCGATGATCTCATCGGGCAGTTCCGCCGAAAGGAGGTTGGCGAGCCACCAGACGGAATCGAAGTACTGCGAGAAGATGATGCATCCCAGATTCAGCCAACCCCGATTCCGGAGAACATCCTTCACGACCTCGAACTTCGGATCGCGTTCCCGGTTGGCCTCCAGGGAGTCCAGCAACTCCGTAAGCTTCTGACGCTCGCCCGAGGTAAGTGACCGGGCCGTCTCCGCGGTCTGGTCGCCGTCACCATCACCGCCGCTATCACCATCGTCGTCTTCGTCGTCGATCTGTTGCCACTCGCCGAGCAGCTTACGCGCCGTGTTCATGCCCGCTTCAATGCTGCTGCCAATGCGGCGAAGCAGGAGCGTCTTCAGAAAGCCGCTTGCCTGCATCCTGTGGCTCAACATCTCGCAGAACTCTTCCGCCTTGTGATACGCGTCCATGAGGTAGGGCGGCAGCTTGATCGCCTCCTCGTCGCCTTCCCCGAACAGCTCAACCTTCACCGGCTTCAGATACGGTTCCCCGGTTTCCGGATCGAGAGTGTTCTCCAAAAACTCTCGGGTACGCCGTACAATATGCCGGATGAAAGGGTTGTGGCGCTCAACAAAGACCTTGGCCACGCGGCGAACCCGCGCCAGGTCCGGTTCGGCGAGACTCCGAATCGCCTCGGGCGACGCCACACAGTCTTCGTCGCGGAGACGCATAGCGCGCCGCATGAGGAAGAGGTCGTTCGACTCCGAAGCCGGCGGCAACGGATTCCGCATCCAATCCCAGGCCTCATCCTCATCCTGCGGCAAAGCCCTCTTCACCGTCACCATGTCAAGTGCTTGATCGGCGTGTCTCCAATAGCTGCGCCAGGTATTGCCCAGCACCGATTCGTTGTTGACGGCCAGGGCGTTGAGCAAGTCCCATGCCTCGATTGGGTACATTTGGACGGGAGTGGCCGTGGCGAGCAGTAGGCTCTTCGTCCTTGGCGCGATGGCGTAGAGGAATCGGAGGAGGTTGTTGGGATCGGGCTTCTCGCTGTCACGATTCGGCCCCAGGTTGCGCCGGCGTGCACGGTGGCATTCATCCACCACTACACACTCGAAGGACATGTCTTTCAGAATCTCGGCGACGTCGGAGTTTCGAGTGATCAGTCCCTGGGAGATCAGTCCGACCCGCCGAGGGCAGCGTTTCACTCCTTCGGACCCGGCCACCGGATGCTCAACTCCGTTCTCATCCACCCAGGACCTGCCAGTCCAAACGGCGGACGGCATATCGAGGAGCGTTTTCATCTCATCCTGCCATTGCCACAGAAGCGGCTTCGGAGCGAGAACGAGGATTGGTTTGTCGCCGTAGAGCGCCATCAGCATTGCGGACAGCGCAAGTTGGATCGTCTTTCCCAGACCCACCTGATCCGCGAGAACGAAGCGGGCACCATGCGGTCCCCGGTGGGCGTCGAAGGCCAAGTTTACGAAATATTTCTGGTGCTCCCAGAGCCCATACTCACGCCGGTACACGGGCGCTTCGATGACTGGCGCAGCCGCTTCCGGCTCTTCGCGCCACGCTTCGACACCAGGAATGACGGTCCGCTTGGCCAGCCTTCCGATGTCCTCGACGACGAAGTCAGCGAGGGGCACAGCCGCGTGACAACTCCAGAGCGCGTCGAACTCGTCTTGGACCCAGGTGATCGCTTCCGGCGAATCGTCCTCCCACACCAATTCGTAGTTCAGCTTCCAGGCCGCCAGGGTCTCATTGGTGCTGCCGAGGAACGACGTCTGCTTACCATCAGCCATCGTGACAACGCCAGCCTTGCCATGCACCAAGCCGAACTTCTCGGATGGCAGTACCTTCACCTGCATCTTGCCGGAGCGAAGGAAGTCGAAAAGCCGGCGAAAGCGCTTGGGGGAGTTCTCGTGGATCAGTTTCTCCGGTTCGGATGCGCACCACTCACGGCGCATGGCGAGGTTGGCCGCGCGCGCCGTCTCCACGTCCTTCGGATCGAGATCGGAATTGCAGACTACACGAATGGAGCCGGAGATGGATTCGAGAGCCTCCCCTGCGACCTCCAGGATGGATGAGCTGAAATAGCCGGCGATGCGGTCATAGCTTCGGGCGCCGATTAGCCTCTGGTTTAGGAACGACTGATCCAGCGGTTCCCGGCGCGATGAGTAGCGGTTCTTCATAGGCGCCCCTACACGCTGTCGTTCTCCAGCGCGCCGGCCACAAGGCCGGCGGCATGCCCGTCATCTTTCCAGTTCGGAATCTTGACTTCCATGGAGGCCAGGTATCGCAGTATGACGATCAGCGATTTGCGGTAGTTCCAGTAACCCGGCAATTCTGTCTTCAGCCAGTTCCTGCCGACGTGCGCTTCGTTGTGGCGCAGCGCTTCGCGCGTGCTGAACAGGGCGTGCCTCACGAGCGAGCGGCCGAACTCCGAATCGCCGAGCATCTTCGCTTCAAACTCCGATGCCGTTTTGAGTCTGGTCTGATTCGCCTTCCCGCTCGACAACAGCGACTTGTATTCCCGGACCCCGAAGCCCCGCGCAAGTTCCATGTATGCGCTGGTGCGGAACTCCTTGTGGCTCTCAAGATCGAGGCCCTTCAAGTAGAAACGCTCATCGGGAGTCAACGTCTTCCAGACAAACTGGTCGAAACCCTTGGGAACGAGGTGGTCGCATGCGGTCTTGACGGCGTCGGAAATGACCGTTTCAATCGGCGATTGCTCATCCTTCTTCCGCACTTTCGAAAGCTCATACGAAACATCGATGTCTTCGATGCGGTCGTACTTCGTCAGCACACGGAGCGCCGCCGCATAGGCGGCAAGCTGGTAGTCGGTATCCCCGAAATTCGGGTCCTCCTGGTCGTCCAGCTTGAGCATCGAGTCTAGCTGTGCCTTCACCTCTTCTTCGACTTGAGGCACAACCTCGTCCAGGAAGGCGGTCCCCTGCGACGTTTGCTTTCTCAGAACTAAGAGTACTGTTCCCTGAACGTAGTTGCCTTCACGCATCGCGGTATCCGTTTCGGTGGCGATGCACCATGCCGCGGTGACGTGCAGACCGGATGCCCAGAGGATCAAGGCAAGATCGGCCCAGACGCTGGCATCCTGATGCGTGAACATAACAATCTGCGCACCATTGGCGGGCATATGGGAGGCCAAGTTGCGGTAACAATCGACCATGTTGCGCCGGAAGCCTTCGTCCGAACCCTTCACCGCCAGAGCGCGCTTACTGTCGGTGTACCACTCAGCAAAGATCGCTTGAAGCCGGTGTGCGTACCATGCAAGAAAGAACTCCGATAGCTCGTGGTAATTAATCGCGTCGGCGTAGGGTGGGTCGGTGATCCAGATATCGCATAACTGAGTGATGCGTCTCGCGTCCTCGGGCCATATCGCGGCCTCGCCCACAGCCTTTGCGGCCGTCACATCGAGAAAGAACGCCGGCTCTAGGCTGCACAACGGTCGCGTAGCATAGTTGAACAGCGTATTCAATGCCTGGTTGCTAAATGTCTGTTCGCTCTTGTCGCCGATACTTCTCGGATGCCAGCGCGACAGACGAGCGTTGTAGTCTGCGCACCTCGACATGCCCAAGAGCATCGCTGCGGCGACCGCTCGAGACTTCACGCTACGGGCGATTTCTTCCATCAGTGTGCCCAGAACAAGCAACTGCCGAGGATTGAATAGATGATGCCAATGAGTCCAGCCCCGCTCTCGGAGCAACCGAGTTGTTTCGTCACCGAGCTCGATTTGCGCTCTGGGAATGAAACCACTCGTTTGCCACTCGCTGAAGCGTTCTCTCAATAGCTTAATGACGTGGTCCTCACGCACGATGTCATGCTTGTCTGGAGCCCGGAAATAGCGATCCGTATGCTCCTTGCCCTCGGCGTCAGTCCACCGATCAACCCAACGAATGCAGTACAGCCGTTCCTGGAGTACATCGGTGGGGCGGGGAACGAAGTCTGAGGTCTCCCACATCCGCAGCCCGTATCCCGACCCGTTTCCGGCGCGCCGGTCTCCCCGAATCATCGTGATGGGCGTCGACTTAACGCAGCCTGGATTCGCGCAAACAAGATCAGAGTCCCTCACTGTGCCTTCTCGATCCGCGCGTTCCAGTTCGTCGGCTGAGACGCTTGAAACAATCTCGATGCAAAAGCGCTCGTGCGCGAGATCCGGGATGAGACGAGCGACGGTGTTGTCTTTCAGACCGATCACGAGCGACGGCAGTAGCGGCACGATCCATCCGCATTCGGGGCACCTGGTCTCGACACAATACAGGTAGGCGTCTGCGCGATGTCCAGCCTCATTGTGCTCGATACCCCAATCCGTGATCTCACGGTCGACCGCGTCGTAAACCTGTCGTTGCGCCTCCGCGACCTGCTTAACAACTTCGCACCCGCCACCGATGATGTTGAGGGCGGCCCAACTGAGCAAGGCTGCCACCGGACTCAGATCGGAGCCAAAGGTGTCACATCCGATGCGTGCTGCTTCAAAGGGAACGCTACCACCACCACTGAAGGCGTCACCGACACGAACCCGATGGCCGAACTCGCGCAAACTGAGTTGTTCAACCAACTGGGGAAGGTTAGCGGCGGTTGTTCCGAGATGTGAGTTTATCGATTCCCATGCCTCTTCCGATGGCCCCGCAATGTTCTCGGGACGCTCGCAGTACTCCAACTTCTCGTCGTAGGTGAACCTGGAGAATACCAGGCTCTGCAGTGCTTCCCGCTCCGGTTTCTTCTCCTTCTTCAGCTTCGGCCTTTCTTCCGTGCTTGTTGATGTGAACCAGTCCCGCCGCTCGCTTGGGGTCAGCCGGGCCCAGACGACCTTGAGTGGGATCGATTTCAACTTCCGCTGCCAAAGGCCTCGCTCATCCATCGTGAGCAACTGCAGGAAGACCGCTCTGTCCTTTTCCGGATCGTCACTCGCCGGCATCAGAAGACCAAGAACAGCGGCCCGCACTAAGATGAGTGGCTTGCGTCCCCACCACTTACCAAGCCCAGTCAGAGTCTGGCTATTGGTAGCCTTGCGCTCCTTGTAGCTTTCCTTCGAGATCTTCGAGACTGGAAATTGCGATTCGATGAAGGAGATAGCGTCCATGCGATTCCCTTACTGCTCCTTCTTTGGGTTACGTGCGCCGGGTGCCGCGTCGGCATCGCTGGAGATGAAATCGCTATCCGCAAGGTCCTCAAACAAACCGGATAAAGCCCTCCGGGGGCGGTGTTCCGACACGGGGTTTTCGGTAAGCGCATACCGCACTGCCTTTCGCCAGCCCTTATTGCGGCCAGTGATCGCGTGACCGGTGGCGGCGTTGGTCATGGTGTACAGCCACCACCTCTCTTCGGAGGCCAACCCCAACCAGTTGCGGATGGCGGCCGGTATCAACGCCGGGTCTGCGTCCTCAATGGCCCAGGCGAGCAGGACGAGTTCCTTGCCCAGCAGTCGAGACACGGGTGTACTCCCAACCTTCCACTTACCCGGTTTCACATTCATCTGCCGGAGACGCTGGTTGAACTCCAACTGCGTTGCGTCGGCAATGTCATCCCACTTGATCCTGGGCAGAATCACTCGGAGCTTGGCATCCTCGGCTCCCAGGGCGATATTCAACTCCAGACGTTCAGCGGTATCCTCCACGGAGAAATGCTCGCTGATGTAGACTCGCTCATCTCTCTTCGCCGGAATCGTGACTCGAAAATGATGCTCGGATTTGGACGGGTCGAAGCCGAATCCCTCGACATTGAATCCTCTAGCGCTGTCAGTCCGCGGCTCGGTGACCTTGGAGCGTGGCGCTCTGGACATCACTGTTTCACCTCTTCGGGCTTGATCTCCGTCTTCACTTCTTTCACCCAATCCAGCAGGCGCTGCCCCGTAGCGAAGTGGATCACTTCGGCTTCAACGGCTACCTGGCCTTCCGTGAGGACCTCGCGCAGGTGGTTCACTGCACTTTCCAGCGTCTCGCCGTCGAGCACCAACTTGTTGTCGAAGTTTAACTCCAACCAGTTTTTGCCGACGATCTTGATTTGCGGCCCTGGAAGCGACGCTTGATGCTTCTTGAGCAGGGAGAGAAGCTCGTAGGACGCCTTCGTCGTCTTGGGTCGATGCTCGCGCCGCCAGACGACCGGCTTGTCGACGTCGAGTTTCAGCTCTTCCTTCTTGTCCCACGTGATGTCACGTCGATGCACTTCGGACTGGATGCCGGCTTTCTCAGCAATCGCCAGTACACAAATCGTTCCCGAAGGAACTACAAAGGGTCCGGAATAGAGGCCGCCTAACGCCTTGGGGTCGGAGCCGTCCGTGGTGTAGCGAACCGGTGCGTCTGGGGCCGCGCGCAGTTCCACCATCTTGTTTGGACCATCCTGGAAGGTCCGAGACTTGATCGTGATCCTGTTCTTCCAGGTCACCGCAGCCCCGGTCTCGTGCTTCCCTTTTTCGTCGACGCACAGAAAGGAGTACTCCATCTCGCCGGCGGGAAAGACTCTCGGGTCGGGCACCTTGAGCGAAGATGTTGTCGCCGGTGCGCCGATTTCATAGTGAATGGTGTCGCCGTTGATCGGCGTCAGCTTCAGCGTCACCACGCCAGTGTCATCGTCCCTGGACCACTCTTGAATCTGAACATCGGTGGTGCGTTCGGGGAACGGCCCCTTTTCGACGTAGCCACCGTTCTCGCGCCACTGATCTTTATGGACAAGGTCGTCCTTGAGAAGATCGAGAGCGTCGGCACGATGCCACTGCCACGTGGTTGTGGTTGCCGCTCGCTTCTTGACCTCGGACCAGAGCATTGTCGGCTGGGTGAACAGTCGCGCTTCGCACTTCTTGCGGAAGGTTTCGCCAGTGACGTCTTCGGTGAATTTCTGCTTCCCTTTCAGCGCATCCCGGATCTGCTTTTCGCCGTTGTAGTTGTTGTCGGTGAAGTTCATCAGGAAGTCGGCGGACGCCAACTTTTCCCCCTGGGGAAAGGTGAGAGTGGTGAACGTCTCCCGAGCAGTACTCAGCAGGCGGAATCGGATCTTGTCATGCATGTCCTTGGCGGCGACTTTTTGCGGGTCGCTGTCAGAGAGCTTCTCAGCTTCCATCTCGGCGATGATGTGTCCAATGGCCTTCATCTCCGCGGCCGTTTCCAGCAAGCCCTCCATTGTGTCGCGTTGGCCGGACAAAAAGAGTATCCGGTTCTTGAAGGTCAGGTCGGAATAGTACTTCTGCAGGTCCGGATTCAGACCGCCGCCTGGATACGGCTCGGTGATCAGCATCGTCACCTTCTCGGACTTGATGTCGATCTCATCGACCGCCGGCAGAGCCTGGACAAGCTGGTAGCAGTCCTTCATGACGGGGGTGAATACGTCATCGAGAAAATCGCGCAGTTCCTTCCTGGACGATTCTTTGTTGTAGGACTCGGCGGTCGTCTTGAGCTTGGCAACCAGGTTCTGGACATTCTTGAAGTAGAGCTTTCCCTCGCGGCTGGAATGGAGATACCAGGCCTTCGTGGCGAGCACGCCGAGCACGTCTTTTGGCAGTTTAGAAAGGTCGCGGCCTGGCGTGCAGAGGTAGGAGATGACTTCTGAAAGAGAAAGGCCGACGACGCCGTTTGGCACGTTAGCCAGAGAAGCGGCGAGAAGGAGCCTGCAGGCGTCCTCACCATCGGTTCCACCGAGGTTCGCATCCATGATCTCGGCAATCGCCTGACCGTTGGCGGCGATGTCGTGGCTGATCGCGTTGTCCAGGGTGGGATTGATCTGGACGATCTCGGCAAGGGTCTCGCGGTCGTTCAAGTCAAAGTCATGGGCGTGGATCAAGCCGATCTTATCCGCGCGACCATACTTCTCGTCGTAGAGGCGGGAAACTATAACCCGCATCAGCCGAATCAGCCCTCGTGTCTGTTGGAACCCAGGGTTTTCACGGAAGCGCGCGTAGAGATCACGAATGGCGAAATGGAATGGGTAAGACTCGGCCAGTTGTGCGGCGAATTTTTCCGGCGAGGCGCTCGTGATGTCCATCTGCTTCGCGTCCCGCACAGCCTGCGCGTACTCCTGCGCAACCTCTCGGATGTCGTTTTGATCCGGCAGCTTTTCGAATAGCCGGGTCCGAAGGATGTGGTAGATCTCATCGGTATTCAGCCCCACTGGTTCAAGCGTCATGGCGCCGCGGCCCACTTCCGCCTGGAAGTCGCTGAGCGCCTGATTAATCTGCGTTCCGCCCCCCTGGTATGTTGCTTTGAGATCCGAGATGACGACGCAGACGTTCGCCAGCTTGTCCTTGCCCACCGCTACAAGGAGATTAGACAGGGCCGTCGTCGTTACCCGAGCCAGGTTCGAATCACCGATTGATTTCGATCTCGCATCCTCCAAATACGGCGCAAGCTCGTCGAGCAAGATCAGCGTCGGCTGGCCCTGAAGCAGGTTAATCCAGGCGGTCTGCCCGGGTGCTGACAGCGGCGAGTAGTAATTCTTGAACGTTTCCTTCTGGCCCAGTTGCTCCGCGATGGCTCCCCAAACGCCGAGAGGCGCGTCGCTCTCGCGTCCCGTGAACGCGACGACCCGCACTTCGCCGAGGCCCTTAGTGTCGTAGAGGTCACCGATGACCTTCTTGCGGATCTCAGGATGCTTGGCAAGCAACCCCAGGGCAATCATGTTGTGCGTTTTGCCGCCACCCATGGCCTGGGAAAGTACAAATACGCCTTGCTGAGAGGAGCCTTCAAACCTTCGGAAAGCCTCTTTAAGCAGGCGCTTCATGCCATCGGTGCGCCAGTTCTCCTCGAAGAACTCCTCCGGGTCGATCTTGCCGTCGATCAGATCGGTCAGGTCGAGAACAACGTCCCGACGGGTACGATCAAAGACGCTCTTTCTGGGCTGGCAGAGTTGCTTGAGACTCTTCACTCGCGGGCGCTCCTAGATTCGTGAGACCACAACAATCTCCGGGGCAGACCCACGGATTCGCGTGGCTTTAGGTCGTTACCGGAGTGCTCACTCGCTAAATCACCAAGATCCATCAGTTTACACCCTGGCGGGTAGAGGATGGGCGGCCGCAATCGATCTTGCCCCGGTTTACTCCTCCGTCACCCTCGCGTTGTCGTGGCCACCGATCTCGCTGGTCTCGATGCTGCTGCCGCCGACTTCCTGCCGCCACGCGATATTTCGCTGAGCCCGAAGACTCGCCGCGACGCAGGAGGTTGGCGCGTTCCTAGGCCACTTTCTCGCTGACGATTCGCGAAGCACTGGGGGGATTCTGGGGGGACCGTGCCGTCCACGGATGGGTAAATTTGAGCAAGGATGGGTAATTCGTGATTCCGGCCGTCGCGCGGGAACAGCGCCGCAACTGGCGTGTTCTGTACGGGATACGTTGAAAAGGAAGGACTTAAATTGGCTCCTCAGGTAGGACTCGAACCTACAACCCTTCGGTTAACAGGCGACCCGGTTGACGGCGTTATTCCGCAATATCGGACACTATTTTCCGGCCGCGAAGCTCTCCGTTGATCGCTGCGCACTCTGGCGGAAGCCGGAAGTCTGGCCGGGTCGAGCAAGTGAGGCGTATAGCGGCGTACTCCAGGGAGATCATGGTCTTTCAAGCAGATCCCGTAGTTCGGCGGCCTTTAGTAACTCGCCCTTCCGCTCGTAGGCCTTGAGCAGGAGGGGCAGGCAGCGTTCTCTCGTCTTGGGGTTCGAATGCGTTCTGAGTGGTTCAATGAGTTCGATAACCCTATCAGAATACCCTTTCCTATCGAGCATGCTGGCCAGCCCGTAGATCGTAATTGGATCATTCGGCGTTTCCTTGAGAGCTACGTCGAATTTCTCAATTGCTAGGTCAGTCGCGTTCGCCTCCCCCGACTCTCGCAGAAGGAATCCGTATTCCCTGAAGATCAGTGCGCGATCCGGCCCTCGCCTGGGCGCATTCGCCGCAGCCCTTTCGTACAAATGGAGGGCGCCGGTGCGGTCGCGGGTTTTGTGCCGCTTGAACTCCGCAAATTCCTGCGCAGCACGCCAACTCGTCGGCACACGGGTTAAGGCCTGTTCATAAAGCTTGGTGGCGTTGTCGAATTCGTTGTTACGCTCAGCGGCCTTGGCAAGATCCAACAACCCCAGTTCTGGAGTGACCCGGCCTTGACGGAGTTCTCTGACCAACAAGCGCATTTCAGGATCGGCAACATCCCTGCCCTCATACCAGTCCGTGAGCCGCCGGCGGATGGTCTCTGCAGTCTTTTGTTGCTTGTCCAGTTCTGCCAACACGAACGAACGCGGAATTGGCTTAAGTGTGAACACATAGTCGTTTGAATTTGGATCGAACTGACGTTGGATAAGTACATCTTGTGAAAGCGACTCCAAGGCATCGTCGAGCGACCCCTGCGGCAGTCCCGAGCCCACAATAAGCGCCTCGGTCGGAAGAGGCTTCTGAAACAACGAGAGCACTTGAAGTACGCCCCTTTCCGCGGCGGACATACCATCAAAAACTCGTCTAAAGGAAAACTCCAGAAGAACCTCGCCTCTCCTTGGCGCAGTTGTTAAGGTCTCGGCGTTCGTTGCTGCCTCCGCCGCACTATGTGAACGCGACAGAATCCATCGGATCGCAAGTGGGATACGGTCGCATGCGTCGCCGATTCGCAAGCGCTCAGTCGTGTTCAATCGGCGCGCATACGAAAATCGTTGCTCGCCAGCCAGCGAATCGATGAAGGCCTCGACCTCATTGTCGTTCAGACCGCCCAGATCGACTGGGCTTATCAGTTTTCGCACAGTCGTCCTGCGCGAAGTAATGATCGCCTTTGTCTGATGCGGCAGATTGTCCAGGAACTGGATCACACGGGCATCGTCCACAGTTTCCAGGTTGTCGACGCATAAAAGCCCCTTACTTCCTGCTAGCAGGGCACGGATTTCAGCCTCCCTTTGTGCCGGATCCAAGGCCTTCAGCTCCGGAAAGCCGAGAACGTCCGCGGTGCTATCCAGCAGAGCGTCGAAACTCGTCAGACCCGGGCGCATCGCACGAATTCCGCTCGCCGTTAGTTCTCTATCCTTCGCCGTAATTGAGACAATGAATTGGAAGGCCTTCTTCTGGTATGCACGAAGAACGGCCCAGGTGGCCAATGCAGTCTTCCCAATACCGCCGATGCCTACGATAGAGACGACCGCGACCCGCTCGTCGTAAAGGCCATTCTCAATAGCGGCCCCTGGCTCCTCTCGCTGAACAAATGTGCGGTAGTCGGGCTGGAGCACGCGGTAATATGGCTCATCAATCGCATACTGGCGGCCGACGATTGGTTCTGGGTGCGATTTGTCAAGGTTGTCTGCCTCATCCGGCGTGAGCAAATATGTGGAGTCCTTGGTCCGCAACGCAGCCCAGCCTGCGTGGAAAGGGACCTTACCGTTGATCGGCGGCGCATCCGCCGTGAACCGTTCGAGCGTCGGCCCTCGCGGCGGAACCAGCGCAAATCCCAGGAAGCTCTGGTCAGCCCGTATAAACTCACGGTTGAAGTCCACCCAAATGCGATCGGGAAGGAAGCGGCGGAGGCCGTCATTGAGCTGTTTACTGTCAAGCCGATTTCTCGCGCCAACAAATGTGTAATTGTCAGAGATGCCAAAAACCAAAGCGCCTCCGCCGTTGTTGTGCAGACCTAGCACCTCCTTTGCGAGATCCGCCCACGGGCCGAGATTGTCCTTGCCAGGTTTGGGGCAATCCTTCTTGTAGTCCCACAGCTCATTCTCCGTGTTGAAGCCCCAGTTCAGTTCCGAGCCAGAGGCTTTAAACATGAGCCTCATAAGTGCGCGGATGTCGCGTTGGCGGATTGCAGCCCGAACGTCGGACCACGGGTCGATGTTGCCTGCCATGCGGTTCAATATAGCGCCATTCATCGGAAACTTGGGCGCGCCGAACTTCTAACAGAGCGGGAGTCCGGATCAGTGTGTCAGCGGGCGGCCACCTCTAAAGCGGCGACTAAAGCGTCACCTGGTTGTTTGTCCATTCCATACTTCTGGCACGCGATGGCTCCCAACCGGAAGCCTTGAAGCTTGCGATTCGCGACCCGTTCAGGAGCCGACCGATCATGTCTGCTGTCGGGCCACGGCGCCATGGGCGACGTGTGGCTTTGGGCGCGCCCTCGCCACCGGGTGGCAACATTGGTCGCGGCGCGCGCCACGGGCCCAACGTGGGCGAACGTGGCGCGACGAGAGGCAACGGGAATGGCGTTCGTGGTCGGTTTGGGAGTTGGCTTGGCCACGACTCGGACCAGCGGTCTAGAAACCGCCTATTGGCGCGCTTGAGCCGAAGCGGTCAACCGTCGCCGCCACTCCTCCCGCGCCTCTCGAAGCTGCACCACGAACGCCTCCCGCGGCTGCTTCCCCATGTTCGCTTGCGGGCTGCACATGTACGCCGCAGCTTGGCCGAAGCGCACGAGTGCCGCGCGATCCATCGCCTCAAGGCGGC
>Ga0181518_10003258_pt1 | contig 15133 bp, 9 predicted proteins | sample PEATcosm2014_Bin_28_FD_119751 | JGI IMG/M metagenome (GOLD analysis project Ga0181518, IMG submission 119751) | Peatland microbial communities from MTU Mesocosm Facility, Houghton, MI, USA - PEATcosm2014_Bin01_60_metaG | ecosystem: Environmental > Terrestrial > Soil > Wetlands > Peat | place... | reverse complement strand
TATTGTCGAAGCAATCCGTCAAGACAACGTCACAATGCGAGGAGATTATCTCGTCCTTAACGCCTTCCGAATGACGGCTCACCCCGACAACGTTAATCTCCGAGCGCTTTCTCAAAAGCCGCGTAAGAGTATCACGCAGCAACCTGTTTTCGGCCAAGAGGTAGACGTTAACTTGCGTGGACAACTTGAAGTTATCTGTCTGTCCCATATGCACTCTTGATTCAATTCATCCTTTCGAGAGGGAGAAACATCAAGCGCGGGAGGAGGGGGGCGCAGAGGCACTTCAACTATCTGGCAAGGGGAGTTTAATGGCAATCGAAGTAGATGTCCATTAAGTTTATAAATGTCCAAAGAGTACATGAAACGACGTGCCAGATTGAAACATTGCCACCTTGAAGTGGCCCCACCCGTGATGTCAAGTCCCAATTCGACACTTCTTTGCATACGCATCAGGCTTAGTCCGTGGACTATTGGAGGACCGAGGTCCTTGCGCTATCCGTGGCGCTCCATTTCAACGGGGGCACTGCAACCATAGCCACCTTTCGAGCCTAGTGCTGAATTGATTCTTGATTGGACCTAGCGCTTTTTCCCAAACGATAAATACTCAATGTTCAAGAGGGGATGGCTATGGTCAAGACATTCCGAATCCTCATGGCGAACCAGCCGAAACTGATGAGAGAACTGCTTGTGGAGATGCTCGCAGAAGAATCGTGGATCGAAATTGTCGGGGAAGTGGCGCAAGAAGCGGAAATTCGCGAGTTGGTGCAAAAGACTGCGCCGGACCTTCTGGTGGTGACGGCCGACAAACCGGGCAAGCGGCCCGCAATTTGCGACGAACTTCTTCGAGAGTACCCAGCCCTGCGGATTATCGCGGTCGCACCTCACGAGAATTACACCGTTTGTTATTGGGCGTCGCTCGATATTCATGCCGCCGACATTGAGCCATCGGAACAGGGTTTCCTGAGCGCCGTGAAAAGCGTGGCAGACATTGTGAGCAAGAGCGGCGAGATCAACTGAGGGGGAGTGTACAAACATGCTCAGAGCCAGTAAGTTCACCAGGCTGTTCGTTCCCTTCGTTGTCCTGTCCTTTTGTGCTTCCGCGAAACCCCAGGAGCCCAATAGCCAACCGCGCCCGCGTGACGCAGCAGCACGCACTGTCGGCCAGGAAGTTTCTGAACTCGAGATTGGGAATCTGTTGCGCGTTGCCGCTTCTCCTTCACAAATTCAGGATGTGCTTCTGGGCGAACCGGGAATCCTGGTGGAGTTGAAGCGCTGGGTTGCCCGGGAGGCGAGTGACAACGGGCAGATCGTCAGCGACGAAGATCTTACCGATAACGCCATTTTTGACCGATTGAGAACCGATGTGGCGTTTCGCTCGGTCGCCACCCGGTTGGTGCAGCGCTATGGCTACTTGCGTCCAAGCGTGAATCCCGCCTCCGAAATAGGAAAAGAGCAAGACCTTCTTATCAAGGAGCGTGTCAGGCGCCTCGTGCAGATTGAGGCCCTGGAAGACTCGGAGTCGGTCAAGCCTCCGCATACGGGGACACGCGAAGCGAATGCGGTGCCCTGCAATTTGAATGAGAACACAGAATGCGTGCAGGGAGCGGCGTCCCGGCCGAGGCGCGCTATCGCAACTCCCGATGAAAGCACTCCACAAAAAGAGCCGCCTTCCAATTATTCCAACGAAGGACAACTGTTGACGCCATCTCCACGGATCATGCAAATGGACGGCAATCCAGAGGCTGCGCCGCTCGGCGGAGCCACAGACGGAAATGTATCGTTCCAGAGTGTCTCTGACACCATTAAATCTTCCCGCGAGCCCGCGCTCTATAGCAACGGGTCACCGGATCCTCTAAGCGGTTCCTCCATGGAACAGTTGCGGGGTGGAGAAATGCGAGGGTCGGGAACGGAGGCCGCTTCCGGGGAAACGACCCCCTCGATGAGCGCAAAGTCTGAGATGGGCGCAGGAACTACGTGGCGGCGGGAACCAAGTCTCGCGAAGGAGCGTGACCTGGCGCCGGGAGCGATGGTGCACCGGCCGAATCCTTACGCGGATGTTCCTTCGTTGTATGACCTCTATGTACAGGCTCCCTCCAGGGATCGTCCGCCGCAACGCTTCGGGACGGAAGTCTTTCAGGATGGCCTGCGCGATCTCCGCAACATCCCCATGGATCTGCCCGTGGGCCCTGACTATGTGCTTGGACCAGGTGACAGTCTATCCATTGATCTCTGGGGAGGAGTTTCCACAAAACTGGTGCGCGTTGTGGATCGTCAGGGTAGGGTCACTCTTCCTGAAGCAGGTCCCTTGCTTGTCAGCGGCAGGTCTTTGGGCGAAGTGCAGCAATCCGTCCAAAAAGCCATTGGGACACAGTATCGCGACACCTCAGCCGATGTCTCCGTATCCCGGCTGCGCACGGTGCGTGTCTACGTTGTGGGAGAGGTCGAGGAGCCCGGTGCCTACGATATCAGCTCGCTTTCCACGGCGCTGAACGCGCTGGTGGCCGCTGGGGGAGCGACGCCGCGCGGATCTTTGCGTTCTCTGAAACACATGCGCGGGCGACAGGAACTGGAGGAGATAGACGCGTACGACCTGCTCTTGCATGGGGTCACACCCGACGCAAAAAGGCTGGAGAACGGCGACACCTTGCTGGTGCCGCCGGCAGGAGCGCAGGTGACCGTGACGGGAATGGTGAGGCGGCCGGCGATATACGAGTTGCATGACGAGAAAACGGTCGCGGATGTGCTCGAACTTGCCGGAGGCATCCTGCCTGCGGCGGCTTTGCGGCACGTCGAGGTGCAACGCCTGGAAGCGCACGAAAAGCGCACCATGTTAAGCCTGGATCTGTCGCTTGACAACTCCACACCATCGCAACTCGCCTCCTTCCGGATTCAGGACGGCGATGAAATTCATATTTTCCCGATCGCGCCTTACAACCAAGACACCATCTACCTGCAGGGGCACGTTCTTAGGCCCGGGCGGTACTCCTACCGCGATGGCATGAAGCTGACTGATCTCATTGCCTCGTATAAGGAAATCCTTCCGGAACCCGCAGCGCATTATGGGGAAATCATTCGCCTGAATCCGCCGGATTTTCGCCCCAGTGTGGTGAGTTTTGATCTGGCGGCCGCCATGAAGGATCCCACTACGGCTCCGCTGCTGCAACCGCTAGATACAGTGCGGGTTTTCAGCCGCTTTGATTTTGAACCCGCACCCACAGTTTCCGTCACCGGAGAAGTACGTTCGCCCGGCACCTACAAAACCTCGGGGCAGATGCATCTTCGCGACGGGATCTACCTGGCGGGTGGCTTGACGCCGGATGCAGCGCAAGGAAGTGCGCAGGTCTTCCGGACGCAGGCCGACGGAACGCTGAAGGTTCTCAGCGTTGACCTGAAGGAAGCGATTGCCGGCAATCCGGTAGAGAACATCCCGTTGTTGCCGCGGGATCGCTTGCTGATCCACAAGAGTCCAGCGAGGGTGGACCCGGCGACCGTTTATATCAACGGGGAAGTGGCGAAGCCGGGCCGCTATCCTCTCGTTGCCAATATGCGGGTTTCCGATCTAGTGCGTTCTGCTGGCGGATTGCTGCGAAGCGCGAACCCTGACAGCGGCGACCTGACCCATTACGCGATCTCTGATTCGTCTGGAGAACGTGTACAAGCTGGACATCAGGACTTAAGTCTAGCCGCCGCGCTCGCAGGAACCGAAAACCAGAATGTACCTCTGCACGATGGCGATGTGCTGACCGTGCCGCAGCAGGCTGGTTGGAACGACATCGGCGCCGTGGTTACGTTGCGTGGAGAGGTGCCCAAACCTGGTGTGTACGGCATCCGCTCTGGGGAGCGGCTAAGTTCGCTACTACAGCGTGCGGGAGGGTTGCTGCCGACAGCATATCCGCGAGCGGCCGTGTTTGAACGGAAAGAAGTACGCGAACTTCAGGAGAAGAACCGCCAGGAAATGATCCAGAGGCTCGAGCAGGAGTCCACAGTCGTGAAGACGGCGGCATCCGCGACCGGAACGGAAGAAGCTGCGCTGCAACAGGCAGCCATCCAACAACGCCAACGGGTGTTGGATGCGCTCCGCAAAGCGCCGGTATCAGGACGATTAGTAATACATCTGCGGCCGAATCGTACAGGCTTTGCAGGGTCTCCTGACGATATCGAGCTTCGCGCAGGCGATTCGCTACTGATTCCGAAGCAGCCCGGAGCTGTGCTGGTTATCGGCCAGGTGTACAACGCCAACGCCCTCACCTATACGCCAGGGAGGAATGCCAGTTGGTATCTCTCCCGCGCGGGAGGTGCAACACAGCTTGCGAACAAAGGCGCAATCTTCATCGTCCGCTCGGACGGTTCGGTCACGAGCGGCAGTCAGGGCCGCTTTTGGTCCGGAGGTGTGCTCTCGGCGACGTTGGGTCCGGGCGACACGATTGTGGTACCGGAGAGGGCAGTTCAAGGCAGCACTACATTGAAAAACATCCTGACGATTGCGCAAATCGCGTCGTCCGCCGCGTTGGTTGCGGCTGTGGCTATTCCCTGAGCACGCATGATGATACGACGCCAAAGCGGGGTTCTCGGAGCGGCGCTGCTGTTTGGTGTTAGCTGCGCTCACGTGTCCCCGGCGCAAGAGCAGGGAGCAAGGCCCGCGATCTCGGAAAACGAGGCTGCGAAGAGCAAGTCTTCTTCACAGACTGACGACACGCCAGAAGTGAACGCGGCGGAGAAGACATCTGAGGGAACGCGGCTGAGATTGGTGGGGAGGTTCCTGGACGATCAACGAAGGATCTGGACAGGTCCTGCGCAGGTTCGGCTCTCGGATACAGGGTGGCTTTTTCCGCTTAGTGGAATCACGGCAGGACTTTTCGTGACGGATCGCGATTTCAGCAAGCACCTGTCTGACGATCCAAGCACGATCAACCGATACAAGAATCTGTCTAACGCCAGCGTAGGAGTACTCCTCGGCAGCGCGGGCGGAATGTGGCTGCTGGGCCACGCCAAGCACAACGAGCACTGGAGCGAGACCGGATTTCTGGCAGGTGAAGCGGCCTTGAATAGTGTAGTGATGGTTGAGGGATTGAAATATTCCCTGGGACGTGAACGACCCTTTCAGGGCGACGGCAGCGGACCGTTTTTTCAGGGCGGTGGCACCTCGTTTCCTTCCGAGCATGCCGCGGCAGCATGGTCGGTGGCCGGGGTGATCGCGCACGAGTATTCCGGCCCGCTCACTAAGCTCATGGCCTACGGTTTGGCTTCCTTGGTCGACTTTTCGCGCTTGCGCGCCCGTCAGCACTTTCCCTCGGACATCCTTGTCGGCAGCCTCATCGGCAACCTAGTCGCGGAGGGTGTCTACAATCAACATCATGATGCGGAACTCGGCGGCGCCCCTTGGGAGCCGTTCGGCAAGTTCCTTGGCGATTCCACTGCACGATCCAGTGCAAACATGGGATCTCCGTACGTCCCTCTGGATAGCTGGATCTATCCGGCGTTGGATCGCCTGGCCGCCGAAGGCTATTTGCACACGGCACTTCTAGGGATGCGCCCCTGGACGCGTTTAGAATGCGTTCGGCTGCTCGATGAAGCCGGTGATCTCCTCAGCCTTTCCGGCGAAGAGGATTCGGAAGCAACGAAACTGTTCGAAGCCCTAACCAAGGAGTTTTCGGGAGACCGGGAACTCGTTGGGGCCTTTAAGAATCGCAGCGCGCGGTTAGAGTCCGCCTACTCGCGTGTGACAGGCATTTCCGGTACGCCCCTGACAGACGGATATTATTTTGGACAGACGATCACAAACGACTATGGCCGGCCGTACGAGGAGGGCTTCAATAGCATCGTAGGAACCTCCGGATGGCTGACCTCAGGTCCTTTGGTTGCCTATGCCCGTGCGGAATACCAAGAAGCTCCTTCGGCTCCTGCACTGCCATTGTCTGCGCGGGAATTCATGTATGCGCAAACCGGCGGCCTACCTTCCGTTCCACCTGCTACTCCTTATGCAGAGGTAAATCGCGTTCAGCTCCTGGATACCTATGTCGGGCTCACGTTCGAGAATTGGGAACTCTCTTATGGCAAACAGAGCCTGTGGTGGGGACCGAGCCAGGGTGGTCCCTTACTGTTCAGTGACAATGCTGCGCCGGTGAACATGTTCCGCATCAGCAGGGTCTCCCCCTTCAAGCTTCCCAGCGTTTTGGGCTGGCTCGGCCCAATGAGCTTTGAGTGGCTCCTCGGACAACTATCGGGGCATGATTTCGTTTACCAAGCGAACACTGGACCTGTAGGTGAGTTCGGTCAGCCGCTCGCCCGCCAACCTTTCATCCAGGGAGAAAAATTGAGTTTTAAGCCTACGCGCGATTTTGAATTCAGTGTGTCAGCCATCGTGGTGTTCGCAGGTGGTTCCACACCCCTTACGCTTCATTATTTGCTCAGGAGTTACTCCATCGACATCGCTCCGCGACCGGGCTACAACAGCAGTCCAAGCTCCGGGCACTCCGGCGTCGATTTTGTCTACAAGATTCCTGGTCTTCGGAATTGGCTGACATTCTATGGAGATGCCTTCACGGAAGATGAGCTTTCTCCGTTGGGCTATCCCCGCAAGTCGGCGTTTCAAGGCGGGCTTTATATGCCCCGCATCCCCGGTATTCCCAAACTCGACCTTCGCATGGAAGGAGGCTCCACCGCACCCGTGGATTTCCCGGGTTGTAACGGGTGTTTTTACATGAGCATTGGCTATCCGGACGGGTATACGAACTCCGGCAATTTGATGGGAAGTTCGTTGGGACGCGGCTCGCAAGGTGAACAAGTGTGGAGCACCTACTGGTTCAGCACCCGGAGCAAGATCCAGTTCAGCTACCGTCATCAGAAAGTGGATTCCCCCGCCCTGACAGGTGGCGGCACGATAAATGATGGCGGCGTTCAAATGAATTTCCAGTTGCGGCCAAATATTTCTCTCGACGGATTAGTCCTGTATGAGAAGTGGAACTACCCAATCCTGGCTCCTGGGCCGCAGACAAACGTGACAACTTCGGTGGGCATCACCTTTGCTCCGGTAGGAGGCCACTTGTAGAGACGAAGTCGGAAAGCACAGCGGACGGAATCCACGGAAAGGGTAAGACATCAGGGAATTCAAACAGTGACCCAGACAGCAACAAAACAGCAACCAGAGCTCGCGCCTCAGCAGGTGCAGGAAGAGGTATTCTCCGGCGAGTTTGCAGGAACCGACCTGAATCACGCCGCTTTCGCCCGCTTGAACTTTCTATGGAAACAACGGCGCGTGATTCAAAGAGTCACTCTAGCCGGTCTGCTTGCTGGGACTTTGCTCGCATTCTCGCTACCGAAACGCTATGAATCCACCACCCAGCTCATGCCCCCAGACAGCCAGTCGAATTCGGGCGTAGCGATGCTGGCTGCCTTGTCCGCGAAGACGGGCGGAGGATTGGCTCCCCTGGCGGGAGATCTGCTAGGCATCAAGAGTTCGGGGGCCTTGTTCATCGGCATCCTTAGAAGCAGAACTGTGCTCGACCGTTTGATCGATCGATTCGATCTGCACCACGTCTACGGAACGCGATACGAACAGGATGTGCGGGCTGAACTCTCTGAGAACACTGCCATCTCCGAAGATCGCAAGAGCGGGATCATTTCGATCAGCGTCGCCGACCGCGATCCGAAGCGCGCTGCAGCTATCGCCCGCGCCTATGTCGAGGAACTCAACCAACTGGTAGCCGAGTTGTCCACCTCGTCTGCGCATCGCGAGAGGGTTTTCCTCGAAGAACGATTGTCCGGCGTGAAACGTGACCTCGACCTGGCTTCGCAAGACTTCAGCCAATTCGCCAGTAAGAACAAGACGATCGATCTCAAGGAAGAGGCGCGCGCGCTGCTGCAGGGCGCGGCAACGATTGAGGGTGAATTGATCGCGGCGGAAACGGAGTTGAAAGGCCTGCAAGCGACCTATACGGACAACAACGTGCGCGTGCGCTCCGTCCAGGCGCGTATTGCCGAGTTGCGCCGCCAGATGGAAAAGCTCGGCGGGCCTGCCTCCGAAAAGGCTGGTTTGACGGCGGATTCCGCGGACTCCACGCATCCTTCCCTGCGCAATCTGCCCCTTCTTGGTGTCACTTATGCTGACCTTTACCGCCGGATGCAGATTCAGGAAGCGGTTTACGAATCGTTGACTCAGCAGTTCGAACTCGCAAAGGTTCAGGAAGCCAAAGAAACGCCAAGCGTCAAGGTGCTGGACCCGGCCGCCGTGCCCGAGCATAAATCTTTTCCGCCGCGCTTGTTGATCATGTTCTTGTGCACATTTCTTGCTCTGGTGGCCGCCAGTGTCTTTGTCTTAGGGAGAGAGCGCTGGGCAGAAGTCGATTCCCAGGAGCCGGGGAAACTCCTTGCTCAGGAAGTTTTTCAGACGCTCAAAGCGAAAATGCCTTGGGCGCCGCCGAACGGTTCTCGGTTTCAGACTTGGACGAATCGCGTATGGGTTAGGTTCGTTTCAGGGAACGGCACGTGGAAGGAAACGCAGGACGAACACGAATCGCCGCGGATCTGATTGTAAGTGGTTGTAGATAAATGGGTTAGAAGCGATTTGGCCCTGTGGCCGACGGAGCGAAGCTGTATTTGGAGAAGACGCACACAATGGCAACGATCTCGACCTCAATCGCGCCATCCAACTCACGGCATTTGTGGATTCCTGCCGATTCTCAGCCATTTTGGTATGCCGCCTATACCTCTGCAAACCGCGAGAAAAAAGCAGCCGCCGAAATTTCGCGCCGAGGTGTCGAGAGCTTTTTGCCGCTCTATCGTGCCGTCCGGCGTTGGAGTGATCGGCGCGTTGAGCTCGAGATGCCGCTCTTTCCCGGATATGTTTTTGTGCATCTTGCGTTACGCGAGCGCTTAAGAGTTCTCCTGGTGCCCGGAGTGGCCAAGCTGGTCGGATTTGGCGGCTTGCCGGCGGCGCTCCCCGACGAACAGGTGGAAGCCTTGCGTGCCGGCTTGGCTGGCCAGCTCCACGCCGAACCACATCCCTTTTTGACCGCAGGCCACCGCGTGCGCGTCAAGGCCGGGCCTCTCCAGGGCCTCGAGGGATTTGTCATTCGCAGGAAAAACGGCCTGCGATTGGTCATCTCGCTTGATTTGATCCAGCGCGCCGCCGCCGTGGAGCTCCATGAGGCAGACGTGGAGGCACTGCCATAGGGGAGTTTGAGCCCTTCGATACTGCATCGGCCCGAACGAGACTGGAATTAATTTATGGCTGAGGTTTCCACAAGCGCGAACGTGCACCTGACGAGTGGACGACTGCTGGCGCGCAATACGGTATGGAACCTGGCCGGCAACGGCGCGCCGATGATCGTGGCGGTATTTTCCATCCCCATCCTGATTCACGGATTGGGCAAAGACCGCTTCGGGGTGCTGGCGCTCGCGTGGGCTCTGATTGGCTATGCCAGTCTTTTTGACATAGGACTGGGCAGAGCGCTGACGCAGTTGGTGGCGAAGAAGCTGGGAGCGGACGAAGAGCACGAAGTTCCCGCGCTAGTGTGGACTTCGCTCTTGTTGATGTTGGCCTTGGGCGTGGTGGGTGCGGCGGTGATTGTTGTGATGTCGCCCTGGCTGGTGGGCCATGCGCTCAAGATTCCCGAAGCGCTGCAATCGGAATCGCTTCGCGCCTTCTACCTGCTGGGGCTATCCGTTCCCGTGGTCATTTCCACTGCCGGTCTTCGCGGCCTGCTGGAAGCCCACCAGCGCTTCATGCTGGTAAATGCTCTGCGAATTCCCCTTGGCGTTTTGACGTTTGCCGGTCCGCTATTGGTTCTGCCCTTTTCGCGGAGCCTCGTTCCGGTGGTGGGAATCCTCGTCGCAGGGCGGTTCCTTGGCTGGCTGGCCCACTTATGGCTTTGTTTGCGCGTGGTACCGGAATTGCGACGGCGGATCGTCTGGCATGGTCCTTCCGCCGGACCCTTGCTCCGGTTTGGCGGCTGGATGACGGTCAGCAACGTCGTGAGCCCGCTCATGGTTACTCTGGATCGCTTCCTGATCGGCGCCCTGGTCTCAATGACCGCGGTCGCCTACTACGCAACTCCGTATGAGATCGTTACCAAATTCTGGCTCCTCCCCGGCGCGCTCATGGGGGTAATGTTTCCTGCCTTCTCGGCGAGCTTTGTGCAGGACCGCGACCGAACCGCGACCCTCTTCAGCCGAAGCCTTAAATCCCTGCTGCTGGTGTTGTTTCCAATCATGCTGTGCACGGTCGCACTGGCACAGGATGGCTTAAAGCTATGGCTCGGCCCTGAATTCGCGGAGCATAGCTTTCGCGTGCTGCAATGGCTGGCGGTTGGGGTGTTTATCAACTGCCTGGCCCAGGTGCCTTTCGCACTCTTACAAGGCGTGGGGAGACCGGACCTAACCGCTAAGCTGCACTTGATCGAGCTGCCGTTCTATCTGCTGGGGCTGTGGTGGCTGATCCGCGATTACAGCATTGAAGGCGCGGCCATCGCCTGGACCGTGCGCGTGACGGTTGACGCTTTGTTCCTGTTTGGGCTGGCAAAGCGTTTTTTCCCGGCGAACGCTTCCTGGACGCGTCGAACGACGGTTGCGCTGGGCATTGCTTTGCTTGCGTTCGCCTCAGCGGCGGCCGTGCATGGCTTCGTTCCTAAGGGCCTTTTTCTCCTGGCGGCTATCCTGGTTTTTGCGTTTGTGGGCTGGTTCGTCATTCTTTCTCCCGAGGAACGGACTCTGGCGTGGGCAGGCATGAAACCGTTTCAGGCTCCTTCCAATGGTAACTAATTTTCTTCTGGCTGCTGCATGGGCCGCCGCGATTTATCTTTCGCGTAAGCTATACCATGACATGTTCACGCCCCTTTGCATCTATGTGTCGACGTGGTGCGCCTGTCTGCTGCTGTTCCGTCTGCGTTTGGTGGACTACTACGAGTTAGAAGCCAGGACCATCGTCCTGATCGGGACAAGTATTCTCGCCTTTGTGTTGGGATGCATCATTACGCGCCGCCGAAAGGGCCCTCGTGAGGAGGTCAGCGGCTCGTCGGAGACAATCCGACAAGCGCCGTTGGAATATTCCATCAAGACGCTCCTGTTGCTCAATTTCGTGGGGGTTTTAGTCTTTGGCTATCAGATGAACAGTGCTTACGGGTTATCGGCTTACGTCACAGGTCCGGCGGTCATCAGGGCAGATTCGGAGGAATGGACTCATCTTGGGCTGCTTGGTCTCCTGCTGCTGTTGGATTATCCGCTGCTGGTTTGTAGTTGGGTCCACCACCTTGTTGCGAAGAAGTGGAAGTGGTTCAGCGTTTTTGGGGTGGTGCTAGTTCTTGCACAAACCTATCTCTCAACAATGCGTATAAACCTCGTGATTTACGTTCTTACCTGCATTTTTCTTTGGATCTATTGGAACCGCTGGTGTAGCCTGACGCGGACAATCGCTCGCAGGGCAAGCATCATCGCGGCTCTGATCCTGGCATACTTCCTTGCCATAGGATCGCTGTATGGGAAGATAGTTTCTGAGCAAACTGACGTGTATAACATGCGCGACTTCAGCGTGACTTCTGAGGCTGCTCTTGTGCTCGCGACTCCGTACATCTACGCGACTGGGTCGTTTCCCACTTTTCAGGAGGCCATGAAGGATGTCGGTCAAATGTCCTGGGGGACACACACCTTCTATCCCGTAGCGAGAATTCTTTACGCTTTAGGCGTTCTTCGTGAGCGGCCGGAAGGACTTACTTTCGACTTCTATCTAGTTCCGATTCCGTTCAATGTCTATACGTCTCTCTTTGCTTTTTATCAGGACTTCGGCGTCGCCGGAGTTGTTCTATTACCATTCCTTCTTGGGTGGTTCGAAACCCGGATGTATTTCCAAATGAAGGCTCACCCCAGCCTCTTCTCGCTGGGAGCATCCTCGGCGTTCGCGGTCGCAAGCGTCTTCAGTGCGTTCTGCCTTCTTATAACTGGGGTCTCGCTCTGCTATTACTGCTTGGTACTTTATGGAATCTCAAAGTATTGTGACATTCGACCGCCGGTGCTGAGGCCCGTCGTAGGATGATCTCCGGCGCCGTTCGACCAGTCAAGGCCACGCTAGACGGCATGCCGACATGAACCTGCCGCCCTTCGCTCTTCGCGCTATAAAGCGTGCTCTGGGCAGGTACGTACCATCCCAAAAGGTGTTTTGTGCTGAGGTTGTGGATAAGATTGGCCTGGAGATCGGTGGCCCGAGCGGATGTTTTCGTGACTCCGGTGAACTTCCTCTCTATGGCTACGTCGCAGGTCTGGATAATTGCGTGTTCTCTCTGGAAACGATATGGGAGGGCGGACGGGCAGAAGGACCAACATTTTTTTATCATCCTCGGAAAACGAAAGGTTTTAACTTCATTCGAGAAGCAACTGACCTTCACGGGATCATCGACCACCATTATGACTTCGTTCTGTCGTCCCACAATCTGGAACATATTGCTAATCCTGTAAAGGCGCTAAAGGAGTGGATAAGGGTCGTCAAACCCGGTGGAGCGATCATTGTTCTCCTGCCCGATTGTCGCCGTACTTTTGATCATCGGCGCCAACCTACGGCGGTAGGGCACATGGTGAAAGACTATGAGCTCGGGACGAACGAAAGAGACATGACCCACCTCGAGGAAATTCTAGAATTGCATGACTTATCCCGTGATCCAGAGGCTGGCACCACTGAGCAATTTTATCAGCGGTCGCTGTGCAATTATGAAAATCGTTGCCTGCACCATCATGTTTTTGACGAGTGTAACAGCCGGGAACTCTTAGAAGCCGCCGGGTTATCCGTAGAGATCGTTGAAATTGCCAAACCACACCACATTGCTATTTTGTCACGCTCTCCTTCGACACTCGGATGAAACCATCCCTCGACATTATCGTGGTGAATTGGAACTCTGGCGATCACCTAGGCCGCTGCATGCAATCGGTCCAGTCGGCTTGCAAGGACGGCCTCGAACTTCAACAGATCGTAGTGGTGGACAATGCCTCGTCGGATCGTTCGGCAGAAGGCATAGAGGTCACGGGGCTGCCATTGCGCCTAATTTCGAACGCCTCCAATCGAGGCTTTGCCGCTGCCTGCAATCAAGGCGCCCGAGACAGTTCAGCCGAGTATTTGCTGTTCTTAAATCCTGATGTGCGTTTGCTTTCGGATTCGCTCCAGGCCCCAATCCAATTCATGCAAGACCCGAACAATGCGGGAATCGGGATTTGCGGCATTCGTCTCCTTGACGACCAGGGACATTTGACGCGCACGTGCTCTCGGTTTCCTACGCCGGCGCTCTTTTTTTCGTGGATGATTGGCTTAGACCGTTTTTTCCCGAAGCGATTTGTTAGTCCGCCCCTGCCTGAAGCGGATCTTAATGAAAGCCGAACGGTTGACCAGGTCATGGGAGCGTTTTTTATGGTTCGGCGCGCTGTCTTTGAAGCGCTGGGCGGTTTTGACGAGCGGTTTTTCGTTTACTTTGAAGACCTCGATTTTTCTTACCGCGCTATGCAGGACGGATGGGTATCGTTCTATCTGGCGAGCGCGCAAGCGCACCACGTCGGCGGCGGCTGCTCGGAACAGGTAAAAGCGAAGCGGCTGTATTACTCCCTCACCAGCAGAATTCTTTACTGCTACAAGCATTTCGGCCGGCTCTCCGGTGCAGCGCTATTACTAGCAACGGTCCTGATTGAGCCCGTTTCACGCTTGGCTCTTGCCGTGGGTCACGGATCTCCGGTTGAAGCGAGTGATACGCTCAAGAGCTACGCAATGTTCTGGAGAGAACTTCCATCCTTGATTGCCCATGGCATCGGTGCATGTGAGGCTAGCGGTTCCGTTCCTTCAGCCGGCGCCGAGTGACATTGGGCAGCTTTGAAAGCTGAAACTGACATCCATTAACATGGAAATGAAAGCGCACCTGAATTGGGGCGTAGTCATATTTCTGGCGGTGGCTCTCGCGCTCCGATTGACACTGCTTACTGTCGTTTGGCAAGATCCCGCCGCTCTCACTCCGGATAGTTCTCGATACATCGCTCTAGCCTCGAACCTGGCGGCGCACGGCGTGTTCATGGCGAATTCCTCTCCAGAAATCCTTCGTACGCCCGGCTACCCCGCTTTTCTGGCTGCATCCGGCATCTCCGCGCCGCTAGGATATGGCACAGCTCAACTTCTTCAGGTGTTGATCGACGTTGTGCTTGTATTCCTTACTTATATTTTGGGCACTCGGCTTGTGGACCGCAAGGCGGGACTATGGGCAGCTGGTTTTCAAGCGTGCAGTAGCGTCGCAATTTTGTCTAGTGTCGACGTTCTCTCGGACGGGCTGTTCTCATTTCTGATGACGGTTGCGATCCTACTCGTGATTCGGCACATCGAGGAAGAAAACTGGCATTGGCTGGTGCAAGGAGGTACGTTTACGGCCGCTGCGACATATGTTCGCCCCGTGGGAATCATCTTTGTACCGATCGTCGTACTCGTCCTTTTGTTTCGCCATCGGCGATTCATCAACGTGGCTGCCTTTTTGGGAATATATGCTGTGCTCGTGTCGCCCTGGATTGTGCGAAATTATGTCGAAGCAGGGTACATGGAGTTCAGTTCCGTGGGTGATTTCAATGTGTATTTCAACGACGCAGCGGGAGTCTCAGCTAAGGTTCAGAGTATTTCCATTGAACGGGCGAGGCAGGATCTTAACGTGACCTTTCAGAAGCGCATTGAGGCAGAGAGCATTGAACCCGATTCGGCTGAGGCGATGTACCTGGCGAGAAATATGGGCCGGTCGATTCTTCTTGCTCACCCAGTTCTCTTTCTGCGCGTCCATTTGTTGACCTCCTTGAATTCCTTGCTTCCCGCCTCAACTGGATTGTTGGAGGCGCTGGGAATCACTCGCGGCAACCGCGGCACGCTCAGCGTTCTGCAAACTGAGGGTCTTTGGTCGGCGACTAAACATTATTTTGGTTCAAACCATCTCGCGATGGTTCTGATACTGCCAGACCTGATTCTTGTAGCCGTACGCTATCTGGCTTTCGCCGCATACGTCCTGAAACAACTGGGTGCATTCAATAGGTCGATGCAACACCATCTAGGAACTAATCTGTTCAAAGGTGGTGTTTATGATCCAACGAAAACGGTGGAGACTTTCTCCCGCGGAAAAGATCGACATCTGGCGTCGAT
>Ga0181518_10003256_pt1 | contig 15136 bp, 18 predicted proteins | sample PEATcosm2014_Bin_28_FD_119751 | JGI IMG/M metagenome (GOLD analysis project Ga0181518, IMG submission 119751) | Peatland microbial communities from MTU Mesocosm Facility, Houghton, MI, USA - PEATcosm2014_Bin01_60_metaG | ecosystem: Environmental > Terrestrial > Soil > Wetlands > Peat | place... | reverse complement strand
GAATCACAAGATCAATCTTTGTCGGGTCTTGTCTGAAGAGTCGCAGGGCTTCCTGTCCGTCGGCGGCGAGGATTATCGCGTAGCCATACGATCCCAAAATCGCATTGGCGACTTCACGAATGCCTTCATTATCTTCGGCAACGAGAATGGTTTCATTCCCTGTCACGGAGATCATGGCTATTTCCGGGTGCGGTTGGTGCGCGCGTCCCGTACTCGAAGGAAAATAAACTCGGAAAGTGGTGCCTTTCCCGACTTCACTGTATACGTTCAACAAACCACCATGCTGTTTCACAACTCCGTATACAGTAGCCAATCCAAGGCCTGTTCCCTTGCCGAGGTCCTTAGTGGTGAAGAAGGGCTCGAAGATACGGTCTACCGTCGCGGCATCCATGCCAATGCCGGTGTCGGCGACTACAAGCATCACATAACGACCGGGGCGACCATAGGAGTTTCGGTGGCAGAATTCCTCATCGATTTCGACATTGTTGGTCTCGATGATCAAACGGCCGCCCCTCGGCATCGCGTCCTTGGCATTTATACAGAGATTCATGATGACTTGGCCAATCTGAGATGCGTCGCCCTGTATGACATCAAGACTTGGGTCCAAAATGATTTTGGTCTCGATATTCTCTTCCATCCCGCTCCCTAGGAAGCTACGCATTTCTGAGATGGATTTGTTTACATCTAGTTTCACGGGTTGCAGAACCTGGCGACGAGCGAAAGCGAGCAGTTGGGTGGTAAGTCCTGCGGCGCGCTCCGCCTGATTGCGAATTTGCGTGAACCGACGCTGAAGCCCGCTCCCATTTCCGGCTTCCTCCTCTCCTAACTCAGCCCAGCCGAGGATCGCACCGATAATGTTGTTGAAGTCGTGTGCAATTCCGCCCGCGAGCCTGCCGATCGCTTCGAACCGCTCCTGTTGCCGCGCTTGCCGTTCCAGTTGCGCCTTCTCGCGCCGCTGTTCCGCCTCTTGCAACTCCCTTTGTATCGCCGGAAGTAATCGTTTCAGGCCGCCCTTCATGACATAGTCGTGGGCGCCCTCTTTCAACGCAGCGACTGCAGTCTCTTCACCGATCGTGCCTGAAACATAAATGAAGGGCGTGTCCAGGTTTTTTCCTCGCAGCAGCCGGAGGGCACCGGCGTAACCGAAATGTGGAACCGAGAAATCACAAATCACCACATCCCAAGCCCGATTCTCGAGGCTCGCACTCATCGCTGGCGGCGTATCTACACGCTCGAAGCTCACATCATATCCACCCCGGCGCAGTTCCCGGATCACGAGTTCGGCATCCTCGTCCGAATCTTCGACCATCAGAACGCTGAGGGGGGTGCTCATGGATCCACCTGCCAATTGAAGCCGCTTCGCTCAAAATCGACCACTACGATCCAACTTGCCAACCGCCTTGACAGAGGGCACACAATCGGGAGGCGCCCGACGGGTAGACGGCGTTCACTTAAAATGCGCGTTGGCCGTGTCCCTCCGCGCATCCCATGGCTCCCTACCCAAGTCCGGCGCGAAACAAGCCGCGCCCACGGTCGGGTTTTCAGTCGTTCAGCATTCACCCGAAACCGTGGCAGCATTATGACTTCCTTCTTGTAGGCTCGGACACCAGCGCGAAATCGATTGAGCCAAGGGAGGATGGAATATGTAAGGCCTGAGCCCGACTGTCTGCACTCCTGCCTTGACCCCCGTTCCATTCCTCCACACACTTTGCGACGAATATAAAACTAGCTTCAAATAGGTTCCTTCTGGTGAGACCGGTTACCGAACCGTGCATCTCGTATCTTTGATTTCCTAAGGCGACATAGTCGTAAACGCAGTAGTCCGCGTGAATTGAGAGTAGTCGGATAATGTTGTTGGAGCTGTCACTGTAAATCGCACCTTCTCGTAAGTGCGTCCTCGGTTCACAGCTCTGGGTTGACGCAAGCGCCATGGTTGTTGGCATCCTCTGTAGATCGGCTCAGCACCGGAAGTTTCTGGAATCGCGCCAAAGGACCCCGATCGAGGCGAAACCTGACGTGCCCGGGGTGTTCCTTTAGGCCGCTCTGTCAGCCGCAATATGATGCGCTGTCGACACATTTACCGCAAAAGTCTCCAGCTTCGGAGGAGACTCCAAGACTCGCTTCAACATGTCGGTGATCGTGTCATAGTACTGGCGATGATACCCCTCGGCATCTTGTTGCGAGGTCCAGAAACTGATGAACACCAGCCTTTCGGGGTTTGTCTTGTCGGAAAGCGTAAGAAAGTCGACAAAGCCCGGCTGCTTTTGCAGGATCGGTAATACGTCGTTTTTCAGCTTGTTGCCGAACTGTTCAGTTCGGCCGGCCTGCGATTGGCATTCCACAACACGAGCAAACATAGACGTGCCTCCTTCTTCCAAATAGTTTTTCGAGATATGCGTAGCACTGCGTAGTACTTCGTCGGATGCTTCCCCAAACGCGTCTGGTGATCCGCATCCTACCGAAATTCAAGCAGACCACCAGACGCTCGAAGCGCTCTCAGGGCGAGAGCAAGCATGTGCGACCTTACTTCTTGGACGCGGTGTTGCCCGTACCAGCGTGCAACGATTTCGCGCTAAAGAATACGACGAATCGATCATTGCCCCATTTTCGCCGTTATTGCTGTCTGGCTGGACCTTGCATGTAGCCTTCCGTCTCTGAATAGTAGCTAACTCATAGAAAAGAGGGCCTCGGTAGTTCAGTGTCAGAGTCTCGACACTGTCACGAGACAGACGATTCGACACATCTGGTCAGCTAACCTCAGATCGCACTACTTTCGGTGCTCTGGTCCAGGGTGTTACTTCACGGGCAAAGGCGATTCTTCGATCCACAGCCGGATCAGAAGACCGGGGAACTGGGCAGATGATGACTGCCCCGTCCGTTGTTCGCATCAAGCGCATGGTCGTAGCGCATTCCCCACACAACCAAAAGTACTCGATTCTACGTTTCGGATGATCAGTTCTCGATCTAGGGTCCACATGGTTATCGTTTGCCTCAACCATGAAGATCTGCCCACTGCGAAAATAGTGGAACGGAATGTTGCAGGCTGGATCAGCACACGTGGCTATCATTGTCACTCCCGGAAATACCGTTGTTGTCGCTGCCGGCCCGTGGAGTTCGGAATCTTCGAGGCCCGGGACCAGAGCGTGCCGGTGCGCGGAGGTGTTCACCCTCACCGATGAGCGAACCCGGTCCTGGTGCCAATCGGGTGGAGGCCGATCTGTCGGCATCAAGCACTACCTCAGGGAATGAGGTCTTCTCCCGCGTGGCCTATCCCGGACTCCTGGCATCGGGGGATCTTTGCAAATAGTCCTCCGTTCCGTTTCGACTTGCAGGTTATACGAACCAAGGCTCTAGCCTGTGTCGGTAGCTCGCCGGTTATGTCGATGACTGTCGACAGCGCTGCATGGACTCGACACTTCGACACTGTCTGTGCCCGTCTCCAGCTTCCAACTAACAAATCGGGAATGTGCGAGGATATCCGACATGGGCACGCTGGCAAGTAGCTCTGGAACTCAAATGGGACTAATGTTCAGCCTTTTCATTTTCGAATAGAGAGTCGTGCGTTTCATTCCCAGTCTATTGGCTGCACCCGACGCGCCACCTATTACTCCTCCCGCCTCTTCCAAAGCTTGAAGGATGAGTGCTCGTTCGACCTCCTGCGACATTTTGCCGGAAGCTGGTTTTGTGCCGCTTTCTAATTCGCCGAGCGGAACCCTCAGGACTGGTGAGTTTGTCAAAATCACGCATCGCTGAACCAGATTTTGCAATTCTCTGATGTTCCCCGGCCAGTTCCAATTTACCAGGGCACCCATGGCTTCAGCGGGGACGCTCTCAATCGACTTCTTCGCTTCTTTTGCGTACCTGGCGACGAAGTAACGCACGAGGGCAGGAATGTCACTTTTTCTTTCCCGCAAAGGGGGAATGTAAATCGGAAAGACATTGAGCCTATAGAATAGGTCCTCGCGAAACCGCCCTTCGATGATACTTCGATGCAAGTCGTGATTTGTGGCAGCGATCAACCGAACGTCGACTCTTACGGTCCGGTTGCTACCGAGCCGTTCGAATTCTTTGTCTTGCAGAACCCGTAACAACTTCGGCTGGATCATACTTGGAAGATCCCCTACCTCATCCAGTAGCAGAGTTCCCCTGTCAGCTAGTTCCAATCGACCAACGTGGCTATTAATCGCGCCGGTGAATGCCCCCTTTTCGTGTCCGAATAGCTCGCTTTCCAACAACTCTGTCGGAATCGCCGTACAGTTGACGCTAACAAACTTGCTGTCGGCCCGCGGGCTGAGTCGATGAATAGCACGTGCAACCAACTCCTTGCCAGTACCTGTCTCTCCCAGTAGCAGCACCGTAGCATTCGTGGCGGCTACCGTCCTCACCTGTGTTAGCAGTTCATGCAGAGGAGCACTAGTCCCAATAATATCGTGGATGGCCTCCTCACGAACCGTCTGATCGCCCAGATCGAAAACCTGGAGCTCTTGTTCGGGCCTTGGCGCTACGATGGAAGTGGCTTGGACGGATTCTGCCTGCCCTATAAGCCCATCACGTGAAAGAGTGGTGTCCAGGAGTTGAGCGATCATTGCAGCCGTGCGGTGCAGCAACTCAAGTGTCGCATTCGTCTTGGGAATGACACTCAAACTGCCAAAGCCCATTGCTCCCAGCCTGTGACGACTTGTGGTCAAGGGAAGGACATAATAAGTACGTACGCCGAGTTGGCGAAGCGACGCTAGGAAAGCGGGCAAACTGGTTTCCGCCTCCAAATCTTGGAGGAGTACGGATCGTTGATTCTTCCAGGCCCATCCGCTTGCGCAAGTGTGCACGGCACTGAATTCACGTCTTTTCTGCGTGTGGCCCGCCTTCCAAGTATCCAGAAGGATGCTCTCCGTGCTTGAGTCGTAAAGACCCAATGTGACAAATTCAAAATTCAAGGATTTCCGCAGGTAGAGTGCCAAGGTAGGGAAAAGAGCATCTGCTGTCGGCTGGCTGACTGCTAGCTGCGCCAGATCTAGCAGATTGCGATACTGTCCTACTGCTAGGTCAGCGAGATAAACAGAGTCAACCGCAAATCTTTGCTCCGACATACTGCTGCACCCTACGTCTTAGCCTTCGGATTCAGACGACGTTCACAGTATTACGCCTCACGACAGCTACAAAGATCACGACACGAAATGTCATCCCGTGTTTCTGGATACGATACCGCACATTCATTAGTACGCTGTTGTACATTTGCAGTATATTACAGGTTCTGTTTCGGGGAAACCAGAATGAACTCTGCTAAAGGCGGGGATTCGAGTGGCAAAACTGTGATCACAATATTGATTCCATAACAATGTCGGCTCCCATGTCCGAGTAAATTTTGGTGGCGCCAACCAACCAAGGCCAGGGAGAAAGGAGCCGAACAATGATCATTATAGGATGCGATTACCACCCGGGGTTTCAGCAAATTGCGTTTGCGGATTACGGGCACGGGGGAGTTACAAGAACGGCGGCTGGAGCACCAAGAGGAAGCGGAGACGTTCTACCGGGAACTCGAAGCACAAGGCCTCAAGGTGGGGCGTGGGGATGGAAGCGAGTGGGCATGCTCGCCGGTTCGAGCGACTGCTCGGGGAGTTGCGATTTGAGCTGTGGATTGGGGGATGCCGCCGAGATCTGCACCAAGCGGGTACGCAAGCAGAAGACGGATCGCCAGGATGCGGAGCTGATGCTGCGATTGTTGCTCGAAGATCGCTTTCCGAAGGTCTGGGTGCCGAACTGGGAAGAATCGGGACCTGCGGCAAACTGTTGTGGCACCGGCACCGGATCGTGCAGGTGTGCGCGGCTCACCAGTTGGGACCTGAACCGTCGTATAGGTGTGCTTTACGAATGGTCAGTCTCCTGGGGAAGCAGAAAGTCGCACAACCCGGCGAGGCGAAAAAAGGTGCAGATCGGATTCTGTTCGGATTTCGTAACAGGACGTTTCGCTGCCCACCAACCAGCGGAACAGGAGAACAGGATGCATATACCATCACCTTTTTAGGGAAGCAATGGATATGTAATCGGGAGCATTTGCGACGGCTGCTTGACGCTCTCAAACACGACCTGCGGATGAAGCAGCGGGTAACCATTGGAGAACTGCGCCAGCTTGCAGAAGCGATCATTGATTACGGCCGAATTCAAGCGCAGGAGGGATGGCCCGCGTCCCCGCCGCTATATATAATCGTCGATTGCTAAAATGGCATACCGATTCAGAGAGTCGCCGCAGACCATTAACGACGCGCTGATGCTGTTAAAGGGCATGGGCCGTGCTCAGCGTGTCCATCGTCACGGGTATTGGAAATTGAAACTGGCAGGCGGTCACAAGGATAAGTGGGAATGCCGCTTAACGTAGCTCGAGCGTGTCTTCCACTCTACGCAGGAGTTCCGACGGGAGGAAAGGCTTTTGTAGAATAGTTGCGCCGGACTTAACTAGCTCACCCAATTCGGGAAACTGGTCGCCAAAGCCCGTTACAAACAACAGCTTCGTTTCGGGTCGAGCCGCACGAATTCGTTTTGAAAGCTCAAGGCCGTTGAATTCGGGCGTGACAATATCACTCACCACAATCTCTATCGTGCCCTCATGGTGCTCGCTCCAGTGGAGCGCCTCCGCACCATCGGCGGCAGGAAAGACAGAAAACCCTACTCCTTCAAGCGTCCTTTGCAAGAGGTTTCGAAGGTTACCGTCGCCTTCGATTATCAAGATTGTGACGGAGCGATGGCGGGGCGCAAGATGGAGTGTCTGGTGAGTTGACTGGGCCTCTCGTGTTTGTCGTTGGTCCAACTCGTGCACGATTTGTCGACCAAGAATCTGCAAGGAATCTATTTGCTCGGCAGTCAGGAGGTGAGGCACTCGGTCCATCACGCCTAAGACTCCTATCGCTGCGTGGCTAGAAGCGATTAGCGGTACCCCCGCAAAAAATCTGACCCCGATCTCCGTCACCAGGAAACTGTTCTCGAACGTCGCGTCAGCGAGTGGATTAGGCACGACTAGGGGGTCGGGTCGCAAAATTGCATGGGCAGAAAAGGATCGCTCTCGCGGAATCTCATCGAAAACAAAACCAATTTTCGCTTTGAGCCACACCCGATGCTGATCGACGAATCCGATCTTACCGATGGGAGCATCGCAGATGAGTGTAGCTAGACGAACAATGTCGTCAAACGCTTGTTCGGGAGATGTTTGGAGAACTTGAAAGCTTCGAAGAACTTCGAGGCGGGAGCTCTCGTTTTGTGGGAGAGGCGAACTCATTGGTTGCCTCGCAACAAAAGATGAGCGGCGACGCCCCACGCGCCGATGAACGTTTCGTCACATTCAAGCGTTCCCATGAGTTTGGGCTGTCGGGGTCTGGAGCCATTGCTAAGCGAATTCCGGTCATTAGGAACAATCTGACTTGTAGTAGTTGATTTGATGAACCGCTCGTTGCGCTTGCCAGTCCCGGCCCGTAGAATCTCACCAATCACTTCGGGCTTCGAGAGATTGTGTCCCTTTTTCATGACAACTTCTCATGCTCTATCACTCGCCCGTAACCAAGGATCGCCTCTGGTGTAGTTCTTCAGGGGTCAACCGTTCTCCATCCGCGACGCATGCGTGAGAACGTCAACCAGCTCTCGATGCCTATTGCTCCGAAAACATTTAATTATATATCATCCTGTTCCGCCGGTTGGTGGGGCAGCGAAACGTCCTGTTACGAAATCCGAACAGAATCCGATCTGCACCTTTTTTCGCCTCGCCCGATAGTATAAGTCCGTGGATCGAGAACGGAGACCCTCCCGCGGCCATCGGCGTATGCGAACACTGCAATGCCTAGTTTAAGGTCAGTACCATTGTTCCATGATCTGAGACTTAGCATTCCCTATCGACTCTTTGCCGTGCTCGTTGCGCACATGCTTCAACATGGCATCTGTGGCCTGCGTGCGGCGGCAACCGAATCTGTCATCGAACTCGTTGACGCGCTCAACGTGTGAACAGTCTTTGCAGTTGAGAATTAGACCGCCACTCTTGCCTCTGGTGATCGTATACATCACCCCGAGCATACAAGCTGCCGCTTCCGCCCAGTGTGATCGTAATCGCTTTCCGGTTACGTTCGTTTGAGAGAGAGGGTGCGTACCGAACGGTTCTTCGGAGTCTTACGAGCAGCGGAGGCGGAAACAGAAATCGTCCTGCGCTTCCACGGCTGCCGCTAATCCGGTAAGAGGGCATCAGAACGAGGTGTCTGTCCTCTGAAAACCATGACGAGGAACCGGCGACAACCCGAATTCCAGTGATCGTGGTTAGCAGTCCCCCCAGAGTAACGCTGACAGACTGAAGAAAGCAGGCGCGATCGCATATATCGAGAACTCGAAACTCGACCTTATCAGGAGCGGTGAAAACTTAGTCCGGCTGGTAAACGCTGCGCTTAGCAAGGTAAAGACCGATCACGCCTTCAACTCTTCAACTTTGAAGGACCGTAAAATCGGAAACGAGAGTCTAGAGGACGTTGCTCACTAACCGCAGCACCCCTGCATTGTCGTGCTTCCCCGCTGCCACTCGTGGAGCTTCAGTTTCGTCGGCCTTGCACGCATACCGGGTCGTTTTCGATACGGGCGTTGGTGAAGGACGACCAGCGTATGCGTAGGAACAGCAAGCAGCTCTTGCAGCCGTCTCCCTATCTGAGCCAGCATAGGAGTCTGCCTTTGGGCGGGAGGGATCGCCGAGGCGACCCGTAGTTTCACGACCTTGAGTCTGGGGACATTGGCCACTCGGGAGGCGTCGGATGTCGTGGCGGCCAGTTGCGTCGACCAAGAGCGTTATCCCGACGCGGGAAGTATTTTGAATACGCCTGTTTGGCTCGCGGGCCTCGCCGTTATTTTTCTTGAGTAGCCCAGACCTGACTCCCTGGAATTGACTGTTTGGGTCTCGAATATCTAGCGGACTGACACTTTCTTTCCAATTCGTCAAAAACCTGACTTGCATACACCAAGTCTTGTAATTCCGGTTCGTCGACCGCAGCCTCCCGGATCAAGTGCAATGCGCGTTCCCCAGCAGCTTTCCGCGCTTCCAGCACTCGTAGAGGGACAAGCTCCATATCAGTTTCAAGGACGGCAGCCCTGTACAGACTCTTCCATGATTGCGCATCTTGCGATTTTACGTCGCGCTCTTTCATTGACGCTCCTCGTGATGGGAAATTCATAGGGATTATATCGACGGTCTAGACAGTTTGTCAGCACGGAAACGCACTCTTGAGTGTGCGATGTCGAATAGGATGTACAGTGGCCAAGGGTCGCCGAGGCACGCCTCAATCCGACGCAGCATGAGGCTCTTCGGAATACTGGAAGTTCTAGAAAAATGGATCGGCGAGGATCGGGGCACCGGACGAACAGAAAGTCGGAAACTGGAAAGTCGGTCTTTCGGTCAACGCTACTCGGTTTCTTCGCGAACGCACGGCGTCATGAGAGAGTTGCGCCATCGAAGAATGCATCCGGCCCCCGAACTTCGGTTATTTCCCCGCGCTGAACTGGTTCGCAGTCGGAAGAACTGAACCTATTTCTTCGCAATGGACCAGAAAATCCCGCCAGAGATTTTGGACCGGAAGGAACTCGCGCTCGTAGGTCAGGCGGAAATGCACATCACAGTGCCCTACGATGGACCACGCATTTCGTTCAACGATGTATACGCTAGCCTCGTTCATAAGATTGAGCCTTTTAACCGCTGCCCTTTCCGCCCAGTGTGATCCCGCCGAGCCGATTCCGATGATATGGATGTAAAGCGACAAAACGACCCAGAGCAGGTTCTCTCTGGGTCGGGTCGATTCCTTCGCACTAAGTTCAATAACATTGTTCCATGATCTGAGGCTTAGGATTCCCTATCGGCGCTTTGGCGTGCTCGTTGCGCACATGCTTCAACATGGCAGTTGCGGCCTGCGTGCGACGGCTACCGAGTCTGTCATCGAACTCGTTTACGTGCTCGGTATGTGGGCAGTCATGGCAGACGAGGATCACGCCGCTCGCGTCATTGTTGATTGTGTACATGACTCCGAGCATACACGCTGCAGTTACCGCCCAGTGTGATCGTAATCGCTTTCCCGTTACCTCGGTTTGGGAGAGAGGTCTTGGGAGTCTTACGAGCAGCGGAGGCGGAAACAGAAATCGTCCTGCGCTTCCACGGCTGCCGCTAATCCGGTAAGAGGGCATCAGAACGAGGTGTCCATCACTGGGAGAAATGGGTAAGGGACAGCGATGTGCAACCGTGGCGTGCTCGTTCATTGCCCTAGCCGCTTGGGTGCGGCACCTACAGTTCTCGCCGTTGAAATCCATTGTGGTGACGGAGTGTTTGCAAAGTCTGCACTTGAACATAGCAAAGCCATTCATCATCTTGATGGTGTAATGTCTCACAGCTTTAATTGTAGACGCTCATCCTTGGTATGACTCCGAACTAAAGTTACGCTCACCACCGTCGCGAGCGAAATGGCAGGTGCTTGCGCTCACGATCCGATCAATGAGTTCAAGTATCGGGCGATTGCACTAACTGAGAATTGTCAGTGTAATCACGTTTTCCACAATAACCGCATTGTTTCCGACGAGGCGGCGGACAGACCAGAAGAAGCACAACTTGTTCGTGATGTGGAGGTAGGCGTCGCCAAAGCTCGGAGAATGGCACAAGGAGGAAACGGAATATGAACCTAGCGGCAAATCAGCAGGGGTTGCATGATCGCGGAAATTACCTGGTCCGGCGACAACGGTTAGCGCCGGGGGAGGCGACACCTTGGCATCGCGATCCCCTTCATCGGGTGACCGGGCTCCTGAGCGGGGATCTATTGAACATCGAGTTCCGCGATGGCGGGGAAACTCAGTCGTGGAAAGTCACTGTTGGCGAAGTGGATTGGGTGGAGCCGAGCGATCGCGTCCGCCGCGCGGTGACGTCGGCAAAGAAGTATTCGAGTTGTAACTTTTTTCCTTGATCACCCGGGGGTGGTACCGCAGCCGGAGGACGGTTCTTAATTAATCGTCAAGTCGCCCCCGAGGCGTAACACACCAAATCGCCGAGGTCTGTACCCAGTGTGGGATGTCTGCGTAGCAAAACGAAAATGGAAAAGCGAGAGAAACTGGTCTATACCGTGGGCGAAGTGGCGGCCATGTTGGGCTTTTCGAGGAGCACCGTCGCCTGTTTGTTTGAGAAAGAACCGGGCGTCATACAACTTACACGCCCCGAGACTATGCACAAGCGGCGGTATCGCTCTTTGAGGATTCCACGTTCTGTGTACCAGCGGGTGCTAGCTCGCCTCACCAAGTAGCCGTCCGGTGCTGTTTCCGTGCCGTTCGCAAGGAATTGCACCGAACTAGCCGCGTAAGACGCCATCTTGCCGCGGGCCTCACGCGCGGTGAGGCATTCGAATGGAGTAAAAGTGCTCATCGTAAATGGTGCCTCAATGCCCCGGAATGGCGACTAAAAGGCGTCTAATGCTCCTCACTTTCGTCTTTTATTCCCCTCACTTCTGAAAAAATACTGGATACGCGTGCAAGAACGGGAGCGGCGGTCTGCGGCTTTGTGTTCTCCATAAACACTGACCCCCATACCCATACCCCCACCCATCCTGCTTGAAACAATGTCACCCGGCCTGCCCACTATTTGTCTTGGCAGTCCTGCACCACGGTGACAACGATGCAGTAGGGGGGTCAGATGTGCAGCAACTCTCGGGAACGCTCACGGCATGCCAAAGTCCCGCGCCGTGTATACGTGGTCCTTCGGCCCGAACACGCGTCCAAGGTCTTCACAGCATTCGTCCAGGGAGATTCTCTTGCGAGCCATACGCCAGAACCTACGGTCGAGGCAACTCCAGTCAACCTGATTGAATCTGGGAACCGCGCAACTTCGTGGGAACAACCGCAGGAACAACCGTGGGAACCGAATGTGCTGTAGGTGCCTGAAGGTTCCCAAATGCGCCCGTTAACTCCCTGATTCTACGACTTTAAGTAGAGTGTCAAGGTAGCGCTCTAACCAACTGAGCTACGCGCCTACAGTGTTCTTAAATACATCCTACCGCGCGACTTCTCCCTCCGCCTCAATTTTACTACAACGTTTCGCGCACCCGCTTTGGCACCCGCTCGCCTTCCAGCAGGAAACGCTCGATTGTGCGACTCTTGATCGCTGGGAATGAAGATGTCCATCTCGCGCATACTCTCGATGTCAGCAGCCAGTTGTGCGGTTATCGAGGCGAGATGAAAGTTGGAGATGAGATTGTGATTCAATACTGCCATGCGCGAGCACAATTCCGAGTCACTTGGATCGCCGCTCGCGAGGGCTCCTCGGAGAAGCAGATTTGGGGTGCCGAGGTCCCTCAGGAAACGGCTTGGCAGCAAATCGCAGCTTTCTTGGGTCAGGCGCAAACTCGGTGCTCAACGTGAAGACTTTTTAAACAAGCGAGCGAATACATGCTCTGTAAGCCCATCGGATTTCGAGAGTACGTCTCTGGTAGCGGCAGTCGGTGCGTACTTGGGCGCTATGGTCAACGATGAGAACAGTGCAAGACATGCAACCCCTTAGCCCTTGGCTGGCTGCCGACCCGCTTCCATCGTGCAGCGGCGGGAGGCGACAAGGAAGGGCTCCCACACCAGTCGGCGAGAAATGCGAGCTTGGCACTGGTCAACCACGCACGAACCCCCATCCGGATCGGCGCTTGGTGAAAAAGGGTTAAGCCATTTCAGAGCCGCCCCTGACTCCTATTTTTTGCGTCGTCTCGTCCAAGATGATGTGCTCCTCGGAGACGAAGTAAGCAACTATGAACTTCTCTTCGTCCTCAGTTGAGGTTTTCCATTCGGGCGATTGGCGATCCGCGAGTAGAGCCCCTACGTCGTCAAATCAGTTCCGCCATGCCGAAACTACCTCTACCCTCCAATATGCACCATCGTCCGCGACGCCGGCACAAATCCCGGCTCCCCGATGTGGTGCCGCTCTTCTTTCTTCTCCACTACGTTCACGATGAACTCCGTGAGTTTCTCATCCGTCGCGCCGCGCCGCATTAACTCATGCAGATCGTGATCCCACACAGAAAATAAACACGTCCGCAGCTTTCCATCCGAGGTGATGCGAATCCGGCTGCAGTGACCGCAGAACGGATGTGACACCGGCGCAATGATTCCAATTTCGCCGATGCCATCCCGGAAGCGATAGCGGCGCGCCGTCTCGCTGTGCGCGTGCGCGATCTCATCCAGCGGCAGATACTCCGACATGCGGGAGACGATCTCATCCAGCCTAACCACAATCTCCGGAGTCCAAACGCGGTCCTCCTCGAGCGGCATGAATTCAATGAAGCGCACCACCACTTGCTCTGTGCGCGCGAACATCCCGAACGGAATAATCTGATCTTCATTGAAGCCGCGCAGCAGCACGCAATTGATTTTCACCGGATCAAGCCCCGCCTGCCGCGATGCGCGCACGCCCGCCAGTACGCTGTCGTATCCATTCGGCACGCGAGTGATGCGCGCAAACCGATTCGGATCCACCGCGTCCATGCTTATCGTCACGCGGTCGACGCCGGCGTCTTTCAGCGGCCGTGCGATCTCAGCCAGCAGATGGCCATTCGTCGTCAATGCAATTTCAGGCTTCTTGCCATGTGCGGTGCGCAGCTTACCGAGGTCGCGAACAAACTCCACGATGCCTCTGCGCAGCAAAGGCTCGCCACCTGTCAGACGAATCTTCGTGATCCCAAGCCCAACCAGAATGCGAGCCATCCGCAGATAATCGTCGAACGGAAGCTCCGCATAAGCCGCCCCATTCGTCCCCGTCCGGCAATACACACACTTGTAGTTGCAGCGGTCGGTAATCGATATCCGCAGGTCGTGAATCGAGCGCCCGAAATTGTCGGTAAGCTTTGGCATCAGCAATTAGCTGTCGGCTTTTCGCTTTAGGCTCTTAGCGTTAGGGAAGCTCTGTCGAAGCCGTTTCCCGAACCCGCTTCGAAATGGGTATGGCTTCACTCATGCCCCGCTTTGCATCAAGGCCTCGCTTTAGCGATGCCGCAAGCTCTGCGAAATCAGCCGCCCCTTTAGGGGCTGCTCGTCGTCCGAATTTGTTCGTGTGGAGAAAACCCCGAGGAGTGACCCAGCGAGCGTTTCCTTTCCAACACGGGAGGCACAGACGTTTCCATCCGCACCCTCGAATCGCACCTCGTCCAACCGCCGCGACCCTCGCCCCCGCCGCCAAAAAATCTCTCAGGCTGCGGGGATCGGAAACTCTGTCATTATTATACCCATAGTGCTGGCTGCATAACGGGCAACTCCGAAAGTTATGAACGTGGCGTTATTGGGGGCCAAGAGCCAGAATCTGAGAGCTGACAGCTAAGAACTCAGCCTCTTCGCCATCGAACAATAAATCTCCACCGCTTCCCGGAGCTGCGCTTTCTCCACAAACTCGCCCTCCGTGTGCGCCACGTGAATCGAGCCTGGACCGAGCAGCAGCGGCTCGCCCCAGTTCCTAAGGGACGGGACATCGGTCGTGAAGGCCGCGACCATCGTCGGCAGACCGTCCAGCGTCCGCAACCGCAGAAACGGAGTCTCGCGTGTGAAGCGAACCTCGGCGAGCGTGCCGACGGTCTCTGTAATCTCCCGGCGCAGCGCGTCCGCCGGGCCGACCAGGCGATAAAAAAGGTTAGCTTTGGCAAGATCGGGAATCACATTCGGCGCCCGCCCGCCCTGAATTAAGCCGACGTTTTTTGTGCAAGGGCCCACGTCGGCGTCTTCAGGAAGTTTCATCGCGTGCAGGCGGTGCAGCGCCTCCACCAACTTGTCGATCGCCGACTCACCCAGTTCCGGATACGCCGAGTGAGCCATCTTCCCGTGCGCCACCAGTTCCACGTGCAGCGCGCCCTTGCTCGCCAGCGCCAGCTTGTTTTCGGTGGGCTCGCCGTTGATCATGAAGCGCGCGCCCACCGGTTGCTGGTTGGCCACCCTCGCGCCGATCGAGTCCTGCTCCTCGCCCACCAGAAACAGCAGCCCGACGAAAACGCCCGCTCCGCGCAGGTTCTCCGCCGCCAGAATCTCGGCTGCAATAATCCCCTTGGCGTCGCACGCTCCGCGCCCGTAAATGCGCTCGTCATCTTCGGACGATGCAATAAAAGGCGGCACCGTATCCATGTGCGTGGAG
>Ga0181518_10003254_pt1 | contig 15140 bp, 10 predicted proteins | sample PEATcosm2014_Bin_28_FD_119751 | JGI IMG/M metagenome (GOLD analysis project Ga0181518, IMG submission 119751) | Peatland microbial communities from MTU Mesocosm Facility, Houghton, MI, USA - PEATcosm2014_Bin01_60_metaG | ecosystem: Environmental > Terrestrial > Soil > Wetlands > Peat | place... | reverse complement strand
GCCGAAGCGTTGACTGTGCGGCAGGACGGCGCGGCCATCAACATGGTCTTGCGCCATTTCGACATCGACCTGGGACGAGCGTGGGAGGAGCGCACGGCGCCGATGATCTTTGCGGCGGCGAGCTGCGATGGGCAGTCGGCCGTCTTCGACGGGCAGGGCGAGCACGCCGGCGAACACCTCACCTACAAGCGCACGGTCGAGGGCCTCACCATCATCGGCGACTTTCTGCACCACGGCAAGCCGGCGCACGTGGAATGGAAGATGATCGCGACCCGGAACTGAACCGCGGCCGCTCCATCCTGACTGGATTTTACTCCTATAGAACGCGGGTAGCGCATCCTACGTGCCCTTTGGGATCGTAGGAGTTTACCACGCCACGATTTGCATGCCGTGGGCCTTCCGAGTGGCCCTGTGGCACGTCGAGGACCCGACAATGAGCGCAGATTCATGCCCAGAACGCCGAGAACTTGGGCGAAGAGTTGAGCCGCGACGTTTCGAGGCAGCCACATTAACCTGCAAGGGTATCAGGGGAGCGGATCAATTTTGTTCAATGGGTTTGACTGCCGCGCTGTGAGCCACAGAGCGGCCAGATCCGCTTGGTGAATGAGGGCCCACTCCTCCACCAAACCAAAGGCTCTGGCGGGCAAACTTCCGGCGATCACTCTCAAATCCTCGATGCCGATCACAGCTTCGTGCTCGCCATACTCGGCATGGAAATGAGGTGGCCAGTGGTCGGCAAAGTATATTCGGATGACAATGCACTAAAAGCGGCTAACTTCAGGCATGGCTGGGCTCGCGCCGGAGGTTGGGGAAGAGGTCTTCAGAGGTCTTGCCGGTCAACTTCAGATAGGTAGCATCCGGACACAGCTCGATCTCATCATTCCATCGGATTTGCCTGGCGGGCCCGACGTGCACCTGTGCGAAGAACTTCTCATCCTCCCACGCCTTGAAGACGCCCTGCCCCGCCAGCTCCGACAGGTCCACGGAGCCTTCCGCGCCATCCGAGAATACGACCTTGATTCGCACGTTCGGCAACGCGCTTACCGAAATCGGTTTCACCATATTTGGCCCCTTGCCCGCACCTCGCATTATTGTATCAAACAAAGGGGGAAAGTAGGGTAATAGGACACGTGGACAAGTGCCGTCCCGGACAATCCAACTCACGGGCGCGCCTCATCGCGGAGCTGCTGGATGGTGATGCCGCCGAGGAAAAGGTGGTGCGTCTTGCCGAAATTCCTGAGCCGCTCAATGGCCGCTTGCCGGTCATCCCCGGTCGGCCCAGCCGCCGTGTGCCGCGCCTGCCACACATCGACGGTTTCCGAAAGCAAGTAGCGTAGCGTCTCGCCTTTCAGAGATCGTAGCGCGGACCGCCGCCTTTGCGGTCCGCGTCTGTTCTTTCTTGCAGCCGTTGGGTTTCCCGGGTTTCCCTAATCACTACATGCGCGGTTTCCACGCTACGCCCTCCAAGGGTCAAAGAGCGAGACTCCTGTCGGTTCAAAATCGGCGGTGTCTCGCGTCATGACCTGAAGGCCGTGATGAAGCGCGGTAGCGGCAATCAACCCATCCGTGGCGCTCACCGCGCGCCCCGCCCTCTGCGCACGGGCGGTGAGTTCTCCCCAACGGCGGCAGATATCACGGTCAACGGAGAGGATCCGATCGCCATAGTCCCTTTCCATGGTGTTCAGCCAGATTGCCAGGGCATGTTTTCTCGGGCCTTCAGCCAAGAGGGAAATGCCCTTCAGGATTTCGCCGATGGATATGATGCTCATGAAGAGTTCTTCTTCATGGAGGGCCACTACGGCGCGGCGGACCCCCGGATGGCCCTTGGGGCGGCGCAGTTCCGAGAGCACGCAGGTGTCCAGCAGCACCTTCACAGCTTGACCTTCCGCATCGGTGACCGGTCGCGCTTTAGGTCGAGTCCCTGGAGGGTGGGCCCTTTGCCGAGCAGGAATTGTTTGAAGCTCACGCGTTCACCCGTCAGCTTTTCGTAGTCGCGCCGGGCGACCACCACTACGGCATCGCGCCGCCGCAACACCACCTGTGGGTCTCCCGCCAAGGCGCGGTTAACCACCTCGCTGAAACGATTCTTGGCATCCGCCAGTCGCCATGACATCAGGGCCTGCAAAATCTAGCTAATCTAGCCATATGTTCTCACGTTGACGCCACTCTTGTAAAGCCTCTTCGCAACGAGCATTGTCAAAGAGCCGACCGCCCAACCCCCGCCGCACGGAGTTCGTAGCGCAGACCGCCCCGATCTGATCGGGGTCCGCGTCTTTTCTCGCCATGATGTTACAAACTGTTGTAGTGCAGCGTCCGTCAGCCGACGGATCAAAGTTGCGGCGTCCCTTTCTTTCGGAGGCCGATGGGGACAGGTACCTCGTCGCCGCGCCTTAGCGGAAGCGCGGGCGGAGAAATAGCCTTGCCGCTTACGGCCGTTTTTGACACCAACATCCAGTTTTCTGCGACGGGCTGGCGGGGAAATCCCTTTCAATGCCTCGAGCGGGCGCGCGACGTGGAGGTGCCGATGTTTGCAGTCAGATCTATTCCCCTTGTTGCGGACTGGCCGGGCAGGGGGACGGTAGTCGGGAAAGCCGGCCCGCTTTTCTTGCATTTTTCGCTTGACAAAGTCCGGGACCTATGATAGCCTACAATGATGCTCGTTTTGCGGACACATTGTCGTAGGCGGGGGCCGGTTAGACACGTGGCGCAAGGGATGGCGGGAAGGTCCCGGCACTCGGGGAAAGAGGAAGTGAAAACAAATAAAAAAAGATACGATCGAAGCCAGTATGTCATTGAAAACACACAAGCCAATTCGAAACGAAGCTAAGAAGTTGCTGAAAACAAATAAGTTACATGTTAAAGAAGGGGAAAATACTGAGAACTACTTGAAAATAAATGAGATAGTTTCTTAATGGGCCGCGGATTGTGCGCGTATTGCGCGCAAATTAACGCAAATCGGACCCGAATGGAGCAAAAAAAGCGCATTTTGCGAAAACGAAGTAAGGCTCGGGGGGCGGCTACACCAGCCCCGCACCACCCTGTCGAAGCCCAGCCGGCCGGGTTGCTGCACGCCCACTCATGAAGATGAAAGTCGCTGTCATCCTGAGCGGAGCGAAGGATCTGCAGTTCCGGTCCGAGACGAACTAATGCAGATTCTTCGCTTCGCTCAGAATGACGGACTTTCGCGAGAGCATAGCGAGGAATGACGCCCATATTAGAACTCCGTTTCTTGACTTGCGCTGACCGGGTACCTAGAATTGAAAGTCTGTACCCATGACCGGAAGGCTGACTGTATGTCGCTACGCATTCACAACACCTTGAGCGGGCAACTGGAAGAGTTTAAGCCCCTCGACGACCATCAGGTGGGCATGTATACGTGTGGGCCTACGGTATACGATTTCGCCCACATCGGGAACTACCGGACTTTCGTCTTTCAGGACATCCTGCGGCGCTGGCTGAAGTACCGGGGATACGGTCTGCGCCACGTCATGAACCTGACGGACGTGGACGACAACACCATCCGCAAATCCTAGGCCGCCGGCCTGTCGTTGCGCGACTACACGGCGAAATACATCGAGGCTTTCCAAGTTGATCGCCAACTGCTCAGCCTTGAAGATCCTGAAATTGTGGTGCGCGCCACCGACTCGATCGACGACATGGTAAAGATGATCCAGACCCTCAGGGAGAAAGGCTACGCCTACGCGAGCGAGGGATCGATTTACTTCCGTGTGGCGGCTTTCCCACACTATGGCCAGTTGACCAAAATCGACCTGACGGGAATACGCGACGGAGCGCGGATTGATTCGGATAAGTACGACAAGAATAATGCCCGCGACTTTGCGCTCTGGAAAGCGCCCAAGGAGGGCGAGCCCTTTTGGGAAACGCCGATCGGGCCAGGCCGCCCCGGCTGGCACATCGAGTGCTCCGTGATGTCGATGAAGTACCTGGGCGAGACTTTTGACATTCACTCCGGGGGCGTCGATCTGATCTTCCCGCATCACGAGAACGAGATCGCGCAGAGCGAGGCGGCCACGGGCAAACCCTTCGTGCGCTACTGGCTGCACGCCGAGCATCTGATCGTAAACGGCGAGAAGATGTCGAAGTCGCTGGGGAACTTTTACACGCTGCGCGACCTCTTGACCCAAAGCTACAAACCTTCGGCCATACGGTATCTATTGGCGGCCGTCCCCTACCGCCGGCATTTGAACTTCACTTTTGACGGTCTGCACCAGGCGCAGCAGTCCATCGAAAGGCTGAGGAATTTCCGGCTGCGGCTGGCCCAGGAGTCCTTTCCGGCGGGGGAGAATACGGCTCTCGAAGATCGTGCCCGCGCTGCCCGCCAGGCGTTTGAAGACGCCATGGACGATAACCTCAACACCGCCGAAGCCCTCGGCGCGATTTTCGCCATGGTGCGGGATGCCAATACCGCCATCGACCGCGGTGAGTTTCGGACGGGAGATCGTGCCGACTTCCTGGACACGCTGGAGCGCTGGGACCGGATTTTCGCCGTCCTCGAAGATAACGACAGCGCCAAGCTGCGGCAATTCGGCTTGGGGGTAGAGGCTCCCGCGCTTGCCGGGATCTCGGCAAGCGCAACGGCGCCCACCGGCGCTGAAGCCACGATCGACGGCAATGGCCACGGAAGCGCCCCGATGCCGGGACTGTTGACCGACGAAGCGATCGGCCGGTCGATTGCGGAACGCGATGAGATGCGCCGCAAGGGCAATTACGCTCGCGCCGACGAAATCCGCCAGAATCTTCTGAAGGCCGGTGTTATACTCGAAGACAGCAAGGCCGGAACTCGCTGGAAACGGAAGTAACCATGGATCACAATCCTCATAGCCTTCGGCTCAGGCTTCCCCATTCCGCCCGCCCCAACCTGTTTGGCGGGGACTAATACCTCCTAACATAATATACCATATATAAATACATAGAGCGCAGGAGCCCGCTGGCCCCGCGGCCAAGCGCTGGTCAGCCCTGCAAGATTCGCCAAGGAGGATTCATATGGAAAGCAAAGTCCCTTCGATCAAGACGCAGCTTCCCGGTCCGGAGGCCCGCAAAATCCTGGCCCTCGACCAGGAATTCGTCTCGCCCTCTTACACGCGGGACTACCCGATGGTCGCCCGGCGGGGGCAAGGCGCGAGGGTTGAAGATGTGGATGGAAATGTATTTCTGGATTTCGCGGCGGGCATCGCGGTGGTCTCGACAGGCCATTGCCACCCCGAGGTCGTACGCGCCATTCAGCGCCAGGCGGAAACGTTGATTCACATGTCGGGCACAGATTTCTACTACCCTTTGCTGGTTCAACTGGCGCAGAAACTGGCGGAGATCACACCTGGCAAATTCCCCAAGCGTGTGGTGTTCGGGAATTCCGGCGCCGAAGCCATCGAAGCCGCGATCAAAATGGCGCGTTACCACACCCGGCGCAACCGCTTGATTGCTTTCCTGGGCTGTTTCCACGGCCGGACCTTGGGAGCGCTCTCCCTCACCGCCAGCAAAGCCGTCCAGCGGCGCGGTTTCGGCCCCTTGTTGTCCGGAGTAACGCATCTTCCCTACCCCAATCCCTATCGCTGTTCGGCGGGACATGGCGTTCAGGAATGCGAATGCGACTGCACAGACTTTCTCGAGAAACAGCTCTTCAGAACCGCCGTGCCTGCGGATGAGGTGGCGGCGATCATTGTAGAACCGATCCAGGGCGAAGGAGGGTACATCGTGCCTCCGGCGGGATTCCTGGGCAGGCTGCGGCAGCTCGCCGATCGCCACGGAATTCTTCTGATCTTCGACGAAGTCCAGTGCGGAATGGGCCGCACCGGCAAGATGTTCGCCTGTGAACACTCCGGCGTTGTACCGGACATCCTCGTCACCGCCAAGGGGATTGCTTCAGGGTTGCCGCTCGGCGTGGCGGTGGCGCGAGCGGACGTGATGACTTGGGGCCCTGGTGCGCATGCTTCCACGTTCGGCGGAAACCCCGTGGCCTGCGCGGCCGCGATGGAAACCATCCGACTGCTGGAAGAAAAGTATGTTGCCAATGCCGCGCGCATGGGAGAATACATTCTCGGGCGGTTGGCTGATTGGCCAAGCCGGCATCCGTCGGTCGGGCAGGTGCGAGGCCGCGGCCTGATGATCGGGATGGAGTTGGTCAAGAGCCAGCAAACCCGCGAGCCCAACCCGGAGGCTCGCAACAAGGTCATCGAGGAAGCGTTCCAGAAGGGTTTGCTCATTCTGGGCTGCGGGGAAAGCACGGTACGCCTGATGCCGCCTTTGGTCATCGAGCAGGAACATGCGGATACGGCGCTCGAGATCCTCGACCATTGCCTTTCTGAGGTCGAGCACTGAGCTGAAGGCGGCGTTTGTCATTCTGAAGCCGCGTTCTTTTTGGCCGAAGAATCTCTGCAGTTTCAGAGGGCCGTCCCAAAGTGCGCCGGTGTTGTTATAATGAGTCTGTTAGCCCGATTGATGTATCGCGCGCTGGTTTGGAAAGAGCGTCAACGTGCCTCCAGGGTAGCTTCCTTCCAATCGCAACCGCGAGGCGAATCGGAGAATCTGGAGCTTGGCGCCCGCGGCGAAACTCTGGCCTATTGGTATCTGCGCCAAGCAGGATATACTGTAGTAGCGCGAAACTGGCGCGCCCGTTCAGGCGGAGGGGAACTCGACTTGGTGGGGTGGGAAGGGCCCACCCTGGCCTTTGTGGAAGTTAAGACAAGAACTTCCCAGGCTGCAGGCCCACCCGAAGAAGCGGTTACTCCGGACAAACAGAAGCGGGTTATCAAAGGAGCTAAACAGTACCTGCGGCAGCTCAGGCGGAAACCCTTGAGTTGCCGTTTTGATGTCGTGAGCGTCTCGCTGCACCCGGCGAAGGGCCTGGAGGTCAAGCTGATCAAGGACGCTTTCAAAGCTTGAAACGGCGCCTCTCGACCGTGTGCAGCCTTTAAAAGGAGTCTAACTTTGCCCGAACTAAGAAAAGACCCCATCACCGGGCGGTGGGTGATCATTGCAACCGGCCGAGCCACTCGGCCAACCGATTTCGTCCGGGATAAAGTCCAGATCCGCGGCTCAGGTTTTTGTCCATTCTGCTACGGCAACGAAAGCAAGACGCCGCCGGAAATTCATGCTTACCGCAGCGACGGCAGCGCCCGCAACACCCCTGGGTGGACGGTGCGCATTGTACCCAACAAATTTCCCGCGCTGGGCATCGAAGGAACACTCAACCGGCAGGGTGAAGGTCTTTACGACAAGATGAATGGCATCGGTGCGCATGAGGTCATCATTGAAACGCCGCAGCACAATCTGACCTTGGCCACCATGCCGACCTCCCGTGTCGAGGATGTGCTCTGGGCCTACCGGGACCGCATCCTGGACCTCGAGAAAGACAAGCGCTTCAAATACATCCTGATCTTCAAGAACCATGGAGAGGCCGCCGGCGCCTCGCTCGAGCATACCCACTCCCAACTCATCGCGCTGCCCGTGGTGCCAAAGCGCGTGCGCGAGGAGGTGGATGGGGCACGGGAGCACTACAATTTCAAAGAGCGCTGCATCTTTTGCGACATTCTACGCCAGGAAAAAGAAAAGAGTGTGCGCCTGATCGCGGAGAATGACGCCTTCGTGGTGATCGCGCCATTTGCTCCTCGTTTCCCGTTCGAAATTTGGATTATCCCCAAGACGCACCAGTGCGCCTTCGAGCAATCCCACAAAGCGGAGTTCGAGCAGCTCGCCCCGATTTTGCAGGATATGCTTTCGCGTCTCGATCGCGTGCTGGAATTCCCTGCTTACAATTACATCATCCACACCGCACCAATTGGGGAAGCCGCAGAGGATTATTACCACTGGCACCTCGAGATCATGCCCAAATTGACGAAGGTCGCCGGATTTGAATGGGGTACGGGCTTCTACATCAATCCCACCTCGCCCGAGGAGTCCGCAAAATTCCTTCGCGAAGCCGCCCGGCCGGTGGAAACTCCCACCGCTACGCACCAGGGGAGTGGCTAGTGGCGAGTGATGAGTGGCTAGTCGCAGGTAGTCAAAGTGCAGTGGCTTAGTAGTGGTTTGTGCCAATCTGAGTTGTCCGTCACTAGCCACTCTCCACTAGCCACTAACCACTGTTTGGCTTGACTTCGCCAATCTCCGCTTTCTATAATCTCGTGAGGAGTAAGCGAGGTGATCGAGCGGGAATAACTCAGTGGTAGAGTGCGACCTTGCCAAGGTCGAAGTCGCGGGTTCGAATCCCGTTTCCCGCTCCAAGACTTCAGTGGTTAGTGGCGAGTGGTTAGCGAGCAGATTTTCTAGGCACTAGCCACTAACCACCAGCAACTGTTCTTCGTCGGCGCGGTACCCAAGTGGCAAGGGAGAGGTCTGCAAAACCTTTATGCGTGAGTTCGATTCTCACCCGCGCCTCCACTTATTCTGATCCCATCATCTCCACCAGCCCGTTCACAATTCCCTTCTCCGCACAGCCAGGCTTGAGCTGGGAAGCCGTGTTTTCATAGCTGATCGGCTCGGACGCGTCGTCGCTGGGGATATAGCCGCTGGATCCATTGGCGTGGGTGACCATGATAGTGGCGTTGAAGGGCGAGTCTTTCTTCAGATGCAAAAAGATGCGCGTGAAGACTTCACCTGATACTCCCGCCAAGGCCACGCTATTCAGCTTCACCAGGCTGAGTCGAATGCTCACCGGGTCTGCGTCCTCGAAGGTGTACTCGGTGCGCGGCGTAGGTCCCGGCGCCACTCGGCGCCCGGGACAGTCAATGACGCGTTGAGAGGCTTCGATTCGAGCCTGCGACGACATCGTCGTAATGCTATTCGCTACGCGTACGGACTCTTCTCCGAGAATTCTCCCCAAACCGTCAACCATGGTGAAGTCTTCTCCACGGTCCTCCGTAATGGGGTTTTGATCTCCTGCCGCGCCGCTCGTCCAGACGGCGACAGGACCTTCGCCGCCAACCTTCTCTTCCGCTCCAGCCTCCAACTCCCATCCCGCGTCGCTGCGTGTCGGGATTTTGCCCTGGTAATACTTCTCGACGTAGCGTGCCGTCGCCCCGGCCAAATCTCCTGTTATGGCCAGATTGTCGGGCCCCATGACCACCGCATGTACGGGGTAGTTTATGAAGAATGCGATGGGCCTGCCGGCCATGTCCGTGAATTTGAGGACCGCAACCGTCTTGTCGGACGGCCCGTCGGGATTGTAGCCGAGCCACCACCACCCATTCTTAGGAAAGTATTCGCGGCGATTGATGTTCACGTAGGCCTTGCCGGTCCCGAATCCGAACTGCGCCGGCTGGAGACTCGCCTTGGCTTGGCGCACGGCATCGAACGCGTCATTCTCCAGTTTGGAAGTGTAGGCAATTGTCGCGGCAGACGGGGGAGTTCGTCCGTACATATTTGCCGGCGAAGGCGCGCTGTGGTCATGAACCGCTGCAAGCAGCAGGTGATCTGCCGGGATGGCCAATTCTTTCGCAATTCGCTGCGAAAGCTCTTCCCAGACATGATTGGGCACGCCGATCAGCTCCCAAGCCACCAGGGCGGCCTGGCTCGAGCCATCGCTAAGCACGATGGCGCGCACATAAATATGGTCATGGATTCGTTGGAATCCCTGCGTGCGGCCCCCGTATCCGGACATCGGGAGTGCGGCATCAGGGGCCGGGGTAATGTCTACGCGCGCCGCACCTACCTGAAGGGCGCCGCGTGGCGCGCCAAATGACGCCAAGGAAGAAGTCGCTAGCAAAAGCATCAGACAAAAGCAAAAGCGTCGTGGGTTACCCATCATGATCTCCTTCAGGCGGTTTTCAGACCCCAAAGGGTATCACACAATTTGCGAAACAGGCGCGTTGGGGCAACCCTGGCAGGCATCTGAGGGCAGCCACAAGGCCGCCCCCAGCAGCACCCAAAAGGGGAGTGAAAATCTCCCCTTGACTATTGACAGGAGAGCGTCCCATAATTACCTGTCGATAGCTGAGGGGAGAAAATGAAGTCGTCAGTCTTCAGTTGTCAGTTCTCAGTCAACGACCTGTCGACTATGCGCAGCGCCTTTGCCCGCCCTTCTTATGGATTTCTTGAACACTGAGGACAGACGGATGATATCGGGTGACTGATAACTGCTGACTGAGAACTGAGAACTTAACATGCGCTGGTTTCACAAACTGCCGCTTCGGTTCCGCTCCGTGTTCAGGCGGGGATCTGTCGAGCAAGAGCTCAACGACGAACTCCGCTTCCACTTGGAGCGAATGATCGAGGAGAAGGTCGCAACTGGAATGCCCGCCGAGGAAGCCCGCTATGCGGCGCTGCACGAATTGGGCGGAGTGGAACAGATCAAAGAGGAATGTCGAGACATGCGAAGGACCAATCTCCTCGAGGACCTCATCCAGGACGCGCGGTACGGCCTGCGAATTCTGGCCAAGTCGCCAGGCTTCACAGCTGTCGCGATCCTTACGCTGGCATTGGGCATCGGCGCCAACACCGCGGTGTTTACGCTCCTGGATGCAATTCTTCTCCGCCTCCTTCCTGTCGCTAAGGCGGAGCAGTTGTATCAAGTGCGGAGGGTGAGCGCCATTGTGCCCGAAAGGCTGTCGGGAGATTTCACCAATCCCCTCTGGGAGAACCTCCGCTCACGGCAGGACGTATTCTCCGGTATGGTGGCCTGGGGAAACACGGATTTCAACCTGGCGCGCGGCGGCGCGGCAAAGCGTGCGGAAGGCATTTGGGTGAGCGGCGATTACTTCGGCACGCTTGGTGTTCCTCCGGTGCTTGGCCGGCTCATCACTCTCGCCGACGATTTTCGCGGATGCCCAGCCATCGCGGTGCTGAGCTATAGCTTCTGGCAGGACCGTTACGCGGGCGCCGCAAGCGTAATCGGGACGTCAATCAACCTTGACTCACACCCGTTTGAGGTGATCGGCGTGGCCGAACCTGGGTTCTACGGCATGGACGTCGGCACGAAATTCGACGTAGCCGCGCCGAACTGCGCCACGGCCCTACTGGACGGGCCGACCAAGTCACGTTTGGACGATCGCGCGTCGTGGTGGCTGTCGGTCGTGGGCCGCGTCAAGCCTGGGCTCTCGCCCCAGCAGTTGAATGCTCGCTTGGCTGCGGTAGCTCCGCAAGTCGCTGCCGCGTCCCTTCCCAACGATTGGGACACGGAAAACAAGCAGAGCTTCCTGAAAACCAGCCTGGCGGCCGTGCCGGCGGGCAGCGGCACAGGGTTTGATCTGCGCGAGCATTTCCGCCAGCCCTTGGTAGTTTTGATGGCCGTGGTCGGCTTTGTTTTGCTGATCGCCTGCGCCAACATCGCCGCGCTGATGCTGGCGCGGGCCGCCGCCCAAAGCAGAGAAATCGCCCTGCGGTTAGCGCTGGGCGCCACGCGCATGCGCCTGATCCGCCAATTGCTCACTCATTCGGTGATGCTCTCGATCGCCGGCGCCGCCGCCGGAGTCTTACTGGCGCGCTGGGGCACAATTCTGCTGGTGCGCTGCATCTCCACTCATAACGAAAGCTTGTTTTTCGTTCTTGCGCCCGACGTGAGAGTCTTGGGCTTTACGGCAGCCGTCGCCGTGCTTACCGGCGCACTGTTCGGAATGCTACCAGCGCTTCGCTCCGCGCGGGTTCCCGTTGGGGATCCGCTTCGCGGCAGCGCGGTATCGCAGACCGGGCGCAGCAGCAACTGGCACCGATGGATTGTCGCCTCGCAAGTCGCCCTCTCGCTGGCGCTGCTGGTGACGGCAGGACTGTTCCTTCGCAGTTTTATCAACTTAGCATTGACCGATACCGGCCTGGCAAGAAAAAACGTGCTGCTGGTTACCACAAATCTATGGTCCACGACCATCAAGGCCGGGGACTGCCCGGCAATCTTAAATGCGATCCAAGCCCGGCTGGGCGCGCTTCCAGGCGTCGTCTCCGTGGGCCGCAGCGAGGATGTCCCGCTGAGCGGCCGGCGCTCCGCCAATCACATTTTTGCGGACACGCCGAATGCGCCCAGCGGCGACGATTCCGTGTCGCTGACGATGTTCATGTCGCCCGGGTATTTCCGGAGCATGGGAATGGCGATGCTCTCAGGCCATGACTTCGCTGAATCCGACACGCCAACGGCGCCCAGGGTGGCTGTGGTGAACCAGGCGTTTGGGCGCAAATTCTTCGGGCCGGTCAATCCCATCGGCCACGTGATTCACATCGCCCCAAACCTAAGACCGGGCCCGCCCATCGAGGTAGTGGGGATCGTCGCGGACGCGGATTATCGGTCACTGCGTGAGAAGAAACCCCCAACCGCCTTCTTCCCCATCCAGCAGTACCCGGAGCGGGAAGGTAAGGTTATCTTCGAAGTGCGAACCGCGGGGCACCTTGCCGGCCTGGAAAACGCCGTGGAACGCGCCGTGGCGAGCGTGAATCGTGAGATTCCTCTCGAGTTCAATACGCTAGAGCGGTTGGTGGACGACGCCATGGTGCAGGAGCGTTTGCTCGCCATGCTGTCCGTGTTCTTCGGAGGGGTGGCGCTGCTGCTGGCTATGATCGGGCTGTACGGCACGATGAATTACCGCGTCACGTTGCGGCGGTCGGAGTTTGGCATCCGCATGGCGCTGGGCGCGCAAGCCTCGGGCATTGTGCGCCTGGTGATTCGCGACGTGGCGATTATCCTGCTGGTGGGTGAAGCGGCAGGGATCAGCATTTCCCTCGCTGCTGCGACGGCGTTACGGAGTTTGTTGTTCGGCCTTGGCCCTCGCGACGCAACCACCGTAGCGGGAGCGGCGTTGCTTTTGGGATGTGTGGCGCTTTTGGCGGGCTACTTGCCGGCCCGCCGTGCCGCACACGTCGACCCAATGGTGGCGCTGAAGTACGAGTAGGATTCAGGATTCGGAGTTCGGTCGACGATAGAGTCGAACAACTGTCATCCTGAGCGAAGCGAAGGATCTCTGCAGTTCGTCGTAGCTCGCTTAAATCAACATGAACTGCAGAGATCCTTCGCTTCGCTCAGGATGACAGGGTAGCGGTTTTACCTCAACCATGCGCTGGGTTTACAAACTCGCGTTGCGTTTCCGTTCGCTGCTCGCTCGCAGGGGTGTCGAGCGGGAACTGACTGACGAACTCCGCTTTCACCTGGAAAAGCTGATCGAGGTGAAGGTGGCGAGAGGGATGGCAGCGGAAGACGCCCGATATGCAGCCCTGCGCGAGTTGGGCGGCGTGGAACAGATCAAAGAGGAGTGTCGCGATATGCGCCGAGTGGGCTACATCGAAAACTTCGTGCAAGACCTCCGCTACGGCTTACGCCAGTTACGCCGCAATCCGGGTTTTGCTGCGGTGGCACTGCTTTCTCTTGCGCTGGGAATTGGCGCGAACACAGCCATCTTCCAATTGCTGGACGCGGTGCGCTTGCGGATGCTTCCAGTGGAAAACCCGCAGCAACTTGCCGAAGTGCATCTGACGAACCGCCACGGCCGCATGGGGGACTTCGTCAACTGGCATGCGATGCTCACCAATGCAATTTGGGAGCAGATCCGAGCGAATCACGAACCCTTTTCCGGCGTCATCGCCTTTGCGCCCGACGACCTGAATCTTGCCCCTCGCGGCGAAGTCCACCTGGTGCGAGGCCTTTGGGTGAACGGTGATTTCTTTCACGTGCTGGGAGTGCAACCCCTGCTGGGTCGAGTGTTCAACGCCGAAGACGACCGGCGTGGCTGCGGCGCCGGTCCAGGCGCGGTGGTGAGTTACTCGTTCTGGCAACGCGAGTTGGGCGGCGAGGCGTCCGCCATCGGCAGAACGTTGACGATTGATTATCATCCCGTCGAAGTCCTGGGGGTAACGCCGGCAGATTTTTTCGGCCTCGATGTTGGCCATACCTTCGATGTGGCGCTTCCCATCTGCTCGCAGCCGGTCCTCGGGGGCGAGGACAATTACCTCGACACGCGCTCCGATTGGTGGCTGTCGGTGGTGGGCCGCCTGAAGCCGGGCTGGACGTTCGAGAAAGCGACGGCATACCTGAGCTCGATCTCATCCGGAACGTTCGAGGCCACGCTGCCGACGGGCTACGACGCAGAGCATATCAAGAAATACCTGGCGTTCAAACTGGCGGCTTACCCCGCGGGGAGCGGCATTTCCTCATTGCGCGAAAGTGCTTCGGATCCTCTCGCCTACCTGCTGGCCATCACCGGCCTGGTGCTTCTGATCGCCTGCGCCAACCTGGCCAATTTGATGCTGGCGCGCGCCAGCGCGCGTGAACGGGAGATTGCCGTGCGACTGGCGTTGGGCGCCGTCCGCCGCAGGCTTATCCGGCAATTGCTCGCCGAAGGCCTTCTGCTGGCTGTGGCCGGCGCGGGCGCCGGATTGCTGCTGGCCCACACGCTCGCCCGCTTTCTTGCCTCGTTCCTAAGCACCGGGTCCAATGAGGTGTTCTTGAATCTGAATCCTGATTGGCGCGTATTTGCCTTTACGGCCGGCGTGGCGGGCGCGGCCACCGTTTTGTTTGGGTTAATGCCTGCTTTGCGCGCCACGCGCATCGCCCCCGGTGAGGCGATGAAGGCAGGAGGCCGTGGGCTTACGGCAGACCGGCAGCGCTTCGGCCTTCGCCGCGGGCTGGTGATCTCGCAAGTCGCTTTCTCGCTGGCGTTGATTGTCGTCGCGCTGCTCTTCACCCGCAGCCTGCGCAACCTGCTCACCGTGGATCTGGGATTTCAGCGCACCGGCATTCTAGTCGCCAATCTCGATTTCACCCAGCTCCATCTGGCGGCTCGCCACCTGACTTTCAAGCAAGAACTGCTTGAGCGGATTCGTTCCACGCCAGGAGTGGAATCCGCCGCGGACGCAGCCATTGTCCCTATCAGCGGAAGCTCGTCGAATCGCACCGTCTGGCTGGAGGGCTCGGATCCATCACAAGCCAAGAGCCCCTGGTTCGACTGGGTAAGCCCGGATTTCTTCAAAACGATGGGAACTCCGCTGCTCGCCGGGCGTGACTTCAATGATCACGATACTCCCAAATCCCCCAAGGTCGCGATTGTGAATGAGGCCTTTGTCCGGCAATTCTCCACCGGGGCGAACCCGCTCGGCAAAAGGATATGGCAAAAGGCAGAGCTTGGACAGCCGCAAGTTGCGTACGAAATCGTTGGATTGGTGAGGAACACGAAGTATCAGGATCTTCGCGAGGACTACCCGCCCTTGATCTACGT
>Ga0181518_10003252_pt1 | contig 15146 bp, 10 predicted proteins | sample PEATcosm2014_Bin_28_FD_119751 | JGI IMG/M metagenome (GOLD analysis project Ga0181518, IMG submission 119751) | Peatland microbial communities from MTU Mesocosm Facility, Houghton, MI, USA - PEATcosm2014_Bin01_60_metaG | ecosystem: Environmental > Terrestrial > Soil > Wetlands > Peat | place... | reverse complement strand
GGATGGGCCCGTCCGTGGGATTCGTCGCCGGGCAGCAGAAGAGCCGGCCCAGTGGACCGGCTCTGAACTGCACCTACTGAGTGGCGGGGGGAGGATTTGAACCTCCGACCTTCGGGTTATGAGACCCATTTCGAACGTCTCCTGCGTGATTCGCCGGTCCAGCCTGTACTCCTGGATCTTCTATCTAGCTGGAGTTATATGCCCCCAAGAACCTTGACCAGGATCGCGGCCGGTGACAGGAAATTCTGAATCCGTGGGATTTTCGTGGGACTCCACCAGCCTTCGGAAACCTTCGGGTTTTGGCCCAACCTCCAGGGAGGATGGTCGTTCCGCCACCAAATCGGCCGGCCGATCGCTTGCCGGGAAGAAGTCGTTGTCGCTTGATCGACTGCATGGGGTGGGTCCGCACGCCGACCTGGCCGGGACTGCGCCTATCTGGTGGCATGGTCATCAGTAGTCCTCTCTAACGGATGCATGACCGCAGAGCGGTGCGGACTGATTGAACGAGCTCATACTCCGTCAGCCCACGCTCCTCCTCGAAGCGAATTAACTCAAGCTCAAGCGGTACGAGAATGGCGCGTTGTAGGAGTGAGAGCAGCGCTGGGTCATCGCCGACGACGCCCAAGATGGCTTTGCCGAGGTGACATTGAGCATTGACCCACGGCTCCTCATGAACGTCGAGGCCTGATGCGGGAACTCGAGTGATGAGGAGTCGGTGGAGCTCGTGAAGGTCTCTCAGATTCCCGTGGGCGAAGCTGTTCAGCCACGCCCATTTGGGAACTCGCAGGCCACGACTGCGAAGAAGACTCGCATACTCGCCGGACAGGAAGGCCTCCGTCTCCCCGATCAAGACAGAGGCACCGGTTGACGTGGCCGTGCTCACGGCTTTACGCCATCTAATTCTCATGCTTGGGCACCTCCTAGACGTGAAAGTTGCGACTCTTAGGACTTTGACTTGGAGGGGCCGGACCTACATCCGTCATCCGACTGATCCCCGGCCGTTGTCACTCTGGGATCCCCGACTGCCTCACTCTGATGCGCAGCGGGGAGCACGATGAATCGTCCTGAAACGGTTCACGGGTTACGCCTGAAAGTTGAGCTTGGTGGGCGTGGACATCGCCACAACCACCTCGCCTCCAGCCAAACCTGAGCGCCACGGCACACACACCTGCTCGCGGTCCTTTCGCAGTTGGGTATGGCTGCTGTCACGGGGATTCCGCCCAGCAGCGCAACTCGGTGGCGGGAGAGGCGGTCACCGACTCAGTCAATTAACAGATGCCGAACGGAGATTGGTTCCTTACCGTGGTTCTCGCGAAGTGCCGCAGCCACCAGGGAGACGCCCCGGTACGGCTCAATCAAGAGGAGGACCTCAGTCATGCCCAAGGTTACGGTTGGTCAGCAGAATTCCGCTCCGATCGACATCCACTACGAAGATCACGGATCGGGACGCCCGGTCGTTCTCATCCACGGCTTTCCATTGAGCGGCCGGGCCTGGGAGCGGCAAGAGCGGGCTCTCATCGCCAACGGGCACCGAGTCATCACGTACGACCGCCGAGGATTCGGCGAGTCCAGCCAACCGAGCTGCGGGTACGACTATGACACCTTCGCTTCGGACTTCAATCAGCTCGTCACCGCCCTCGATCTGCGTGACTTCGACGTGGCCGGGCACTCGATGGGCGGAGGAGAGATCGTCCGCTACCTCGGGACATATGGGTCTGACCGTGTCCGCAAGGCAGCGATCGTCTCAGGCGTTCCTCCCTACCTGCTCAAGACACCCGAGACCCCCTTTGGGGTCGAGCAGGCCGTCTTCGAGCAGATCCAGGACGCCCTCGTCGCCGACCGTCTGGCGTACATGACGAGCTGGAACGAGAACTTCTACAACCTCGACGAGAACCTCGGAAAGCGCATCAGTGAGGAAGCGGTCCGCGACGCCTGGATCACCGCCACCAGTGCGTCACCTGCCGGCACGATCGCCTGCGTCCCCACCTGGAAGACCGACTTCCGGGCCGATCTTCCCAAGATCGACATTCCCGTCCTGGTGCTGCACGGCAGCGAGGACCGGATCCTGCCGATCGAGGCCTGCGGTGCTCGGACCCACGAAGGCATCGCGGGTAGCGAATACGTCGTCATCGACGGTGCGCCACACGGTCTGTGCTGGACGCATGCGGACGAGGTCAACGTCGAGCTCGTGAAGTTCTTCAAGTAGCTCCAACCGCGTATTCCACTGGTTAGACACGGCGAGAGCCCGCCGGCCGACCCGACCGCCGCTGGGGTGCGCTCACGGCACACCCCAGCGGCCTTTGGTCCCTGGCGGGCCGAGGACGGTCTTCCTTTTCCTTCCGAGCGGTGACGCCTGGTGCTGTGGAGGTTCTGACACCGTGACTTTCAGCCACGCAACCGACGAGAAGCCAACCCGTTACCTGCGCTCGTCTTCGGCCGTACTCTCCGTGGACGACCTCAAGGCGTCAGAGGCCTTCTACCGCACGCTCCTCAAGATGACGACCACGGTTCGCACCACCTCGGCTGCGCTTCTGGTCAATGAGGGTGGGTACCAGCTCTGCCTGCGGGAATTAGGCCCCCGTGCAGCGCATGGTCTCAGAGGCATCGGGATCCCGGTCGTGATCTGGACTGCGACAGATGAGGACGACCTCTCCCGCTGTGAGCGCTTCTTGAGAGAGCACTCGCGACATGTCGACACGGTGCGGGGTGACGGATTTACCCTGGTCGAGGGTTGCGACCCCAGCGGATTGCCGGTGGTGCTGACTTATCCGGGACCCGATCGGCTCGCCCGAGATCGGGTCATCTCTCGGGTTTACGAGTGGTGACTTCGGCCCGCTGGACAGCACCGCCACAGAACCACGCCGTGATCGGTCACCGCTCTTGGTACGGACTACACGGCCATTCTCTCAACGCCAACTTGGCGTCGTTGGCCATCGCGGAAACCCTGGGAACATCCATTCTCGTTCTCACGATCATCAGTACGGCGATCGCCGCAGCCACGGACCGACCCGTGGCCGGAGTTCCATATGGTTCCCTCGCAGTTCCCCTGGCCGGTGGGATCGCCCTGGCAAGCATGGTTGGCGCCCTGGGTCAAGTCTCGGGAGCGCACCTGAATCCCGCGGTGACTCTTGGACTGGCCGTGAATCGACGATTTCCTTGGGCGTTCGTTCCCTTTTACGTGCTCGCTCAGTTCGCAGGCGGGATCGCCGCCGCTCTCCTCGCGTGGCTCTTGTATGGCGACAAGGCGAGAACGGTTGCACATCTTGGAGCTACTTACCCCGCAACCGGAGTCGGGGCCTGGCGCACCTTCGCCGCAGAAGGAATATTGACGTTTGCCCTTGTCTTGGTGATCGTGTCCGTTGCCTTGAATCCCAAGATCCCGACGGGTGCGGCCGCGGTCGCCATAGGACTCGCCCTCGCCGGCGGGATCCTGATCATCGGCCCAATCACAGGAGCCGGCCTCAACCCTGCCCGTGTTATGGGGCCGATGATTCCCTCCGATCTGTACACGGATTGGTGGGTCTACCTCGTGGCAGAACTGTTGGGTGGGGTCGCCGGGGTGTTCCTCTATGACCGCCTGCTCCATGGTGTGATCCCACCCGCACTCCCTTGATTTCGGGATGCCAGGTCACCGGCTCGGGTTCTGCCCAGCAACCGCCGGATCGAGCTCCTTTCGTCGTGGATCACAAGGGGACCCCCAAACGCAGGCGAGCTGACGGGAACATTCAGGGGCAGCTCGGGTATTTGGATGTTGCTCTCACTGGGACGGACAGTCATGTGACCGATGCGGCGAGGGCGCCCCGTTCGGCACAGTTGACATATCGCCCTCCACCTGGGCACCGAGGAGAAAGGTCAGACGATGTCCCACCACTTGGACTCACCGATTGCACGCCAGGATGTCCGCCTCGACATCACCGACTTGTACGTCTTCCGCGGCGACACCGGCACTGCCCTCGTTATCAACGTGTGCCATTCCATAGCCGGTGACATCCCTGCCCCCGGATACCACCCGGAGGGAAAGTACGAATTCAAGATCGACTTGAATGGTGATGCCGTGGAGGATGTGACGTACCGCTTTACCTTTGCCGAGCGGGCCTCGGATGGCAGCCAGCACTACGTTCTGCGACGCATCGCGGGAACCGAGGCCACCGATCCGCACGCCCAGGGAGCCCTGATAGCCGAAGGCGTGACGGGTACCCCAACCTCTGGATCTGACGGAACCCGCGTGTGGGCGGGTAAGGCCGGCGACCCGTTCTGGATCGAACCCGACGTGCTGCACGCCGTCGGTCACGCCGTCCAAGACGGAACGGTGGTCGACCTGTCCGGCTGGGATCGTGCCAAGGCCACCAACCTCTTTGCCGGACACACCGTGTATTCCATGGTGCTTGAACTGCCCGACGCACAGCTGAACGCGGAGAACTCCAAGTCCATCGGCGTGTGGGCGGTGGCGTTCCTCGCTACCGACGCCGGTGGCTGGCGCTCGATCAACCGCGTCGGACTCCCCATGATCCACCCGCTGTTCACGCAGTTCAACGAGGAGCTCGGTGACCAGCTCAACGCGGGTACACCGTCAGAGGACATCGACGCCTACGGTGAGCTCCTGACGAAGGAGATCGCGGGCATCGTGAACGCCTACGGAACCGCCGACGATCCTGCGGCCTACGGAAGGGCCGTCGCTCATCGCCTTCTCCCCAACATCCTGCCCTATGAGGTGGGCACACCAGCAGCGTTCAGCTTCTCGGGGTGGAACGGCCGTTCGCTCATCGATAATGCGCCCGACGTAATGTTCAGCCTCGCTGCCAACACGCCCGTGACACTCGGCATTGGCAAGGAGTCGGTCACCGCGAAGCCAACTGCCAACTTCCCATACGTGCCTCCCGTCTCTTGACACAGACTCCGGCACATCACGAATCCAGCGATGGCCAGCGGTAGATCTCATGGCAGCGACCGAAGCCACCACACTCAAGCTCGGCCGATTGCGCCGATTGCACGGAACGCTCAGTCCCGGAGACTGGCGACGGGTGAAATGGATGGTGTCCTCCATCCTCGCTCTCCATGCCATCGGGTTCGGAGTGTTGATCGCCTTCGTGGTGCCCGGCCATTACAAGGGCCTCGGCGTCGGGGTCTGCGTGCTGGCATATACCCTCGGGCTACGACACGCCTTCGACGCCGACCACATTTCGGCCATCGACAACACCACTCGCAAATTGATGCACGAACGAAGTGGTGTGGAGGGTGCCAAGAAACCGCTCAGCGTCGGGTATTTCTTCTCGCTCGGTCACTCCACCATCGTGGTTGCAATTGGGGTCGGCATCGTGATCGCCGAGAGGGCGGTCTACTCGGCCGTGTCGAGCGCCCGCTCCGGCCTCGAGGAGTTCGGGGGCATCTTCGGGACCGTTGTCTCGGCCTCTTTCCTCTACCTGATCGCCATCTTGAACGTCGTGATCCTCATCGGGGTCATCAAGGTGTTCGCGGGCATGCGACACGGTGTTTATGACGAGGCCGAGCTCGAACGCCAGCTCGACAACAGGGGACTCATGTATCGATTCTTCGGCGCCTGGATGCGATCGATTACCAGGGAGTGGCAGATGTACCCGGTCGGCGTCGTCTTCGGTTTGGGCTTCGATACCGCAACCGAAGTCGCCCTTCTTGCGACCACCGCACTGCTGGCCACCCAGTCGTTGCCTTGGTACTCCATCATGTGCCTGCCCATCCTCTTCACGGCGGGTATGACGCTCATGGACACCCTTGACGGCTGCTTCATGAATGTCGCCTACGGCTGGGCGTTCTTCAACCCCGTGCGCAAGGTGTATTACAACCTGGCCATCACCGGACTCTCCGTTGCGATTTGCTTCTTCATCGGGACAGTCGAGGTCCTCAGTCTCTTGCCGAGCGAGCTGCACCTTCACGGGCGGTTCTGGGATGACGTGGCCGGTTTCAACGTCAACACCGCTGGCTTCGTCATTGTGGGGATGTTCGTTCTTACCTGGGGCGCCGCACTGGCCGTGTGGCACTACGGACACGTGGAGGAGAAGTGGAACCGCCGACACGAGGTCGCGGAGGGTCCTGCCCTAGCTCTGGCACAAACCACCCTGAGCTAAATAGAGCGGCACTTCCGTGATGCTGCCCTCTCGCTCCGTGGACGATCCGGAGTTCAGCGTTCGGCCGGCAAGTGCCGAGGCGAGGAGCGACTTTGAGTCATGTGACCGATGCGAATCGGAACTGCGAAACCCAGACTAACGACATGACGATCCGTCGGGTTCGAATGAACTGACGTCGTTTTGACAAAGAAGCCGAACACGCAAAGGAGAAGAGCAATGGCCACGACTCTTACGACCCCAGCCCTGCCGGCAGTCTTGGACGACCCGCTCCGCAACAAAGGAGTGGCGTTCACTCAAGTAGAGCGGAGGGGTCTGGGCCTCGTCGGCCGGCTTCCCTCCGGCGTGCTGACGCTCGACCAACAGGCCCAGCGCGCCTACGACCAGTTACAGCGTCAAGACACCAACCTGGCCAAGAACGTCTACCTCGAGCAACTGCACGACCGCAACGAGGTCTTGTACTTTACGTTGCTCACGAATCACTTGGCCGAGCTCCTCCCCATCGTGTACGACCCCACGGTGGGCGAGGCGATCGAGAAGTACTCCCACGAGTACCGCCGTCCTCGGGGCATCTTCTTGTCGATTGACGAGTCGAACGACATCGAGACGGCCTTCGCCACTCTCGGCCTCGGTCCAGATGACGTGGACATGATCGTGTGTAGCGATGCAGAGGAGATCCTTGGCATCGGCGACTGGGGTGTCGGTGGTATCCAGATCTCGGTCGGAAAGCTGGCCGTCTACACCGCTGCAGCGGGCGTGGACCCGGCCCGGGTCATTGCGGTGTCCCTCGACGTCGGTACCGACAACGAGACGCTGCTCAACGACCCGCTCTACGTGGGCAACCGGCACGCCCGGGTCCGCGGTGCCGCCTACGACGCCTTCATCGAGCAGTACCTTGAGATTGCTTCGTCGCTGTTCCCGAAAGCGTTGTTGCACTTCGAGGACTTCGGGGCGGGCAACGCACGCCGGATCCTGGTGCAGTACCGAGACCGGTACCGGATCTTCAACGATGACGTACAGGGCACCGCGTCCATCACTCTCGCCGCCGCTCTGTCGGCGGTGAAGGTCAGCGGCCAGCACATGCGAGAGCAGAAGTTGGTGGTCTACGGCGCAGGCACAGCCGGTGTCGGAATCGCCGACGCGTTGCGAGGCGCCATGGTCCGTGACGGGGCAAGTCCTGAGCAGGCGAGCGCGCAGGTGTGGCTGATCGACAAGCAAGGGTTGCTCACCAGCGACATGAAGGAGCTTCGCGACTACGAGAACCGCTACGCGCGAGACCCGGGCGAGGTCAAGGGCTGGGCCTCGGACGGCGGCACGATCACCCTGCTCGACACGGTCCGTCACGCCTCTCCGACCATTCTGCTGGGAACCTCGACAGTGCACGGCGCGTTCACGCGCGAGGTGATCGAAACCATGAGCGCCGGCGTCGAGCGTCCCATCGTCTTCCCGATCTCCAACCCCACGTCCAAGATCGAGGCGATGCCGGCCGACGTCATCGCCTGGTCCAAAGGAAGGGCTTTGGTGGCCGTCGGCATCCCGGTGCCGCCGGTGGAATACGACGGCGTGACCTATGAGATCGGACAGGCCAACAATGCACTCGTCTATCCGGGCGTCGGCCTCGGCACCATCGTCTCCGGTGCCTCGAAGGTGACTGACGGGATGCTGCTGGCCGCAGCAGCCGCAGTCGCCGCGCAAGTCGACGTGAGCACACCGGGTGCGCCACTGGTGCCGCCGGTGCAGAACCTGCGCGCGTCCTCGGCGTCGACAGCCGTGGCGGTGGCGAGGGCCGCTATCGAGGAAGGCGTGGCCACCGAGGAGCCAGAGAACCTGATCCAGGCCGTGCAAGAGGCAATGTGGCAGCCGGTCTACGCCGACGTCTCCTGACCCTTCCCGACGGTTGATCGGATAGGCCGCCTCGCCAGCTCGAGGCGGCAACGGGGCGCCCGGCCCGGTTGAGAGCGCCCCGTTCGTTCAGCACGCAGAACTCGATTCCACCACTCAGGGAGTGACGTTCATGACCATCACCACAGATCAGACACCGAAGATCCTCGACGTTCCGATCGGGCTCGACGCCGCGGGGACGCGGCGCGAGTTCGACAGCCTTGGCGACGTCGACGTGCCCGCCAACCGGTACTGGGGGGCGCAAACCCAGCGCAGTCTGGAGCACTTCAACATCGGCCATGACCGCATGCCGAAGGAGGTGTACCACGCCTACGGATACGTGAAGAAGGCAGCGGCGGCAGTCAATACCGCCGCCGGACGTCTCCCGGCCTGGAAGGGGCAGCTGATCGAGCGCGTCTGCGATGAGGTGATAAGCGGCAGACTGGATTCGGAGTTCCCCCTCTACGTCTGGCAGACGGGATCGGGCACCCAGTCGAACATGAACGTCAACGAGGTGATCTCCAATCGGTGTATCCAGCTGGTGGGGGGCACACTGGGCTCCCAGACGCCGGTGCATCCCAATGACCACGTGAACATGGGCCAGTCGTCGAACGACACGTTCCCGACAGCCATGCACATCGCCGCGTACTCCATGGCCCTGGGTCGGACCATCCCGGCCCTGAAGCGGCTGCGAGATGCTCTCGACGCCAAGTCCAAGGAGTGGGCGGACGTGGTCAAGATCGGAAGGACCCACCTCGAGGATGCGACCCCGCTGACCGTCGGCCAGGAGTGGTCCGGCTATGCCGGGGCCCTTGACGACGCGATCGCCGAGGTCGAGCACGCCACGGCCGGGCTGCTGGTGCTGGCCATTGGCGGGACCGCCGTCGGTACCGGGCTGAACGCCCCAGATGGCTTCGGCGAACAGGTGGCCGCCCAGATAGCCCGGATGACCGGTGTGCCGTATCAGGGTGCGTCGAACAAGTTCACCGCCCAGGGGACTCTGGACCGGATGGTGCGGGCCCACGCCGGCTTGAAGGCAGCGGCAGTGACCCTGTTCAAGATCGCCAACGACCTGCGCTGGTTGGGATCTGGTCCGCGCACCGGTATCGGCGAGTTGCTCTTCCCTGCCAACGAACCGGGCAGCTCGATCATGCCTGGCAAGGTGAACCCAACGCAGGCCGAGGCGGTGTTGATGGTGGCAATCCAGATCATTGCGTCGGACGTGGCGGTCTCAATGGGTGGAGCGGAGGGAAACTTCGAACTGAACGCCTTCCGCCCGATCCTGATCAACAACTATCTGCATTCGGCTCTGATCATGGCCGACATGTGCGACCACTTCCGCCAGTTCATGGTCGAAGGCACCAATCTCAACCAGCCCAAGCTGCAGGAGAACATCGATCGCTCGGTCATGATGGTCACGGCCCTCTCCCCGATCATCGGCTATGACAAGGCCGCGGCCATTTCCTACTACGCCATCCACAACGATCTCACCCTCAAGCGGGCTGCCCTTGCGAAAGGGGTGGACGAGCAGCTCTACGACAAGGTCGTCGACCCCCTCGCTCTCACCCGCCCTGGATCCGCAGACATCCCGTCCGCCCGGCAGCGTTCCTGATCCATCGCCAATGAGGTCGGTCATCGCAGCACCGCCGACGGCCAGAACCAGCTGGAGATCGAGACTGCTCCCCGGCGTTGTCTCCAGCTCGGTGCTCGCGGGCGCATGCCTGTTCAGCTATTGGGTGATCACCAGCTTGCTCGTCAGGGTCCACTCGGTTTCCAATGCCGATGACCTCCTCGGAGGCATGTGGGCCGTCATCGCCACCGCCTTCGTGTACCGGCTGAGCTCACGCGAGAGCCATGGGGCAGCGTTGACGCGCATGTCTGCCACCGTGCTCAGCTTTGCCCTGTGTCTCGTGTACCTCCTCGTTGTCCCCTTCCATCCCTGGGGGCTGGCCCTCCTGATCGGTGTCGGAGCGGTTGTGCTTTCGCTCCTCGGACGAGCAGACGACATCGTGACCTGCTCCATCACTACGGCGGTCGTCTTGGTGGTTGCCGCGCTGAGCCCGCACGAACGCCTGGCAGCAGCCCATTTTGCGTCTCGGCGACACCGTCGTCGGCGTCGTGATCGGTCTGGGCGCCGCCTGGATGGCGGGGCACCTCAGCGAGGGGGCTGCGCCATGAGCACAACGGTCCCTTCGGTGAACGACTCCTCGGTTCTGAGACTGCTGCCTCTTCAGCTCAGCCTCATCGCGGGAAGTGCCGATGTCGTCGGGTTCCTCTGGCATGGCACGTTCGTCGCTCACATCACCGGCAACCTCATCCTGGTTGCCGCGCGAGTGGTCGCGGGCACTCCCGTCGGAGCAGCGACCGTTCTGTCAGTCCCGGTCTTCGTCGTCACGCTCGGTCTGAACAACACGGCAGCCGTCAGGCTGGAGTCGGCCGGGATCCCCTCTCTCCGCCCACTTCTCGGCGTCCAGTTCGTGTTCCTTGCTGGCTTCTTCACCATGGGAACGGTTGCCGGCACACACGGATCGCCCAACTCCGTGGTCGCTGTCATCGCGCTCATGCTGGGCGTGTGCGGGCTGGCCACCCAGAACGTGCTCGTGCAGGCTTCCATCCGTGGCGCGCCCAGTACCGCCGTCATGACGACGAACCTGACTCGGTTCATGTACGACCTCAGCGAATTGGTCTTGGGAACCGACAGCCGGTCCACCGGAGCTGCGAGAGAGCGGGTAACTCGAACGTGGCCGGCGATCACCGGATTCGCCGGTGGTGCAGCAGCAGGTGCTGCTCTGTACGCTGGGGTCGGAGTCGAATCGCTGGCGCTGCCAGCGGGGCTGGCACTGATGGCCATCGGATTTACCGGACGCCTGCAGACGAACCCTGCTGGCCGGCTGGGCGTCGATGCCCGGAAGGTCGTACCGGGCTCCCTTAGAGGTGTTCCGAGTCGGCTGGAACCTCGTCGCAGCGCTTCTCGGCGATCTCAGGTAGTCGCGCCGAACTCGTCAGCCACTGAAGAATCGCCTGAGACCGTTCAGTGACGAGGTGCCTCCTCGGAGTCCTCGAGGTCAAGCTCGGCGAGCGCATCGCGCAGGGCGGCTCGCGAGGTGATCCCGAGCTTGGGGTAGACGTGGTAGAGGTGCGACCCGACCGTGCGGTGGGACATGAACAGCCGGGCGCCGATCTCCTTGTTGGTCAGTCCCGACGCCGCCAGCAACGCGATCTGGCGTTCCTGGGGTGTGAGCTCCGTGCTGGCCAGCTGACCCGCCGTCGACCTGGACTGCCCGGTGGCCCGCAGCTCGCCAGCCGCCCGGCGAACCCAGGGGCCTGCTCCGAGCCGCTCGAAGGTCTCGAGGGCTGCTTCGAGATGCGGTCGGGCGCTCACGTTGGCCCGGCCCCGGCGCAGGTGCTCGCCCAAGGCCAACTGGATCCGGGCGTACTCGAACACCCACCTGGTGGCACCGGCACCACCCAGGGCCTCCAGGTAGAGCTCGGTGGCCTCGTCGCCGGAGTGCACCATGGCGGCCGCGCCGCTCACCAGGAGGGCCAGGCGCGACGAGACCCGATCCATGTGCGCCAACCGCATGGCCTCGACGTGGGCCAGGGCTTCCGCCCGTCGATTCGTGCGCAAGGCCGCTTCCACGAGGTCCATGGAGCTCCACAGAGCCTGAAGGCAGTAGGGGCGAAGTGTGCCCGCCGGGCTGATGGCGGTGGCCAACTGGTAGGCGTACTCGAAATTTCCGTCGCCGAGTGCATCGAGCTCCCGTGCGTGGTTCGACGCTGCGAGCGCCAGTCGGATACCACCCGGCGCCGCCCAGGTATTGATGCTCTCCGTGAGCTCACGTACCGACTCGTGCTCTCCCCGCCCTGCTGCGACCATGGACAGGTGATACCGGAGCACCCATTCACCCGTCGCATAAGTCCCGGACTTGCACAGCTCCAGGCCTTCCAGGGCCAGGGTCCCGACTTCGTCCCACCTGCCGGACTCGAAGTCGTCGGTGCACAGCATGGTCAGGGCAATAACCGCTTGTATCGGCGCTTGCCCGCGTCGACCGTCAACGACCAAACGCCAGAGGGCCTCGCGGCAGCCGGCCAGACGATCGACCGAAGCAGCGGGTCCACAGATGTTGCCGATCCTTCGTTGGTCGGACTCGTTGTGCAGGCTGTCGATGGCCCGCTCCAACCTCTCGAGCATCGGCGGCGTTGCGCGCAGCGGATCGGAAAGGACGGGGCTCTGAAGGTAGAGCTCGTCACCAATGTCAGGACCGAGTCTCGCCAGCACGGCTTCGAACGAGTGCCACATGGAGGGACGCATTCCCACGTAGCAGAGGAACCCGAAAAGCCCCATGGCTTGAATGAAGAAGTCGTCGTCCGTCCGGACGATGCCGATCTGGGAGTTGATAGCGCTGTCCATCAGCCGATGCGCCGTCTCGACCTCACCCTCGCCATTGATCATCATGAAGGCGGCCGCCGACGCAAAGGGCAGGGAGGTGTCGAGCGAGGGATCGGCACGCCTCGCTTCCTCGAGAAGGTCCGCGACATCGTGGAGCGCGGTGCTCGCGCCCATGAACGCCGCCTCCGAGAGCCGCCGACCCTTGTCGGCCTCCGTGGGACTCAACTCCGCCGCTCGGATCATCATCGGCGCAGCGCCGAGCGGGTCCCCCCGTCCCTGCAGTGCACGCGCCGCATCCACGAGGAGTGCGGCAACGGCTTCATCGGGTTCCAACGTGGCTTCAGCGAGGTGTCTCGCCCTTCGGTCCGGAAAGTCGACGAACAGCGTCGCCAATTGACGGTGGGCATCCGTGAGCTCTTGTTGCGTTGACAGCCTGATGATCGCAGTCCGGACCAGAGGGTGGCGGAACTGAACGGTGCGGCTCGAGAAGCCAACGGTGACGAGGCTTGCCCGTTCCGCCGGAGCAAGCTCGTCGAGCAACACGTCACCGTTTGCTTGTTGGAGAACAGACAGATCTCCGGTGCCCTCGAGGGCGCACAGCCGGAGGAGCCGCTTGCAGGACGGGGGCAGGGTCGAGATACGGCCCGAGAAGACGGTGTTGAGCCGCCTGCTGAGCGGAAGTGCCGCCGGAAGGGGATCCCTCTCCGCCCGTTGGCGATCCGTCAGTGCTACCGGCAGCTCCATCAGAGCCAGAGGGTTACCTTGGGACTCGACGATGAGCCGCTCGTGGACTGACGGCGCCAGGTCGGGATGAAGCGACGACAGGAGCTTGCGGGCGACCGGATCGCTGAGGGGCTGGATCTCGAGCTCATCGAGTCCCGCTCCTTCGAAGAAGCTCTCGGCCCCGGGCCGTGTTGCTCCAACGAATGCGGCTCGAGTGCCCATGAGTCGGCGGGCTATGAACATAAAGACCCAGGCGCTGGATCGATCAAGCCAATGGGCATCGTCGGCAAGAACCAAGAGGGGCTGCTCATCCGCCATAAGCGCAAAGAGGGCAAGCGTCGCGTTCGCAACGAGCAGACGGTCTGGAGGCTCTCCCTTTCCGAGGCCCAGGGCCACGGAGAGCGCCTCTTTGTGTGCAACGTTGAGCTTCGGGAGGCCGTCGGACACGGCGAGGAGTGCCTGGTTGAGGCCGGAGTAGTTGACATCCGCCTCGAACTCCGCACCCGAGGTGCGCACGACGCGGTACCCGAACGTCCCTGCCAGCCGAGCTGTTGCTTCCAGCAATGCCGTCTTTCCAACGCCAAGCTCACCGAGGAGAAGCAAGGCCCCGCCCGTCTGGGATGCATCCCTGAGGAATCCACCCATGACTTCGAGTTCCCAGTCCCGCCCGACCATGCTCTCGCTCCGGCTCTGCGGCGGTTGTCGGTTGCTCATCCCTGCACCCCGTTGAACCCATACGAACTACCCGCTTTGAAGCAACGAGGGTAACACCAGGAATTTCCGCCGCACCAGGGATTTCTCTTGAACACAGGGACAGCAGAAGGGCCGGCCCCGAGGACCGGACCCTGCACTGCGTCTTTGGTGGCGGGGGGTACGTTGGTTCGCGAGCCGCCAGGACCTCGGTGAGCGCGAAGGTGCTGGTAGTGGCGCCGTGCATACGCAGCCGCCCAGGCGCTGCACTACTCAATGTCGGCGCTCCGCTGTCGAAGTCCCCATAAACGCGCCACCCCCTCCGGACGGGGTCGACCTTCGGGTTGCGGACCCGAAGGCAGGGCTTTCTGAACACGCATACCTGCCGTTCTTTGCGCGCCCGGCTCGGGCATCCGCACGCCGTTGTCGGCGACGTAGCGTGACCCGCCGACGCCGGGTACTGGATCGGGGCGCACCTTCGGAGTCCGAGCGAGCGGGTTATCGGGGCGACTGCGTCGTCGGGTCTCACCCACGACCAGTTGGACCGGTGAGCCGGCCTCAGGGCAGCGTTTCGCTCAGGCGCTGACAGAGAACGCCGCTTGGTACCCGAGTGCTGCGAGGTCCTCGTACACAACCGTGGGCGCGATCCGGTTCCACCGGTGGCCGAGGAGCAGTGCGACCCCCATCGGGCCAGCGAGGAAGAGATGAACGCGCGGGTGGTCCCTGATCTCCTGGCGGACGGCGTTACGGAGTCCGACCGCCAGAGCGCAGGCATCCTCGGCGCCGGCCACGGCGTTGTCCCGCGGCCCACCGCTTGGCCCGAGGACGACGAGCCGGCGGACGGGGAGTGCGTGGCCACGTATCCACCTGATGACGTCATCGGCCATGGGCGTCGCCACCTCGATGGCGACCGCCAGATCGTCTCCCTGGTCGATCGAGTGCTCGTATACAACCGGTGTGACCGGCGCCGTATAAGGCGCATCGGATCTCCACAGCTCGCCGCGCTGCACTGCCGCGACGTCGATGCCGGTCACCATGCGCATCGCGGCCCCCACAGCAAATGCGGGCGCTAGTCGCATGCTCCCTGTGACCACGACCCGTCTGGCCGACCCAAGGTGAGAAGGTATCGCCTCGATGTCGGCCTGCAGCTCCGCCCAGGTTGCCGGCGGCCTCGGCCGTCGCTTGAGGTTGGCGTCCTGCCCGTCGAAGCGATCGACCCAGTCGATGGCGTACAGAGCGTGGCCAGCGAGAGGATCGGAGACAAGCGTCGCAACCGACACGATGGCCCTTTCGTCTTCGATCCGCAGTTCTCTCGACTCGATGGCGGCCCGAACGTCGTCGAGGGTGAGCTCACGCCGTCCGGC